>Ga0070752_1001325_pt1 | contig 17573 bp, 12 predicted proteins | sample VirMetDEL_Aug_30_FD_77440 | JGI IMG/M metagenome (GOLD analysis project Ga0070752, IMG submission 77440) | Aqueous microbial communities from the Delaware River and Bay under freshwater to marine salinity gradient to study organic matter... | ecosystem: Environmental > Aquatic > Marine > Coastal...
GTTGTGAAATTATTAGCACCTGGCTTCTCTTCAATTTTAACAGTAAATTCATATACATAGTTTTGTGCTTCTACTGCTGTAAAATTATAAAACTTTTGTATATAATTCTTATATAAAGAATTTTGACCTGCTAGAGGATAACTGTTATGATAGAATACTACATTGGCAGAGTTTGTTATATTTTCAACAGTGGTTGAAGCAACACTTAACCTATCTATTTGGTCACGTTTTTCTTGTAGATTTTCGTTAATTAAAGCCGCTCTTGCTTTTAATTGGTCTACAGTTTTCTTCTTAACCAAATCATAAAGAATATCTTTATCTTTCTCTAATTCATTTAATCTCTCTATTCTTTCAGTTTCTGCTAAATCTGGAGGAGTTATTGAAAACATATCTGATATATTCAAATATTCATTACGAATTATACTTGAAGCATTCAATAAATCTTGTTGTGCGGTTTGTATCAAATTAAAAATGGTTAAGTCTCTGGCAGGTTCACCTGAAGTGAGATTTCCATTTTCATCCGTTTGTGTTAACTGAGGTCTGAGTCGTTGATATATCGAATTATATTCATTTACCTTTGAAATAAAGTTTTGTAAATTACCGAATTTACTTGTTTCATATATTGTAGAATCTGGTCCAAATCTTTTTACTAAAACACTAACTCTTCCAAAATCATTAAAAACAAATTTCTGAAATTGTTCTATGTCATTGAAATCTACGGAGTTTTCAAGATTTGCTGCAAAATTTGCAGCACTGTAATATATAATTTCTGATTTTACTTCTTTTATATCATCAACATAATCTGCATATACTGTTTGATTTCCTAATTCAATTCCTAATTCAAGTGTATTAATTTCTTCTGCTGTATTTTGTTTTAAGTTAAAAGCAAGCAGTTCATCAAAAACTTCTCCAGCTTGTTCTTCAGCGTTTTGATTTAAAATTGCCATATCACCTTCATCATTATATCCTTGATTTTTTAAATTCTCAAGAAGTCTTTCTTTTCTTTCCGATGGCATGTTCGCAATTGGATCAGCAGGAAAAATATAAATATCTTTCAATTCATTATCAATAGGATTTCTTTTTATCGAATATAAATCTTTTTTATCATAACTTGTTGTACTTGCACTTATGAATGATTTTTGAATGTCGGGTATTTTTACATTAGAGAGTATTTTTACTCTTTTTGTAACAGGTGCAAACAATCCTGTGATTTCATCATGTACGCCCCACAGGTCTTCAAATTGAAAAAAGTTTGACAAACCAGCAATTGTTTCAAGAAGATTGTTTATTTGAGTTCTATTTGTACTAAAGTCAACTGAAAAATATAAAAATAGAGCCTCATACAAACCAAGAGGACTTGATAAATTTTCCAGAGATTGTTTAAAGTCTATATAATCACTTTTAATATAACTTTTTCCTCCACCCAATCGTTGACTAATACTTGCACCAACTTCAGTATTTTCAGAATTTAAAAAATACCTTTCATATTGATTTAAAATTTTATCACCACTTTCTATAAGATCTTCTGCAGCGGTTTTTGTGTATGGCAAATAGTATGGAATATTTTTATCAGAGACATCATAAAATTTCTTGTATGCAATTTCTGTTTGTTCTTGCAAAGAAGTTGTTGGAAGTCCTTGAGGTCCCCAATCTTTTAAATTCGGAGGTATTACTAAAGCATATAATCCTAATCTTAAAAAAGCATCAAGAACATTGTATATGTAACTTGCAATGTATGAAGCAACAGCAGCCATAAAATTTGGAAGAAGATATATAAAATCACGAAATAAAGAAAGTGCTGTAATAGCGAAATCAAAATTGTTCACTACCAAGGTGCGCATTTTTTCTAGATATTCTCTATTCTCTTCTATGAATGCTGCATTTCCTCCTGATAAAACATTTTTAAAATCTTCAGTAACATCTTTCCATTTACCAGGACTTGTTGGTCTATACCATTCTTCATCTGTAAGTTGATCTGAAAATTGAGTAAGTGTTCTACCTAAAGGATAGCGTTTATCACTCATTTAAGGTCCTTGTTTTTAATTTTTTTCTCAGTTTCTTCTATAAAATTTAAACACATTTTTAATGTATTTTGAATTTCAGATAAGTCTTTAATCTTTTTGTCTTTAGAATCTTGAATTTTTTTATTTACATGTTCTGTCATATAATTTAGTTCCTACTATGTGATAGTCTCTATGTGTTTTCTCTGTATTTAAATTACTGTAATCTTCAATATCTTCATCTAACATTTTTTCATACTCAAGTAAACTATTTACTGATAATCTTGTTTGTTCAGCAATTCCATTTGGTTCAAGATACCATAAAATAAATTCTATAAGTTTGAATGCTAAATTTTTTGGTTCTCCAGAAGATAATGTTTTGAATTCTTGACTTCCGCACAAAGCTGTCCATGTATTTAAGTCGTAACCAATATCTTGTTTTAAAACACCATCGATTTGTTGGAAATCACCGATCACATCATTTATTTGAGATATGCTTGTTTGGGGTAGAAAGGGATATTCTGTGAATACATTTTCGTAATCTGAAAATGTTGATCTTGGTATTATTGTAGCAGGAACACTTGCACCGTCAATAAAGTTTCCTAAGAAAGCAGTGTCAGATGCTTTGGAATCATTTGTCCAACCTGTTGTTTCTAGATAGTTATTCCAATGTGTTTCATTGGTTGGAAACATAATATCATATAAACATTTGTCTTGTTCAGTTCTATAATTAACAGGGTCTGTTATAGTTTTATGATTTTCTAATTTTATATTAAAGTTGGATTCAGGATTGTAACCCGTTTCATTTTTTAATTGCTTTGCTAATTGTTCATAAAAAACACCTATTTTAGTTTCAAACAACAAACAAAATAGACTTGGTACAAAATACTTATATTTTTTAGTTTGATAAAAAGCCGAATTTGTATACGGTGATGAAAATTGATTTTCGATTACTTTATTTTGTAAAAATGGCTTTTTATAATTAAAAGTATCAGTATATGGATATAATGGATTTTGATCAAAATATGGGTAGAAATATTGTGTATATAAAAAACCATGATAAGATGATGTGCTTCCAAAATGTTTCTTTATTTGATACTTATTAATTTCACCTCTATCTAAAGTACTTATCGTATTTTTTCTAATATTTACTGTAGCAGAAACACTTGATGTATATGGTACATTATTACCAAGTATGATGGCAAAAATTCGGTCAAGAGGGTCTGCTACTATATCTAAAAATGAATTCCATACTTGGGTTCCTACATCCCATTTGAAACCCATAAATGAAAAATTTAACCAGCTAAAAGGATTATTTTTTTCAAGAATTGCTCTCAATCCAAAACTATACTTACCGCCTCTTGCCTGTACAACACCATTTACTATAAAAGAGTTTTCATGAGGTTTTCTATAAATTGGAACAAAATATTGTCTGCTGTGACTGGTTCCATTACCTCCATATATAAAACCTGTTGAAAAATAAGGATTATAAAAAGATACTGTGTTTTGATCACGATATGTTGTTCCTTTTTTGGCATCCTGTGAGTTTCCAATCCAAACAGTATAATTACCTCCAGTTGGAATTAAATCACCCGTGATTCCTCCAGGCACTCTATCTGTTGTGATATTCGCTGAAACTACTAATTCTACCATAGTCTCATATCCATTTACAGAATCTCCCCATTCTCCTATCCAATTATATGTACCTGAATAACTAGACGTACTAGCAAATGAAGAAGCTTCTTGTAATTTAGAACGAGAATCTAATGCGCTTATTTCAGCAGTACTACTAACAGGACCGACTGATAATTCCCAACTAGATTTTCCATCTGATTGTGGTAACTCTTTTACTTCTTCCATACTATCATTAGACAATGCAACTAATCCTGGAGAACTAAAAACTTTCTTGTCTAAAGCAAATCCTAAATCATTATTATAAGGACCAATACCCAAACCACGATTCCCTTCACCATCTTTCAATGCCTCATCGGGACACATATAATGACCAAGATAATCATAAAAATTTTTACTTGGAACTCTCATAATGTTATTGGTATCATCTGTAGTAGGATTCCAATTTTTGTTAATCACAAGTTCTGAAGACACAACAGTGGCAGTTCCTATTACCTCTTCAATTATTCTTTTTATTTTTCTTAAATATGTTTTCATTATTTTTTTATATTAACGTGTAATAATCAAACTATGATAAAATGGTGTGCTACCTGTTGTTGTGTTTTGATTGACAGGTGTAGCGCCTGTGCCTATTGTAGTTCCACTAATAGGCGCAGATGGATTAGATAGTGTTAATATGTCATTATACTTTATATCAAATGTTCTGGTAATTTTATCCCCACATGCATTTAATACATGAATAACAACACTAGTATCCGCAGAATCAGGTGTGAAAGATACTTGATTTACGATATCAGGAGATAACAAACTAGCAGTTGATGTACCTGATGGAAGACTTTTGGCTTTATAATATTGTGCATTTAAAGCAAGATTAGTTTGAGAAAAAATATTAAATCCAACATCTATATTGAAAACAAGTGGATTGAAAAATAATAAATCACCATTCGCATCAGGTGAAGCTGGAGAAACATTTTCAAAACTATCTAGTACAGGACCTGTTATAGCACATTGAGTATCATCAACAGTAATTGAGACTTCACTATCTGCCATACCAATAAACAAATGAAAGTTATTAGCAATCTGTGCATTACCATTTAAAAATCCTGCAGCATCGGTACTATTATTATTTAAAAAACTTGTACACTCTAAGTAATTTGATTCATTTACAGAATTATAATAAGTAATGTATTTGACAGAAGTTCCTGGTTCTGGAAGATTCCATTTCGGTCCAACTGGTGTAAAGGTATATACCTCATCATCAGATACATACGTGCCTCCACTACTGTTAGTTGTTCCAAATAAATCTACCGTATATGTTTCACCTTCAACACCCGTAACATTTAAAGTAACTTTGTTTATGTTATTATCGGTTGGAGGAGTGAGTGATGTCCAAGAAGCTAAAGCTGCCGCCTGTTCTCTATTATATGTTTTTGAATCTTGTACTGTATTTGTAGAATCTTTTACGTTAATAGAGATGTTTTCAAAATCATTACTAGCAAAACTTTTTAAAAAAGAAACAACAATTCTAGTGTTAAAAACTTCTATTTTAGAGATGTTTAAACCTACACCAGGTGCTCTAGAAGGTACAGGATAATCAAATACATTACCTTGAGATATGTTTTCAAATTGATACAAATCTGCTTCAAAGACGGCTTCACTTACAGTATAGTCATTTAAACTAACATCATCTTTATATAATGTCACTACTCCAGAAAAATTGGAAGTTGTACCAGTACCACTTGTTACCGTTAATACCTTAACTGCTTGGTCGCTATCTGCATTCCAAGGTTCTGCTTTAAATCTATATGTCAATGGTGCAGTTATATTTCCAGAAACGTCATGTCCATACAAAACTACTTCATGTGAACCCGCAGTGTTAATTGTTATATTACTTGGAAATGTTGTAATTTCTGCTATTGCTGTACCATCTATAGTTCCTGTAACTTTATCAGCACCAGAAATTTCATCAAATAGATCTACTTCTAATGTTATTGGTGGAGAAGAAAATTGACCAGTTTTATTTCGTAAGGTTAATAGCGGTGGTGTGTTATCCGGCACAGGACCAAAAACTGCTGAATCTCCAGCTACACCAGAATCGTGTGTAGTTTCACCTGACATAGTGAAGAAATATTCATTATCTCCCAATTCCATTGGAAAATTAAAAGATATTAATTGACGGTCACCAGATGTTACAACATCACTAATATATCCTCCAATACTCGCAGGATAACTACTACCACTTAAAAGTGTCCATCCTGCATTTAGTAATGTTGACCTATCACTTGCCTTACCTGTTATGAAGAGTAGTTTTCCAAACTGATCTTCCATCGAAACGCCATTTTTTTTGATTTGATAAAAATACCAATCCAAACTTCTTAAACCAGCATCACCTTGGCTTCCTTGTTGTGTGCCTCCTGCAGAAACTGTTATATATGCAGCATCTAATGATTTTGCTGTCCAAATAGGACCAAAATTCGGGTCTGCACCCGTATAATTAAAATTTGTTCCTAAATTAAAAAAACTTATACTAATTGACATTTCAAATATTCTTTATAAATTGTTTTAAAAATCCAATAGGAGAACAATAACTCTCCCACACTTCACGATTAAATTTTTGTTTTTTTATGATATTATTATTTTCTACAAATTCTTTTATAATAATTTCTAGTTCACTTATACTTTCATTTCCATTTAATACTATAGCTACTTCATTTAAATGAATATCATTTTCAAATATAAAATCTCTATCAGTGTTTATTAATATTGGTATTCTTCCCATCATCAGTGTTTCATAAAAACGATAGCAATAATTTCCAGCACCTCTATAACATACTGTAAATAAATTGTTTTCTATGTTAGATAGAAATTCTTTTTTTAATTGTAAATCTTTTGTACCTGTGAGTAATTTATTTCTTATAATAAAATTAGTTTTGAACTTCAATAATCTAAATTTATTAATAATTTTTTCTCTTCCATATAATAAATGACCACAATATCCAATACTTATATTATTTACGTAAGTATTTTTAAAACTGTCTTCACAAAATGCGGGAAATGAAAATTCAGTTTTTTTCTTTTTCGATTTTAGTAATGCAGTTCTATATAATATGACATTATCTTTATAGTAATAATCACAATCGTTTATATCATTTGAAAATGCATAGACTTTATCATTGAAACTATTTAATAAATTAAAAACAGAATCGTGTATTTCAAAGTTTAGTAAATCTGGAAAAACTATAATTGCATTTTTATCATCAATATATTCAAAAGTTTTTTTACAAAAATCATCAACACCTTTAAATTTTATGTCATCATGCATTGTATTTTTACCATACAACGGCAGTACATCACGATTAAAATTATGAAATTTTTCATTATATAATAAAGGTATTTTCATTCTATTTCTATTTCTTCAAACTCCACAATTCTTAGTAAAAAGCTATCCATAATATTTGGTGGCTTGTTCAATGGTGTTTTTAAACTTAAAATAAACGTACCATCTTGAGTCGAACCTGAACCATTTTCTATATTAACACTATTGTTATTCATTGTCACATTTACCGCAGTTGCTCCAAGTTTATAACTAAACTCAAATGCCGTAGAATTATAATTGTGATAATAATCTGAACCAGAATTTCCTTTTGATGTGAGTGTAAATGTTCTAGTTGGATTTGATGTAGCATATTCATTTGCACTATTTGTGGTAACTGTACCATCCATGAAAATTGGTTTAAAATACTTTGACCAATACTCTAGAGTATTACCATTTGTTGCAGTCAAATAGTGTGATGTATTATCATCATATTCCTTGAAGAAAATATTTGCGCTTGATGTTCCTGATTTTCCTTTTTTCAATATTTTAAATCTATGTTGATTTACGATTTCTGCAACTTCTATTTCCAAACCACAATGACTATAATCAAAATCATACAGGTGAGTGCTTTCAGAATATGAAACTAAATCTCCATATGGATCATCATTTGATAAAGGCTGATATCTAATTTTTCTTATTTGTAATGTGTCTCCCGCAGCAAAACCATGAGAAGCTGGGTTGTCATTAATTAAAGTTTCCAATACTATGTAACGATCTTCTCCATCAGTAAAATACAATGTACCCACTGCAGATTCTTCACATGCAGTATCAAAAGATTGATATCCGGTTACATCTTCTGCATAGATTGGCACACCTTGAGTAAATGCAAATGAATTGTAATTATAGATAGTTAAAAAGGAACTCAGTGCAGAGGTAACAGTAACTACATCTTTTGCTGTTAAACTACTAAGAGATGAATCCGTGCCGTCTCTTGTAAAATCAGTACCACGATACAAAATAACTTTTTCTGTAGCCGCTGAAGGAACCATAAAAGTTGGGCTATTACCTTCTTCATCTCCAGTAGATGATGTTCTCAATAGGAACTGTCCAACACCCTCTACATCAAAACCACTATTTTTTAAATCTGGTGATTGTGATTTTGATTGAATATTAAATCCTATGCGATTGATTTTTCCATTATAAATTTGATTATGAGAATATGGAGGAGTCACTGTAATGCTTGTAGAACTTTCTACTTGATTTACCGTGTGGTACATTTTATATACAGGAAGAATTCCTGATTGAAGTGATTCCAAAGCTCTCGTAGTCTTAACTGCTCTCGTAAGCGTAGTGTTAGAAATTCCACTGTTTATGTCTGCACCGTCAACACGATACACACTCACTAAACGATTTCCTTCTAACGATTCAAATCTATATTCATCACCATTAATAATAATTAAATCACCAATTTCAAATGTATTATTAACATCATAATCAACACTGAATTGTACACTACCACGTTTTTTATTTGTTGTAGATGGTATTAAAGATACTGTTTCTGAAACGCCAGAAAATAAATTTGTTTTACCAGAAACTTCTTCTGAACGAATCTTTCTTGATGATGGATTTATTGTGAATGATGCATTATAAGTAATGTTAAGACCTTGATAATTTTCTGTTTTTTCAACATCATCATACGTTTTAGCAGTTACAATATATTCAACACCTGACAAAATAATTTTTATATTATCTTCATACACATTCAAAAAATCTGTGCCTGTGTAGTAAATAGTGTTTGTTCCATTTGTAATAAAACTACCCCCTAAAATTTTCTCTCTAAAGTTTAATTCTATTACATCACCAGTTGCCAATTCTTCATCAAATCGTGTTCCTTGACCAACAATAGGGTCACGAACTATCAGTATTGGACCAGTATAATCATCAGCAATGGCCGTAGATGATATAAAGTTTCCAGTTTCTGGGTCAAAGACTAATGGAAACGTATTGCCATTTGGAATGATAATTGAATCACCTGGATTTAAAACAGTTCCATCTAAAGGATTTACTGTTGTAGTTGTATCTCCACCAACTGGAGCTTGTAAATTTGCAGAACCTTCATCACCAGGACTGAGTTTTACTGTACCTGTAAGTTCAAATCTATTTTGTAATATGATTTCTTCACCTTCAATTGGTGAGCCATCCATAATCATACGTATTGGTTTAGGTTCAGGATTCACAACCTTGGAATATGGAAATCCTTGATTCGGAGTAATATATGGAAATTGATTAGTTCCTGCAGGTATTAAAATATTTACATCTGGAGGATCCAGAGCGCCTGTGGAAATATCTATTGTAGAAACACAATTTTCGGTATCTGGTATATTGTTTAATATACTACACTTTATGTACGGAAGCCAAGGAATATCTGCATCAAAACCTTCTTCTCTATATTTTGGTATAAATGCAGTAAGAGGTAGTGTATTTCCACTTTGAACAAAATCTACCGTTGAGTCTTTACATTGCACAAATACATCACCATCTGTCTTTAGACATTGTAACATGATAGTGTGTGTTTTATCATCGTCATTGTCTTCATAAAATGTGAATGCTTTTTCTGAAAAAAATCCACCACCTCTCCAATTTGGTTGATCATCAGGATATGTTTGATCTTGAAAAGGTAATGCACCCCTAAGATTAAAACGATGAATGTATTTGTCAATGTCTTCTTCAGATTGTATTGCATGTTGAAGACCTCTGAGATATGCTCTCTTGATTCCCATAGCAGTACATACACGAATAATTTCAGATACTTCAACAAAGTTATATTTTTTCATGTCTTCAATCATCAAGTTTGCATTGTCTATGATTTTTTTTCTCAATGATTGAATTGCTGCAGGTGCTGTACTTAATCTCAATGATAGCGTTTTTTTCTTTTGAATTTCATATGCATCATTCTGAGTAAAAGCAGAAGAGCCTTGAGGTACATTAATTGCAGTTGATATTGATTTGGTTCTTGTTGTGGTGTGCCAGTAATGCGTAATTTGAGATGGGTCATCTTCAACTGCACTTGTACCACTTATACCAATAATATAATTGGCATAATTTACACGATGAGCGGTATCATTCCAAGTTGCTGCTGAACTTGCTCTTGAATCCAACGCATATACATCACCTGTAAGTCCGGGAGTGAATGGATTCGTTGTAAAACTGTTTGTGATATCAGCACCGCTCCTTACATCTGACAATCCATTAGCTAATAAAGTCGCACTTGTTGTGTTGAGTCCAGACCAAAGTTCATTGAGTATCGAAACAATGTCATCTCCAGCTTCCGCTCCGTTCACAATAGCATAAGACCCTGAGAATAAATTACCTGGATAATGATCTTCTGCTACGAACAATACTGTTTTTACATCTCTTGCCATAATTTATAATCCTAAAATAATGGTCCTACAATTGGTGTTCCTAATAGTTTTGGGTCTGTTGCTGTTACTATAATTGATCTACATTCTTTGTCTATTGCAATTGCCATTTCAATAGCAAATACTTCGGGTACTATATTTGGTGTTCTACATATTCTAATTAGATCACCAAGCATAAGTCCGTAAGGAACTACAAGTGAAATTTGATAAAGTGTATAAATTGATGATAGTCCAGATTCAATAGCTGCCGCAAGTTGAGTGGCAAATATTTCAGGCACAACATTAGGAGTACGAAAAAGAGTAATTACTTGACCAACAGGAGGAACCCAAAACAAAAAATTACCCAGTGCTATGTTCATACTTGAACGTAAATAACTATCTATACCTTGTACCATTTCAGTTGCAGCAATTTCTGGAACAACATTAAATTTACGAAAGGTACTTATAAATGGTGGTATCAATAAACCAGCATTCAAAGCCATAATATATTCCTAAAATACAAAAGTTTTTTGACAATACGAATTCATTATAAAAGTACTTAAACTTGGATTCGTTATTAAATCAACAGGAGTTGTCGGTCCCAGTGGTGTTAAGTGTGTATGTGCTAAAAATGTTTGCATAAATGTTACACCCTTAATCGCAGGTTCAACTGCTGCATAATCTCCTATTTGTACAACTCCGGCTGTTGTATGTATCGTTGCTCCTGCTTGAGCTATAGCATCAAATCTTGTACCTGCTTTTATGAATACTTCAGTGCCTGCTGTTATATTTGTACCAATTACAGATGTAGTATATATTCCCAATCCTGACGTTACTGTCGTATCCATTGCAGAAAACATATCGATGTTTCTGGCAGTAGATACAAATCTAATAATACCACCAGTTCCCTCAACACTACCCAATGGAGTTGCTTTTAATTTTACACTTCCTACAAAATATGTTTGTAGAACAATGTTTCCTCTTAATGCTCTAAAGTAAACATATCCAGTTTGCGTAGTACCAATAATACTGCCTGGATGCGAAACATGTGTTTCAAATTCTGGTGCTGGTTGTAATTGAGCAAGTGTTGCGACAGATGTAGAAAGAGCAGAGGTTACTGTGAGTGAAGCAGAATCAAAAAGTCCGCCTAATGGCCTTGAAGATATTCTTGTATCACCGTCTTGTGCGTTTAATTCAATGTGACCATGCCTCGCTTTCATCTCAATACCAAGTGGTTTTGGAGCATAAAAAGGTAGCATGAAAAAATTATTTTCAGCAATCATAGAAACGGTGTGTCCCGCTTCCATTGTAATATTATCACCCGCACTTGTACTATGATTCATACCTGAAGACATATTAATAGTGCCAGCAGATACATCAAAACTACCTTTGGCATTAACATCATAAACATTATCTATAACATGTAGATGATTACCAACACTTGTTTGTTTAAATGGAGCCGCCTCTATAAGTTCATTTGTTCCAATGAATTTTAAGGATGAAGATACTAAACCAGTTTGTCCAGTAGAATTCCTAATATTAAAATCACCACTCTCAAGTGTTAAATTGTAATTACTTGAACCACAAACTCTCACATCATAGTCTTCACCAGCCATTCTTGAAGAGTTTATCATTAAAGCATAACCACGATTATATGTCGAATATTTTGTTCCTTTCACATATTCATAACTATGAGATTCATTAAAATCATATTTTTCTCCAACAGTTTGAGTAACTGATTTACCTGTTGGATGTATTTCACGAAAAGTTCCTGAACGATGATATTCATGAATTCTTTCTGCTCTTGGTGTATCATCATATTCTATGACATGACCTGATTCTGTTTCCCAAACATGATTGAATGGGTAAATTGCATTATATGGTGAAGAAGGTTGATCTATTTTAACAGATTTTCTCGCAGTTGGTATATTTTTATTTTCATTCAACATCTTTGAAAGCATTGGTTCTTTCAAAGCTTTTTTTGATATTTGATATGTAGATGCTAATGAAACTTCTTCATCATGATAAATGTTTAAATCTAATATACCTCTTGCAAGTTTTGGTGTAGTAGATTTTTTTTGACTTTCTGTTCTTGGATATCTTTCTACATAATCATCTTCTTCAATTTCTACACCAAGTGCATCACCTCTTTTTCTACGTGTAGAAATTGGTGGATGTGGATATCCTCTTTGCTCTAAGTTAGATTCATCTCGCACATCTTTAAATCCATGCACATACCAATCAGAAGCATCTTCTGGATTTAAATTTTCTGGCTTGGTTGCATAACCACCCAAAGTTCCAATTACTAAAGGTTGTTGTGCTTCATCTCCATCTAGAAAAAAACCTACAACCCAGGAACCCTCAACTATACCTGTTGGACTTCTACCAACATCTGTTTGTGCTGCTGAGTTTGTAGGTTGCATAACCATTGCCCAAGGTAAATCTTCAGTTGGTAATTCCAACCGATTGCTTGTGTGATAATTAAAACATCTTACACGCAATCTACCTAAAAAATTTGGGTCCATGCGGTCTTCAACTACACCTATAAACCAAAGTAAATTTTTACCAAAATTTATATTATTAAAATCTAACATTATTAATCATTTAGATAAGAATTAAAATGAATTTCAAGTTTTCTTTTTCTTGATTCTTCATTTATTACATTAACTATTTCAGATGAAAGTATGGAAGTGGAAACTACATCATTATCCATTTCTAAGAAAATATCTCTCGGTTCTGATTTTATAGCAATTCCGGATCTTGGGTCTGCTTCGTCAATACGATAACTTGTTGATATTGTATCTGTAATCATTTCTAATATGATTTTATATTTTTCAGAGATGTCCACTGAATGATGAATTCTTGTCACTAGATATCTACCTGTCAAATACAAATCTCCTTCTTTTCTTTGTCCTCTTGGCATATAAAAATAAACTAAATCTCCAACATTAATTGAACCTGAACTATCTCCCGCAATTTCTACTTGTATAACAAGTGAGTCTAATTGCGCTTGCATACTCATTCTTCTTTGGTACATTTCTTTTCTGTGATCTGAATAATCTTGAGATTCATAGTCACCGCTATGAAAAATAACAAGTTCATTCACAGTACTTGGTCTTTCAGTTTCTACATTATGTGTGATGTCACTATTGTTTGTTGTTAACAGATATTTGTCGTTGTTAATATGATAATATTTTTTAGCATCATCTTGATAATAATATTGTTTTGTTTCAACTTTTCTTTTTTCTAAGTCTACAAATGTAATTTCAGATGAATACATTCCACGATTCATATTTTTAATGACATCAAATCTTTTTATAATCTTATAATCATATACAATATTCCAAGGAGATGTACTATCTTTATCTAAAGTGTCTTTAGGTAAATAAACTAAAGTTTTTAGATTCTCTTTGCTCTTTTTATTTTTAAATATATCTTCTAAGCTTACAAAACGAAAACGATTTATATCTTGAAAAAAGAAAAACAAGGAGCCTGTTGCAGAAACAGAACGCTTACACAATTTATTAATAATACGAAATGGTGTATAACTAGGTGCTACATATTTTTCTATATGACCTGTATCTGTTTCTATTGAAAAATAATTACTTGCGACACTTTTTTCTTTAATATAATATTCACCTTTTTTAGTTATTGGAATAAATTTTTCATTTGTTAATCCTAGATATTTTTCACAAATAGTTTCAACTATATTGGAAAGCGAACCACTATGAAATGATCTGGATATCTTTTGTTTTAAATTTTTGATACCTATTTCTGATGTTAAAAATAATGTATAGAGATTAGTGTTTTCATTCACTCTTTCAATTTCAGAAATTCCAACTACTCTCATTCTAAGTTGAATTGCTATTTTAGTGTTCATTGAACGAAATGCAATTTGAACTGTCTCTTCACCTATAATTGGAAAATCACTTAACAAGTGATTGGCATCTAGAATACTCAATGTTCCTGATAAACAGTTTGAGTATAAATCTTCATATATGCTGAAATTTGTATAAATTAAATCTAAAACATATTGTTTAAACAGTGGATTGTTATTCTCATCAAATGTTTTAGGACTTTCTAACCATAATGTGATAAGTTCATAATCACCTATTTCATCAGGAAAAAAATCTTTTTTTATACTTCTTTCAAAAACTGTTCTCATATAGTGATATACTCTTTTAAATCAGATTGCACACGGAATACAACTGCAGGGTCAAAAACCTTTATCATTTTCTTTGCCTCATTTTCTCTCATGATTTTTTCAAAAGCAGTTTCTACACTATGTCTGTTCTTAGAAGTTGCACCAATTTCATAGCCATCTTTATCTAAATATCTTACAATTGTTTTATTTGCATTTTCTATAGAACCATACTCTCTGATAATTTCTTTATCTATTAATTCTTGTGGTTTGATCCAATCTGAGTACACATTATAAATGTCATTTAATATTAGAATAGTCCATGTATAATCATATGTTTCATAAAGTTCAAATGAAACTTCTTCGGGTCTTTTCTGATTTTCTATCTCATAATCAATAATAGTTAAATTATTCCTACTGTTTTTTATGTAATCTAATAATTTAACACGAACAGTAATATCAACTATGTCAATTGACTGACTACCTACTCTATAAGTAGTTTTTGGAAATTCTTGAAAATAATACATGTGTTATAATATGTGAACTTTGTCTATGTCTTTGCGAGTGAACACTTTAGTTTCTTGCACAGCTAAACTTATTGAAGTTGATGTATAAAATTTTTCACCATCTTCTTCAAAAAAAGCCATTTCATTTTGATTTTGCACATCATTATGTGATATATCTAACTTCGTAATTACTGCTGGTAGAAATTTAAATTTTCCATAAATTGCATTATCTACATAAATTTCCATAAGTAATTTACTCGGATATTCGTAGTGATTATTATAGTTTACCGTAGCAGGTATACTACTATTTATTGTAGAAGGTAACGTATTTCTTTTAAAGACATTTTCAATTTTTCTCAAGTTTACTGCTTCTTCTTTTGATTTAGGATATAAATTCCAAGTAAAATAAAATAGTCTATATGACTGAGAACTACCTTGATAAAATGTTGTGGTATTGGGATTATAAGCCACACCTTCAGCATATGTACCTGCTTTTACTGCATTAAAATCAGTTCTTAACAATTCTGACATTGCTATACCTGATAAAGCATCACCCAAAGTACCTGCATCTACAGTATTTTGTAAAGCTTTTTTTAATCCATCAGTTGTAATTCCAAATTCATTTATATTTGCATATAACAGATTACCCAATACTCCAATATCTTCTGGACTATATGTCGCTGAAATAGATTCTACTAATAATCTTGGAGCAATAGGTAAATATAAAATAGGACTTATAATATCTTCTACTCTGCTTGTTTGCGAAAAAACTTCTCTTTGATTTTTTCTGGCTCTATGTTTATAAAAGGTTAATTTTAAATAATTTCTTTTATAAGAATCTCCCTTTTCTGAACGATTTAAATCCAGTGTACTTGGAAAAACAATAGCTTCTATATTATTCATTTAATTACTCCCAACATTATCTGCTGTATAAAGCTTGTTCTCCATCATAATAACTGTGATTTCATATGACTGATGGTAATAGCCCTCATCACCTTTTATAAAAGTTTCTGTTTCAGAATTTACACCATAATATGCCGAGATATCACGAATAGAAAAGTAATGTGGAAAATCCATTAAATAGTTTATTTGATTGAAATTATCACCAATCTTTTCCATTATACTTATTTTAAATTGTTTAGGCAAAATAAAAGTTGAACTGAATAACTTATCTGCTATAGGTTCATTTGCTCTAGCAACATCTTTTGTTTCTTGTTGATCTTCAGGAGTTTCAAAAAATTCTTTCACTACTGTAGGAACGAGTGCTTCATATGCTTCTTCAAGATAATTCACATCAGAAAGCTCAGGCAAAGTTGCTTTTTGCAACTGCTTTATAATCTTTTCTAATTCTTTTGCATCTCTTTCGTTTTTAGGTGTGAGTTTCCATTCCAAAACAAATTCACGAACTCTACTAATTCCATCAAAGAGTAGTGTAAAATTCGGTGCTCTTGTGTATCCGGCAGCTTGTGTTCCAATCTTGAAAAATATGTTTTCTGTTTTCATGACTTGTTGTTCAAGCCATGTGTTCAATGAATCTGCACCCATTTCAGCTATAGATGTTCCAAGTCCTGTAGTAACCTCAGAAATACTTTTTGCTCCAGATACAACATTTGCTAGTGCATTCTTGACACTATCATATTTTTGAATGACGTTTTCACCTAAAACCCCAAGTTCTCTTTTTGAATAATCTAATTGTAAGTCTTCTCGGAGTAACCCTTTTGGCAATGGTAAATATATAATATTATCTAACTTTAAAGACGGTCTGCTGTTAGAATTTTGTGGTAAAGCTTGGTCATAAACTTCTAATTTTAAAAAGAATTTTTGAAAATCTTCAACTTCAATTGGATATATGAAAGGAGACAAAAAATCCTCTTATGAAAAAAACTAATTATAGACAAGGAAAATTTTTTCCGAAAAATGAAGAAAAATATCGTGGAAACTCTCGTAATGTTATTTATCGTAGTTCTTGGGAAAAGAGAATTATGGCTTTCTTTGATGAGTCATCCAATGTCGAATGGTGGAATTCAGAAGGTCTAATCGTACCTTACTTCAATCCTATTGATAAAAAAGCACATTCTTATTTTCCAGATTTCATTTTCATGAATAAAAGCAAGCAGGTTTATATGGTTGAAGTTAAACCATATCGTGAAACTTTACCACCAACAAAAAAATTAAAAAATTATAAACATGCAGCGATTACATATATAATCAATCAATCTAAATGGAAACAAGCAAAAGAATTTTGTGAGAAACAGAATTGGAAGTTCATAGTTTGGACAGAGAAGGAGATGAAAAAAATGGGAATCTAGTGAAGAAAACTTAATATGTATTTGACATTTTAATTCACTTGTGATATAATATTACATCACCTTTGAATTTTACATATGGAGGATTATGGAACTACTTGAAATCAAACAATATATTTCTGAACTCAATTCTGATGTCTTCTTTTCTCACAATAAATACACATCTCTGATAGATTCTCCGACCGGCTCTGGTAAGACTGAACTTATTTTCAAGAGAGCAAAACAAGTTCCTAAAATTATTATTGCTTTTCCTTACACATCTCAAGTAATTCAA
>Ga0070752_1001328_pt1 | contig 17564 bp, 28 predicted proteins | sample VirMetDEL_Aug_30_FD_77440 | JGI IMG/M metagenome (GOLD analysis project Ga0070752, IMG submission 77440) | Aqueous microbial communities from the Delaware River and Bay under freshwater to marine salinity gradient to study organic matter... | ecosystem: Environmental > Aquatic > Marine > Coastal...
AGAGGGGCGCGATAACCCTGCTGACCTAGAGCTTTGCACGGAATTACTTACGAGCATCGAGGAGCATCAATACGGTGACGTAACGCTGTTTTCAATAGGCGATGGTCTTGTTTGGGAAGAATGTACCGCAGACGGTGACGTTGATGACGATGATGATTCATGGGAAGGACGCTGTGGCGATTGTGACAGCTATGGACAGCGCGGTACTACCTGTAATAATTGCAAGCGTGGAATCTATTCGAGGGAAATAGCATGATACTAGCGACATTTGAAACGCCTAATTATCTGATCCAAACGATTGCGGAGGATAGGGCTGACGCCGAGCAGACTATGCAAGCTTATTGGGTAGAGCATTGTAAAGACACAGGAGCGAAACTCGCTTACTTTGATTTAGACGGTGTGCGGTTCGATGAGCTTGAAATAGGTGACGTTCTGTGTAGGTAGTTGTATAAAATAGTAAAAAGCATTAATATTTGTATTCAAAACATACAGGAGAAAGAAAATGAAGATTACATTGAGGAACATCAAATACTCCAAATTTGCCTCACAAGAGACGTTATGCTTTGAAGCGTCAATCTATGTCGATGGTGTCCGGCGTGGTCTTGTGGAGAACAGCGGGCGCGGAGAGTGCAACCACGAGCATTGGATAGATCGAGATTTCGGTCAAAAAGTATATGAGTACATAAAGACATTGCCAGAAGTGCCATTGCCGTGGGACGAGACCGAGACCGTGTCCCAAAGCCTGGATTTAATTATTGATGAGCTAATGAACGATTGGCTTGCGGGTCAAGAGGTTAAGAAACAACTCCGCAAGGGTTTACTGGTAGTCGACAATAGCTGTGAGGAAGGGCAGTACCATATATTCACTCACCCCATGCTCAAAACAAACCCTGAGGGCTTGTTCAATCACCTGAAGAGAGAGAAGAAAATCGATGACGATGCGGTCTGCTTGAATCTGCTGCCCATCGAAGAAGCGGTGCAAGTGTATCGCATGATTTAAACGTCTTAGAAAGGAGAATGAAAGTGTCAAAAGGGCAAATAGCTTTAAGAGTGCTGTTGTTTATAGTTATGACTTTATTAGGTCTAGGATCGAGTTAGGAGGAAATGATGCAAATTGATACAGATGCACCAGTAATTAGTAAAGAATTAAGCCAAGTAGAGTTACAGAGAATTTGGGATACCAGTTTGCTAACGTGTTGGAAGGCGGATTCAAGCGGGTGGTCTATAGTCACGGGATTCCTGAAAGGTATTGAGTCAGACCTTGCGGGAAAATTCGAGGGGGGCAATAAGCTCACAGACGCTGATTTTGCTGAGGTAAAAAACTCATTGGTTTCGTATCAACTTTCCCGGTGTTTGGATTGGGGGACTGATGGTCAGCTAGAATTTAGGGGAAGCAAAACAGCTAGAGCGTTCGTTGCAGAGCATTGTGAGCGACTAAACACTTGTCTTTGGTCGGGCAAGCACACGAACGAAGCACTTCTGGAAAGTATAAATAACTTCAAGTGGCTCAGGAAAGGAAGGAAAGTACATAAGGCGTTAAACACTAAATATAAAAAAATACAGCGCGCTAGTGTGAATATTTCAATTAAAGCTAGAAGCCTCAGCAAAAAACACGACTGGGAAACTGTGAAGTGAAGGAGAAAATGATGCAAATTGATACAGGCATACCAATGCCTATAAGTAAGCGCAGTAGGAAATATCCATTTTTGGATATGTCGGTAGGGGATAGTGTGTACTTTGAAGAGGAGGACGTTAACGGTAAAGCGTACAGGGCAGCGATGTCGACAGGTACGCGACACGGCTTGCGTTTTGTTGCTCGCAGGGAAAACAATGGTTTAAGAATCTGGAGATCAGAGTAATGTTAGTGGTAAACACGCAGGAGAATGCAGACAAGCACCTTGAGTTGATGAAGTTTGTCGACAAGGTGCAAGTAATAAACTTTCTTAAGAACGCTATTGATGACCCTAGCGGTACGGTCGACAATCTCGTCAACTATCTGCACAAAGCGCGAGTGGATTCGTATAACATCGGTGCAGGAAAAACTGATCCCGTTAATGGTTTAACCAAACGCCACGGAGAAAAAGATGAGTAAGGGAAGCAGACCCCGCCCACTGAGCGTGAGCCAAGAAAAGTTCAACGATAACTTTGACCGCATATTCGGTAAGAAAGCCAACGTCGAAACCCTCACGATTCGTGTGTCAGGGACAACAGGCCAAGGATCAACCCTCTCGCCTGAAAGCGTTGTGCTTGAGATTAGCCCGAAGGAGCAGGATGAATGACTACGACCCGAATTGATGTTCTTACGCCAACAGAACGCGACCGTTTGCGGGCAGAATTAGAACGTCAGGTACAGGAGTACAAAGCCAACGGCGGAGTGGTGACTGTTTGTCCTCCACGCGCTTTTAGTGAAGCTGACCCTGATGCCCCCAAGAGAAAGTTTGATCGCCTCATGCGACCAGACTCGTTAACCGATCCAACCAACCGAGATATCGGGGCGCATCGCCCTGCTCACAAGAAAGGAGAAGACGCATGACTTTAAGAGAAGAATTAGAAGGGCAAGTATTTATGATCGCTCAGGCGCTTGTCGCATCAGGCAAACACACGAACAGGTATGAGTTGGCTCGTGAGGCTGTTTTGGTAGCCGTCGCCGTCAAGGACGAAGTAGAGGAATTTGTATTGGGCGTGTTGTCCGAGGGATCTAAACCTGCTCAGGATGAACCCGCATAAAAGTGTTTTATGGCGCATTAATTAAGGGAAAACAGGATGTACGAATACGACTGTAGGATTGTTCGAGTTGTTGATGGAGATACCGTGGATGTTGACGTTGATTTGGGTTGGTCTACTTGGCGTTGCGGTGAGCGCATACGTCTTTATGGTATTGATACTCCAGAGTGCCGCACACGAGATGCAGAGGAAAAGGCTGCCGGAGTCTTGGCAAAGGAGTTTGTCGAGGAGACACTGCACGTCGGAGGAACGTACAAACTAACTACCAAAGAGAAGGGTAAGTTTGGGCGGTACTTGGGTGTTATAATGTTAAGCGACAAGACTTCAATAAACGCCGCACTAGTAAGTGAACACCTAGCCGTGCCTTATTTTGGCCAAAGTAAAGTCCGTGTACAGGAGGCGCATTTAGCTAATCGAAAACTTTTAAAAGAAATGGGAAGGCTATGAAAATTTTTAGAAAGGAGAAATAAAATGGAAGAGGAAAAAGCAAAGCTTGCGGTGCTATCAGGTATAGCCATGCATGCACTCTTATCAAATGATTGCAACAACCGTTTAGATAGGGCTGACATCGTTTCCCTTTCGGTAAACATAGCTAAAGAGATGCTTGAAGAAATTGATGAAGCCGTAGAAGGAGGTAGAGATGATTAGTCCATTGATGTGCCTGGCAACCGCCATTTACTTTGAAGCCCGTAATCAGCCCTTAGAGGGTCAGGTGGCTGTCGCTCAAGTGATCCTTGAGCGACGAGACGATCCCAATTACCCGGATACAGTGTGTGGTGTGGTGACGGCAGGGGGCGAGTATAGGAACAAATGCGCGTTTAGCTTTTACTGCGATGGTAAACCAGAGAAGATAGTGGACGAGAAAGCTTTCTTTATTGCCAAGTCCATAGCTTGGAATGCATTAACCGGACACATCAAAGACGTTACCGGAGGCTACGCGACTCATTATCACGCCAACTATGTTCAACCTTCGTGGGCTGTCGTTTTAAAGCCTACAAAGGTAATTGGCGATCACATTTTTTACAGGGAGAATGACCGTGGTCCGTGGTCCGGGTGGAATTAATGAACAACCTCACCCTCTTCAATCGAACTATCCTGCGAGTGCATCAAATAAGTGACTTCTACCGTTTTCATGAAGACACTTTCAGGTAGCCCTATTTCTAGGGCTACACTGCACAGCATATTAGTTAAGACGCACAGGCGCTCACTGGGGCCGATGTCGGAAGTCTCTTCCATCCCTTCAATCACCGCCTCCACTTCGTCGTACATCTCCACTACTAATCGGCTGAACTCTTCAATAGTTTTCAACGACCCTCTCCCGTAAAACGGCGTCATCCCAATGCCTGCAACTGAAACAATACCAACCTCTTCGGACGGGTTCCAATTGTTTTTTAGCGTTCTCGTCGTGCCCGATTATCTGCACCATCGTTCCGCCGCAGGGGCATGGCTTCTTGCTTAGGTCTTCAGTCGTCATAGTTCATTGGCTCCGTCTTGTACCGGCCAATGATTCCGTGCTTAGCCTCGATAAGCCGAGCGAAGTCCTTAGCGAACAGCGGTGCAGGCTTAACGTGCTTGGCTGCGTCCATGTAAGCAAACATTATCTCGTCGTGATCCAAGGGTTTTTGCCCTAGCAGCTTGGCTTTAAGTCGTTTTAGTAATTGCATGATTCCCCCATTAATTCGTTGATTTGTTCAATGATGTTTGAATCATCGTCCACTTTACGTTGTAACCAAGGCGCAGGGCGCCCTCTACGGTCTAGTACAACGTAGTCCACCTCAGAATAGCCATAGAACTCTAAATCGCTGTGAGCCTCATGTACGGACATAGGAGCGTGTCTTTCGTAGTTCACCACCCCTATCTGGCAGGGAATCCCTGCTATTCGGCTGTCAAACACTGCGAGGAAGCTCATAACCTTCCTCCTGACGCAGCTTTTGTTTTAACCGTCCAACTACTTCACGTTTAGAACGACCGAAAAAAGCCAGACCGGGGTGGCCTTGGCGTTTAAGTGAAGCTAAAAACCAATCGTCTTTTATTTTTTTAACTACCATCTTATTACCCTCTTTCTTCAATTTGGTCTTCAAGGCTAAGAATCTCCGTTTCTGACAAAAGCTGCAAAATATCTACCTTACGCTTACGACCTTTCGAGCCTAGTAAATTAAAGGTTACAGAGACCAGATCAGTCTGTTCAGGCAGACCGTGTTCTATATCGGCAGGGAGAGTCTCGTATTTAACTTCGACCTCAATGGTCAAGTCTAATGATGTTTTTAGAATATTTTTCATCTTTCAGTTCCTCCCTAAGTCTCGCCGCTTGCACTGGGTCAGTTTGCTCTAGCACCTTTAAGAACTGTTCCGTGATCAGCGTTGCAGCTAACCCGCTTAAAGTGGCTTCGTAAAACTCACCTAGCTCTCGTAGCATGGCGTAATACTCTGCTCGAATGCACACAGAAACCCACGGCGTACTTCGCCGTGAGGGGGAGGGGGGCGGGACATAACCAACGGGTCTTTTCTTTCGTCGCTTTAATTTGCGTCTGACATACACACCTTTAGGCATAGTTTTCTCCTTTCTTTATAAACGTATAATATTCTAACTTAATTTAATATACGTTACCAGTTATTCCGCTGAACCCCAAGTATCTCCTACCTCTACGTCCACTTTACTAGGCACTTCAAGAGACACACAGCTCCTCATAATCTCTGCGGCAGATTCGGCTTCCTCTTTAGTATTTACCGACAGGGCTATCTCATCGTGAACGGACAGCATCATCGTAAACCCTGCTTTATGGAGCTCGACCATAGCTTTTTTTGTCTGATCCGCCGCAGAACCCTGCATTAATTTATTGAGTCCTCGGTACGTCATTGCCCTTTTAATCCGAGTTCCGTACTTCGCAGCAGCCTCTTCGTAAGGTAAAGCCTTGTTCAAGCCCCAAGCCGTCGGCTCCCACAAGGGAAAGCGGCACTTGCGACCGAGCAGTGTGCGGATTGACCCACCTGAAGCAGGGTGTTCAATACGTTTTTGTACGGCTGCGATCGTGCCTTTAAGAAATGGAACCTTGGCGTGGAACTGCGCGATAAGCTCCGAAGCTTCATCAACCTGTAAGTCCAAGCTCACGGCAAGCTTGGCTTTGCCCATTCCATACATTAAACCCAACCCTATGGTTTTTGCTTGAGAGCGAGTAATCCCTGCCATGTCTGCCACCATCTGGTGAAAGTCAGTGTCAGGGTTTTCTCGGTATGCTTCAGCCATTTTCTCGGCACCAGGTAACTCAAGCAAACTGGAGTAGTGAACCAAGAGCCGTGGTTCTTGAGCCGAGAAGTCATTCGCAGCCCATAGCTGCCCTTCTTCTGGGAGGAATAGACCTCGGATCATAGGCCCTATTATTGGGTGACGGGCAGGGACTTGTTGAAGATTAGGCTGATTCATGGACAAACGACCCGTCACCGTTCCCCCCGTCTCACCGCGCAACTGCGAGATGTGCGAGTGAATTCGACCAGTGGCTTCACTGGCATCAAGGTACGGCTGCAAGAACGTATTGTATGTCTTGTTTATCTCCCTAACCTCTACAATAGCTTTAGCTATTGGATGCTCACAGGACTCTAAGAAGGATTTAGTAAAGCTAGGGGCGCCTTTCTCTGTCTTAGGGTAGTCGATGCCCAGTTTATCAAAGGCTTTAGCAATGGATGCCGCAGCCCACATATCGACAGAGACGCCTGCCTCCTTGCGAATGTAAGCCACCATCTGCTTCTCTTTCTTCTGCATGTCGACAATAAGCTTCTTCGCACCTTCACGGTCAAAGCGTATGCCTCTAAACGTCATACCTGTGAGAATAGGCAACACCTCTGTCTCAAGCTCAAAGATGGACTCGACTTCCTCTTGTCGAATTAACACCTCCAAATGATGCCAGAGCTTTAGTGTCAGCGCCGCATCTTGGGAAGCGTAAGGGCCCACGAACATCGCAGGAAGTCGCCACATCTCTGATTTCGGGTCTACACCAAAGTCAGCAGCGGCGCGCTTCAATCCTTCCTCTGACTTTACTTCTTTGAGCATGTCAAAGCCGAGGCTGTTTAGCGCATAGCTAAAACGGTTTTCGTCTACGAGCCCCGCTGCGATCATCGTGTCTATGATCTTGCCCTCTACCTTAAAGCCAGAGGCCCACAACCAACCTAAATCGTATGCTGCGTTATGCATCACCTTAGGACAGGGCAGTAGCATGATTTCGGTAATCCACGCTTCGACTAAACGCTTATCTAAATTACCGCCGCCCTCGTGCGCGATAGGGTAGTAGCCTGACCACCCATCAATAGCTACAGCGTAGCCTATAATGTAGCCGTCTTTTCGAGGCCAACCAGGACCAAACTGTTTTAAGTTCGGGTCGCATGTCTCAAGGTCGATGGCAATCTCTTTTGCTTCCGACAAGTCAGGAAACGACTGAGGCGGAACCCACTCACTAACTGAAGGGAACATAGATACTGTTTTGTTTTCTGTAGCCATTACATGTATGCCTTTATGATTTCTGCTGCCGCTTGCGGGACGATCGCGTTACCTGCTCCGCGCAGTATGCCCACTCGATTGGGTATCCCATGAGCCAAAGGGAAAAGCGCGGGTTCAGTTGGGATGGGACGGTGTTTTCCGTCTCGGCAGTGGATGATTGTGGAGTTGTCCCAGAAGCAACTTGCTGCCCTATATTCACAGGGAAAGTCATTGAAACATTGGGAGTCGCCCACGGAGCTATGCCGTAAGCCACCCTCGGCACTGTGTCGTTCCTTTCCTTGCCGCTCTTGCGAAACCTGCTCTTGTCCAGATTGCCCGTGTCCTTGTAATCCCTGACTGAGGGAGTCGGCCACGAAGAAGAGTCTTTCTCTTTTGTGCGGGGCGCCGACGCTGCCAGATGGCAATACGACCGCCGCTGCGGCGTAACCTTCTGCCTCCAAGTCAGTTTGTAGATCGTCGAGCCATCCAAATCTAATTGCTGACGCAACCTGCTCTCCAAAGATTGTTGAAGGTCGGCACTCTCGGATGAGATTGAAGAAGACAGGCCAGAGGTGTCTGAGGTCGTCTTTGCCTTTTTGATTTCCTGCGCTTGAGAAAGGCTGACAAGGGGGACTTCCTGTCCAAACAGGTCGGTCTGGACCCCATCCTGCGATCTGCAAAGCTCTTGACCATCCTCCGATGCCACAGAAGAAATGGCACTGGGTAAATCCTTTGAGGTCCTCTGGTTTGACATCGGCAATACTCCTTTCATCTACTACCCCATCAGGGATAAGACCGTCTTTAATTAACTCCCGAAGCCAAGCGGCGGCGAAGGGATCGTACTCATTGTAATAGTTCAAAACCTAAACCCCTTCTGTTCGTTCTTGGGCAATACAATGTGCAGTGTTTTTCTTGTACGGGTTACACCAACATAAAGTAAGCGATTAATGTCATCGGCGTTCCTTGCATAGTCTTTAGCAAAGCGCGGACTGAGGTCTGTCATCAACAAAACATTGTCCGCTTCGCCGCCCTTAGCTCCGTGGATCGTGGACAGTTGTATAGGGGCCTGCTCACTAAGTTTTATGCCACGGCGCAGCACAGAAATTAAGTAAGCCCTCTTGTCCTCTCCTATTTTGGTAAGTGCTTTATGCCAAACTTCATCAGTTAAAAGCCCGTGATTATCTTTTAGATTCTGCATTGAATACATTTTATCAGGCTCGGCAGTGCGGAGAGACTTAAATCCCCGCTTCACAGCCTCGGCAGGAAGGTTCTTGTAAATCTTTTGGAGTGCGTCATAGTTGATTTCTAAACCCTTTCTAAGTCTTTCCCAACCGACGACCGCCGCAACAACCGAGTCAGCAATTGACCGTTGTCCTTGGCGCTCGAAAAGTAAACCTTGGCTCTTGATCCAAGTATGTAAGTCGTTAAGCATGTAATTCGTAGAGGCCATGATGAGCCACTCACCTTTGCTTATGTCCACTTGTTCAAACTGGCTATAGTAATGTATCTCTCCTTTCTCACTTCGAGGAGACCACTTCTTTTCTTGCCTGTTCTGTATTCGATTAACTATGGTGTCTGCTAACTGGTGTACCTTAGCGGGAACACGGTAGGATTGGTTTAGTATTTTCACATTCCCATCGTAAGAAAGGAAAGACTGCACATCTGCCCCCGCCCAATTAAATACCGCTTGGTCATCGTCCCCTGCTATGTAAGTGCGCTCTGCTTTATTTTGTAGCGCTGTCACAAGTTTCCACTGCAAACGAGACAAGTCCTGCGCCTCATCAATAATCAAAACCTTTAGCTCAGGTAATCGATCAGGAGATTCTGCTACTCGTTCAAGGAGATCGGTAAAATCCATCAGCATGTTAGCTGCTTTGAACCGACGGTATGCCCGCTCTACGAACTCGAAATGGAACCACTCAATCTCCATATCGCTTTTATTGTAGTGTGTACGCAAATCCTCACTGCGAATCCTAGCAATGTTGATTTCGTTAAGAATGGCGTTGTCTGCCTGTACTATAAAGTCCTCGCCTGTCTCGACATTCGCGCTAACCTTTAGCCCCGTCTCTTTAGCAAAAACAGCGTAGTCTGTCCCCGACATCAGATCTTTATTGCTGACACCTAGACAGTGGTAAGCCAAGCTGTGTAGTGTACGAAACCAAGGGAAATCTGTTTTAGCATTCAGGTGAGGAAACTTCTGTACCGCTCTATCACGAGCCTCAGTTGCCGCTTTGCGCGTGAACGCAAAATAACCCATGTCCATTGGGTTAGTCCCTGAAGCTAACTCTTGTTCCACGATATTTAATAAGAAAGTGGTTTTCCCTGATCCTGGTGGGCCGAACACTTTAGTAATCAAAACGGAACTCGATCACTGGCTATAGGTGTATCAAAAGGGCTGTCCTGTTTTTCAAAAACAGGGAGCTTCCACACCCGTGTTGACCTACCTTTCAGCATCAAACTACAAGGTTCTCCTCCGAGTTCCCTTAATCTTTGTGCCATCTTTGGGGCGGACATTAGACCAAAGTTGTTTCGTTTCAGGTGCGCCTCTAAATCTTTTATTCTTAAATACACTACCCTGCTGTCTTCATCAGTCCATACCCTTCCCATCAAGATTTCGTCCCTGTCCATGCCCTGCTGCAAGTGAGTGGTAAACTCTTCAACAAGATCAGCGAACCTACCTCGGATAGTAGTATCCGTAGAAGCCTCTGTTATCTGTTCTAGCTCCACCATCTCTGACAGTAGTTCATTGATGAGTTGCTCCCAGTCGCTTTTTTTAATAGTAGGGGGCAGGAGGTTAAGTCTTTCCATGCATGACTTTTGAAAAAGCAATTGGTTAAACAGGTTTTCTGTTTCTAATTCAATACGTTTTCCGTTTACATCAAGGAACCACAAGGGAGGCTCTGAAGCATACTTACTTAATGAACTTAACTGTGGGCTACCGGGGCCATCACCGCCAATGCCGTGCTTTCTTTGCCTGCACAGCGAAGGGTTACAGAAGCTTTTAATCGGGTGGTCTTTGCATTTATAGCGATAGTCTTTTCGCTCTATTTGCTTTTGTATGACTCCTAACTCTTGGAGGCCAAGAGGAGGATTAAAATATTTATGGTTAAACTCTAGCAGCTTATCTTCCCAACCAAGGGGGTATGCCTTTTTAAGATAGATGCCAATACTAAACATTCCGTTGTTTCGGGAACCTTCAGGGAAACCTTGAGTGCAAAGTGCCTGTAGACAAGGCGGACCGTCTTTTACAGGTGTATCAGGCTTTTCAACAGCCTGCGGGAAAACTAACTTGTCCTGAACCTTCTCTTCATATAAAGCAAAGAACTCGTCAAGGCTTGCACTTTCCCCGTTTTCTTTAAAAGCGTAACGTAAGGTCTTCTCTCCGCCAAAATAAGGAAGGTTTAAATAATTACCTGTATCACCTTTTTCTATCAATATCTCTGACTGTTTCGGGAATATTTCTCTACCTGCTTCACCTAATAGCCCTGCACAAGCCGTTAGGTACTTTTGCATTGTACCGGCGGGGACAGGTTCTTTAGTGAAACAATATATGTGTGCGCCTCCAGATTTACTTCGGAAAGTAATTAAAGGAAGCCCTAGCTTTTTCACACTTTCTATAATCTTAGCGTGATCTAAAGGATAGGTATCAACATCTATCGCACCCCAAGTGCAAGAGTTATCTGAACGAATAGGAATGATACCCAACGAAGGGTCATGCCCATCAAAATGTTTTTGCCACAGATCCTTGGTCGGTGGTTTGCGTACAACGAAACCCTTACCGACGCTCTTGCCTTTCTCATTCTGACCACTAATTTTGTATGTACCATATGCGGAGTCTAACCCCTCAAATATGGACATAAACTTCTCAAGCTTTTCCATTCTTCTTTCTCAGGTAAAAAGCCCAGTGTTTCCACTGGGCTTTGATGCTAGAAAATGTTGTGGGCTTTCCCTTCTTGTTCATTCTCATCTTGAGGTTTAGCCTTAACTTCACCTGCTTTAATGCTCACAGCAAAATCTTTAGCCATGCCGTAAACACCCGCATCTCCAACTGCACCTACCTTTTCAATCTCCCAACCATGCCATTTACCCTTGTCGTTAGACTCGCTCATGATTGTCAGCCTGTAAATCTGACTAAACATTGGCGGGGTAAATAGACCATTCGCACCCTGCATCTTTATAGACTGCATCATGCTGTTCCACTTGCGGCTCTTCTTAAGCTGAGTGGACTTCATTACGATAAGCGCCGGACTAGGTACGCCATTCTCATCAAGAACCATCACAAAATGTTGTGCAGAATTCTCGATGTAATTACCATTATCTAGATAGTCTTTGTTATCTCCCGGCTCCCGATGGGTGCGAGACAAAATGTCTGACGTAGCAGGGTAAATGTTGACAGGACCGCCGCTGCCTTGACCACGTGGCGCCCATTCAATGTACTGTCGGACATAAGCACAAGGGATAACTTGAATGCCCTTCTTGCCGTCGAACAGCTCGCCAGTTACAGAGTTGTAGATCATACCGGGACTTGCCCCATCTACTTCACCAATCTCAGGCGACATATTTGTTAAGATGCGAAGAAAGGGAAGCGCAAGATCGTCTTGTCCCATATCCTCAAAACCACTAACGTCTTGTTCAAAATTGACGCTTAACGCTACTGCTGTGTTGCCTTTCACTGCTACTTCAGTCGTTTCTGCTTTAGCCATGATTCTCGTTCCTATTTTCGAATTACGATTTTATGATTGCTTTTTGACCTATGTAAGCGCCAAACAGCTCTGTGGGAAACTCATTTCCCCTTTCTACTTGCTCCTTAACCCAAGCTTTCAGGGTCATAGGCTCAATCTTCTCGGCTTGTTCGACTGGATAGCCTTCCGTACCAAGTAGACCTAATAGACGAGAACAAAGCTCGTCTTCGCCACGTCCAAATCGGACACTGACTGTGTTCTTTATAATGTCATCCATCCCATGATCCCTGAGCCATTGAAAAGCCTCGGCTTTTCTGGCCGCAGAGATACTGGCAGAGTAGAAGTCCTTAAGCTCTACCTTAGAGCCGTCTTCCATCATAAACGCCTTCATCCCCGACTCTGCAAGGGCTTCAGGTATTGCTTGTTCAGTTAACTTTCTAAACTGATCCTTCCGCTCCTTGATGACTTCTTCCAGTTCTTCGACTTCAGTCTGCAAAACTTTAGCTCGCTTCGCTAAGGCGGCTATGCCTTTAATCTCGTCGTCGTTGATCGTGAGGGCACTAGCGTCTGTTTCAAAATCAATCATTATCACCTCCTCGGTGTGGGAAAATATCAATCTGTATCGGGAGATAACGCCTTTCCTGTTTGTCCCACTTCAAACATTTAAATCTACCATTATTCTTAGCTGCTGCGACCGTTGCTAATATTGCAATAGCCGTAGGGTCACCTATGAACAGAAGATAATCATCATCGCTGAAATTTTCAAGAACGCGCTTGATCCGTGAGACGGTAGGCGCGGACGAAAAAATAATTTGAGACTGCGACGGAGGAAGAACAACTTCTATCTCGCCGTAATCTAATGCGGGCGCGATATTGTGTTTGGGACTTTCAGAGACAACAAAAACTTTAGGCACTTCATTCTCCTTTCTTTTGGGTTTCGCAAAAGCGAGCGGGTAGTGTACAATGAATTTCTGAGCGGCTGCAAGTCGCTTTACAAAGAAAGGAGAAAAAAATGGAAGACATCTGGCTCGAGCGTTATGCGTTTAAAAATAAGCCCTTTGATCATCAACGTAAGTATCTAGAGCGCTTTTGGAAAAAGCCTGTAGCTGCATTGTTTGCAGACATGGGTACAGGTAAGTCATTCATGGTGATCAATAATATCGCTATGCTTTATGACGTGGGTAAAATAAACGCAGCTCTGATCATAGCCCCTAAGGGCGTGTACAGAAACTGGGTGGATCAAGAACTGCCTAAACATCTGCCGGATCATATCATTCACCGCACGGCGCTTTGGACACCTAACCCTCGTAAGGCCGAGAAGGTAGGGCTAGAGAGATTGTGGGATGTGTCCGATGACCTGAAGATATTAGTCATGAACGTAGAGGCGTTGTCCACGAAGAAAGGGTTTGAGTATGCCAAGCGTTTTGCTATGTACACCAAGTCGTTTATGGCGATTGACGAAAGCACTACTATAAAAACTCCGACCGCTAAACGTGCGAAGAATGTACTTAAAGTAGGGCAACAAGCGTTGTATAGAAGGATCATGACGGGGTCACCTGTCACCCGAAGCCCGATGGATCTTTACCAACAATGTGCTTTTCTGTCAGAGGATTGCCTTGATGCGCCGAGCTTTTACTCCTTCCGAGCAAGGTATGCCATCGTGGTTGAGCAACAGATGGGGTCACATAGTTTTAAGAAGATAGTTGGCTACCGCAAGCTTGATGAGCTTAAGCAGAAACTTGATGTGTTTAGCTATCGGATAACTAAGGAAGAGTGCCTTGATCTGCCGCCCAAGGTCTTTATCAAGCGAGAAGTGGTGCTTACTCCAGAACAGCTCCAAGCTTATAACGACATGAAGACGATGGCTTTGGCGCTTTTCGATCAGGGCATGACTACGACTGTGAATGCGTTGACTCAACTAATGAGATTACACCAAATCACCTGCGGTCACTCAAAACTTGATGATGGGACAGAGGTAAATATTCCAACTAATAGGCTTACGGAAATGATGTCCGTGGTCGAAGAGACATCAGGCAAGGTTATTATCTGGGCAAATTACAGGCATGACATCGAGGCCATCAAGCTTGCTCTTGCAAAAGAGTACGGCATGAACGCAGTCGGCACATACTACGGTGACACAGACGACGAAGAGCGTAGGCGCGTGGTCCGTGAATTCCAAGACCTCGACAGTGAGCTCAGGTTCTTTGTTGGCAATCCGAGGACAGGTGGGTACGGACTTACGCTCACAGCAGCGGATACAGTTGTGTACTTTAGTAACAGTTTCGACCTAGAAGTGCGTTTGCAGTCCGAGGATCGCGCTCATCGCATTGGGCAAACTAAGTCAGTCACTTATGTAGATCTTTTTGTACCTGGCACAATTGACGAAAAGATAGTCAAGGCTTTGCGAGCTAAGATAGATATTGCCAACGAGGTGCTTGGCGAGGAGATGAAGAATTGGTTGATTTAATCCCCATAAAAAAGCTGTATCAATATGTTTCACTTCAGAGACAAGATTTACCCGAGGGCCGACGTTACATTTATGGTGAGCAGAAACTGCCGAGTGTGACTACTGTTTTGTCTGCTACCAAAAGAGATAAGGGTGCCCTTGATGCGTGGGTCGCGCGCGTAGGTGAAGCAGAAGCGGAGCGTATTAAAAACGAAGCGTCATTAGTTGGTACCTATTTGCACGAAGTCATTGAACGTATGGTCGCGTACCGAAATCTGCCCCGTCCGACAAACTGGGAGATGTGTAAAGGTTACGAGCTTGGGTACAAAATCATTAACACTTATTTTCACAATGTGAATGAGATTTGGGGGTCAGAAGTCTCGCTTTACTACCCTGAAAAGTACGCAGGGACCACTGACTTGGTCGGCGTTTACAGGGGCAAGCCTGCCATCATCGACTTTAAGCAGAGCAACAAGCCAAAGAAGCGCGAGTGGATTGAGGATTATTTCTGTCAACTTGCAGCCTATGCTTTAGCTCATGACAAAATACACGGCACTACCATAGACAACGCTGTTGTCTTAATGGCTGTACGATCAGACGGAAGCACTGCGGAGTTCTCTACTGCAGGGCGTGAGTTCCAAGGCTATAAAGACCTCTGGATGCGCCGAGTTGATCAGTTTCACGAGGCACAAGAGAAGACAGGAGTGTGTAATGAGCAAGAAAATGACTGAGCTATTTAATTCCGTACCGATCAAAAAGACACGGAATCAAAAGCTTATGGAAAAAATAAACGCAGCAGATGTAGCCCCTTTGAAAGATCAAAAAGGCGTAGTAACTCCACAGCAGTGGAAGTTTATTATGAGCCTCTGCGATGATGAGGGGAAAGTCACCCTTAAAGAGGCAGCTATTAGAGCCGGTTACCCCAAAGAACGTGCCACACAGACTGCAAACGATCTAACTAATGCCGGAAAATACCCTCAAGTAGTCGCAGCGATTAAAGAATATCGGTACGAATTAGCAGAAAAATACGGCACCAACTTCCAGAGGCATATGCGTGATCTTCAACATATAAGAGATGCAGCATTAGAAGCAGGGAACTACGGCGCAGCGGTATCTGCCGAGTTCAGGCGAGGACAAGCGTTAGGCACGATATATATCGAGCGGAAAGAAATTCGTCACGGAACAATCGACAGCATGTCTAAAGACGAGGTGCGGAAGAAGCTAGAGGAAATCAAAGCCATGTACGGCACACCTCCTCAAGAGCTATTAGATATCACCCCCGATAAGATAGAGGATGAGATAGAAGACGATCAACCCACTATGCTTGAGGCGATGAAAAATGGCGAAAGGTCCCGAAGGATTACTGTACAAAAAACTGAAGGAGAACCTGCCGAATTCGATAATGGTGAGGTTGGAGAACAGAGTGGGACTGGGTCTACCGGATTGTCTGATAGGTCTCCCGAAAAAGGGATACCTGATGATGGAGCTGAAGGTAGTGACGAGCGGGAAGAAAGTCAGGTTGAGCCCCCATCAAATAGCGTTCTCGATGAGCCACGCGAAAATGGGTCTGCCGACATACTTCCTAGTGGAGTGGCATCCGAAGGGGACGGAGAAAAGGTCTGAGCGACAGCTTCTTTTGTATCACGGGAGCCAAGGCCAACAACTACTTATGCAAGGTGTAGACGTTGAACCTATGGCTCGTTGGACGATGAATCAAATTGACTGGGAAAAACTTCGAGACCTTTTATGCCAGTCGTTCTATGAAAGTAGTTAAAAGTAGAGGGGTTGCAATTAGTAGTAAAGTGTGGTATAATGACAAAGTCATCTGAGAGATGACAGTTCTTTAAAAATCAATACAGGAGAAAGAAAATGGACTATCCCATGCCATTGAAGCACGAGTGCGGATGCAAAGTTTCTTGGAGGACCTATAAGACGGCAGTGGAAGCCGAAGAGGCCGCGAAGATAGCTGCTCGGGATCGAGACCTTGATTTAGCCGAAGGGTATGACTTTGGTTACTTATGGCCGGGCGACATCAGTAAGAACGACGACGATACATACACTGTAGTTTGCCCATAAAGAAAAGGCCCCTAACTAGGGGCCTTTTTTATGCTAGTCGTTCCTCTGGGAATAGCTGCATCATCATCTCCCTGCTTTGCGAGTTGGCAGGTCCTTGAGCCACGGCGCTAGTAGGGATAGCCGCAGGGCTAGGTGCGCTTTCCTCTGACAAGCCCGGAACCCCTCTTGTTGATGGCGCTGTAGGTATTCTTCGTAACATTCCTCGGGCCTGTGGCCTTGGAGCAGGGGCAGATACCGAAGCTTGTTCGTCCTCTATGAAAAGCGGATCAGCAGGGGCTAAAGGTCTTTCCTCACCTTCCTCTAGTTCCCCTAACGCACTAAACGGAGCGGAGTACAAATAGTTCTGAAGGTACCTTGCTCCTTCGATAAGCTGCCTTCTAGGTGCAATGTCTTTTAGCAACAGAACTTTGTACAGCTCAGGGTCAGTAGCAGCGTCTGCCATCAGTTTGGCCGCTTGATCACCAGTGAAACTGCTTAAGAGTTGCCTAGCTCTATTTGCCATAAATTGGGCAAGGACAAGGCTTCCACCGACATTAGTAGCGTCTCCAATTAAAGCCGCCTGCCCTGTACCCACTAGCACTGCTGCCAATTCTAAAAGACTAGCAGGGCCGTCCTCAAACAATTTTTTCACAGCTTCGGGACTAAGTTTTTCTAGTTTACCAAGGGTGTCTGCGATGTTTGTTACTCTTTTTATCTCGTCATCACTCATACCCAACGAGCGCATTACGTCTAGGTTGTCTAATAAATCCCGTTTAAGCGTTCCCGCAGAAGGTATAACTTCTTTTTTTGTGCCTACCCCTGGAACTGGTGTCTCGATTATTGGAGCAACTTCTTTACCACGAGCTATTATGTAACGTAAAAATTCCGCTTGAACCTGAGCTTTTTCTTCAGGCTCAAGACCCCTAACTATTAAGGCGGCTCTTTCAGGGTCTCTTAGGTAAGTCTCCACGTCTCTGCCTTGAAGCGCGAGGCTCCTAAGCTCTTGAACTGCTTCATTTGTATCCCCCCGTGCTAGTTGGGACTGAGTGGCCAACGTGCTCTGTTTGATACTTTGTGATACATTCTGCCCCGTTAAGTTGTCGTCAAAAGATTGGAAAACGGCATCTTCTATCACTTTATATTGGGAATAAATAGCGTCTGTTTCAGCGAGCTCTTCTGCCGCTTCATC
>Ga0070752_1001330_pt1 | contig 17520 bp, 25 predicted proteins | sample VirMetDEL_Aug_30_FD_77440 | JGI IMG/M metagenome (GOLD analysis project Ga0070752, IMG submission 77440) | Aqueous microbial communities from the Delaware River and Bay under freshwater to marine salinity gradient to study organic matter... | ecosystem: Environmental > Aquatic > Marine > Coastal...
CAGAGCGAAGTAGGGCTTGTCCCACGATTTTTTGAGTGCCTCGAGCTGATGCTCGTAGGGCTTGTATTTGAATTTGTATCGCATAACGGCCTCTTTCTACTGGCAGGCCCTTATTCTAATGTGGGGGCAAAATTATGACAAGCGTCAATTTGTCCGCCACTTTGCTATATAGGACCAAAATACGGACGCAGTAAAAAACTGTTTTTAACTTTTTCCGATATACACTATACAATATCTCGTAACTTTCGTGTACGCGCGACCCAAAACGACCAAATTTGAAAAGTCGTGCATTTGCTTTTGTGGCCTAATAAGCAAAGTAGCGTATAGCGGTATATCGGAGGTATCCGGAGCAAATTGGACTTTGCCGTGTTCCAATATATGCTATAAATGAACTTACACATGTGGAGAAAGGCATGACCGTTTACATAACCCAAGAAATGCGAGGCCGTGACATCACCGATGCCACAGCCTTTGGCGAACTAGAAATACTGCTTCCCGCAGAGGAGCAGACCAGCTACAGCACGCAACCAACCGTTAGGCGGATGGCACGCAAGCTCAGCAAGTTCACAGATGACGACTACCTGTTACTGGCGGGGGACCCTGCGGCTATTGCTATAGCGGCGGCTATTGCCAGTCGCTACAACGCAGGCAAGTTCAAACTGTTGAAGTGGGACAGGCAGGAAGCCAAATACTTCCCCTTGTCCGTAGACCTTAACCACCGTCCAGGAGGCACCCATGGTTGACTTTGAAAGTGCGGCGCAAGAACTTAGCGCCGTAGACGAGAGCGGCTTGTCCACTGTAAGCAAGCTCGCCAAAACCCAACTGCTCATCGAGCGGCGTATCGAGGACCTTGAATCTGAGCTCAAGCAAGCCAAGCAAGACCACCGCGCCATTGCCGAGGACCAGTTACCTGCCGCTATGGCAGAGCACAACATCACCGAACTGAAGCTGGAAGATGGCTCTAGCATCAGCGTAGGAAAGTTCTATAGTGCTTCAATACCGAAAGAGAGGGCGGAGGAAGCCTTTAGATGGCTTGTTGACAACGGCTACGGAGACCTGATCAAGAACCAAGTTGCTACCAACTTTGTTCGCGGGCAGGAGGAACAAGCCGAACAGTTTGCAAGCGAGCTGGCCGACAGGGGCATGCCTGTAAATACAAAAAAGTGGGTAGAGCCCATGACCCTGAAGGCTTTTGTAAAGGACCAAACAGAACAAGGGGCCAACATCCCCGCAGACCTGTTTGGATTGTTCATCGGCGAAAAAGCCAAAATCACCACACCTAAGAGGTAAGAAACCATGACAGCAACTAAGGAGAAAGCCACAGAAGTGGCAGTGAAAAAGGACTCCGCCCTTGCAGTATACGAGGGCTTTGAGGACTTCAGCGGCGCAGGCTTCAGCGAGGTTACCACCGAGGACCTTGCTATCCCATTCCTGCGGATCTTGGCGCAACTCAGCCCGCAGGTCAACAAACGCGATGGCGCGTATGTAGCAGGGGCCGAGGCAGGGCAGATCTTTAATACCGTGTTGAACGAAGTGTACGATGGCGAGGAAGGCATTCTTGTAATCCCCTGCCACTACAACCGCCGCTTTGTAGAGTGGACGCCGCGCGAAAAGGGTGGCGGCTATGTGCAGTCGTACGACCCAACCGACCCCATTGTAAACACCACCACCCGCGACGACCGTGGGCAGGACGTGCTACCCAATGGCAACTATCTGTCCAACACGGCGCAGTTCTTCGTGCTTATGCTCCACCCCGAGCTGGGCGCACAACGCGCACTCATTACCATGACCAGCACTCAGCTGAAGAAAGCCCGTAAGTGGCTGACGCAGGCACAGTCGTTGACTGCCAAAGGCAAGAACGGCGTGTACATCCTGCCGCTGATGTCGCAGGTTTACCGCCTGACCACCACCCAAGAGCAGAACGACAAAGGTACTTGGTTCGGGTGGGAAGTCGCCCGCGAGCGTGGCCTTAACCCCCAAGACGAGGAAGATGGCTACCTGTTTGACATGGGCGTGGCCTTTGCCAAGTCGGTTAAGGCTGGCGAGGTACAGGTGAAGGAAGACAAATCTGCTGGTACGAACTTCGATGCAGAAACGGGTGAAATACTTGACGACGATGGCGTCATGTAACCGAACAGTCCGTGGGGGTTGATCGCCCTACGACTGCGGCTCTCCCTGCACTACCCCGTGTGGTGTAGGGGGAGCCACCTTTTTCATGCAACGGAGGTAGCAGATGTCACTTGCACAAAGATTCTACGACTTGTTCAAGGGCAGTGATATCGCCCATGGGACATACGTCGTTAAAACGAGTCGCGCGAGTGATGGGAAAAAACAAGGCACAGCAAAGGTAATCCGCGAGGCCACCACAGTAGCGATGTGGGAGGAGCACCTCAAAGGGGGCACGGGGCTGGGTATTATTCCCATTCGTAGCGACAACACCTGCCAGTGGGGCGCGATTGATATCGACCAGTACGATGTCAGTCACAAGCAACTGGTAACCACACTGCGGGAGAACAAGATCCCCGCCGTGGTAGGCCGCACCAAATCGGGCGGCGCACATGTTTGGATATTCCTAACCGAAGCCGTCGAGGCCGAGGAGGTTCAGCGCAAGATGACTGAGCTTGCCGCCGCGTTGGGGTATTCGGGCAGTGAGATATTCCCCAAGCAGTCCACTATTTTGTTGGAGCGTGGCGATACGGGCAACTTCCTTAATATGCCGTATCACGCGGGGGCAAAGTCTACCCGCTACGGTTTTGACGATAACGGCGAAGGGTTGACGCCCGAGCAGTTCGTGGAATACGTTAAACCGTTCGTCGTCACGCCTGCCAAGTTCCGCAAGCTGAACGTATCGTTTGGCACTAAGGATGGCATCTTGGAGGAAGGCCCGCCCTGCCTCCAGCACTTGTGTAGTAAAGGCTTTGGCGAGGGGTCGCGCAACAACGCGCTGTTTAATCTGGGCGTGTACGCACGCCTGTTCGACCCCGACAACTGGGAGGTGCTGGTCCAGCGTTACAACATGGACTACCTGCACCCGCCCCTGAGCCATAACGAAGTGGGCACGGTCATACGCCAGCTAAAGAAGAAGGATTACTTCTACAAGTGCGAAGACCAACCCATCAAGCCGTTCTGCGACAAGGAAATATGCAAAGGACGCAAGTACGGTGTCGGCCCTAGTGGGGTGGGCAGTGATATGTCCAGCCTTACCAAGATCGATGGTGACCCACCTATCTGGATACTCAACGTCGATGGCGAGCGCCTAGAGCTCAGCACCAATGGGTTGACCAGCCAAGCGCAGTTCCAAAAGGAGTGCGTGGCGCAGATCAACAAGTACCCCATCGCTGTAAACCAACGGGCGTGGCAGACGCGCATCCAAGCCCTGCTGGATAACCTGACCATAGTGGAAGTGCCGCCTGATGCTACGCTTAAGGGCGAGTTTGAAGACCTACTGCACGCTTTCTGCTGTGAGCGGGCCAAGGGCGAAGAACGCGACGACATCCTGCAAGGTGTGGCGGTCTGGACCGAGGGGCGCGTGTACTTTCAAGTAAAGGATTTGAAAAAGCACTTGTCGGTGAACGACTTTAACCACTACACTTCCAATAAGGTCACCCTCAGACTACAAGACTTACAAGCAGAAAAGATGTTCTGGCGGGTGCGTGGGAAGGGAGTACATGTCTGGTCTTTGCCTCAGGATTATTTTCAATCGGATGATGACCCTATACCTTTGCCGAGTTTACCAGCAGGCGAGGGTATAATCTGATGCACATCGTGCTGGGGCCTCCTGGAACAGGCAAGACAACAAGACTGTTAGAGCTCGTTGAGCAATACCTGACCTCAGGGGTTCCACCCGATCGCATTGGCTACTTTGCCTTCACGCGGCGTGCCGCCGAGGAGGCCATTGGTCGTGCTTGTGCTAAGTTCAACCTTACCAAGCGCGACCTTCCTTATTTCCGCACGTTGCACTCGTTGGCCTTTATGCAGGCGGGCTTGACGCACGGTCAAGTCATGACGCCAGAAAAGTATCAAGAAGTGGCCGACTGGCTCAAAATAGGACGTTTCTACGGCGGTGCGCCTATAGACACAGGCCCGTACAAAGACTTCGGTTACGGCGACAAGTTCCTCGAAATAATCAACATGGCGCGCATCATGCGCCAGCCTTTACGCAAGGTTTACAACGACAGCACCGTGCCATTGAAAACAGACTGGGCGCGGGTTGAGTATGTGGCCCGTGGCCTCCAGCACTGGAAGTCAAGCTACGGCTTATACGACTACGCCGGAATGCTAGAACTGTTTATAGAACGCGACCTCTGCCCCAAGCTCGAGGTCGTTTTTATAGATGAAGCCCAAGACTTGTCACCCATTCAATGGGAAATGGCAAGGATGCTAGAACGTAAAAGTAAGATACTTTATGTAGCTGGCGACGATGACCAAGCTATCTTCCGCTACGCGGGTGCAGATGTAGACCACTTTGTCCATTTGGCTGGTGAAGTAACTATGCTGGACAAAAGCTATCGCATCCCCGCTTTGCACCATGCACTCAGCCAAAAAATCATCCAGCGTGTGGTGGGTAGGCGTAACAAAGTATTCATGCCCAAGGAGGCGGAGGGGCAAATTTTCTGGCATAGGCACTCCGAGGAAGTTGACATATCCGATGGTGACTGGCTACTGCTCAGCCGCACTACCCGAGGAGCACAACAGATAGAGGAAGAAGTACGCCGCCGTGGACACCTCTATACCTACAATGGCTCCAAAAGCATAGACAGTAAAGTGCTAGAAGCCGTGCGTCTGTGGGAACACCTGCGCGAAGGCAACCGCTTGAACGTAGACCAAGTGCGTCTGGTGTACAAACAGATGCTCCTTAACAGCCAAATAGCCTATGGTTATAAGACCATGCCAGACGGCCAAGAGGGTGTGTGGTACACCCTAGAAGACCTGCAACGCGAGCACGGCCTACTGCACTCCGCACCATGGGACGTGGGCCTTGGCAAGATCAGCGAGCGCGACCGCACCTACATCAAAGCCTGCTTACGCAAGGGCGAGAGTCTAACCGAAACGCCCCGCTTACGAATATCCACCATTCACACAGCCAAGGGAGCGCAGGCCACCAACGTCATGTTGCTCACCGACACCATGAAGCGCCCCTATAGTATGTGGCGCAAGATCAACACCCACGAAGAAGACGAGGCCCGCGTATTCTATGTCGGCCTTACCCGCGCCAAAGAACGCCTCCACCTTGTACACCCTATGTTTAGTCAAGGGTATGCCCTGCCGTACTGAACAAGTGTGAGCAAATAAGACTTATCAAGGCTAACCTCCTACGCCATACTGTAAGGGCAGTTAGGCAAACACAGAAAGGAGTAGCCAATGCAGACCATCCGTTATTTCGACAAGGCCACGCTCATACATGCAAATGAGCAGGCTATCCGCGCTGAGCGCAACCGTTCCATTCAGCCAGAATACTTGGCAACGCTGGACGATGCACTTAGGTTCCCTGTTTTCATGGCTATGGTGCACAACGACGTTGAAATGCGGGTGGGCATAATGCTCAGCCCCGAAGAGCGTGCGTGGCTGGACCTTAGCTTTGAAGACTACGAAGCCCTACCAACCGTACAGATGTCTGTACACTAACTCTCATAGAAAGGAGAACAACATGGCACATTTAGTTGAAACGATGGCATACGCAGGTGAGGTTCCTTGGCATGGCCTTGGTACCCAAGTGGATGCCAACATGACCCCCCAGCAAATGCTTGAGGCCGCACAGCTCGACTGGACGGTAAGCAAGCGCCCCGCATACACGGTGGACAAGCCCGATTGCTGGAACATCATCGACCCCACTGGCGAAGCCAACTTTATCCGCGCTCCGGAAAGCTACTTCCTAGTGCGCGACAGCGATAACAAGGTGCTCAGCCCGTGCGGCGAGGGTTACGTCCCGTTCCAGAACGCCGAAGTCATGAACTTTTTCAAAAAGTTTACCGACGCAGGCCACATGACCATGGAAACCGCAGGAAGCCTAAAGGAAGGCAAGGACGTGTGGGGCCTAGCCAAGCTGACCGATAAGTTCAGCCTTGGCGGCGATGACGAGGTTAAGGGTTACCTGCTCCTCAACAACAGCCACCAAGTAGGCAAGGCGATGACCATCATGTTCACGCCCATCCGTGTGGTGTGCAACAACACCCTGACCATGGCACTGAACCACGAGGGCAACCGCTTCCGCGTACTGCACCTGCAAATGTTCGACGAGGAGATCCAGCGCGCCGCCGAGGAAGCACTGGGTATCAGCGGTCAGCAAATGCGGCAGTTCAAAGAGCAGAGCGAGTTCTTGTCTGGCAAGCGGGCCAAGCAGTTTGACCTTGACAACTTCATCGCCGAACTGTTCCAGCCCAACCTGCTCATTGAGCGGGCCAAGGCTAGCAACCCCGATGCACTGCCGCCGCTCCGCGACGAGTTCAAGCGCACAGCCGAGCTTGTTAAGGAAGCCGTGGAAACCAGTCCGGGAGCCAGCATGTCGTCCGCCAAGGGCACATGGTGGGGCGCACTCAATGCGGTGACCTACGTTGTGGACCACCAGAAGAAGTCCATGGCCGAAGGCAACGCACTGCACTCCGCGTGGTTTGGGTCAGGCGCGAACACCAAGCGCAAGGCACTGACCAAGGCTTTGGAGTATGCCCAAGTCGCCTAATTTGACAAAGTAAGTGTTGCGGCGGCGGGGTTCATTACTTACAATGAACCTTGCCGCTGTTCCATAGAAAGGGAGACCAATATGTACTACGCTGTTTGTGAGCGCCGACCAGAGCAAGAAGGTAATGTCTACCAGTTCTACAAGTTCAACAGTCTGGCCGACATTAAAGATTGTGAGCTGGTCGACGAGTACAGCATCGTGTACAACGGCAAAGCCCCGAACCAACTAGCAGAGTTTTGCACGGCTGAAGAGCTGGCAATGATCTGGCGGTTATCTGGGCGCACAGATCGGCCTACTGGCAATAAATCCCATGTAGCCGAACAGCTACATGCTCACATTGTCAAGGTCGCTACCCTTTGGAAACCTGAACAGGAAACACCAACAATGTCAAATGTTGCAACTGCCGTCGAACTCGACGCTCCCACCCCTGCCGCTGTCGCCGCTACTGGTGAGGCCAAGCAAGGTGCATCTCGTCCGCGCTTTAATAAAGCGGCCCGTATTGTCTGCCTGATGGAAGAACCGCCCATCCGCGCAGGCACCAACCGATACCGCAACATGCAGATCATCATGGGTTGTGGCACCGTGGGCGAAGCGATGGAACAACTTCGCTCGTTGGAAGAAGCTCCTGGAGGTGGCGTTGATATCAAGCTGGCTGTGAAGGCTGGCGCAATCAAGCTAGAGGAGTAACACATGCTGAGTACCGAAGCTGTAGAAAGTTTCTTCGGTTGGATAAACGAAAGGCACGCTATCTATCAGCGCAGGGCGGGGGGTCAACCCCCGCCTTGGACTGATGACGCGATACTGGCGAGCTACAAGTTCACCAACCCTTTCCGTGAAAACGACCGCGTTACAGTGTGGATGCGTGAGCACTGGACCAACCCAAACCACAACCGTCCCGCAGGGGAAATTATCTTCAACTGTTGCCTGTTCCGCATGATTGGCACCAGTGAGTTTGCCGCCGACCATGGCTGGGTTACCGACTGGAACCCCGCCCGCACCAAGCAACTGATTATGGACAGGCTGGCCCGCAAGGAGCGCACCTTCACGGGCGCTTACATCATCACCAACCAAGGGCTAAAAGACCCGAAGGCCGTGGTGGTGGTTGACCACTTCCTTACCCCCGTTTGGCGCGACCGCGAAAAGCTGGCGGACGTTGCCCAGACTACGAACAGCCTGCAAGCCCTCCATGCAGAGTTTGCCCTATACAAAGGCTGGGGCGGAGGCGGCTTTATGGCCTACGAGGTGGTGACCGACCTCAACTACACCAGCGTCATGCCCGAACCCGTAGACAGGTATAGCTGGGCCAATGCTGGTCCGGGAGCTATCCGTGGCCTGAACCGTTTGCACAAGCGCGACCTAAAGAAAGGTATGAAGCAGACGCAAGCCAACACCGAGATGCGCGAACTGCTGATCAAGGCCGCGGACCATGTGGCACCCCATGTGCCCATAGACAACGTAGACATGCGCGCCATTGAGCACAGCCTGTGTGAGTGGGACAAATACCAGCGCGTCCTGCACGGGCAGGGCGAACCGCGTAGCAAGTTCAGCGCAGACCTTGCCCGCACCCATGTGAAAGGAGCCATAGAATGAAGTTCCTCATGACCATGTTCCAGATACAGGACTACGGGGGCATAATCAACCACGCCGAGTACTTGGCGAAGGGTTTGCAGGAGTTAGGCCACGAGGTGGACTTCTGCCTGTTGGTGCCCAAGACTAAGATTGTGGAACGCCGCCAGCCGCCCAAGGACATTGAGCAGTACCGCAAGGTGGGGACGGGTTACTTTTTCCATCAGGCGCGTGGCTGGTTTGATCTACCCAAGGTGCCTTACGTCAGCCGCACGGCACGGCACAACTTCAAGGAGCGGTGCAGTAAATACGACGCAGTGCTCTGGCATATCCCTGTGCCTACGCTCAGCAAGGACAACGCTGGCATAACCGAATGGCTAGACCTGTACGACCACGGCAGTAAGAACATTGCCATCATCCACGACGGCAACCTGCCCGAGCTCTACCCGCACCTTAACCATGTGGCCGATCACTTCCACGCGGCGGTGTGCGTACACGAAAGCGCGATGCGTAGCGGTGAGATGCTGGAAATACCCCGCAAGCTCATTGTCAACCCGTTTGACCTTACGGGGCTGGATGGCTGGACCGACTTCGACCGCCGCAAAGGGTTTGCCGCAATCCAAGTGTTCAAGGCATGGAAGCGTGTGGATACGCTAATCCGTGCCATACCGCACATGGAAACCAAGGAACCCAAGTTCGTGGGCGGTGCTGGTATTGAGTACCGCTACATGACCAGCGAAGATAAGTGCAAGCCCAAGTATTTTACCGAGCACGGCGAGCGCATCTGGGACCGCGCCCTACGCTACGGCATGACCTACATGGGGACGGTGCCCAACGACGTGGTCTACCAAACCCTGCGCGAAGTCAAGCTACAAATAGACCCGAGCTACAGCAAGAAGTACTCGGGTTATGGGGCGCACTTCAACCGCACAACGGTAGAGGCCATGATCTGCGGCGCGGTGCCCATGGCAACCGACTGGGGTATGAAGAACAGCGCGGTGTTCCTGCCCGATGTTCATTACATAAACATTCCAGCCGAGTGCAAGCCCAACGTCTTTGCCGACATTGTGGACAACGCCCTAACCGACAAGAACCAATGGCTACGCATCAAGGAACAAAACCTTGAGCGAGTAAAACTGTTTGACATGCGGGCGGTGGCGCAGGAGTATGTGAGCTTAGTGCACGACAATGCCCTGCCCCGTGGCCTAGCAATGCCAATAGACAAAGAACGGTGCCGCAAAAACCTAGAGTTCTTCGGCATAGCGCCCACAGAGCCGTCGAGCGCCGCTCAAGCAACCTTGGGGGTGTAAGGTATGCCCCCCACCAACAAAACCGTCGAGGAGCCCTTATATGCAGTCTATACACGCCCGCAATGTTAGCGAGGCCCTATTCCTAGCCAAGCAGGCGCTTGAGGTAAACGGGCGCGAGGTGGAAACCCGCAACGGCCCAGCCCTTGAGTTCCGTACACCCGTGATGACCACCTACACTCACAGCCGTGAGCGGGTGCTGTTCTACCCCGCCCGCGATGCCAACCCGTACTTCCACCTGATGGAAAGTTTCTGGATGCTGGCGGGCCGCAACGACGTTGAGTGGATTAGCCAGTTCAACGGGCGCATCAACACCTATAGCGACGATGGCGAACACTTCCACGGCGCATACGGGTTTAGATGGCGCGAATGGTTTGGCAAGGACCAGCTACAGCTCGCACTGCATCGCCTAGCCACCTTCCCCAACGACCGTCGCACAGTGGTGGGCATGTGGGATCCATGGGAAGACTTGCAGTCTACCAACGATGGCAAGGACTACCCCTGCAACACGCAGATTTACTTCTGGGTGCGCGACGACGACCTACACATGACCGTGGTCAACCGTAGCAACGACATGATCTGGGGCGCTTACGGCGCAAACGCCGTCCACATGTCGGTGTTGCTGGAATACATGGCAGGCATGCTGGAGCTCGGCGTGGGGACCTATTACCAGTTCTCCAACAACCTGCACGCCTACAAGGACGTGCTTGCCAAGCTGGACGGTATGCCCGCCGACTACGAGCCGTACCTAACGCTGGGCGACGATGGGCTGAACTACAACCCGCCCGCGCTGGTGGACGACTACACGATGTTCGACGCCGACCTAAAAGCGTGGATGGAAAATCCCGATGCCAAGGTGTTTAACAGTTACCTGAGCACCACGGGCACACCGATGTTCCATTCGTGGGGCTTGTGGAAACAAAGAGACCTGCCCGCCGCCCGCGAGGTGGCGATGCAGATTGAAGACCGCGCTTGGCGCAAGGCATGCGTTGAGTGGCTAGAAAGGAGAATGTAATGGCCGACAAAGAAATAGTTGACTGCACCGATTACAGCGAGCAGTTGCAGTACGTCCTGCGCGTAGCCGACACCGACGTGAAGAAGCTACACCACGCCGAGCAAAGCTACGGCGATAGCTGGAAAAAGCGCGGTGGCACGGGGGCTATGATGATGCTGGCCCGCAAGTGGGACCGCTTGGAAAACCAAGTGACTAAGCATAACTGGGACATTTTCGCGGCGGCACAGCAAGACACCCGCCCCGAAGGCATTATTGATGATATACGCGACCTCCGCCGCTACCTACTATTAGTGGAGTCCGAGTTACTAATTCAAGGAGCAAGGCATGACGACGAACCAGACCTCTTCATCGAAGACCGATGCGAGTGGAAAACTGGATGAGAAGGTGCACGCAATGTGTGAGTGCGGGGTAGAAACCAAGCTGGTGACATTCCGCAACCTCAAAAACAAATGGCCGCACTGTTCGTGCCGTCAGCCAATGAAGGTAAAGAGCAATGCAGTTTCCTCTGTTCAGACCCCCGACTGAGTGGGTAATGCCAGATGGGTATCCCGACCTTACAGGCCGCAAGGAGATAGCCATCGACTTAGAAACCCGCGACCCAAACTTGACGACGATGGGTAGCGGCTGGTGCCGTAAGGATGGGCACATTATCGGCGTGGCAGTAGCCGTGGACGGTGACCAATGGTACTTCCCCATTCGGCACGAGAACGGCCCAAACCTAGATGCCAAGATGACCCTGCGCTGGTTGCAAGATGTTTGCAACGACCCAACCGCAGACTACATATTCCACAACGCTCCGTACGACGTTGGCTGGCTACTGGCCGAGGGCGTGACCGTTGCAGGCCGCATTGTAGATACGATGGTTGCCGCCCCATTGCTGGACGAGAACCGCTTTAGCTATGCGCTCAACGCGCTGGGCCGCGACTACCTGCAAGACCGCAAGTCCGAGGCCGAACTGCGCGAGGCCGCTGATGCCTTTGGCGTCAACGCCAAGAGCGAGATGTACAAGCTCCCTGCTTCGTACGTTGGCAAGTATGCCGAGCAAGACGCCGCGCTCACCCTGCGGCTTTGGCACCACTTCAAGGGGCTTATCGTTAAGGAAGACATTGGCGATATCTTCGACCTCGAGCTACGGGTGCTCAAGACCATTATCCCCATGCGGCACCGTGGCGTGCGCGTAGACCTAGACCGTGCCGAGCAAATTAAGGCCGACCTACTGCGCCGCGAGCAAAAGCTACTGGATGCCATCACCAAGCAGACAGGCGTGGCGGTGGAGATCTGGGCGGCAGAGAGCGTAGCCAAAGCGTTTGATGCGCTGAGCCTGCCCTACGCCAAGACCGAGAAAACAGGTGCACCGTCCTTTACCAAAGGGTTCTTACATAATCACCCGCACGAAGTGCCTCAGATGATTGTGCAAGCGCGCGAGTTCAACAAAGCTCGCACCACCTTTGTGGACACCATACTCAAGCACCAAGTCAACGGGCGCATTCACGCCGAACTGCACCCCCTCCGGAGTGACGATGGCGGCACGGTCACGGGGCGCTTCAGCTATAGCAACCCGAACCTGCAACAGATTCCCGCCCGCCATGGCGAAATAGGCCCAATGATACGCGGGCTGTTCTTGCCAGAAGAAGGCGCTCTATGGGGCGCGTTCGACTACTCCAGCCAAGAACCCCGCATTGTGGTGCACTACGCCAAACTCATGGGCTTCAGAGGCGCTTCAGACTTTGCCGCGCAGTATAACGAAGATGCCCGCACCGACTTCCACCAAATGGCGGCAGATATCGTGGGCGTGCCGCGCAAGCAAGCAAAGGACATTAACCTTGGACTGTTCTACGGCATGGGGTCTAAGAAACTGGCGGCAAGCCTTGGCCTAGAGTTTGAGGATGCCCAAGACCTGTTTGCTACCTACCACGACAAGGTGCCGTTTGTCCGCGAGCTGGCCGACTACACCATTAATCGGGCCACACAGCGTGGGGTTATCCGCACGTTGCTAGGACGCCGTTGTAGGTTTGACAAATGGGAACCGAACAAGTATGGTAGCTGGAAGCCCATGACCTACCAAGAAGCCTACGCCGAGCACGGCCCTGCTATCAAGCGGGCCTTTACCTACAAGGCGCTCAACAGGCTAATCCAAGGCAGTGCGGCCGACCAAACCAAAGCCGCGATGGTGGCGCTGGCGGAAGAAGGCATACTGCCGATGCTACAAGTACACGATGAACTGGATATCTCCGTAGAAAGCGAGGACCAAGCCAAGCGAATAGCGGAGATCATGGAAACTTGCGTCAAGTTAGAAGTTCCCTCCGTTGTAGACGCAGAGTTTGGACCAAACTGGGGGGAGGCAAAACAAACATTTACGGAGAAACCATGGACACGAGGCTTAAGACACAACCACAGCGAGATGCAAACCTAAAGGACCTGCACTCGCGGCTAAAGGGTGGGCATGTCCTGCGCTACCACACACGGCCCGAGCTGGCTGATGGGCAGAACGTCGCCGCGCACACTTGGCGGGTGATGGTGGTAATCCACACATTGTGGCCCGATCAATGCACTAAGAACCTATTGCTCCACGCGCTGTATCACGACGTGGCCGAAGCCGAGGTAGGTGATATGCCCGCCACTACCAAGTGGAAATACCCCGAGCTAGGCACGCTGATGCGTACGATTGAGGAAAACTACGAAGCCGACTTAGGTGTTGTGGTGGCAGTCAGCCACGATGAGCACCGCATAGCCGACATTGCTGATAAGCTAGAACTTGTGTTGCACTGCTACAGGCTGATGCAACGCGGCAACGGCATGGCTAAGGACGTGTTCCACAGAGGATGCGATTACCTAAAGGATAAATATAAAGGATACCCCGTGTTCCAACCCGCTGAGGAGGTTATAAATGAGCTCTTACAGTCACTTACTAAACAACCAAAGCCATTCGGTCCCATACTACAAAAGCTACATCAGCTGTGACTTTTGTGGTCAGGGCACGCGGGGGCAGGTGTTTTTGAACACCGACCACGAGCCTTACGGAGGAGTGTTTTGCTCCTCCTGCCACGGCAAGTTGTTAGACGAGCATGACCCGAATGAAATATGGAACCCAAAACAATGCGAATAGGATTTACCTGCGGTGCCTTTGACCTGCTCCACGCGGGCCATGTACTCATGCTCCAAGAAGCCAGTGAGGTGTGTGACCACCTGATTGTAGGCTTGCACATTGACCCTTCTACCGAACGGCCTGAAAAGAACGCCCCCGTGCAAAGCCTGATTGAACGCTACATCCAGCTTGACGCCGTGCGTTACGTTGACGAAGTGATCCCCTACAGCACCGAAGAAGAAATGCACAATCTTTTGAGGATTCTGCGTATCAATGTAAGGATCGTAGGGGAGGAGTATAGATCTGTGTTTTTAAGCGGGCAAGACGTGTGCGAGGAACTAGGTATCCAAATTTATTACAACAGCCGCACACACCAACTGTCGTCGAGCGAGCTCCGTGAACGAGTGCTCAGGGCAAAACTAAATTGAAACTATAGACGTGAAACCAAGGAATAAACAAGAAATGTCGCAGACCTTGCGCCGCGCTATACTATAGCTGTTCTGCAGAAAGAGGGCGGCAATGAACATCTTTATACTAGACTGGAATCACACAATCTGTGCACAATGGCACTGCGACAAACACGTCGTCAAAATGCCACTAGAAACCGCCCAGATGCTCAGCACCGTACACTGGCGGTACGGCGTTGACGGTCCTTACAAAGCTGTTCATCAAAAGCATCCCTGCACTCTGTGGGCAGGCCAAACCGTTGAAAACTATCGCTGGCTCTGGCAACTCGGCATGGCCCTGTGCCATGAGTACACATACCGATACGAAAAGATTCATGCTTGCCAAAGAGTTCTTGCAATAATGAGGTGTCCACCTTTAGACTTGCAAGCACGGGGCTTCACTCGCCCTGCTCAAGCCATGCCAGAGCAGTACAAGCACCAAGACGCAAGGCTTGCCTATCAGCAATACTACATAGGCGAAAAAGCGAGGTTAGCCACATGGAAAAATCGACCGATCCCCCCATTCATGACCGAAGTAATGTCGTCAGCCTAAACGAAGTAAGGAAGCAACGGAGGTCATCCCATTCATCCGAGGACCAAATTTCGGTGAGGGAAAAAACCGTTGATGTCCTGTTGTGCTCGCTCTGTGGATCGCAGTCGTTCTTGCTCATCGCCGATCAAGCCGGAGAGATAGGATGCGCCGAGTGCGGATTCCTGATTGGAGCGCGCTGGACGACCCAAGGATTCATCAAAGTGGAAGAGTAAACCTGAACAAATAAGAGTTATCAAGCGCCGCGTCTTGGCGCACACTAACCATAGGCACACCACTCGTAGAAAGGAGTTAGCCAATGCGACTGACCAAACCCCAACAGATTTCCCTGCTCCGTAAGTGGCGGCAGGACAGCCAAGGGCTCACGTTCCTTGGATTCCGCAGGCAAGTCCTGCCCACCTTCTACTGCGACAATGCCGTGGTAGTCAAGTGGTGCAATATGTGGCTCGCCATTGAAACCGACGGCTACACACACTCATAGAAAGGAGTAACGCCATGTCAGATCTACAACACGACCTCCGCATGTTCACGGGCACGGACCAATGGTTCCGTCACCCGTTCAACAGCAACCTGCTCTACACCGACGGTGTCAAGTTCTTTGCCGAGCACTGCGGCAACGGAGCCTACTGGTTCCTTGACATCATCGCCACCGAGCTGGCCGACCTGCAAGAAACCGAAGACTTCCTTACCATCGACCTCGTAGTAAAAGCCGAGGAAGCCCAAGCCGACATCATCGTCGGCGACGGCAACGGCGGCGAACTCTACACCAAGCACATCGACTTCACCGACGCGCCCGATGGCACTTGGAAGTTCTACCTTGTCAACAACGTCATGTTGTTGCCCAGCGAGTACTGAGCCATGGCTATGAAACTCCGCATCGACTACCGCCAAGATCCAGGACACGGTTGGCTTGTTGTCAATCATTTGCATCTGCAAGCGGTGGGCCTCAAGCCCACCGACTTCTCCGCGTACAGCTATCGCACCGAGGGCAAATACGCACTGGAGGAGGATTGTGACGCCGCCCTGTTTATGAACGCCGCCCGCGAGCGTGGTGTTGAGGTTGAAGTGATTGAACACCACACCAACAATCGCAGTGCCATCCGCAACTGGAGGAGCATTCTTTCATGACACAACTACTCAGCCGCGTAACCGTCTTGGAGTCGCTAGCCAGCCTGAGCTGGCGACCCCTTGACAAAGTAGATCGCATGGGGCTGGGCGGCGTTGAGTCGCCCACTGCCCGCATCGCCGAGACCGCCAACGAACTCTACATTCTTGACGGTAACCTGCTCGCTATCATTAACGTCAACACCAATGAGGAAACCCACTATGAGCTCAACCCCGTTTATCCTTGACAATGGCTTCACCTTTCACGCCGTGGTGCAAGACCTCGGCGCTACTTGGGCCAGAGCCACCGATCCAATAACCGCTATTCGCAATGCCGCCAACGCTCACACGGGGTGGTCTCGCAAAGGACAAAAGCTCCCCGTAACCGTGGTCTACGGCAAAGCCGACGAACTCACCAGCGATGAGTGGGGACGCTACGGCTGGAAGATTGAAAATGATCCCGTGCCCATTGGACTGTTCACCGTGACGCAACGGAGCATCAAGCCCACCGCGCTCGGTGACATGGGCGAGGACCACAGCGACTGCGCCGCATGGATTAATGACTTCCAAAGCTCTGTTGATTACCACCGTGACCGCATTACCAGTATGCGACTGGAGGCCGCGAATGGGTAAAAGCACGACGGCATACATTGCCGAGATTGAAGACGTCAAGGTGTGCGGGATACCTTGCATTATCGCCGTTACTGATTACGACAAATACATCCCCGCGCACCTGAGCGGTCTGCCTGAGAACTGCTACCCCGCCGAAGGCGGCACGGGCGAGTATCACCTGTTGGACCGTAGGGGGCGTCGCGCAACGTGGCTCGAGGCGAAGGTAGGGCGGTTCGAGGAGGACTGTATCCAAGAGCTCATCTACCAATACATGGAGGAAGGCTGGCGCTGAGCAAATAAGACTTATCGCTAATTGCGTCCCGCGCTACACTGTAAGCAGGCATGGGGGATTGGCCTCCTGCCTGCACCAACCGACACTCGAGAAAGGAGTATGTCATGTACGAGAAAGATACGAATGGCCCTATGGATACTGTTGTTCCTGATACTAATCCTACTGTTCGGCCGACGCTAACCCTACAAGAAGGGCTTGACCGCCGCGCGAGCTCCATGCGCGTGTACGGCGAAAACATCGGCCAAGAGCTCGCATGGTTGTGCGGGGTAATCACCAGCCTTGTTGACCGCATCGAACTTCTTGAACACAAGCTGGCCGAATACGACCCCAACGACTACATCCGCAAAGATGAGTTCGACCCCGACGAAGTGTGGACCCACGACCAGTTCGACCCCGATGACTACATACACGAAGACGGGCTAGAAGAGTCAGTGGAGCGCATTGTGCGGAGCACCCTCAGCGACGCCACCGTAAGCATCAACTTGGATTACTAGGAGCATACCCATGGGACTTGATCAATACGCTTATGTCCGCGCTCAAGAGCGCAAAGTCAAAGAAGCCAGCGGCGACGAGTACACCACCGTGGACAGCGCACAAGAGTTCTACTGGCGCAAGCACTCGCGGCTGCAGGAGTTCATGGACCGCCTATGGCACGACAAGGGCAACGAACAGGACTTCAACTGTCAGTATTTGGAATTAACCGAGGACGACCTACTGCGGTTACAGGACGCAATCGCCAACAACTACGCCGACCACTTTTGCGAGGGCGGCTTTTTCTGGGGCCATCAGTTTCAGGAACAAGCCGTGCAGGAGTACAAGGAGGATGACACCGCGTTTGTACAGGCCGCGCTTGAGGCGGTGCGCGAC
>Ga0070752_1001331_pt1 | contig 17508 bp, 14 predicted proteins | sample VirMetDEL_Aug_30_FD_77440 | JGI IMG/M metagenome (GOLD analysis project Ga0070752, IMG submission 77440) | Aqueous microbial communities from the Delaware River and Bay under freshwater to marine salinity gradient to study organic matter... | ecosystem: Environmental > Aquatic > Marine > Coastal...
AAAGGACAAACCGGTCGATGTCTTCCTTGAGGATAGGCTCAATATCCTCCTCATTCTGATCAGCTTTGCCGGTGTGCGTGTTGATGATGTGTTTTAGTTTGCCGATATCGGACGTTTGGATTCCGGCTACGCGTTCGTGATTCTTGTACACGGCAAAGTAGGGGATTTTCTCACCGCCTATTGCCGCAAATGTCTGCCACTTGTCCGCATCCGCTTTGTCGCTAACATCCAACGTGTAAAAGCTGACGTCGGCATTTTCAGAAGCCAGTTTTACGTAGTCTGGCGCTACCTTGCTGCACGGCGCGCACCATGATGCGCCGGCTTTGATGACCTTTACTTTGGACGGGTTTTCCCACACTATATCTTTCAGATCAGAATAGCTCTGCACGTCTTGGAGCTCTACAGCGTTTTGCCGTTCAAGAATTGGTTGAGATTGCGGAAGTGATGACATTTTTATTTAATAAAAGCGAATAATATTAAATCATTTTTGCTTGCGCTGAAAAGGACTAAAGGATCATTTTTGTTGAGTGTAAATAAATATGCGTTCTGCTGCTAAAAAAGAATTGGATTGCAAAGATAGAGTGTTGAATCGAGTATCTCCCTATTTACCACCGTCTATAGTCCAGCAATTAAATAAAAAGTCCGACATTTCGGCTTTGGACGCGATTCGGCTTTTATCTTTACTACCGCCCGAAGCGTACGAAGCTTTCCCCGACATGCCGCAAGAGACGCTGACTTTTCCCAGGGATCACAATCGGCATTATTTCCAGGCGAGTGAGTGGTTTTATCTAGCGATGAACCTGCAATCGGCGGGCGATCCCGAGATTCCCGGATCAAAGCGGCGAATAGGAGCCTTGTCTACGATAGCCGGTCATACAATAGAACCACCTAACCCAGCACTGTTTGCATTGGAGAAAACAAATCAAGTGTTCCGCCATTCGTTTTCTCTGACGCTAGGCGCCACGGACAGTTCACCGTGCGAGCACTGGTACATACGGGATCAGGGAGGGTTTATTGGCGACTATCGCCCGGCCGTTCATGACGAGCTCCCGGTACTTTCTTTCGCGCATCAAGAAATGCACGAAGAAGATTCGGATTGGGACAAGATGGAAGGGCAAGACGAAGATTACCCCAAGGTGATGGAGCAAGGTCTCCTCCCTTACATGGGAGATGAGGAGGAGGACGAGAATCCGCATTTGAAGAAGATGAAGTGGGTTGTGCACGACCCTGTTTCCGGAGCGATGATCGACGTAGTTTTGACTATTCCGGAGAATTCTGAGATTTTGCTCCAGGGACCTGATGGGACAGGAACGATTGTCGTGCCCGATGCTGGTATAAACTACATGTACTATTCGTTTCCTTATTTGAAAGTGAACGGAACGATCACCTTTCCTTCCAGCGACGGGTACGAGCCGCGTTCGATGGAAGTGACTGGAGCGGCGTGGCTGGATCACCAAGGAGGCGTGATCAAGTCTCACCGGGGATTGGTGAAGCATGTGGACGAGTGGAAGAACTTGTTTAATATGCCGATGCACAGGCAAGCGTGGATATGGGTTATGGTACAGTTTCCTCACAAATCTATTTATGTGACCGGTGCTGCGATGGGCGTTCAACCATCCGCGGTTAAAAAAGAAGCCGTGTTTCCGTGGCAGGGTTCTGTTACAGTGGGCAATAACACCGAGTTTTTTAATGACGGTCAGTTGACTGTAAAAGCCGTGTTTCAATCGCCCTCTATCAAGAGTATATTTTACGCGTCCGAAGTCGAGTTAGCTGTTGGTAATCAAGTGTACAGTTTGAAATGCATTTGTGCTGACCAGCGAGCCTTTCCCGCAGACCAGGGGGAGATATACGAAGGAGCAGCCGACGCTGAAATTTTGTCAGACAACCGCACGGTAAAGCCGAAAGGAGTGGGGTTTGTGGAGAATATGGGGTTTTCTACTTACAGGCAGTTGGAAGAGCAGCAGCTTGAAGAGTTGGGCGTAGCACCGCTAGTAGGCAATTTTGAGGCTTCGGTCGCCGGCACGGGAAACGGTGGTTCGGTCGCAAACAAAAGTACTACAGGTCCAGTGGTTGTCATCACTTGTGTTTTGATTGCAGTCGTAGTCGCCGGGTTATTTATGTCCAAAAAGAAGTGAAAATGATATTTTAACAAATACTATTAATATATCAAATGACGTTAGGAACAACTACCGACCACCTTTTGGTAGACAAAACAACTCATTACACCAATCAACTAATGAGAGATTTTGCACAGAAACATGTGAAACGAAAAGGAAACAACGAACGTTACCCGCATTTCTCTCAACTGCACTTTACAGCGGGAGACGTCGAACAGTTTAATCGGTACAGAGATGCAAAAAGTCATTGCAAAGCCTCGAAGAGTCGTCACAAAGTGGGAGAATTTAGAGCGGACATAGACTCTGAAGTTCACGCGATCTACGGCAACATTTCAAAACCAGTAATCTCGGATACATTTCGCTATATTTTTTTCAAATTCAAAAAGGGTATTTATGTGAAGATACGGGGTGGAAAATTGAAGACTTTTCTGCCCTTTTCAAATGCCTCTTTTGTAAACGAGTATGCTCACAAAATATCCTACAGGGAAAATATGCAGCTGTTTAAGAGCATCACCGAAGCAGACGGCTACAGATTCAACCCTCAGAAAGTGAACGGTTTTCCGGAACGGTGGTACGCGAACAACTGCCTGTTGAGGTATGAGTACCCGATGGCGGAAAATGACACCAACATACCGGCTATACGAGACTTTTTAAACGTTCTTACCGCCGAGAGAGAAATCCCCGACTGCGACTTTTTCATAAACAAAAGGGACTACCCGATTCTCGCGGAGGGTAAATACGAACCGTATAACCACATCTATGATTCTAAAACACACCCTTTAGTATCTCACCGCTACGACAAATACGCCCCGATTTTTTCGTTTTGTGCCGCAAAAAGGCACTCTGACGTGATTATGCCCACGGTGGACGACTGGATACGCGTGGCTTCTTCGGAAAGCCGCTTCTACGTTGGGTCCGGGAACGATTACTTTCCTTTTCCTAAACAAGTGACGTGGGAAAATAAAAAAGGTATCGCTTTGTGGCGTGGATCGTCGACCGGCGCCGGCACGACTGCGGAGTCAAATCAGCGTTTGAAGTTGTGCAAACTCGCAGAGACTTTGATGCTGACTGGAAGTGTTGTGACTATCGATGCGGGAATCACGTCTTGGAAACGCCGTCCTAGAAAGCTTGAAGGGGTTCACGGTTTGAAGACTATAGATGTGAAATCTCTCAATATGAATCTCGTAAACAGGGTTTCGTTCAATAAGCATTCGGAATACAAGTACATAATTCACGTAGAGGGGCACGTGGCGGCTTACAGACTGGGAGCTGAACTGGGTCTAGGATCGGTTGTTTTAATAGTAGAGGGAGAGTACAAACTTTGGTTTCAACGTTTTCTCAAAGACGGAGTTCATTTTGTGAGCGTCAAGCAAGATTTATCTGATTTAGTTTCAAAGATAGAGTGGTTGCAAAACAACGATGCTGAAGCGAAACGAATCGCGAAAAATGGCAAGTCGTTTTACGACGCGTACCTGTGCAAATCAGGCATTTTGGATTATATGCAAAACACGTTGATGGCATTGAGCGAAAAGTGTAAGCTGGATTCGTGGGTAGACAGAATGCTTCCGACTCTACGTGTGGACGAGGAAAATATTATTCCTCTTGAAAGCATAGACTGTGTCCAGGTGATCAAGCAGTCAAAAAAGTCCACAGTTCACGAGGGGGTGTATCAAGATAGCCGCGTCGTCGTAAAACAAAGCGCAGATTCCGATTTGACTCGAGAGTGTATCGTCGGAGTACGTTTGATCAACCAGATGGAGTGTTCCAATGGATTTGTGTACACGCACGGAATCAGCAAGGACAAACGGTCGCTGATCACTTCTCACATCAAAGGAGTGACGTTCTTGCAGTGGATGCAAAGCTCTCATTTTTCAGTCAATGAAATGGTAGCGACTTTGCGCGCGGTCATATTGTGTTTACAATCTGCACAGCGAGAAGCCAAGTTTATGCACAACGACTTGAGTTTGGGAAATATTATTTTGAGAAATGGAGTGTGCCACGATCCAGTCATCATAGATTTCGAAAGATCTAGAGGAATTTCTGATTCAGGAGACTTGGTTTACTGCTCTAACGATAACATGGACTTCAACGAATCACACGACGTGAGGCATTTGCTAATATCAACGACTTTTCATCTGTGCAGGCTGAAATCGGCCAAACAGTGCGTCCCTGTAATAAAAGCACTGTGCAACTTCGTCGAGCCCAAATCCGCAAACGCGCAGCGTCATTGCGGTGCAGCGTCGACGAATATACTGAAGTGGGCGATCCATTTTACTGATTTGGAAGGAAAATTTTCTAGACTGACCTACAAAACGGGTTGTTCCCGAATCAAAACAGAACCAGCAGGAGCGCTGGAAATGCTCAACAACTTATTTCGTGCAAGGTCTCCATCGAGCACTATATGTCTCACTGACATCTGGGAAGTGAAAACCCGCATAAAATGTCAAATTAAAAAAGTAAGGCTTTTTTCTCCGTCGGACGTCAGAGCGGACATGGCTGCGTATCTAGTGAGTCATTGGGAATATTCTAAAATAAATAAAAAGGCGAGCGATTTCTCCCTGATGCGCGGAAAGCAGCTTGTGGATCGTTTGAAAGAGTTGTTTACAAACCGCTTTTCATTTGTTCACGAATTGGAGGTCGAATGGATGAAACGCGGTTTGAATGAAATGTACAGAGCGATAGAAGGAGATCAACGACTTATGCAAAATGTGGCGTCCGAGTACGCGATTATTTTAAACGCGCAGGTGTGCGAATTGAGTAGAAGCGATGTGAAATACCTTTTCATTGATGAGTACACGGATATAGTAGAAAAATACTCGCTTCTCCTGGAATTTAAAAAAATCTTTGGCATAATAAACGATGATTAATTCAGATAACGTCGCTATCATTGGCGCGCTTGCTTTAGCTGGCGCAGCTCTAACTCTTGGTATGAACGACACCAAGCCGGTGATTGAAAACTGGAACATGGATCCGCCAAAGGCTGTGAAAGCTATCCCTTCTTATGCTGCAAGCCGTGCGGATGCGGAAGCCGGAAGAATCTACGCGGCGCCTCCGTCACTTCAGGCAATGCTTCCTCCTAGGTTTAATGCACAAGGTATGGGAGCAAATATTACTTACAATCCCCCTAACGAAAGAAACATGGCCTACCGTCTTAAAACTCCGTTTGCGGAAAATGTCGCGGGAAACAAGATGCACACTGCTCTAGGGTTCAACACTGGCTCTATTGCGGGTAATAGAATGCCGAATTTGAAAGAAGGATTTGTAGGAATGGAAGTTGACGGAATGTCGTCTGCAGGCAGTGGTAGAATGGATAGCATGCAACTGAATAGTATGAATCCTTCTCTTCTTCCGGGTGTGGTCGGCGGACAGGCTCTCGCGGGAGGCGGAGACGATCCGGTGTTTGGCGCTGGTGCTGGCGGAGATGACAATGCGGACAACCCCGTTGTATTCGATCGATTTATCACTGCGAATCTCAGCAGCCGGCTTCGTTCACAGGCTGACAAGATTCGAGGCGACTTGGCCATTCCGCCGTGCAACTCGGGCTGGTTTCAGGTATCGGTCAACCCTGCTGTTGATCTCGAGCCGGGAGCTCTCGCTGTTATGGGCGGAATTTACAACGAGCAATGCCAGGCAATTTCTTCTCTGGTTAACATGGCGTCTGGTGGAACCAAGACGGCTATTGGCGGGGTTGACATGTCGGCGGCAATCGACACTTGCTTGGCGGGTGCAGGCAACGATGTCACAGCGATCGCTTTCCCTTAAACAGAACAATTTCTCAATTATAAATAAAATTGAGAATGTACACATTACCTTTTAAAAACTACTATGACAATCAAGTGAATCCGGATATAATATTTGATTTCACACACCCGGTCAATAGAACCTCATTGCAAACCATATCACGCCCTCTAATGTCTAGTCCGAGACCTCAACGTTCTCCGGTTGAGTCGAGAGAGGCTCCCGGGAATATAAATTGGAGCGAGATTAAAGCGGAACATCATCCGTCTCAATTCGGACCACACTACTGGTACATGCTTCATAATATGTCGCTGAACTACCAAATGAATCCCACGCGTGTAGCTAGGCAAAAGATGCGAGCCTTCGTTGAAGTTTTGCCCTACCTTTTGCCTTGCAGAAACTGTTCTGAACACGCAAAGGAGTTTATGGCCAGTGCCGACCTAGACAAGGCGTTGACCAATCGCAAAACCCTCTTCACATTTATGTGGAACTTTCACAATCACGTCAACAAGCGGCTGGGAAAACCGCAGATGTCTTTCAAAGATGCACTCGATCTGTACAAAAGCAAGTAGATCTAACTTTTTAAAATCATCGAATAATAAAAATGAAACTGCTACACAAAATGCGCTTGATTGTTTCGATTTTATTTGTTGTCGCAGCCCTTTGCTGGATGTTTACGATTCCCGTAGAAAAATTTTCCAAAAACACAACTCCGCATCACGGAGCCTCAGAACCCGTATGGACATACTGGGAAACCCCTAAAGGTAGCGCGTTGATCTCTCCGCCTGACATTGTCCAGCGCTGCTACAAAAACTGGCAGACAATTGGAAAGGTGCGAAACATCAAATTCTTGAATCCGTCAAATATAACCGAGTTCATCCCAATGCAAGAGCTGAAACAGATTGAGAAAGCATCGGATGGAAACCTTGCTGTGAAAAGCGATTTCATAGGCCTGTACATCCTGCACAAGTTTGGCGGCACTATGATAGACGGCACGGTTTACATGAATCGCCCGCTGTCATCGTGGTTACCCGACGCGGTCGGAGCTTCTCCCTTCTTTTGCTTCAACGGTCAGAGATATGCACGCGGAGATGGTGAGGTGTGCCCAGAAACATTCTTTATGCACGCCGATAGAAATAGCAAGGTGGCAAAAGACTGGTACGACTTGGCAATGAAAGTGGGGTTGTCGGGAGAAAAGGGCAGAGAAGCGTTCGTTAGGAAGATAAAGAAAAAGTATCCGAAAATAGACGACAATTTTGCAGACGGAGGTCAGTCTGGAAACAATTACTATCTGTGGATGTACTTGGTTGGAAAATATCTGTTTTTGGAGAATCCCAATCTTAAAAAGTTAATGAAAACTTTGCCGTCCGAGGAAGACCCCTTGAAAGCGATCAAGGAAGCGGGGTGGCAGACGGACGCGACGTGTGAGTCCTTGAAGCGCCCTCAGTCAACCAATGTAACAAAACTGGACAACGGACTGTGGAGAAGCTGTTCTCCTTCGATCGTTCCTGTTTAGCCTATGTAATCTTGCAACTCTGCAATTTGCTCTTCAATCCATTCACGGTCGTCTTCGGTCAGATCCGGGTCGAGAAGTTCTGTTTGAAGTTCCGCTATCTCCCACTCGGGGTTGTTTTCTTGCATCCCGGAATACTTTTGTTCCAGGCTGTCCAGAGTTTTTTTGTAGCGTTTCTGACCTTCTGTGAGCTTAGGAGCGGCTGCCGTTTGAGTAAACGGATTTTCCGTGTTTGCATCCTGGAACGTCATGAACCTTTTACATTTTAAAAGGCATTGGTCTCTCGACCACTCGTCCGACGCTGTCGTGGACACGAGAGAAATCCTGCGTTTTGGTTTCGTTGGCACGCTAGTTAACTGAACACGCCTTTTGGTCTTCATTTGAGGAGCCGCATTTCTTTTCGGCGAAGAGGCTTTTCGGCGTTTCTTTTTTGAATTGAGAGCTTTGATAATGTCCTTTTTGCGACCTTTGGGAGGGCAACATGCAGCCCATCCTTCACCTTTTACTTTTATTCCGGCCTTTTTAGCTTTTTGTTTGAGGTCGGCAACAGTTAATTTATCCATTTTTATTTTACTCAATAAATAAAAATGACCACTCACATAGCTCCAGACAACAACCCGTTCGCGGGTTCTTACAGAGACTTTGATTCGGGCGCAAAGGAAACTCATCTGACGTATTCCGAACTGTTCCATCCAAGCCTTCCATCTTGCCCTGATCTGTACAAGTTGGGTAGAATAGATAATGCCCCGGCTCTCCGCGCATTGCAGGGACTGGACAACCAAACGTTGGCGAATGTGTCCATATGCGCCACTGACAAGAACGTGTGCAGTAGGAAGAATTTGTTCCCGCTCGCCAACGCAACCTGTACCGTACCGCTTCCCGCGGATAAAACCAAGGGTTGTCAGACGTCATACTTCAACACGAGAGTTTAGAATTAAAAGTATAAATCCGCTACTAATAAATGAGCATAAATAAGTCAAACATAACAGCAGGATTCATCGACCTGGCCACTTACGATGAATTGGAAAAATATATGTATGGTTGTAGTACTTCAGTGTCCTACTTTGTGCGAACGACAGTAAAGTCCACTTGGTTTTCGCAAATCCCTGTCATTTTACCCACAGCGGCAGGTCAGCCTGGATTTGGAAAGAGTTTTGCGGTAAATATTTCCAGATCGGGCGACTACCTACTTAATATGTGGCTGAGAGTGGGAATTCCTGTAATCACCGCGCAAACAACAACACTGCCAGCGAAGCGCCTTCGATGGACGCAAAACCTAATGCACAACCTGGTTAAAAATGTATCCATTACGTTCAACGACTTGTTGGTGGAAGAGTTTGATTCTCACAATCTAGATATGTGGGCAGCATTTACTGTCCCAGCATCAAAGCAGGACGGCTACAGTCATATGATCGGAAACACTGTTGAATTGACTAATCTAACTGATGCGTTCCTCTCCGGCGTCGGCGTCAATCCCAACCGGTCTAAGCAGCTTCCTCCTGCATTTATAGCACCAAACGTCCCCGCTGGTGCTGCTCCGGGCAATTGTAACCAAAACGTGCTGTCTAGCGGACAAGTGTCTGAAACGTTTCTGAATCTGCCTTTGCCATTTTTCTTCACCCGAGATTCCGGTGTTGCTCTTCCGACCGCTGCACTCCCTTACAATGATATGACTGTGCATTTCAGTTTTAGGAACTGGAACGAGCTCCTCATCGCGGAGATTGGGACTGTTGACAATGGTGGTGGTGTTGCTGCTCTTGCTCAGAATCCAGACAACACTGACTATAGATCTATTCCTCTTCTTAGCGATTTGCAGAGTGGAAACGAGCCTGAACTTAAAACGGTCGAGGTGTGGGCAAACTATGCTATTGTTTCCAACGACGAACGAAAACGTATGGCGTGCGCCCCGAGAGACATTTTAATAGAACAGTTTCAGAACGCTTTATCTACGACGTACACCCCGGAAATTTTGCCAAACCCCAACATCGAAGTGCGACTTTCGCACGCTGTAAAAGTTATTTTCTTCGCGGTTAGAAACACAACCTTTGCAAACGAACATTCTGTGTACACCGTAGGATCCCCGGCAATGGGTGGATTGTCAGATAACACGAGCAAGTTTCACACTACATTTGCCGTTGACCCCATAGCATCGGTGTCTCTGGTGTATGAGAACACAGAGCGTCTTTCAAATATGGGAAATGACTATTACAGTTATGTAAATCCCTACTACACGGCACCTTCAATTCCCAGAGTAGCTGGATACCACTGCTACTCCTATTCACTCGACTTTGCGTGTTTGGATCCTATGGGTTCAACAAACTACGGGAAACTTACTCACGTTTCTATTCGGCCACAGGCGAGCGATCTGGCCATTGCAGCCAACTCGAGTTCTCCTGGAACGCAATTAAGACTCCCTTTGACTGCTGGAGGGCCCACCAATTACGACGGTATCAATGGTTCTGGGGTAAACATAAGACAAAAGTACGAATTTATTTTAAATTGCGTAAACAATAATATAGTCAGGATTTCAGGAGGAAGTTTAGGATTTCCAGTTTTATAAATTATTTCCTAGAATAAATAAATGGCAGAACGTACTATAGAAGAAATTGCTGGAATTATAGTGGCCGGAACCCTCGTGTTCACATCGGCTTCTATTTCCGTGAAGTCTCTCGATTGCTCGTGTGATAACCGAAGAGTTCTTTTTCCCAACCAGCTGGTTATGTTGATGGGTGTTTTAGGATTAGTTTTCACTTTGTGCAATTGTTGTTTTGAGAAACTCGACATTTCTCCTCACCTAATCACGACGGTTCCCGGTGTGATAGCGTTGGTGGCGACCATCAGTCAGATGTACAGCAAATGCGGATGCTGCGAAGACGATGACGGTACTGAAACTAAAGCTTGCGCAGACAAGAAGAGCAAGGCATGCTGCATTGGTTCGTCCAACTTGCTCAAGCTGCAGGGTCTCGTCGCATTGCTGATGATTGCCGTCGGTGCAGCTCCGATGCTGAAGGAACACTATGAAAAGGGGTCGAAAAAGTTAGAAGGGGGCAGGCGTCGGCGACGGCGTCGTTCGCGCAAAAGGTAAGATGGTTCAGGCTTGGTTTTTTTTAACTAAAATAAAAATGGTTAAAAAAAATAAAATGAAATGGTCAACAATTATAATGGCTTTGTCTAGTTCTCCTCGAAATGAACTGGAACATATTCTGACACACGTTTCCCACACGGAAAAAGTGCAGGTTATGATTCCAACGGCGCATTTTTCTCATATGAAAAAGAGAGGAAACTGGGTTCGCCCGCGCGACAAACGTATCAAGGAGTTCAAGAATTGCGCGTCCACGCTGAAAGGCAAGCTGCCTTCGGAATTTATATCAGTGATGTTATCCCCGTTCTTTCTGAAGCAGTTTGATGTATCGAAGAGTGAAATGCAGGTTATTGTGGGATGAATAATAAATTTAAAATTAAAACAATCGATCTTTTAATTCAATTTCAGAATCTAAAAGAAAAAGCGTTCTAAAATAAATAATGAAAGACACAAAAGAAAGCGACGGATCGAGTACTCCAAAATTAGTCAAACGTTCGTCCAAAAAGAAGAAAAAATCCCCTCAACGTAGAGGAAAAAGAAAGAGTAACAAAACTCAAGTTGTTAAAGTTAAATCCAAGGCTAAATCCAAGGCTAAATCCAAAACCAATGTAAAAACGAGAAACAAAAAGCTTTTGCCAAAACGATTGTTAGGAAACGACGACGATGAAAGCGACGACACGTATAACCCCGATGAAGAGTCCATAGGTGAAAGCGAGGAAATGTCCGAGGACGATATGGACGCAAGTGATGTGGATGATCACGGCAATATAAAAGGTTTGATCGATTACGAGTGCCCCGATATCATTCAAATCATAGCATCCCCCAAACCCAAGAAACGTGCTCGAAACACTCGAAACTCTCGAAAGGCGGCTCGTCATGGGATGCTGGAATTGGAGTTTAGCGAAGCGATACCGCAACCCCGTCATCAGCCTCATTCTCTCATAGATTTCGGTGGAAATCATCAAGACGATACTCTTACGAAGATGCTGGTATTGAACCAGTTGTGCGCGCACGTGGAAAACATGGACAAGCGGCGCCGAAAGAAGAGAAGAAAGAGAAAAAAGGAAATCGAAACGTCAACATCAGAAGAAGACAGCGATTCTTCCTATTGCGAAGAAGACGAAATGGAAATGGACGACTTGCGCGATACGTTTACCCCCGCTGAAAAGAAGTACTACAAAAAATTGAACAAGAAAAAAAAGAGAGATTGTGTTGAAGAATACGACTCGCTTCGAGTATTCAACAGTGCGACAGTTCCTCTGAAGTTTAGGATTCTAGAACTGACAGAGCTATCCACTCACTCCAAAGCATTTCTTATGAACAGACTCAACTCTTTCCAGGAAATGGAAACCACCGATAACGAGTATCACAAGCTGAATGCCTGGTTTTCTCAGTTTCAAAAGTTGCCATTGAATGAGTACACAAAGTTTCCGATAAGCAAGTCTGCGAATTCCCCCAAGGAAATATACAACTTCTTGGTGAAGTCCAGAAACACGATGAACAAAGCGGTGTACGGCCACGAACACGTGAAAGATGAAATCATCCAACTCATATCTGGATGGATATCCAACGAGGCTGGAACCGGACAAGTGCTCGCATTGCAGGGTCCACCAGGCAACGGAAAGACCACTTTGGTCAAAAACGGCTTGAGCAAAGTGTTGGGACGTCCATTTTCTCTAATAGCTTTAGGCGGCGCTAAAGACAGCGCCTTTTTGCAGGGACACGACTACACTTTCGAAGGCAGTAAACCTGGAAGGATTATAGAAGTGATTCGCGATGCTGGTTGCATGAACCCTGTCATTTTTTTCGACGAAGTCGACAAGTTGAGCGATAGCCCGGCAGGGAAGGAGATTTCTAACCTGTTATGTCATCTTCTAGATCCGGTGCAAAACTCAACGTTTCAAGATAGATACTTTTCGGGGATAGACATTGATTTGAGCAAAGCCGTATTCGTGATGAGCTTCAACAATGCAGAAAAAGTGGATCCTATTCTGAAAGACCGGATGCGAGTCATTCACATGAAAGGTTTCAAAACCGCTGATAAAATTAAAATTGCACAGGAATACTTGTTGCCTGAAATATGCGAGGAGTTCAAGTTCAAATTGAAAGATCTCAAAATACCAGACTCGGTGATCAAGTACATAGTAGAAAAGTACACCAATGAACACGGCGTTCGTGATTTGAGACGCAACCTCAGCACGATCGTAGCCCGGCTCAACGTCATAAAGCTCGTTGGAAAAAGAAGCGAGTCTAAGCTCAAAAAGGTAGTTAGGTACTCGCTGCCCTCCAAGACTAAGTTCCCATTAACTCTCACCACCGAACAGGCCGACTCGTTGTTGCGTCAAAATGGAAAAAGCAATGCGGGGGTGCCAAGTATGTATATGTAAGTTTAAAGACAATTCTTAAACAAGAAAACAACTATGGCATCTGTCAACAAATATACAGTAGGAAAAGTAATGCAACTCATCCCTATAAATGATGAACTAAACGAGTTTAGTATGGACTTTTATTTGAAGGGTAACGATGAGTTTCACTTTGCGGTGTGCGACCAAAATGCATTAGATAACGGTGCGGCTCTGGATTTTAAGCAGTCAAACAATAAAGAGGTGTCTGGAAACATCAAAAGTAACGGCGAACCAAAAAGTTACTACATAGCGCTAAAGTCTATCAATGAAAAGGTCGAAATAAATGTGTCATTAGCGCCTAGACCCGTTGATATGACCCCCAAACCAGAGGCTCCTCCTCAACAACAAAGACCTCCGCCTCAGCAACAAAGACCTCCGCCTCAACAACAAAGACCTCCGCCTCAACAGCAAAGACCTCCTCCTCAACAACAACAAAGACTTCCGCCTCAACAGCAAAGACCTCCTCCTCAACAACAACAAAGACCTCCGCCTCAACAACAAAGACCTCCTCCTCAACAACAACAAAGACCTCCGCCTCAACAGCAAAGGGGAATGATGCCCCCTCCGCAACAAAGACAAGCGCCGCGACAAAGGGGAATGCCACCTCGTCAGAGACCTCCTCCGCAAAACAGAATGCCTTCTAAACCAGTTTCCAAAGGACATCACCACGAGCATAACGAGTTGAAGTTAGAGAGAGGTATGCCGGCTAACGTAAAAATGTGGTGTTTAGGCGGGGTGACTGTTATCCTTTTGGGAACAGTTGTTTGGTACTTCATTTCTCGAAGCAGCAAGCGCGCGTCTAAGAAGAGCTCGCCTGCTTTGGAAGATGTGGTTGAAACTGCAAGTACTATTGCAGCGGAAGCGTCGGATGTTGTGAACTCGAGCGCGACAGAAGTGCTTTCGGGAGGGTCCGATTTACTTTCTAAATTGAAAGCGCTTCCGAGCAGCAGCAGATCCAGATCCAGAGTATAATTTTAAAGCGGTTCATTGCATAAATTAAAATGAACATCCTCAATACAATTTATGCAATAAGCAAAGCAGCCGTTGAAATATTTTGGTCTTGGTTAATTCCCCCGAGACAAGTCACTGCTACGGTAACCCAACTTGAAATGAATCGATACAAAGTTTTAGTTCATTTCAAAGATAGAGATGTGGCATTTCAGTTTAAGCGTCCGCGTGGTCCGAGAACCGTTCGGGATGTTCCATCGAATATAATTCCATACCTTCAAAACGATATGATTACTCCTATTAAAATATACAAAGTTCCACCTCCTCAAAAATGATCTATAAAGTGGAAAAAATAACCTAACAACTTACTATGCCAAAATGTACGGGAAAAATGTTTTCCTATGCCTATCATATAGACAGGATAGAAACGGAGAGCACCTCTATGCGTATCTATGGCCTGGATGAAAAAAATAGATCGGTTTGTTTGAGGGTCAGAGAGTTTACACCGTTTGTCGTCGTAGAATTGCCAAAGCTGACCGGAGGGCTTCGATGGGATTCGAGAATTGTCAATACGATTCTCAAACCTCGCATAGACAAAGATCTCAGGAAGTGTAAGCCTATGAAGAGCAGTTTGATTTGGCGGAAAAAGCTTTACTGCGCGCAAACCAAGCTGAACGGAAAACCAAACAATTACCCATTCCTTTGGTGCAGTTTCGCGGTCAAGAATCACATTTGGGAGCTAAAAAAGCTTTTGTTCAAGCCTTTGATCGTGTACATAGACGGCCAACGGCACAGTTTGAACTTGAAAGTGCACGAGGACAATGCGGATGAGATCCTCCAGTTGACGTGCGTGAAGAACATTCCCACCGCTGGTTGGGTAAGTTTTCGAGGCGATGTCCCTGCAATGCCCCAAACGAGCGCCGAAGTGGAAGTTGTGTCCAACTATCGCCAGTTGAAACCTCACAAAAGCGACTTGAGCGTGAACCCTTTGATTATGAGTTTCGATATAGAAGCATATTCTCACAACCCAGGAAAGTTTCCGAACGCCAATCACCCGGAAGACAAAGTGTTTATGATATCTTGTGTCTTTTTCCGAAACAACGGATGCGACCTTACTCGAGAAGTGTTGTTGACACTGGGCAATCCGGTAGACAAGGAGGTTGGAGCTGAATGTTTGCGGTTCAAAACAGAGGGGGCTCTGATCGCTGGGTTTTCACGCATCATCCAGGAAATGAATCCTCAAATCATAACTGGCTGGAACATTCTCGGTTTCGACATCGAGTATCTGATCGTGCGCTCGAAGATCACGGGAGATTTCAACGAGCTCACTATGGCGGGTATGCACAACACCCGAGGAGTAAGGAAGGTGTCCGAGGTGAAGTGGAAGTCTGCCGCCTACAAAACACAAGAGTTTCAGTTTTTGGATTGGGAAGGGCGCGTTCTGGTCGACCTGTTGCCGGTGATAAAGCGCGACCACAAACTCGACAACTACAAGCTTGACACCGTCGGCAAACACTTTCTTGGAGGAGCCGGAAAAGAAGATCTTACTCCGCAGGAACTGTTCAAGTGCTATGATCTAGGCATCAAGGACAGGAAAAGTAGAGACACGCCGCTGGCGAGAAGGAGCGTTAGTCGCGCAGGGAAATATTGCATGGTCGATTCGGTGCTGGTGGCCAAATTGTTCAGAAAAGCCGATACTTGGCTGGGTCTTTCTGAGATGGCTAACACCTGCAATGTGCCGATCTTCGACATTGTGATTCGTGGACAGCAAAAGCGCGTGTTTTCGCAGATATACAGGTTCTGCAACAAGAACAACATTGTAGTCCAATCGGACGGGTATAAAGCAGCTGAAAACGAGAGGTACGTGGGCGCCTATGTGTTTCCGCCCAAGCCGGGCGTTTACGACAACATTGTTCCATTCGATTTTGCCAGTCTTTACCCCACAACCATTATTGCTTACAACATCTGCTACTCGACGCTGGTAAAAGACCCAAAGGTTCCAGATTATAAATGCAATGTGGTCGAGTGGGAAGACCACCTCGGCTGCGAGCACGATCCTAAAGTGAAGCGCTACAACCAGCTCACCAATCTCATCGTTTCGAAAGAAAAAGAAATGAAGAAATTGAGAGTAAAGCGAGATAATATGCGCATTGTGGATTTTATTCCTGGATACGCCCGCGGAAAGAAATACGACAAGCTGTTGAAAGAAGGCGCAAAGCGAATGCGAGACCGCGAAAGAAAAAAGATCAACTCGCGACTCATCGCGATGACCAAGAATCTGAAACCGTACCGAGAAGAGCGAACAGACGTTAAAAAGGGAATTCCAAAAATGCATATGTGCGCCAAGTATAGGTACCGGTTTCTGAAGGAGCCCAAAGGCGTTCTCCCGACCGTTTTGGTGAATTTGCTGGACTCTAGAAAGAAAACAAGAGCGGAAAAAAAAGTTTTGGAAAAAAACTTAGACTCATTGGAAAATGAAAAGAAAAACGAAATGAAAGTGCTCATCAACGTTCTTGAACAAAGACAAAAGGCGAAGAAGGTTTGCGCTAACAGCGTCGGCGCGACGACGCCCATTCCGTGCAAACACAAGGGGCAGTTCGTCTACAAAACAATCGAGGAGATAAGCAAAGGCGATTGGAAACGCATAAACGACGAGCAAGAGGTGTCTTTGCCGATAGACGATCTGCTCGTGTGGAGCGACAAAGGATTCACTAAACCAAATTTTGTAATGCGCCACCCGCAAGACAGTCCTCTGGTTCGCGTTATCACCCACACGGGAATGGTCGAAGCCACTAACGATCACTCGCTTCTGAAGCCTTGCGGTACAGAGGTGAAGCCACGAGATCTTTCGATTGGTGACCGACTGATGCACCACCCCGTACCGCTGCCCGACGACACTCCGTGTAAACCGTTCTTACGTTCAATCACAGATGATGTTATTAGAAACTACGAACTTTGCACGTCTGAAGAAAGAATGGCCTTCGTCGATGGTTTGTTTATTGCAGAAGGGACATGCGCAACGTGGGGTGTTCGACAAAAAGCGAAAAGCTCTTGGATCATATATAACTCTGACAAATCGTTGCTGGATCGGGCGTGTGATTTGCTGAGCCAGCTAGTGCCTCCGACAAAAAATACTTTCAAAGTGGTTCTATACCCGTCAAACGCAAATCAAAAGGGGAAAAAAGATATGTATCACCTCGTCGCACGAGGCTCGATTAAAGATCTGTGCGAAGAGTATAGATCTCGATTGTACGACAGCAGAGGTCATAAGCGGGTACCGGACTACGTGCTGACGTCCGCATTGTCTGTCAGAAAGGCGTTTTTCCTCGGCTACTATTCTGGGGATGGCGCGAGGTTCAAGAAAACGGGGGTTGTTCTCCAACAAAAAGGGCATCGATGCAACGCACAGTTGGTATACTTAGCAAGATCATTGGGGTACAAAATCAGCGTCGATTACAATGAAAAGGCCAGTAATTTAGTTTCGCGTATCCAATGTTCTTCAAAGCTTCGACTAAGTAAGAAAAAGACAAGTATCAAACGGATGTACACCGCTCCACTTCCAGATCCGATAAAGGATTTGACGCCCGTCGAATACGTTTACGATATCGAAACGGAAAACCACCATTTCGCGGCAGGGGTGGGAGACATTGTAGTTCACAATAGTATGTACGGTGCAATGGGGGTCAGAGAAGGATATCTACCATT
>Ga0070752_1001336_pt1 | contig 17473 bp, 21 predicted proteins | sample VirMetDEL_Aug_30_FD_77440 | JGI IMG/M metagenome (GOLD analysis project Ga0070752, IMG submission 77440) | Aqueous microbial communities from the Delaware River and Bay under freshwater to marine salinity gradient to study organic matter... | ecosystem: Environmental > Aquatic > Marine > Coastal...
CTGCAGCGGCGCTGGCGTTGAACTTGGACTGCATGGTTTGGGCGATGTCAGCAACACTCATGGTCTTATCCTTTTTCGGTTTTTTCGCGCAGCCTTGCGGCCGCAGTGGGCTGGAGCTCATCGATAGGTGATGAGCTCCGGCGCCTTCAGCAGCTGTAAATGCACATGGCTGTTGAAGGAAGCCAGACTCACCTCGCTGCCACGGAATTTCAGCTGGCTGAGCGAGGTATTGACGATTTGCCAGTTCAGTTCAAAGGCCTTTGCAGGCGCTACGCCGGTGATCAGGTGAAGCAGGGCAGTGATGGTGCCGCCGGAGGTGAACACGGCGATGTTCTGCTTGCTGTGGGCCTGTTCGAGGAGGCGCCGCAGGCCGCCTGCGACCTGTTCGACATAGGCCTGCCAGCTTTGCAGGCCGGGCTTGTCGTGCTCGCCGGAAATCCAGCGCTGGATCAGGGTGGCGAACAGGCGCTGAAACTCGGCGCGGTTCTGCGCGCCGTTGCGCAGGATGTGCAGGGCTTCGGGCTCTTGCGGCAGCAGATCTGGCAGCAGCGTACGAATCACCGCATCGGCATCGAATTCGTTGAAGGCTTCATCGATATCCAGCGCCGGCGCGTGGCTCATGCGCTCCAGGGCGGCGTTGGCAGTGTGTTGCTGGCGGCGCAGGCTGCCACTGACGCAACGGTCGAGGCCGATGCCGAGCTGCTCGAGGTGGTCACCCAGCACTTCGGCCTGGCGCACGCCGACGGGAGACAGGACATCGTAGTCGTCCGCACCGAATGAAGCCTGGCCATGTCGAATCAGATAGATGCTGCCCACGTCCGTATTGGTCTCGGCACGTTGAATGTTTCGCGAGGGTATGAGGAAGCTCGGGGGCTGTCAACGAAAAAACATACGCTTGTTTGAATTGCTTGTATGGCCATTATGCAGCGCTGCCGAGGTTGGCCGGCGGGCCGCCGCGCCGGTATGCTTGGGCCTTTGTGCGCTCAGGCGCAGCCGCAATGTCCGAGGGGGATCCGTGGAGTTTCTTAGCGAGTACGCCAGCTTTCTGGCGAAGACCCTGACCCTGGTGGTCGCTATCGTCGTGGTGCTGGTGGCGATTGCCGCCACGCGCGGCAGAGGGCGGCGCGGCAGTGGCCAGTTGCAGGTGCAAAAGCTCAATGATTTCTACAAGGACCTGCGCGAGCGCCTGGAGCAGAGCGTGCTGTCCAAGGACCAGCTCAAGGCCACGCGCAAGGCCGAGGCCAAGGTGGCCAAGCAGGACAAGAAGGCACCGGCCAGCAAGCCGCGGGTGTTCGTGCTGGATTTCGATGGCGATATCAAGGCGTCGGCCACCGACAACCTGCGCCATGAAGTGACGGCGCTGCTGTCCATGGCCAAGGCCGAGGACGAAGTGGTGCTACGCCTGGAAAGCGGTGGCGGCATGGTCCACAGTTACGGTCTGGCGTCGTCGCAGCTGGTGCGCATTCGCGATGCCGGTATCCCGCTGACCGTGTGTGTCGACAAGGTGGCCGCCAGCGGCGGTTACATGATGGCCTGCATCGGCCAGAAGATTCTCAGCGCGCCATTCGCCATCCTCGGCTCCATCGGCGTGGTGGCGCAGTTGCCCAACGTGCATCGCCTGCTGAAGAAGCATGAGATCGATTTCGAAGTGCTGACTGCCGGCGAATACAAGCGCACTCTGACGGTATTTGGCGAAAACACCGACAAGGGCCGGGAGAAGTTCCAGGAGGACCTGGAAACCACTCACGAACTGTTCAAGGGTTTCGTCGCCCGTTATCGCCCGCAGCTGGACATCGATGCCATCGCCACCGGCGAAATCTGGCTGGGCATGGCCGCACAGGAGCGCCTGCTGGTCGACGAACTCAAGACCAGCGACCAGTACCTGGCCGAACGTGCTGCTGAAGCGGAGCTGTTCCATTTGCATTTCGCTCAGAAGAAGAGCCTGCAGGAGCGCGTTGGACTGGCTGCCAGCATGGCGGCAGATCGCTTCGTCCTGACCTGGCTGAGCCGGCTCAATCAGCAGCGCTTCTGGTAACGCTTCGTTCATGATGGGCTGCGCCGGCGACTCGCATTGCGCAGCAGCGAACCACGACAAGAGGAGAGGGTTATGACCGAGTTCAAGGCCTTATTGGTCAGTGAAGGCGCTAGCGGTGGTTTCCAGCGTGAAGTCGTCCAGCGCAACGTCGAGCAGTTGCCGCAGGGCGAGCTGCTGATCCGCGTGCGCTATTCCTCGCTCAACTACAAGGATGCGCTGTCCGCCAGCGGCAATCGTGGTGTGACCAAAGCTTACCCGCATACGCCCGGCATCGACGCGGCGGGGGTGGTCGAAGCCTCCAGCGTTGCCGAGTTTGCCGTGGGCGACGAAGTGATCGTCACCGGCTACGACCTGGGCATGAACACCGCCGGTGGTTTCGGCCAGTACATCCGGGTGCCGGCCGCGTGGGCGATCAAGCGCCCGCAGGGCCTGCCGCTGCGCGAGGCGATGGTACTCGGCACCGCCGGCCTGACCGCCGCCCTGTGTGTCGACAAGCTGGAGCAGGCCGGCGTTACCCCGGAGTCCGGCACCGTCCTGGTCACCGGCGCTACGGGCGGCGTTGGCAGCATCGCGGTGGTGCTGCTCAAGCAGCTCGGGTATCGCGTAGCCGCCGCCACCGGCAAGGCCGAACAGGCGGATTTCCTGCGTGGCCTGGGTGCAGATGAAATTGTCAGCCGCGAGGAGCTGCAGCAGGGTAGCGAGCGGCCGATGCTCAAGGAGCGCTGGGCGGGCGCGGTGGATACCGTGGGCGGCGACATTCTGTTCAACGTGGTCAAGTCGCTGCGCCACAGCGGCAGCGTGGCTTGCTGCGGGTTGACCGCAGGCGTCGCGTTCCAGGCCAGCGTTCTGCCGTTCATCCTGCGTGGCGTCAATCTGCTGGGGGTGGATTCGGTGGAGCTGCCGCTGGTGGTCAAGGCGTCCATGTGGGACAAGCTATCGCTGCAGTGGAAGCTCGATCTTTCGCCGCTGTGCCATGAAATTGGCTTGACGCAATTGCCAGAGTCCATCGAGCGAATACTGGCCGGCGGCATGGTCGGCCGTATCCTGGTGCGGCTCGACTGAGCGTATGAGCGAGGCCCGTCGATGACGGGCCTCGGCATTTTCCGGCTGATGACACCGCTGCATGCGCGTGGCATGCCTAGCCGAATCGATAGATATCCATACCCAGCGCGCCGTAGGTGAAACCGCTATGTTCAACCTTGAAGGTGCCACCAGCACCGCGGGCGAAGAACAGGGGCAGCAGGTGTTCGTCACTGGGATGGTTGCGGACGGCGTTGGGCGCCAGTCGGCGGTACTGGTGCAGCGCTTGCTCGTCTTCGGCTTCGAGTCGTGCCACCACCCAGTCGCGAAACGCCTTGGCCCAGGGCGTGATGGCGTCGGGGCCGGCGCGCCAGTCGAGCTCGCCGAGGTTGTGGGTGATGCTACCGGAGCCGATCAGCAATATCTTGCGCTCGCGCAGGTTGGCCAGGGCCCGGCCAACGCGGCTTTGCAGTTCGGGACCCAGGTGGCTCGGCAGAGACAGCTGCAGCACCGGGATATCCGCTTGCGGATACATCAGCGACAGCGGAACCCAGGCGCCATGATCGAATGGGCGCTGGGTGTCGAGCCCGGTGGGCAGGCCGGCGTCGTTCAATTGCCTGGCGATCTCCTCGGCCAGCTCCGGTGCGCCGGGGGCGGGGTACTGCATGGCATACAAGGGCGTCGGGAAGCCGCCGAAATCGTGCCAGGTCTGCGGGTGCTCACCCGCTGTCAGCACTAGGCCCTGGCTTTCCCAGTGCGCCGATACCACCACGATGGCCCGGGGTCTGGGCAGCTCGGCGGCCAGCCTGGCCAGTGCCGGGCCGCTGGCGCCTGGGTCCAGTGCGAGCATCGGTGAGCCATGGGATATGAACAGTGAGGGCAGCATGGTAATCAGTTCCTGAAGTAGGATGTCGCCATCTTCGGTGCTGGATCTATCGACTTCCAGCATAAATAGTTGAGCATTCCTATCGAATTTGTGGAGGTTTTATCCATGCACGAGGCGTTCTGGCAGGATCGTTGGGCGCGTAGCCAAATCGGTTTTCATCAGGAGAAGGTCAACGGCTATCTACGCCGTCACTGGTCTCGGCTCGGGCTCTGTGAAGAGGCGGCGGTACTGGTGCCACTGTGCGGCAAGAGTCTCGACCTGGCCTGGCTGGCGGAGCAGGGGCACGCCGTGATCGGGGTGGAGCTGGCTGAGCGTGCCGTGCAGGATTTCTTCGCCGAGCGTGATGTGCAGCCGCAGATCGTTCAGCAGGGGGCGTTCAAGGTCTACCAGGCGGGCAAGCTGCGGATTCTCTGCGGCGATTTTTTCGCCCTGACCCGTGAGGACGTTGCCGATTGCCAGGCGTTCTATGACCGTGCGGCGCTGATCGCGCTGCCAGCGCCGATGCGCGAGCGTTACGCCGCCCACCTGCAGGCGATTCTGCCGCCAGCCTGCCAGGGCTTGCTGGTGACCCTGGTGTACGATCAGCAGCGCATGGATGGCCCGCCGTTCTCGGTCGCGGACGCCGAGGTCGAGCAGCGCTTCACGTCTGGCTGGGTGGCGCGTGAGGTGGAACGCAAGGATGTTCTGAGCGGCAATCCGCGTTTTGTCGAGAGTCAGCTCGAAGCGGTGGAGGAGGTGGTGTTTCACCTCACGCGCAGCTGATACGCCAAGCCAATGAAAAAGGCGACCCGAAGGTCGCCTTTTTCGTCTGTAGCGTTCGATCAGCCGCGGCGGCGCAGCGCCTCGATGCGATCTTCCAGCGGCGGGTGGCTCATCAACAGGCCAGCCAGTCCGTTCTTCAGGCCGCCATTGATGCCGAAGGCGGTCAGGCTGTCCGGCATCTGTACCGGCACACCCTGTTCGGCACGCAGGCGTTGCAGCGCAGCGATCATCGCGCCAGTACCGGCCAGTTGGGCACCGGCTTCGTCTGCCTTGAACTCGCGCTTGCGCGAGAACCACATGACGATGATGCTGGCCAGTATCCCCAGAACAAGCTCGGCGAAGATGGTGGCGACGAAGTAGCCGATGCCATGACCGTCTTCGTTCTTCAGGATCGCCTTGTCGACGAAGTTGCCGAAGATGCGTGCGAAGAACATCACGAAGGTGTTCACCACGCCCTGAATCAGCGCCAGGGTGACCATGTCGCCGTTGGCCACGTGGCCAATCTCGTGGGCCAGTACCGCGCGCACCTCATCCGGCGAGAAGCGCTCGAGCAGGCCCTGGCTGACGGCGACCAGCGCGTCGTTCTTGTTCCAGCCGGTGGCGAAGGCGTTGGACTCGTAGGCCGGGAAGATACCGACTTCCGGCATCTTGATCCCTGCTTCGCGCGACAGCTCCTCGACGGTCTGCAGCAGCCACTGTTCGTGGCGGGTGCGCGGTTGGGTGATGATCTGCGTGCCGGTGCTCATCTTCGCCATCCACTTGGACAGGAACAGCGACACCAGCGAGCCGGCGAAACCGAACACGGCGCAGAAAATCAGCAGGCTGCCGTGGTTCTGGCCGGTGAAGCGGTCGACCCCCAACAGTTTGAGGGTGATGCTGGCGATAACCAGCACCGCCAGGTTGGTGGCCAGGAACAACATAATGCGCATCATGGTGTGAACGGACTCCTCACGGGGAAAGACGTACGAGTAATGCGGGCTATATAAGGGCGCCTACCTGGAGCTTTCAACCAGGGACTATTTCAAACTATGTCGTTTGCCTGCGCCGCTTGGCTTTCGAACAGTAGACGGGTCAGCCGGGCGATGCGTTCCCCGTGCTGGCGCGCCAGGGCTTCACGCAGCTGGAAGGCCAGCGTGGCGTGCACGCGGCGTACGCTTGGCGGCAATGGTTCACCGTCGGGAAGCACGTGCGGTACGCCGCGCGACAGGCGCAAAAAACCTTTCTCGCTCAGCACCGCCTGATCCAGCGCATCGTAAGCGATGGTCGACTCGAAACGCAGATAACCTTCTTCGGCCAGCCACAGCAAGGCGCCCAGGCAGGCCTGGTGGCGCTTGCTGGGCAGGCCAAATTCATCCGGCTCCTCACGCCCGATCAGGTCTTCCACGTACAGCGCCATCTTGCGCGGGAAGGCCTGATAGAGCATGAGCAGGCCGCTGGCCGCGTCCTTGTAGAAGTCGTCTATCTGCAGATCCATGCTGGTTTACTGGCTATAGCCCTTGAGGAAGTTGCCGATGCGGCCGATGGCCTGCTCCAGGTCGTCGACGCGGGGCAGGGTGACCACGCGGAAGTGATCCGGCCATGGCCAGTTGAAGGCGGTGCCCTGGACGATCAGCAGCTTCTCCGACAGCAGCAGGTCGAGGACGAACTTCTCGTCGTTGTGGATCGGGCAGATTTTCGGGTCGATCTTCGGGAAGGCGTACAGCGCGCCCATGGGTTTGACGCAGCTGACCCCGGGGATGTCGTTGAGCAGTTCCCAGGCGCGGTTGCGCTGCTCCAGCAGGCGGCCGTTGGGCAGCACCAGGTCGTTGATGCTCTGGTAACCGCCGAGTGCGGTCTGGATCGCATGTTGGCTCGGCACGTTGGCGCACAGGCGCATGTTGGCGAGGATATCCAGACCTTCGATGTAGCTCTGCGCTTTGTGCTTGGGCCCGGAGATCGCCACCCAGCCCGAGCGGAAACCGGCCACGCGGTAGCTCTTGGACAGACCGTTGAAGGTCAGGCAGAGCACGTCAGGGGCCAGTGAGGCGGTACTGATGTGCACGGCTTCGTCGTAGAGGATCTTGTCGTAGATCTCGTCGGAGAAGATCACCAGGTTGTGCTGGCGCGCCAGTTCGACGATGTCCTGCAGCACTTCCTTGGAATAGACCGCGCCGGTCGGGTTGTTCGGGTTGATCAGCACCAGCGCCTTGGTGTGCGGCGTGATCTTGGCGCGCATGTCGGCGATGTCGGGGAACCAGCCGGCCTGCTCGTCGCACAGGTAGTGCACCGGCTTGCCGCCGGACAGCGCTACGGCAGCGGTCCACAGCGGATAGTCAGGGGCTGGGATGAGCACCTCGTCACCGTTGTTGAGCAGCGCCTGCATGGCCATGACGATCAGCTCGGATACGCCGTTGCCGAGGTAGATGTCCTCGATGCCGACGCCTTCGACCTGCTTCTGCTGGTAGTACTGCATCACCGCTTTACGGGCGCTGAACAGGCCCTTGGAATCGCTGTAGCCCTGCGCGGTGGGCAGGTTGCGGATGACGTCCTGAAGGATTTCTTCCGGCGCCTCGAAACCGAACGGCGCCGGATTGCCGATGTTCAGCTTGAGGATGCGATGGCCTTCCTCTTCCAGACGCTTGGCGTGCTTGAGCACCGGCCCGCGAATGTCATAGCAGACGTTGGCGAGCTTGTTCGATTTGCTGACCTGCATGTAAGAAATCCCGAGCTATGGAGAGCCCGCTTAAACACGCTGCAAAATTCTCTCGATTGGGAATCTTGGCAGCCTGTAACGCGGGTGACAGACTGGGGTCGAATCATACGTGGCGACCTGAGTGCGGCAAAGGTATTAGCTCTGCTTTTTTCTGGCCTGCCACGCGGCGCACAGTGACTGGGTTGTCGTGTACACCTTGCCTTCGAGGCAAGGGCTGGCGCTGCCTGCAACCTGGCGTATCGCCCATTACCGAGGAGGAGCCCCGTTCGTGGATAAACTCGACAAACCCCTGGATAGCTGGCGCGAAGAGCTGACTGACGAGCAGTTTCATGTCTGCCGTCTGGGTGGCACGGAGCGACCGTTCACCGGCGCTTATCACGACAGCAAGACCCCTGGCATCTACCATTGCGCCTGCTGCGGCGAGGCGCTGTTCGATTCGGATGCCAAGTACGACTCGGGCAGCGGCTGGCCGAGCTATTTCCAGCCGATCAATGACGAGGTGATTGCCAGTCTCGACGATTACAGCCATGGCATGCATCGCATCGAGGTCAAATGCGCCAAATGCGATGCGCATCTGGGCCACGTATTCCCTGATGGTCCGCGCCCGACCGGGTTGCGTTACTGCATCAACTCCCTGTCGTTGAAGCTGGTGCCACGCGATTGAGGCAAGGCGCGCCAGGCGCTTCGGCTGCCTGGCGCGTGCGGCTCAAGCCTGCTGGTTGGCGCTCTGGCGGCTTTCTTCCAGAGCGTCACAGGCCTGCTGGATCATGTCTTCGGTAATGGGCACTTCGCGGCCCTGGCCGTCAATGATAAAACCGCCCACCGGCTCCTGCTGTTGTCGGGTGGCTGGGCATTGGGCAGCGTTGTCTTGCAAGCTCATGGCCTGTCTCCTCATCAGTGGTGCGCGCCACTCTAGGACATCCAGATGAAGGCGCGGTGACAGTTAAAAGTCTGCTGCGCGTTGGCCATGCTGGGTAGTAAACGGGCTCGGAAAGCTCATCTGTTCGCCCGGCCTGACTCCTGCTCGCGGTACTCTGAGTTGGTTCACGACGGCGGAAAGCCGTCAGATAACACATTGCGAAAATCACACTGCAGGCTGCGTGCCAGCCTTCGTGGAACGAGGAAGTCATGTCGCGTTTTCATATCGGTCTGATCATCAATCCACTGGCTGGGCTGGGTGGTCCGGCAGCATTCAAGGGCAGCGACGGCATGGCCGAGCAGGCACTGGCGCTGGGCGTCGAGCCACAGGCTACGCACCGCACGCGCACTGCGCTTGAACAGTTGTTGACCCTGCATGAGCGCATCGAGTTCGTCAGTTATCCGGGGGCCATGGGTGGCGATCTCCTGGCCCAGATGGGCTTCGCGCACCGTTTGCTGGGTGAGTTGCACGACGGCGTGAGCACTGCCGAAGACACCCGCCAGGCGGTGCAGCAGTTGCAGGACGCCGGCGTGGCTCTGATTCTGTTCGCAGGCGGTGATGGTACCGCCCGTGATGTCTGTGCGGCCGTCAGGGAGGGGCAGCCGGTGCTGGGTATTCCGGCAGGGGTGAAGATCCAGTCCGGCGTCTATGCCATCAGTCCGCGAGCGGCGGGTGAGTTGACTGCGCGCCTGGTGGACGGCGGCCTGGTGCGTCTGGGCAGCGGCGAAGTGCGTGACATCGACGAGAGCGCCCTGCGTGAAGGTCGGGTGACCGCGCGCTGGTACGGTGAGCTGTGCGTGCCGCAGGAGGGTGGCTATGTGCAGGCGGTCAAACAGGGCGGCGTGGAGTCCGAAGAGCTGGTGCTGGCCGATCTTGCCGCCTGGCTGGAGGCGGAGTGGGAGCCGGGCGCGCGCTACGTGTTCGGCCCCGGTTCGACCTTGCACGGACTGGCGCAGAATCTGGGGCTGGAAACCACCTTGCTGGGCGTCGACGTGATCGAGGCGGGCCAGGTCATCGCCCGCGACGTCAACGAAACCGAGCTGTTCGGCCTGGTCGAGGGCTATCCAAGCTACCTGCTGGTGACCGCGATTGGTGGTCAGGGTCATATCATCGGTCGCGGTAACCAGCAGATCAGCCCGCGTGTTTTGCGCGCGGTGGGGCTGGAGCGCCTGCGTGTGGTGGCGACCAAGCGCAAGCTGGGCACGCTGCAGGGGCGGCCGTTGCTGGTCGACAGTGGTGACGTGAGCCTGGACGACGACTTTCCCGATGCAGTGCGGGTCTGGGCCGGTTATAAGGAAGAGCTACTATACCCCTTGAGTCGATAGGAGATCGATATGCGCACGGTGATCGCACTGCTGCTCTGCTCGCTGGCTTTTGCTGCGCACGCCATCGAGGCGCACAGGCTGGTGCTCGATGCTCGCCAGCAGGTCGGCGTGACCCTGAGCTATGACCCGGCCTACCGGAAGCTGAGCTATCCAGGCGGCGATGTGCCCCTGGCCACCGGCGTCTGCACCGACGTGGTGATCCGCGCGCTACGCCAGCAGGGGCTGGATCTGCAGGAAGCGGTGCATCGCGACATGCGCGGTAACTTCGCCGCCTATCCGAAGAACTGGGGCCTGACTCGCCCGGACAGCAATATCGACCACCGCCGCGTGCCCAATCTGATGACCTGGTTCAAGCGCCAGGGCTGGGCGCTTGCGGTCAAACAGGATGCCTCTGCCTACCAGTCCGGCGATATCGTCACCTGGGATCTGGGTCGCGGCCTCACCCATATCGGCATCGTCAGCGATCGCCGCGCAGCCAGCGGGGCGCCGCTGGTGCTGCATAACATCGGCCGTGGTACGCAGGAGGAGGACATTCTGTTCGCCTACCGCATCACTGGCCACTACCGGCCTCTGGCGCAGCAGGCGAGCGCTGGTCAATGACGAAACCATCGCTAGCGCCCGGTCTTGCTGCAGGCGAGCGTGTCGTCCTGTTCGATGGCGTCTGCAAGCTCTGCAATGGCTGGGCGAAATTTCTCATTCGGCATGATCGCCTGTGCCAGTTTCGCCTGGCTTCGGTGCAGTCGGCGCAGGGGCAGGCGCTGCTGGCCTGGCATGGCCTGCCGACCGATCGCTTCGACACCATGGCGCTGATCGATGAAGCAGGCCTGCATGTGCGTTCCAGCGCGTTGTTGCGCATTCTCGCACGCCTGCCTCAGCCCTGGCGTGTTCTTGCCTGGCTGCGCCTGATTCCGCGTCCGCTGCGTGACTGGTGTTATGACCGCATCGCGCTGAATCGCTACCGCCTGTTCGGGCGCTACCAGGTCTGCCTGCTGCCCACTGCCGATCACGCCGAGCGCTTCCTGCATGACTGAGCGGCGCCTGGCGCAGATCGCCTGGCTCGCTCGGCTGGCCCTGGCGCTGGTGTTCATCTGGCATGGGCTGGCGCCGAAGATTCTCTGGCTCAGCCCTGATGAGGTGGCGATGATCGCGGCGCATGGCCTGCCTGATCATGCGCTGTTCGCGCCGGAGTCGATCGCGCGCATCGGCGGCATTACCGAGATACTGCTGGGCATCGCGCTGCTGGCGGTGCGGCGCCAGCGCTGGCCTTTGTTGGTCGCAGGTGCGGTGTTGCTGGTGCTGCTGCTTGATGTTGCGCTGCTGAGTCCCCATCTGTTGATTCAAGCGTTCAATCCGCTTTCGACCAATCTGGCTGCGCTGGCTCTGTGTGCAGTGGCCTGGCTGGCTGAAGCGCCCTCGGCTGCCGACTCCTGAGACCCGTCATGACATCGATGCTTTCTTCCCGCCAGCGTGGCGCCATACGCCTGGCCTGGCGCTTCATCGCGCCTTATCGCGGCCGGGTAGTGGGGGCGCTGCTGGCGCTGATGTTCACTGCGGCGATCACCCTGTCCATGGGCCAGGGCATCAAGCTGCTGGTGGATCAGGGCCTGGCCACGCAGTCGCCAGCGGCACTGCGTCATTCTCTGCTGCTGTTTTTTGTGCTGGTGCTGGCATTGGCTTTCGGTACCTACACACGTTTCTATCTGGTGTCGTGGATCGGTGAGCGGGTGGTTGCGGACATCCGCCGACGAGTGTTCGACCACCTGATCGAGCTGCATCCGGGCTTCTACGAGAGCAATCGCAGCTCGGAAATCCAGTCGCGGCTGACCGCCGACACCACCTTGCTGCAGTCGGTGATCGGCTCGTCCCTGTCGATGGCATTGCGCAACCTGATCATGCTGATCGGCGGCAGTGTGCTGCTGGTGGTGACCAATCCCAAGCTCAGCGGCATCGTCCTCTTGGCCCTGCCGTTGGTGGTGGCGCCGATCCTGCTGTTTGGCCGTCGCGTGCGGGCGCTGTCGCGGCAAAGCCAGGACCGCGTGGCCGATGTCGGCAGCTACGTGGGTGAGGTGCTGGGACAGATCAAGACGGTGCAGGCCTACAACCATCAGAGCGAGGACAAGCGCCGCTTTGGCGAGTCCGCCGAGGCGGCGTTCGATGTGGCGCGCAAGCGCATCGCCCAGCGTGCCTGGCTGGTCACCGTGGTCATCGTGCTGGTGCTCGGTGCGGTGGGGGTGATGCTCTGGGTGGGCGGCATGGATGTGATCGCCGGGCGCATCTCCGGTGGTGAGCTGGCGGCATTCGTGTTCTACAGCCTGATCGTTGGCTCATCCTTCGGCACCCTGAGCGAGGTGATCGGCGAGTTGCAGCGCGCGGCGGGCGCCGCCGAGCGTATCGGCGAGCTGTTGCGTGCCAGCAACGCCATCGTCGCGCCAGAGCAGCCCAGGCATCTGCCGCAGCCGGTGCAGGGGCGCATCGAGCTGCAGGGCGTGCGCTTCGCTTATGCGTCGCGTGCGGACAGCTACGCCATCGATGGCATCGACTTGCAGGTGTCGGCGGGTGAGACCCTGGCGCTGGTGGGGCCTTCCGGCGCTGGCAAGTCGACGCTGTTCGATCTGCTGCTGCGTTTCTTCGATCCGCAGGCCGGACGCATCCTCATCGATGGCGTACCGATCGATCAGCTCGACCCGCGCGAGCTGCGCGCCAGTTTCGCCCTGGTTTCGCAGAATCCCGCGCTGTTCTTCGGTTCGGTCGAGGACAACATTCGCTACGGTCGCCTGGATGCCAGTCAGGCTGAGGTGGAGGCGGCGGCGCGGGCGGCGCATGCCCATGAGTTCATCCAGCGTCTGCCGCAGGGCTATCAGACCCATCTCGGTGAGGCCGGGCTTGGGCTTTCCGGTGGGCAACGTCAGCGTCTGGCCATCGCCCGCGCCTTGCTTGCCGATGCGCCTATCCTGCTGCTCGATGAAGCCACCAGCGCGCTGGATGCCGAGAGCGAGCACTTGATCCAGCAGGCGCTGCCATCCTTGATGGCTGGGCGTACCACGCTGGTCATCGCCCATCGCCTGGCGACGGTCAAGCAGGCTGATCGCATCGCGGTGATCGAGCAGGGGCGCCTGGCCGCGATCGGTCGGCATGCCGAGCTGATCGAGAGCAGCCCGTTGTATGCGCGGTTGGCCGAGCTGCAGTTCGGTCGCTAGCTCTTGGGTCTGATGGTGGCGGCGGCACCGGCCGAGGCCACGATGATTGCGCCGACGGCGAGCCACTGGCCCCAGAGCAGCTTTTCGCCGAGAAAGGCCAGCCCGCACATGGCTGCGACTGCCGGCTCCAGGCTCATCAGGACGCTGAAGGTACGCGCCGGGAGGCGCGTCAGAGCGACCATTTCCAGGCTGTAAGGCAGGGCCGAGGACAGCACTGCGACACCCAGGGCGATGGGCAGCAGGTCGAGGTTCAGCAGATCACTGCCGGCATGCCAGACGCCGATGGGCAGTACCAGCAGGGCGGCGACCCAGGTCCCCAGCGCGACGGTGTGGCGGCCATGCTGGGCGCCGGCTTTCTGCCCGAAGATGATGTACAGCGACCAGCAAACGCCGGCGCCGAGGGCCAGGGCGGCGCCAAGCGGGTCGATGGCGCTTTGCGTGGCGCCGGTGGGCAGGAGCATCCACAGGCCGACGATGGCCAGGATTACCCAAACGAAATCCAGCAGGCGGCGCGAGGAAAACAACGCCAGCGCCAGAGGCCCGGTGAACTCCAGGGCCACGGCGATGCCCAGCGGGATGCTCTGCAGGGACATGTAGAACATCAGGTTCATGCCGCCCAGGGCCAGGCCATAGGCCAGCAGGGCGTGGCATTTGCGCAAGTCCAGCTTGGCCCGCCAAGGCTGCATGACCAGCGACAGGATGATCGCACCGAGCACCAGGCGCAGTGCCGTGGTGCCTTCGGCACCCACCAGGGGAAACAGGTTCTTGGCCAGCGACGCACCGCTCTGGATCGAGACCATGGCCACCACGAGCAAGGCGATGGGGGCGAGAAGGGCGGAACGTGGCATGGCTGTGTCCTGGTAGTGATCAGCAAAGAAAAAACCGGCCGCGAGGGCCGGTTTCTCATGAGGCCTTTGGCTTAGCGGTATTCGCAGAGGTAGGCGGTGTCCACTGCGACTTTCAGCTGGAACTTGCTGTTGGCCGGTACGGTGAACTTGCTGCCAGCTTCAAAGGTGCTCCAGCTGTCGCTGCCCGGCAGTTTGACGGTCAGGGCGCCGGCGACGACATGCATGACTTCCAGCTGGCTGGTGCCGAACTCATATTCGCCCGGAGCCATCACGCCGAGGGTGGCTGGGCCTTCAGCCATGCTGAAAGCGATGGATTTGACGGTGCCGTCGAAGTATTCGTTGACCTTGAACATCTGCGATTCCTCGGAAGGGGGTGGAAAAGTTGCGGGTAGCCATTTCTAACGTCGCGCAGCGACGGCCCGGAGGCTGGCCGCCATGGACGGCAGGCCATAAAAGGGCCGCCAGTATGCCCAAGCGGCTTTTCTTCGTCATCAGTCTTTGAGGGGGAGCACCAGCGGCAGCAGTCGCGCGGTGTTACGTGCATCTTCCAGCGCGCGATGCTGGCGCCCGAGAAACTGCATGCCGGCGAGTTGCAGGGCACTGTGCAGGCCGACCGGGCGCTGAAGTTGGCGCGCCTTGGCAAAGGCCTGTTTGAGGTTCAGGTGCGGTATTTGGGTCAGCAGGCTGTGCAGCCGGTGCTGGCGCCATTCCTGTTCCAGTTGGCGGCGGTCGTAATCGCCCCAGCTGCTCCAGCCGACCAGGCGTGGTGCATGCTGGGCCAGCCAGCGTTCGAACTGGGGCCAGACCTGGGCCATTGGCGCTGCTGCGTCGACCTCGGCCTGGGTGATGTGGGTCAGCTCGCGGCAGAAGTCGGTCAGGCAGGGGCGGCGCTGCGGCTTGATGATGCGCTGGAAGTGGTCGCGCTCATGGCCGTCGACGCCAACCAGGCTGGCGCCGATTTCGATGATTTCCATTTCTTCCATCGGCCAGCCGCCTTCGTCGGTCGTGGCTTCCAGGTCGATGACCAACCAATGTCCCATTGCTGCTCCTATCCTTCGCAAGGCCATGCTCCGGGCCGATTCGCTGGCAGTATGGAAGGCCTTTTCGGCCAGGGCAAACGTCATGCTAGGCTCTGCAACCTATGTCCTGAGGAGGTTGGTATGGCAAAGGTCGCATTTATCGGTTTGGGGGTTATGGGGTATCCGATGGCCGGGCATCTCGCTCGTAACGGCCATCAGGTGACGGTCTATAACCGTTCTCCGGGCAAGGCTGAGCAGTGGGTGGCGGAATACGCCGGCAGCAGTGCGCCGACACCGCGTGAGGCGGCGGCTGGCGCCGAACTGGTGATGTGCTGCGTCGGCAACGACGATGACCTGCGTAGCGTGATCCTGGGCGAGCAGGGCGCCTTCGCCGGTATGGCGGCGGGCGCGATCCTGGTCGACCACACCACGGCTTCGGCCGATGTGGCGCGTGAGTTGGCGGCGGTCGCGGCCGAGCGCGGCCTGGGCTTTCTCGATGCGCCGGTGTCCGGCGGTCAGGCCGGGGCGGTCAATGGCGTGCTGACGGTCATGGTTGGCGGCGAGGCCGACACCTATGCCGTGGCTGAACCGGTCATCCAGTGCTACGCGCGAATGCAGCGTCTGATGGGGCCGGCCGGCAGTGGTCAGTTGAGCAAGATGGTCAACCAGATCTGCATCGCCGGCCTGGTGCAGGGGCTGGCAGAGGCGCTGAACTTCGCTCAGTGCGCGGGCCTCGATGGCCATGCGGTGGTCGATGTGATCAGCAAGGGCGCGGCGCAGTCGTGGCAGATGGAAAACCGCTACAAGACCATGCTGGCCGGCGAGTTCGACTTCGGCTTTGCGGTCGACTGGATGCGCAAGGACCTGTCGATCCTGCTCGAGGAGTCGCGTCGTAATGGTGCTCAACTGCCGGTGACGGCGCTGGTCGACCAGTTCTATGCCGATGTCCAGGCCATGGGTGGCGGGCGTTGGGATACGTCCAGTCTGCTGGCTCGTTTGCAGCGCGACCGCTGATCGCATTGTAGTCGAGGTCATTTCATGGAGTGTCGAGCCGGTTGCGGTGCCTGCTGCATCGCGCCTTCTATCAGTTCGCCGATTCCGGGTATGCCCGAGGGCAAGCCTGCCGGCGTGCGCTGCATTCATCTCGATGCCGAGTATCTCTGCGCCATTTTCGGTCGCCCGGAGAGGCCTGCGGTGTGCGGCGGGTTCAAGGCGGAAGAGCAGTTGTGCGGCAATGATCGCGAAACTGCCATTCGCCTGTTGGGCTGGCTGGAGCAGGCGACGGCCTGACGTGATGAACCGCTTGTGACCCCCGCGGGTCGAAAGGCAAACAATCCTGCCGGGAGTTGTTCGAAGATGATGCGTTTTTCCGTTTTGACCCTGCTGTTGTGTGCAAGCGCTGCCCAGTCTGCCGAAAGGCCGTGGCAATTGGAACTTGAGGAGGACGGCGTCAGCGTTTACCTGGCCGATGTGCCTGGGTCCAAGTACAAGGCCTATCGCGGCGTGGTCACGATCAAGGGCGACCTGGCTGCTGTACAGGCCGCTCAGGAAGATGTCGCGGGGTCCTGTGCCTGGATTTTCAGTTGTCAGCAGCAGCGGCTGCTCGACACCAAGGGCAATGTGAGCGAGCTGTACACCCGCTTTGAAATGCCTTGGCCGGTAGAGGCGCGCGATTCGGTGATCCAGGTGACCACGCGCACCGATGCCGATGGCAGTGTCACGCGCCTGCTCAAGGCCGTGCCAGAGCGTTTACCGGAGGAAAAGGGCTTCGTACGGGTACCGCGCGTCGACGGTGAGTGGCACCTCAAGCCGCTGGAGCAGGGCGGGGTGGAAGTGATCTACGAGGTGCATACCGAGCCTGGCGGAAGCGTGCCCTCCTGGCTGGCCAACAGTTTTGTCGTCGATGCGCCCCTGCAAACGCTGCAGGGTTTGCGGGCAAAGGTGGAGGGACGCTGAAACGAGGGCGTTTGCGGCAATAAAAAAGGCTGCCAATCTGGCAGCCTTTTTTGTCTCGTTTCGCTATCAGCCGCGGTCGTCGGGCAGGTCGCGCTGCTCGTAACCGGTGTACAGCTGGCGCGGACGGCCGATCTTGTACGGGCCGGAGAGCATTTCCTTCCAGTGCGAGATCCAGCCCACGGTACGTGCCAGGGCGAAGATCACGGTGAACATCGAGGTCGGGATGCCGATGGCCTTGAGGATGATGCCCGAATAGAAGTCCACGTTCGGGTAGAGGTTGCGCTCCTTGAAGTAAGGATCGTTACGCGCGATCTCTTCGAGCTTCATGGCCAGTTCCAGCTGCGGATCGTTGATACCCAACTCGGCCAGTACTTCGTCGCAGGTCTGCTTCATGACCTTGGCGCGCGGGTCGAAGTTCTTGTAGACGCGGTGGCCGAAGCCCATCAGCTTGAACGGATCGTCCTTGTCCTTGGCCTTGGCCACGTACTTGTCGATGTTCTCCACGCTGCCGATCTCGTCGAGCATGGTCAGCACGGCTTCGTTGGCGCCGCCGTGTGCCGGGCCCCACAGTGCGGCGATGCCGGCGGCGATACAGGCGAACGGGTTGGCGCCCGAAGAGCCTGCCAGGCGTACGGTGGAGGTGGAAGCGTTCTGCTCATGGTCGGCGTGGAGGATGAAGATCTTGTCCATCGCCTTGGCCAGCACCGGGCTGATCGGTTTGATCTCGCACGGGGTGTTGAACATCATGTGCAGGAAGTTTTCCGCGTAATTCAGGTCATTGCGCGGGTACATCATGGGCTGGCCCATGGAGTAC
>Ga0070752_1001343_pt1 | contig 17413 bp, 6 predicted proteins | sample VirMetDEL_Aug_30_FD_77440 | JGI IMG/M metagenome (GOLD analysis project Ga0070752, IMG submission 77440) | Aqueous microbial communities from the Delaware River and Bay under freshwater to marine salinity gradient to study organic matter... | ecosystem: Environmental > Aquatic > Marine > Coastal ...
ACAGTCACTGTGGAGTCTGCAGTAAGCTCTGTTACGATTCCTGTAGAATCTGTTGCAGATACTACCTATCTGGTTCCTTGGCTTCCTACTCCTTGCCCAGACACAGGGAACATTCTGGATCAGCGGAAAGTTCAAGTATTCTTGACAAAGGCTCCAACTTCTAGTGAAGAGACTGGCGAAATTTTGGATTTTGCTCCTTTGACAAGTCAGACAGGCAAGCTATTTAATGCTGTCAATGCAATTGATGTAACTGCATTTAGTCTGGATTTTGATCGTTCCATCACAACTCCTGCTCTTACAGAGATGACAGGTAATGAATATCCTCCTGCAAGCTACATTATCAATGAGCCTACAATTTCTGGTTCAATGACACTGTTGCTGAGACCAAAGGATTTCCAATTCATGAACTCTCTGCGAGAAGATCCAAAGAGATGTATTGGTGTCAGAATTGGTGATCAGACAGGTAGAATTATTGAAATGGCTGTCTATACGGCATTCATGGAAATTCCTACTCCTGCTGATGCAGATGGTGCTACTCAAATTGACATTCCTTTCACGGCTGTTCGTGGTGTGGAATGTAATGATGTTGATAAATTCTTTATCCGGTATCGCTAATGTTTAATTACAACCTTCTTTGGAATGATAAAGAGGTTGTGGTTGAGTTTGAGGCCAGTGGGATGAACTCAGTAATTGATGCTTTCAAACTCACTGGTCACAGCAGCGCAGTCTCTGTTTTGAGAAAAAGAGTTAATTTTAACGTAACTCCTATGGAGTTGATGAATACATTAACTTCTTTCCCTTCTGTAAAAATTGTATCCAGTGTTGAACCTGGAGACGAAACTCCTTCTGATGAATCTTCTGATGAAGAGGAGGGTCAGGATGGCAACATGCAGGGTTTTCGATACTCATGGAGTCTCGACAACCAAACGCATGGAGAAGCTGTTCCAGCCTCATCTGATTCTGAAGAGACTGATGAAGAAAGGGTAGGCGACTAGGAAGCTTCCTCAAGGTGGCCCCATCCTTGTGTCGCCTTTCGATACAATGGGGCATTCTAACTTAATTTATGGGGTAACAATGGCTTTTACACCGAGCAAACTACAAGAAACCTTTAGGATTCAATGTCCTGGGGCAGAAACAAATGATGAATTGGCAGATGTATTCTTTGAAATGCGTCCGCTTACAAGACATGAAATCTCAGGAATTTATGAGAAGCGTGTCAAAAATAATAAGGGGATTTCCAAATTTCTGGAAGATCAATGGTTGAAGTCCTGTATTGGATGGGAGAATGTTGTTGATGACAGAGGTTCTTCTATTCCATGTACAGATGAAACAAAGCGTGAATGGTTTAGAAATCCTGCGCTTCAGCCTTTGATTGAAGAACTCCTTGCTGAACTGGAAAATAAATCTAGAGATCAGCTTGGTATTCAAGAAAAAAACTAAGGTTCCTGCTTGATATTCATACTGGGAAGGTCACTTACGAGGTGGCCTCTCCAGATCATGGGATCACAGCAGGAATGCCTTTTCGACAAGATTGGTGTTGTCAAAGTTCTGAAATTTGGGATGAAGATGATGTTGGCCCACCTTGTGACATTTGTCCACTTTATGAAAATGAGGTAGATCCATATAACCAATTCTGTTTAGAAAGATGGAAATATCTTGATGTAACTGGACGAGACAGGGGTTTTGGTGAAAATCCTCTTCGTGAAGAAGCCATAGACTTGCATTTAAAAAGGTATGGCGCAAATGATCCAGAGACTTATGAAACCATCTTCCAGATTGAGATAGAGTTGTTTTCTCATCGTCAAAAGGAAGAAAAGAAAAAGCAGGATCGGGAAAAGAAGAAATCAGACTCTTCTGCAAAAGGCCCGCAAAAGAATTACACTAAGCCAGTACATCGTAGAACTTCCAGCATGAGCAAGAAAAGGAGGTAGTCCTTATGGCAACTTACACTGCGTTAATGAATGTTGTTGTTGACGCAACTGAAGCCTCCCAGGGTCTAAATAAATTAGACAAAAATCTCTCCAGTATAAAAAAGAGTAGTAAGTCCACATCTACTTCTCTATCCAGCCTTGAAAAGAAATTCAATAAAATTGAAAAGTCCATTAATAGTGCGGTTGCTCCTATCGTAAAGATGCAAAGATCTTTGGATAGGTTAGTTGGCAAACAAATGTCTGGTTATCAGAAAATTATACTTAGCCTTATAAGGCAAAACCAGAAGTTTAGCCAGACTGTTCAGAATATGGACAAAGACATCAGTAAACTAAGCGATCAGATTAGTAAGCTTTCAAAGAGGGTGGACACATTAGAAACAAAGCTTAAAAAAGTTGGGAGTGGGAAAACTCCAGAAGGCCTTGGAAAGTTAACGGATTTATTTAAAAAACTTGGGAATGCAATAAGAAGAAATGAGTACATACTCTATTCATTTTCATCTGCTGTTTTAAACTTTATTAAGATAAATCTATTAGGTGCATTAATCCGTCTTACGGATCAATATGTTTTGATGGAAAACAGAATTCGATTAGTGAATTCTCAGCAGACTGCATTTAACAATAATATGGCTGCCGTCAAGCAAATTGCGCAGGAAACCAGGCAGTCCCTTTATGCAATTGCCAATCTATATTCAAGAGTAGGTAGAAACTCAAAAGAGTTGGGTGCAGACACTATTGCTCTTGCTACTACTGTATCCACTATTGCCAAATCCTTCCAAATTGCTGGTGCGACTGCTGAAGAAGCAAGAAATGCTATTGTTCAGTTGTCCCAGGCCCTTGCCTCTGGTCGCTTACAAGGTGACGAACTTCGTTCTATTCTTGAATTGGCACCAACTCTTGCAAATAGTATTGCCAAATCCATTGGGATTACTCTTGGATCATTAAGATCCTTTGCATCTGAGGGTTTGATCACTACCAGTATTATTACAAAGGCAGTTAGAGAATCTGCCAAAGAGATTGATGAAGAATTTAAGAAGATTGTTCCTACAATTGGTCAGTCTATAACAAATATTCAGAACGCATTTCAGATTATTCTTGGAGAGACAAAAGAGATTAAGGAAGCCAATGAAATTGCAGCCCTTTCCTTTCTGAAGCTTGCAAAGGATATAGAGACACTTGCTGGTGGGCCAGCAATGACCGCATTAGGTAAATTCCTAAAGGATATAGCCCTGAGTATAGATGATATAATTGTGGGGCTGACTGCCTTTGTTGCTGCTCTTGGTGGTCTTGTTATTGTAGGAGTTTTGGCAACTTTATTTGGTAGTTTGGCTGCTGCACTTGGAGTACTAGGTGTTGCCTATATTGCAGCAAGAGGAGCGATTAATGCATTTAGTGACGCACATGATAAATTATCAATAAATATTAAAACAGTAGATGGAGTAATTGAGGATGTAAATAAACAACTGGAAGATAATGCTGAAAAAACAGGAAAGGCTGCTACAGAATCAGAGAAAGCTGCTGCACAATTTACTGCCCTAAAGACTGAATCATACAATGCTGGTCTACAAATTGATCTATTTAATAGAAAACTTGCATCATTAAATGAGGAATTGACAAAACTTAAAAACCAGGGTGATGAGAACTTTTTTAAAAAATGGGGAAGGAGATTCCTTAATGACGCTTTTCCTATTGGCAAGGCCTTAGAAGTTTTAACTGGTGGTGATAATTTGGGAGATATGCTCCTTGGTCAGGAGCCAGAGTCTAGAATTAAGGAGCTAGAGGCTCAAGTAGAAAGGCTTAAAAAGGTAATAGATGATGCGTCTGCGGGTCAAAAGAAAATAGATGATGAAGTCAAGAAAAGAAGAGATGCACAAGCAAAAGATGCTCAGACTGCAGAAGAAGAATTTGTAAGGAATTTTTTAAATACTACAGAAAGAACAAATAGAAGATTATCTGCAAGATTCCAGGAAGTTCGTGATGCATTCCAGGATAGTTTAAACAATCCTTTTGAAATTAGATTTACTCCAGCAAAAAAAGCCTTAGCTGAACTGAATGACACACTACGTCAAAAAATTGGAGATATTGGTGAGAAGAGGGCCAAGGGTTCTCAATTGGAATTTGGAGGTGTTGGACTTGATATTAAAACTTTGAGAGAACTTGCTGTTGGTGGTCAACAATTGACAGCAGGAAGTCTTGGGATCAAAGATACCATTGCATCCATGTTGGCTGCTAATAAAGTTGTTCAAGATGCAGGTACTGCTATTCCGCAGGTTCTGCTTGCTGAGATTGAGGCTGCTACCAATGAAGAACTTCTGAAGTTCCAAGAAAAGATCCTTGAAGTAGAAAAGCAAATGACTGCTTCTTTAGCACAAAGAACAAGGGATCAAAATCGCATTAATGAATTGATGAGTGATCAAAATGCTTTTGCTGAAGCAGAACTTGAAGTGCTTAAAGATGGCGCAAGGTCACACTTTTTAAAATTAAAACAAATAGCTTCTGAGTATGATTTAAAGATTAAAAATCTTGAGATTGATATGAAGGCTCAAGGTTATCTTGAAAAAGAAATTAATGCTCAAATTGATTTACTTAAAGTAGAAAAGGAAAGGGCAATAGAGGCTGAAAAAATTGCAAAGGCCAAGTCTGATTTGCTTTATTTGGAATCTGAGCTTGACAAGCTAAGATCTGCTCAGTTTGAACTCAGTTTGGCTGATAAGGAGTACGCATTATTAAAGAGTTATAATTCTGAGTTTGACAGAAGAACTATGCTTAGACAAGAAGAGCGTAGACTTCAATTAGAAATGAAGAAGATTGAGTGGGATATTCAAGGATTACAGGGTGAGAAACTTAAACAGGCACAGGAAATATTTGAAGCGCAACAAGATACTGAGGATTCTTTAAGAAGGCAAAAACTTCTTTTGGCAGAAGCACTTAAAACAGATCAAGAGCGGTTAAATTTTGAGTCACTTTCCAGAAAATACCAATCAGAGGCAATGAATGATTGGGCGGAAAGGAACCGTCTTGATGCTTTTTTAATGAAAGACCAGATTCAGAATCTGAACAAGTACAATGCAGAAGTAATTAAGGCCACACAAGATGCTGGACTCAGTGTTGATTTTCTTATTAATGATAAGAATGTTCTTGATGAATATGGATTATCATTATTGGAGCTTCCTGCAAAATTGGATGGTGTTGACCAAACATTATTAAAAAATCTCAGGGAAAGAATAGAGTACTTAAAGGAGATTCTTGGATTAGAAAATGAAATCAACAGAAGAAAGGATAGCGCTGAAGGAAGTGATTTAATAAAACTCATTAAAGAGTTTATGCCAGACGCAAATATTAAAGGTACTTTTGAAAATGAGTTTTTAAGTAATGTAGTAGAATTTGGCAAGGGACAAAGACGTAAAAAGGATTCTCAGGCAGCGCTTGCTGGAATGAGTGATTATGTTCCAGAATTAATTGGAGAGCAAGTTGCTGGAGATGGAGGTATTCTTGGTGGAATTGGTGAAATGTTTGGTGAAATTTTTGAGAATTTTGCTGGCATTTTTGAAGCTGGATTTGATGCGTTATTAGACACAGCACTTAGCACTTATGGAATATTAGTAAAATTATTATTGGCTGTTCTTTCAAACGCTAAATTTCAAGAAGGTCTAAATTCTATTTTAGAGCCTTGGAATAAAATGTTTGATGATATGGCTGATGGAATTGGTCAAATCTTTCAAGGGGTTGGTGCATTACTAGAGCCATTGACAGGCGTATTTAATATTATTGGTGGATTTGTAAGAGGATTTTTCAGATCCTTTACAAGAGTAATTGAGCCTATTGGCAAATTATTAGAAAGTCTGCAGCCCTTGATTATTGTTATAGGTGCAGCACTTCAGTCATTTCTTTTGTTTATCAATCAGATATTTGGGTTTGTTGGTGACCTTTTTGACCAGATTGCAGAATTTTTAGGTGGAGCAACAGAGGATGGATACAAGAGCCTTGTTTTATTAAAGGCTGAACGTGATGTATTACAAGAAATTGAAACTTCATTGGATGGCGTTGTTGATGTTTTAAAGAAAATTGATGATGTTCTTTTTGACATTGTGAATTCTTCACTAAATCTTGCTGCACCAAGTATAAAGTTGGAGAATGCCGCTGAAAAATATGATGAACTTTTTGAGGCCGCCACAAGATTTGGAGCAGATGATCAAGCAATTGATGAGTTTACTGCATTTGCAAAGCAATTTTTGCAACAATCTCAAGACGTACTAAAGTCATCAAAAGCATATCAAGATATATATGATCGTGTGATACAAGATATTATGAGTGTCACAGACAGCTTTATTGAAAATCTTGGTGAAGATGTTACAGAAACTCTTCAGAAGGGTGTTTTTGATTTAACAATTGTTGGGTCAGATCTTGCTTCAGCAATTGACCAGATTGTAGATAAATATGAAGATGGCGCTATTACATTTGGGACTGTTGCTGATTATATGTCCTACAAGTTAAGCCAAATTGAAGAAGATATTGCACTAAGAGAAGTTGCAGAATTTGGAGCCATTGACATTGGTGCAGAGTTTGAGAGATTCCAGGAAATGCGTGGTGCAGCAGTAAGTTCTTCTTCACTGTCTGAGGATCTTGATGTTCTAACTTCTTCCACATCTAACCTCACTTCTGCAGTCCTTGAAGCGTATGCTGCTTTTGATGCAACAACAGAAAGCACTGGAAGATCCGCTTATAGAAATGGTGTTCCGATTGGTGAGGTTACTTCACCAACAGGTGTTCCTGGATCTACAACTGCAGAAAGCCCATTTAATTTAACAAGTGTTGATATTGGAGGAATTCTTGAAGATTTGGCCCAGTGGATTATTGATGCTCTTGCCCATGCCTTTGAGCAAATTATAGGAACCTTTAGATTTATTGAATGTAGTTCTGGAACCTGTCAGAAGGCTCACAGATGGTTCATTTACAAAACTAATTGAGCATTTATTTCAATCTGTATTTGACTTAATTACAGATGGAAAATTTATAACATTTATAGAGTCATTTTTTGAATCTCTGTTTGGAATATTTACAGACATAGATTTTGGTGATTTTATAGGCTCATTTTTCCAAGGGCTTTTTGATGCATTAGGGTCTTTGACTGGTGGAGATTTCTTTGATGGCTTGTTTGGGTTTATCCCAACTATTGCAATTACTGCAGCAGACTTTATAGATGCGATAATGCAACCAATTTATGACATTGTCATAAATCCTCTTCTTTATTTGTTTGGTAATAGTCCTACTGGTCTTTTTGGGCCTATTGAAAAAATGCTGAGTATTGATCCAAAAGACTTTTTGGAAGGAATCTTTAAGCCTATTGAGGATATTGTAACAGATGCTTCTGATTGGGTTCAAAATGTTTTAGTAGATCCAATTACTAGCATGGGGAACGTAGATATTCTTGATTGGGTTGACAGTATTTTACTTCAGCCTGTTAAAAATTTAACTGTAGGATTAATAGATTATTTTACTGCTGTTCTTTATCCAATTCTAAGTATTGGAGAAGTTGATTTTAGTTCTTACATTTCTGCAGTTTTTTGGCCTATCAGAGATCTGGTAATTGGGGTTGCTGATTTTATTGCTGTTGTTTTAAAGCCAATTACTGATATTACAGGTGTGAGTATTGAGGATTTTATAAGTAATATATTTAAGCCATTAGAAGGACTTGCTTTAGGAATAACGGATTGGATTTCATCTGTTTTAACAGATCCATTATCAAGCCTTAATTTAGACCCGTCCAGTTTTATGGAAGGTCTTTTGTCTCCAATCGAAGGAATTGGGGTGGACGGATCTGATATTGTTGAGGCGCTTTTAGCTCCATTGGAGGGTATTGAATCACTTGGACTTGATGCTTGGATTGCTTCTGTTTTAGAGGCTCCAATTAATGCAATGGGGGCTGGTAGTTTGACGGATATCGTTGATGCATTTTTTGCTCCTTGGGAAGGTCTAAATGGAACAGTTGATGATTTATTGGCAATTATCAAAGCACCTTATGAAGGTCTTGCAGGAGCATTGGATGATTTACTAGATATTATTACTGCACCATTTGAAGACCTAAGTGGATCTCTGCAAGATTTAATAGACATTATTTCAGAGCCGTTTTCTTCAATTGGCTCAGGATCTGTAGGTGATTTGTTAAATATTATTTCTGCTCCATTTGATAATTTATCTGGGAGTATCAGTAATTTATTAGAAATTATCAAAGCTCCTTTTGAAGATCTGGAAGGATCTATTGGTAGTATAGTTGATATTTTAACAAGTCCTTTTGATTCTGTAAAAGGGGCTATTGGTGATTTATTGAGTATAATCTCAACTCCATTTGATGGACTAAATGGAAGTATTTCAAATTTATTATCTATTATAAAAGATCCTTGGGATGATCTATCTGGAGCAACATTAGATCAACTACTCAGTATTATTAGAAATCCATTTAATAGTTTAAAAGGATCATTATCAAATTTATTGGATATTGTTAAGGCCCCATTTTTGAATCTGTCTGGATCAATGTCAGACATGCTTAAAATTATTGAGGACGCAGTATCTGGACTGTCTGGTGATGTTGATCTTGCAGATATTGGACAAACCATTGTTGATGCAATTACATTCAAAAGCGTAACTTATGATTTGTTAGGAAAGGTTACTCAAGCGTTAGGAAATCTTTTTGGTAAGGCCTCAGAGGGCGGAATTAAACTCTTGTACAACCCATTTAATCAATTTGGTATTGGGCCAGAATATTTCCTTGAATTTGCGAAAGGTGGGTCAGTGCCAGAGTTTGCTGATGGTGGTTATTTGTTTGGAGCATCACATTCTGAAGGAGGAATTCCTGGTGTAATCAAAAGTCGTCATGGTGATGTTCCTATTGAAATGGAAGGTGGCGAATACATTATCAATAAAAAAGCTACAAAAAATATAGGAGTGGCAGCACTTGATCAGTTAAATTCTATGACAGGCAATATGAAGGTTCCCGAATCATTAAGATTTGGAAATGGCGGAATGACTACTTCATTTGAAGGAACAAAACATGTAGCCAATCAAGGCTCCTTAAATAATTTAACTGGAGAAAATGGAGGTGGTTTTACAAAGAACAGTTTCTCTGTTTTAAAATTTTATGAAGAAACGGGTGGAACTATAAGAGATATTATAGGCCATCATGGAATAGATATTGATCTTAGAGTTCCTGATCTTATTGAGGAAGGAAAGGCCAACCCCTCTTCATTTGTTAGGTATTTTAGCAAAGGTGGAGTTGTTTCTCCTATTAAATTTGCAGAAGGTGGAGGAACAGGAGGGTGGAGTGATCTTTCTTCAACTGAACAACAGCAGATAAGGGAAAGAGTGACTGACCAGTATTCTGGTTCAGATAGTGACACCCTTTATAAGCCATTCAATAGTTTTGGAAATGATTTGGTAGGAAGGGTTAGTCTTGAGGTCGGTGCTAAAGATAGAATGACAAAACCTGTTTTTAATGGGATGTATGAGCCTCCACCCTGGGTTCCAGATTGGGTTAAAGAAGCAATTGAAGAGGCAGGAGAAGCGGTTGCGAATGCCATTTCAGATCCAATAGGATTTGTTGAAAATATATCAAATCAAGTTGGAAATGTTATTGAGGATATTTCTTCTGCGATTGGATCTACAATTAATTTTGTTTTTGATGATGTTTTAAATATGGGAGGTATTGTAGATTCCTTTTTTCCTGGAGGAGGGAATGCGCCACCCCGTGATCAAATATCAGCAGCCACAGATGCAGTATTTAAATGGTATAAACAAATAAGGAATTATTGGTTCCCAGATGATGCAAGAGCAGTGGCTTCTATTGCTGGAGTCCTTCAACAATCTATGAGTTCGGAGGGCATCAAGGAAATTGAAGATAATATGAATTATGTTTTTGATAATTTATATCCTAGATGGGAAGAGTCTGGATATGATAATTCTTTTTGGGTTTACGAATTTGGAAGGGCTGGAAGAAATAAGGAGCAAAATACAAAAAATTCATTTCAGAGAATGATTGCTGAAACAGTTTTTGGAACTTCAGATCAGCAAAGAAAAACAATAAAGTCAGAATTAATTTCAAGATTAATTGGTGGTACTGCTCTAGCAAAGTCATTTGCATATGATGGCAGATTTCTTGATCCGAATACGATGGCTGGTGGTCAAAATGTTCCAAATACAGGCACTTTAGGTGATGTCGGAAGGGCTAGAAATCCATTTGTTGCTGGTCTTGTCTCAACAGATACAAATGCTTCTTGGTATGGCCCTGTTAAGGGAATTTTAGAAGCATATGGAGAAAATTATTCTGATAAGACATCTGCTCAGACTTCTACTTATTATTTGGGTAATAGTACTTATGATTTTCTTGGTGGATGGGACTCATCAGATCCTGGATATTTTGCAAAATTATTTGGAAGAAGTGGAAGGGAAAATTACGCATCCTTTAATTCAAGTACTGGCGGTATAGATTATAGTGATTATAGAGGAGATGCGAATAGTTATTATCAAGAATATGCAAATGCTGTGTCCACTTGGTGGCTTAGAGAGATTGCAGCTTCTTATATGTATGATCTTGGCGCTGAAATTTTTTCTTGGGCATCTTCACAAGAGAATCCATTTGATTTATTTAGTTTGAATATGGACAAAGTGAGAATGGCACCGTCATACACGGATTCTGCAGGTGATGTGAAGACGCATAAAGATTATAATGCAATGTCTAATTATTTTCAAAATTTAGGAAATCACTTTCTTACAGGATGGTTTGTTTATCCAGAAGCATGGCAAAATGCTACTAATTCTACAAATAGAAATAGTGATGTAAAAAAAGCTAATGGCGGATATCTAATTGGCCCTTCTCATAGTAATGGAGGAATGCCAATTGAGGCGGAAGGTGGAGAATATATTCTTAGCAAAAAAACAGTAGACAGAGTAGGAGTTGATAATTTAAATGCAATTAATTTTGGTGGCGGTGTTCTTTTGGATGTTCCAAAGTTCCCAGAAGGTGGAGTAGTTGTAGGAAGAAGAGATTATGATCCATTGTTAGCACAGGCCATTACTGAGCAATACAGAAATGCAGATTTGGAAGGTGGAACTTATGAGCAAGTACAGTCCATTTATAATGCGATTTCTGGAACTGGGTTAAGTGGAGATACTGCCGCAACACTAACAGAGATTTTTGGGGCACCAGAAGGATTTTGGAGCCAAATTAATTTTGAAGGATTGACTGAAGATGGAATAAGTAATTCTATTATTGATGGAATTAGTGATGTTTTTGATAATACAGGTACAGGAGGCACTGGAGGTTCTTATCCAGTCACAGTAGTCAGTGAAGAAATGTACTTGATGTATATGACAAAGCCATTGGATGCGGTCATTGTTACTGCAGACAATTATCTTGATTACATGACAAAACCATTGCCAAGTAATGTATATCAAAGTTCTTATTTGGCCTACATGTTTTCACCATATGAGTCTATAGAGCAAATTTCTGAAAATGAGTATCTGAAAAGAGCACTTGAGCCAATAACATACTTGGTGATTGATCCAGTGAAGGTTACAAGTGCTTTTACTGATTTACTGACAGGTGTTGCAATAAATGGATCTGATTTTTCTAATGCGGTTATTTCAAGAATTGAAGATGTCCAATTTTTAGATGTTGATGAAGAATCCTATCTGGAAAACTTTTTGAAGCCATTAGAATCCATTGATATTAATTCAGCATCATTCCTGTCTTTGTTGGAGCCTATTTTTAATGCAATTGTAGTAAATGCTTCAGAGTATATTCAATTGGCCCTAAAGCCTATTCAAGACGTAATCCCAACAGAAACTGAAGTTTTAGACAGATTTTTCAACTCTTTTTCAAATGTAAAAAGCGCAGATCTTACAGATGTTTTCAAGGATATTTTATATACAATATTTGATTTTAGTATAATTAGTGCTGCAATTGATAATCTGATTGAGCAGTATTCAACAGATGAAAATAATGACTCTGAATTGAGGTTGGCCTTTGGGACAGGAGATTTGATCACCAAGCTAGAAGAATTGTGGTCAAGTGGTCTTAGAGTCTATTCTACAGATACAGACGAATTTAAAGTCTATTCTTCGGAAAATGGATTTAACCAAGAAAACAACCCATCCTATGTCCATGTTGTAAACCAGATTAGCACAAGTGGAGGTGGCGGTGGTGGCGCTAGTGGCCCAGGAGGTGGCGGAAGTTTATATGACTTTGTTTTTGGCAATTCAGATATCAGAAAGGCCTTAGATTATATTCTTACCCCAGAGGGCCGTGAGAAAGCGTTTGGTGATATTGTTGATATATTTTCTGGAGATCTTGGAAGATACATTCAAGATTTTCCAACTATGGATGAATTGGGAGATTTTTTTACAAGAAATCTTGGATATTTTGATGATCCTGGAAGATATTTTGCTGACTTTCCAACATTGCCAGAGGCAATTGACAATATACTAAGTCTTGGAGATAAGGGCACCTATGAGGATATCTGGGACAGAAACATAAACAAGCCACTAGATGAGATGGATGATGTTTATTCAAATGCAATAAGAAATGTTGCAGCTACTGCAGCTACAGACATTTTTGGTAGATTGGCAGACCAGCAGCTTTTCCGAACAGCATTTTCTGAATATGGCCCAGTAAGAATTTTTTTGGCATTAGAAAGTATAGACCCAGGCAATTTAGATAGGTTTGGAGATAAGTTACAGGAAATATCTGAGTATAAAGATTTTGAAGGGATGAAGGATTTGTCTGATGATTTTGATCAAGTAGACAGATATGCAAAAAGGATAAAACAATTTGCAGAAGAAATTAAAGATATTACAGTTGATTTTGGTGATCCGTTAGGAGATTCAGGGTTGGGGTCATTTGATATTAGGAAACAATTTGATGAACTTGAATTCAATATTGATATTGAAGATTTGCAAGGCCTTAGAGACTTAAGTGATGATTTTGATTCATTGGCAATTCCGCTAAGTAATCTAAGGGATGAGATTGCCAAATATGATGCATCATGGATGGATTTTGATTTATCAAATGATTTTGACACTCTATCAATTCCTCTTTCAAATCTAAGAGATGAAATTGCTAAATATGACGGATCATGGATGGATTTTGATCTTAGAGATGATTTTGACACACTTGTAAATCCTCTTGAAAAATTAAGAGATACAATTAAGAACTATGATGCATCATGGATGGACTTTGACCTTAGAGACGATTTTGACGATTTCCCAACTCTTGAAGATATACAGGAATTTTTTGATTATGATCCTACCTGGTTAAGAGAGTCAGATCCTTGGGGAGGAATAGGAACATCTATTATTGATGGTGTTGAGACCATTTTTGGAAAGAATGATGGGAATACACAAAGTATAAGCGGTTCCTGGAATTCTGTTATGGATGGATTAAAAGGAGAGTGGACTTCAAATATAAATGATTTTAGATTAAATTCCGGCATTGATATTAACAAAACATTCTCAGGAATGGATAGTAGTTGGAGTAGTCTTACTAATGGAATTGGAAATGGATGGAGTGTAAATACTTCTGACTTGAATTTAAGTTCCATTGTAGGATCTAACAATCTATTCTCAGGAATGAGTTCTGATTTTGGTGGATCACTTGGATCAATTGACGCTAATTTTAGTGGAGTGAGCAATTTATTTTCTGGGAATGGAATAGCAGATGCCAATATTCTTGGCAACAACATGTCTCTTGACCTTGGTAGTGCCTTTAGCGTTATTGACTCATCCTTTGCGTCAAATATGTTAAGCCTTGCACAACAGGCAGCTAACTATACGTTTGGTGGAGGTCTTTACAATGATGTTGCAGGAGGATTGGGAGGTATTGCAAATTGGACATTTGGCGGTGAACTTGGCGGTATTATAGATAATTCTACAAAGGACATTCAAGGGGTATATAATGAAGTCGAAAAAGCCGTTAAGAACCCAGCAAAAGCTGCATCAAATGTAGCTAGTAATGTCGCAAGTGCGGCTAAGCAGGTTTTTAACCCATCTAGCTGGTCAGATAAAAGATTAAAAGATAACTTGAAGCTAGTTGGTGTCAATTCTCAGGGGTTGAATGTCTACAGTTTTGACTGGAATAGTAAGGCCAATTCTCTTGGTTATTATGGAAATGGGAATCTTGGTGTAATTGCCCAAGAAGTTCTTTCAATAATGCCTGGTTCAGTCTTTAACAAAAATGGATATTTGGGAGTTGATTATAGCTTAATTGATCTAGAGAACATCAATCAGTTTAAGAATGGAGGACTCGCAAAAGGGCCATCCCATCAAAGTGGAATGCTTGGATTGACTAATGGGGGGACGCCTTTCTTGTTTGAGGGTGGAGAATACATCATCAATAAAAAGTCGGCAGAACGTCTTGGTACAGGCTTTTTGGATTCCATGAATTCTTATGGTTATGGAGGATTTGTAAGTAGTGGAAAATGGAAAGAGCTTATAACTAAAGATTTCAAACCTAGTAAAAAGACTCCAATTGATAATGTAAAGGATATTCTTGACAAAGGAATTACTCCTGGTGGATTAATGGCAGCACCAGGATCTTCACTTGCAAAGGAATTGGAAGAAAAAGCTGAAAAATCAAGAATAGAAGAACAGAAAAAAAGAGAGGAAGCACTAAAGACCATTCAAGACAAGAGAATGGAATTATTGGAGAATATCAATAAATCCCTTGGTTCTTTTGGCACAGGAAGATCCATGAGCGGAAGACCAATTCCAGAAGGAATGGGTGATATACCAAGTGGAGATGTCAGCAGAATTATTGAAACAAGAGTGATTGAATTTAATAATGGATCTCCTTCTGTAAGAAGTTTCTCCTCTTCTGGTGGTGGATACAATTATTCTAGTCCTCTTACAAGTAGTGGCAGTGGGTCAGGAATGTTAGCAAGAAGGGATATGGATCAAAGAATGGCGGCCCTCAACTCTCCAATGAAGGCTGGAGGATTTGCTGCTGGAGGAGGAGGAATTCTTGGAGGAGCCCTAGGAATTCTTGGAGGAGGTCTAGGATCTTTTGGAGGTCTGTTCAAGGATGGTGGTTATGTATTTGGAAGATCTCATGGAATGGGAGGTGTTCTTGCAGAATTGGAAGGTGGTGAATATGTAGTCAATAAGGATGCAACTTCAAGAGTTGGCAGAGGATTCCTTGATTCTGTAAATTCAAGAACAACTGATTTTTCCAATTCATTGAGAGATTCTTCATCCATTAGCAACCAACTTCTTTCAAGATTGATTACTACACTGGAAGATAAGGATCTTTCTGTAACTGTAGTAGATAGTAATGGAAACAAAAAAGATGAATCCTCTATTAAAATAAAAAGAAGAAATCAACTGGAATATCGTAATGCTACGGAGTTGGCATGAGTGAGGTTCTTCTTGTTGAAATAGATTTTAATGGAAAGACCTGGTTTCTTTCTGAGGAAGGATATGTTGGAGACCACTACTATGCTCCTTATCTTGCTTCATCTCCTGAGATTGAATTAGGACAAGTGCGAGGTGGATACATCAATGTAAGAATTGGGAATCTTACGATTGCAAATCGTGCTAATGAAAAATTCAGTCCATTTTCAATATTTGGAGGAGGCTACAATCTTTTGTTGAATAATCCAACTTCCAAGATTCCTGTTCGTTTATTCTGGATGCAGAATAATATATCCAGTTCCATTTTTAATGGTACGATGTATCTGGAAAGCTTTGATACAGACCAATTTGAGTTTATTTTGGAGGATGACTCCAGTGACTTGGATCTGTTGATAACAGCTTCTGATATAAAGTCCGAGTTTGTAGAGGCCGTTACTGTTTCGATAAGAGGTCTTGGAGTAGTAAATGGATTGGATTTAGCAGAAGTTTCTGCTCCAGATCATGGATTGTTGGATGGGGATTATATTAGTGTTGCCAATGCGGTAAATACAGAATTCAACACTCCAGAAAATAGTGTTCTTGGAGAAAAAAGACCAGTTACGATTGTTGATGAAAACTTTTTTACTTATGAAATAGACTCCACTTCTACTGTTTATGAACCTGCAGGTTCATATGACATATCCTATTTTTCAAAAAAGAATGTTCCTTTTTCATTTGGGATTGTTACGAGGGAGAAGGGATTGATTCAAACAGAGGATGGTAACCAAGGATCAAAAGGTTTTGCTTATGCAAATCCACAGTTAAAATTGCCAGCAGATTATGCAAATCCTGCAGATGTGGTTCCTATTGAATTATTTGATGAAGGTGTTTTGGTTGGCTCTTCAGATACGACCTCAACACAAAGAACAATTTACCCAGTAATTGGAACAAGTGGAGTAAGTGTTGCTTATGACATTGTAACCATTACCACCCAGAGTCCGCACAACCTTACTGCTGGATCTGTAATTAAAATTACAGGTTTAAATCCTGCGGGTTTAAATATTGCCGTAACAGGGCAGCCGATTATTGACACTCCAACAGCTACAACCTTTACTTACTATAACAATACACTGCTGGATGCTGGAACAGTAACAGAGGCCACCGCAAATGCGGAGATATTGTTTGAGGGTGAATATTTTGGAGATGGGAGAGTTCCTACAGCAAGGACTATTTTTTCAAGAGCAGTAGATAATACTCTTACTCAAGGACAGACTGTTAATTCTGCAGATGGAAGCTTTACTTTTGATTATGAAGATGGAGTTATTTTAACTGGAACCGCCTTGGTTTCTGGTGAATCAAAAAATGGCAGAACGATTGCTGATTTTTTTTCATATCTAGCCTCAAAGCTTGGAATTCCAAGTGTTGATTTTACACATGCTCCTAATGCATCCTCATTGAATTTGCAACTATGGGAAACTACACAGAATAAAATTCTGGACTACGCAGGAGAAATTGCATTTTCTGCAAATTATTTATTTGAAATCAAGAATGATGTTATTCGTGTAATTGACAGGGCCTATACTCCAGATTCTTTTACAAAGATTGAAAACTATAATATTATTAGCGCATCCTATAAAATGCCTAATCCGATTAAAGCCTTTCGTTCCAGTTGGGATATAAACATTGCAAACACAACAGTAAGACCTGCTGTTTTGGATCAGAGAGAAGAAAGCGTAATGCTTAATAATTTTTCTTCTGGTGAAATTAGAGATATTATTAATGTAACAAAAAACAGGGAAGACCAAACTTTAATTTTAAATTCAATTAAAAGTATTCTTAATAAACCTGTCATTACTGCAAATATTGGAGGAATACAATCAAATTTAGAGATTGGTTCCAGAATAAAATTCAATCGTCAAGAGGATGGAGTTAGTGTGGATATGATTATTCGCACAATTTCTTTTGATTTTTCAGATTTGCAAACGCAAATTGCAGGTGATGGTTTCATTACAGTCATCGAACAAGATTCTATTTATTGAGGTATAGATGTTAATTATGACTCAGGATAGGATTTCTGGACTTGCCACAGAAAAGCCTCCTCTTTCCAC
>Ga0070752_1001349_pt1 | contig 17352 bp, 13 predicted proteins | sample VirMetDEL_Aug_30_FD_77440 | JGI IMG/M metagenome (GOLD analysis project Ga0070752, IMG submission 77440) | Aqueous microbial communities from the Delaware River and Bay under freshwater to marine salinity gradient to study organic matter... | ecosystem: Environmental > Aquatic > Marine > Coastal...
CCCGGTGCAGGTATCCAGACCTCCTACGGGCTTACGTCCGCTCAGGGCGCATACAGGAAGCCGCAAAGACGCTTGGGATCGCTCACTCCACAGCACAGGGTCGGCTCAACAGCATGAAGACTGAGCCGATGGTGGCTGCACTGAGATCCGCCCGGACCTACCGTCGCCGTCAGGGATGCTCCGTGCGTGGCACTCCCTGATAGCCGGGGATGGTACGTCGCCAGTTCTTCCGCCATGAGGCATAGACCCGTGCAGCATCCCTGCTGTTCATCAGATCGGGTCTGAGAGGCTTCACAAGGACTGGCTCAGGCTCAGGAGGGGTAGGGGTCGGCTCAGGTGGAGAAGGCACTCCAGAGGAGCCGTCAGGACGAAAGACGTTGACGACAGGCATGGGTCACTTCGCTATGTCTGAGACTTTCTTGGTTGACCACAGGCGGCATGACCAAAAACGCGCCTTGTTCGGTGGACCGGGATCAGAGCAGTTGTGCCTTGCCCTGAAGTTACGCCTGCGCTCTGGGGAGTCTCTCTTGATCTCCATGTTGGGGTCACCAAAGCGCACCGTGTAGGGCTTCCCGTTGTGGGTGCCCTCCACAACGAACTTCTTCTTGCCGAACGAAGGCTCCCCTCGCCTGATCCTGCGTACTTTGGGCATCTCAGACTCCGGGGTGAGTGTTTGGAGCGTGATCCCAGCCGTCAGCAGCACCGTTGACGTATTTGCACGGGCTGGAGGCGATTTTTTGCTCTAAAGCGGTCAGCCCCTCGATGATCTTGGCATGGGCCTCATCATGGCGGCTCATCATCGCGTCGATCTGGTTGAAGTGGCGCTCGATGCTCGCCTTGAACAGCGGGAGGAAGACTTTCATAAGTATGTGGTAGGCGACGTAGCCCACCAACACGCAGATGATGACCGCAGCACCCGGTCCAGCGAGGTAGGGTGCCAGAGTCTCGACGCTCATGGCTCCTCCGCTGCTTTCTTGAGGGCATCCAGCACAGCACGGGCGATTTTCCGGCTGTCTGCTGCCGTAGGACTGGCCGATGCAGCAGGGTCATAGAAGGCAGGGTCGAGGTAGGTGCCCATTTCAGAGAGCGGGATCACCACCGGGATCACAAAGCCTTCCTCAGAGAACGGTGCCCCCGTAGCGTCTGAGGATTCAATCCTCTGCACGGTGACCGCAGACTGATCAACAATGAGGTGCGCCATGATTACAACCCCGCGAAGGAGAGTGCGATGTACTTGAGCGAGAACGCCACCTGATCCCCGGCGTTGATCACGGTAACATCGGTGTTGATCCCCACGCCGACAGCGAGGTGTCGGTTCGTTCCCGCCTGAGCCAGAATGTTGCTGTTCCGGCTCCCAGCCCGTTCAGCCGTGTTGGTTCCGTCGTACTGGATATAGGTCGCCGCGCCATTGGCGTTTCCGCCCTGCATCACCCCTGCATGGGAAAACACAGTATCAGGGTCGGCAAAGGTGACGTTGGCGTTGCCAGTGACGGTGCCGTAGCCCGTGTTGCCGAGAGTATTCCGCAGCCACGTACCTCCAGCCAGTCCCATCACATTCGTATCGGTTGAGGTGGGATCAGCCATCGTACCGAAAATGTTCTGCTGGTTGAAGTCGTCCACCAGCAGGTTGTTCTGCATCCGGCAGACAAACCACATGGGATCAAGCAGGGTGACGGTGTTGCCGTCGATCTGGAGCGTCTTGTACCACCGGGGAGCGGTACAGGTGAGTGATCCCGTCCAGCGATGGTTGGAGGTCGCGCCCCCGGCGTTGAAGGTGATGGTGTTCAAGCCCCCGGCGAAACTCACGGTGTCAATCAGCCCATCAGGATCAAGGAGCGTCCATGACCCATCGGTGAGATCAACCTCAGTCATGGGCAGGTTGTAGAGGCTCGCGCTTACAGCGGGAGGAACACCGCCCGAAGCCCCGGTAGCGGGGTCAAAGCATGGAGTGACAGGCATGGCTCACTCCATCCAAGTGATGATGGTTTCAAAGAAGTTGGGGGTGCCTGCATCGACCTTCGCGAAGACGTAGAAGTTTGCGTCACCCTTCGCGACGGGCTGCTCCACCGGGAGGTCAATACGGAAAGTGGCGCACTTGACCGTAGCCGTGGTGATCCCCGTGACGAGATCCGCCTCAGTGTCCGGGATGATCACGATATCCCCCTGCGGGTCGGCGCAGATCCTGATGGTCACTTTCGTACTGGCTGCTGCGTTGGTCAACTTGACCACCAGACCGCCCAAGATCCCGTACCAAAACGAGGACGCAGCCAGAATCCGGGGCTGAGATGCACTCAGGTTGTGGACGTGTACGTCGGCTGCGTCAAAGGACGTGCCGAGCACAGGCTTCACCGGAGGAGACACACGGCTCCGGTGGATGAAGTGATTGATTCTCGTTGCCATAAACCCACCTTCCTTCGTTCATTCTGGGGTTTCAGTTCTTGTTGCACGGGTGCGGAGGTATTCAAGAGCCTGACGGGTCTGCTCCTCCTGCGGGTTAGAATAGTCGATTCCTGCCGGATCGAGAAATAAACCGAGGGCTTCTTGCAGTCCGTTGTCGTCAATGAACTGCCCCGCCTCAATCCGTTCGATATCCCGAAGGTATCGAGGTTGACCATATGCCGTGTCCCCGCCCATCGCGGCGTACACGGGGAAGAACCTCGTAAGGTTGTCCGGGGTCAACGCCCTGAGAACGGCCATGTTCTGCTGGGCTGTGTCCGACATTTCAACAGCCTCAAAGATCGGGCGACCAGCGGGGTGCGCTTCTGTGGGGGCGGTGCGACCCAGAAAGAGATAGGGCATACCTTCCGGTCGATCCTTCCAGTATCCGGGCAACTCAGGATGCTCCCTCTCAGGAGGCGGGGGGATCCGTTTCGGACCGAAATGTCTGACGAAATCATTCCACAACCCTTTCTGCATCGGGTCGTTGTTGAGGGCGACGAGGGCAGCAGCCCACCACATTTTCTCGTCGCTGACCTCACGGTCTGCACCAGCGGTCGGATACGGATCAACGTCCTCAGACGTAGCCCATGCAGCGAACACGGGACCGAGGGCAACGTCAACGGCTGAGTAGACGATGGGGACACCGGAGAGCAGCCCTACCTCAGAGATCGCGCCGCCCACACCTCTGCCCTTCTGGTAGGCTTCCCACGCGGCGAACATGGATCTGAAAGCGTTGTCGCCATGACGAGCCAAGACCACAACATGCTCCGCGACTCCCGCACCGGGCACCCTCAACAGGTAAGAGTCACCCTCTCCTACGGTGACTTTGAGATTGAGGAGACTCTGATCTCCACCGACCCCGTAGGGGTCTTGGATCTTGTGCATCGCCTCAAGGGTGCGGAAATACTTGGTCAACAGTTTGGGGTTGGACAAGGCGAGGCGAGCCATCTCAACGCTCAGTTTGTAGGTGGTCTGGGCACCTACAAACAGTTCCGCCAGCCGACCTTGCCGAAGGAGATCCGGTATCTCCGAGTAGTCAAACTGAGAGCGACGTGCAGCCCTGCCTGCCTCCGCAACCGTATCCCCGGCAGCAAGGCGAGCCTCAAACACACCATGCCGGAAAGACCGCTCCATCGCTTCCGCAGTCCTCGTCCAGAAGGTCTTGGTCACCGGGTTGATTTCATCGAACAGTTTCTTGCCTCTGCCCTTGAGGGTGCGGTTCACGTCAGTCAGGATATCCATCATCAGCAAGCCGACACGCTCTGACTGCACAGAAGTGAAGCCAATGCCTTCCTGCTCTGCGAGTTTCAGCAGATCCGCTGGCGTGTAGTAGGCTCCCGTGGGGGTGGTGATCCCGCCTCCAGTCATGTTCCGTTGCAGGATCATGTTCTTGATCCTCTGGGCATACTGACCCACGGAGGTCTTCCCCACAGCCCTCAAAGCCCCTCTGAGGGCTGTGTCTACCCCTACCTGTGACGCTGCGATGAACGGACGCTCCAGACCCCTGTATGCCATCCCAATGAGGTTCGGTACGACGTAACCGTACTTGGCTGCCTGATGGATTCCGACATATCCCGCAGCCGCCTTCTCCAGTGCGGTTTCCCAGACCCGCAAAAACTCTTTGCGGAAGGCAGGAGGGACGTAGTTGAGGACGTTGATAAACTCACCGCCTCCAGCCATGATTGCCTGTGCAAACTGAGTATCCAGACCGGGCACCATCCGGGTCATCATAAACGGATTGACCGAGGGGAACATGGTGTCGTAGAGGCGCGACGTTTCAGCCAAAGCCTCACCCACTTCCGGGTTGAAGATCAACTCACGCGGGGTGAGGGTCATCCCTTCTTTCATGGCGTAGACGTGGTAGTCCATCATGGGCATGACACGCGCCATCTCCCCAGCAACCGCTCTGAGTGCCGTCTTCTCCATGATCGGACCTTGCAGCAGCATGGCGAGCATGTACTTCTGAGCGTCGGAAGACCACGGGGTTGTCCAACCAGCCCATCGGATAGCAGCGTTGTTCTGTGCTGCGACGGCGACCCGATTGACTGCATCTACGGTCGGATAGTCCTCGATCAACTTGAACAGGTTGCCTCTGGGGTTGGAGAGGAACCGAACCAAAGCCTCCCTGTCCAGATCCGGGTTGAACATGACCTCGAAAATCTTATCCCACATATCCTCAGAGGAGATCCCCAGCCCCCTCGCCTCGCTCTCTACGAGGCTATCCAGAGCCGCGTTGACGGTGCCCTTCTCCTTGACCACTTCAGGCATCGCCTGCTGCAACTCCCTCGCTCTATCTGTAAGCATCTTGGTGACGACCCGACCCCGCTCACGGGACATACGGCTGACAACAAATGCAGCATCAACGTACATTTTGGTCGTGTCGTCCAGTTTATTGCCGAACAGGGCGACAAACCTTCTGCTGAAGGGTCGGTTGAACCACGGCTTGTCGAACAGGTTGGTGGTGCTGACGAGGGACTTGTCCAGAGCGATCTGCATGGTGGTCAGTTCCCACTTCGCTCTGGCAACACCCCCTGCATTGATCCTGATGTACTGAGACTGCAACGCCTGAACCAACTTCCGCTTGTCCTCCGTGGAGAGATCAGCGAAGCGAGACACGTTGACCGGGATTCCCTCTCTCAGTTCTTCAGGCAAACCTGCCTTGATCTCGCTCAACGGCTTGGTGCGGAAGCGGTTGAGTAGGTTCTTGGTCGCCACCGCGTCCAACTTCGCAGCGTTCGCCATACGAGCAAGCAGGTTCAGAGCAGCCTTCTCCGCAGCGGGGGAACCTGCATCCAGTGCAGCGACCGTCCTTGCGATTTGCTCGTTGAGTTTTCCATCCAAGAACCTGCTCAACCGAGTCTGCTCCCGCAGCAGGAAGGAAGCCTGATTGCCAGCATCTCTCTTGATCTGGTTACGGGCATATCGGTCTGCCGCTGCCCTCAAGTCCTCCGCGATGGCACGGGGAGCCGCGATATCGTCGGTGATCATCACGAAGTCGCCCGGTGTGAACAACCTCATGGCTGACCGGATGCTCTCCATCTGCTCTACAGGGATTGCGGCTCCGACACCCTTCTGGATATCAGCAGCGGCTTCGTCGGCAGTCCTGACTCCAGCGCGGATTGCTTTGATGGCAGTTTCAACGATCTCGTCTGCCACCCCGTACCGAGCGAGAACCTTACGGGCGACATTTCGGATGATGATCTCGTCCGACTTCGCACCCGGTCTGACAAGGGCATACACCTTGTTCATGTTCTGGTTCGTGGTTTCAGCCACCCTCATGGCTGCACCCAATGCAGCGTTGTATCCCTCCCGCATGAGGGGCACAGGAACCTTCGCATCAGTTGCGAGATTGGCGATGCCCCGTGCAAGATCGGACGTAGCCGCCCGTGAAGCCGCTTCTGCTGCCGCCTGAGCAGCAGCCCTGCCTGCATCTGTGACAGCCTTTGTGCTGGCTTCCACGACCCTCGCTGCTGCTCCTTCTGCTCTGGTTCCTGCTGCGACCTCCCGCGCAAACCCCGACAGGTTCCGCCCCACCTTCAGACCAGCGGGTGTCAGCGGGACAAACAGAGATCCTGCCAGCCCTTGCCAGTAAGCGATGTTCGGATCACCCCAAACCGCTTCGTAGTAGTTTGTCAGTCCGGGGAGATCCCGAAACTCATCTCCCAATCCTCGCCCTGCGGAGATATTTCTCGCCAGCCGCAGGGATTCAGCCTCCATGAAGCCCTCAAAGTCCTCAAAGGGGCTGGGAACCTCAATGTCAGAGGCTCGTCGTGCCTCGCTACCGGGCAAGCCCTCGTATTCCGGTCGGGTCGTGGCAACACTTGCCGTAAAAGGCATCGGGATGGCGACACCCTTGAGCGTCGGGTGGTAAAACGTGGACGGAAGACCAATCCAGTCCCTCATCTTGCCCAACTTGTAGGCGTAGTCAGTCGGATCAAGAGGATCTTCAAGCAGGATCTCCTCTGCCTCCCCGGACAGGCGGAAGAAGTCCTCCATCTGGTTGTTTGCCAGAGCCTCCTGAGCCTCCATACGCTTGTCTCTGGCTCTCTCTGCTGTCTCAGGGCTGATTTCATACGTCAGAGGACGGATGAAGCCCTCACCGACCACGGCTTCCATCGCTCCGAGGGCACCACGCGCCGTCGCCACCAACGGAGACTCATAGATCCCCGTTGCTGTCGGAGAAGTGCCTGCAAAGACCCCTACAGCCTCCTCCAACTCGCCTTCGGTCATCCTCTGGGCTTCTTCCTCCGTGAACTGCTGCTGTGCCGCGAACGACTCAACCAACTCCTCCGGGGGTCTGACCGGATACAGGACACCGCCCAAAGCCTCCGAGACAGTCGGGAGTCTGTCCTCCTCTGCAAGAATACGGTACAGGGGAACGTCAAACCCCTTCGGCTCCCTCAACTGGCGGGACGGGTCACGCCTCTGAGTCTCAGGGTCAATCGGGCTGATGGTGGGATCACGGTACAGAGTCTCACCCGTTTCAGGGTCAACCACGATCCGGGAGGGACGGAACATGGGGAGCATCCCCCGACCCGGAGAGGGTCGCGGACCTTCACCAGCCATAGCGATCTGAGGAAACTCCCGCTCTACTTCGGATCTCGCCTGTGCCCTGAAACGTTCTTCCTCTCTCCTTCTGGCTTCCTCACCTCGACTGAAGCCCCCTTCCTCGGCCACAATCTTCTCGTACCTGTCTTGGATCATTCGCTCCATACGGGCTTGAACCAACGACTGACTCTCAAACGGAGGCAGTTCAGGCTCTCCTCGCGGCACCTCTGGAAGCACGTCTACCTTGCTCCGGTAGAGCCGCATGAGAACGCGGAAGTCTTCTTCACGACCTTCGCGCTTTGCCTTTCCTGCGGCATCGAGGATTTCAGAGGGGGTAGGCATCAGTCCATCGCCTCCAAACGTGCGAAATATTCAGCGTCAGACTCACCGGGGCGTCTTGCGAACGGATCGGCTTCCTGCTGCTCGGCGGGGGCGGGAGCCGTGGCAGACGGGATTGGTGGAAGCCGACTCATATCCGTTCCCCGCCTCTGCATCTCGTTGCGGATAGCGTTCAAACGACGGGTTTTCTCCGCGAGATCCATGTTCGGGTCAGCGATGATTTCGTTGTACCGCGTCAGCAAGTTGCCCGTGGTCTGGACCTGTCCGCCACCACCACCAGCGGGAGCAGGCTCAGGTGCAGGCTGCTCGACAGGGGTGGAGGTCGTCGTAGTTTCTGGAGCCTCTTGATCGGCTGCCTGCTGCTGCTCACGCGCTTCTTGAAGCACTTCCTGAACGCGACGGGGGTCTATGTCCGCAGTCAGTTGCCGTGTCAACTCGATAGGGGAGCGGTCTATACGCTCCCGCTCCCGCTGTGCCAACTCCTGAGCAGCGTAGGTAGACCGACCTGACAGCACCCTCAAGGTGTCGTCGTCCATCTCCTGAAACACAGCCCTCTGAGCAGCAGTCAAGAACGGACCTTCTGACTGTCGTGCAGGGATGCCGGGGGTCGGAGACTGGCGACGGAGGGCTTCCTGCTCCAGATAGTCCGGTGATCTCCGTGCCCGTTCCAGCATATAGGCTTCAGGCTCCACAGGAGGCATACCAGCGGGAAGTTCGCCCGGAGCCGACACACGCTGCCGCTCAAACGCTGGAAGCGGCTCACGCGCCTCTGGGGGGATCTGAGGAAGACCCAGCCTCATACGCTCAACGTCACCGACAAGACGCTCCTGCTGTGCCGTGACACGCTGTTGAGCAGCACGGACGGTATCCCGGTCAATGTAGGCGGCGAGGGAGGGCACGTTGCTGTAAGCCATGACGGTCAGCGGGTCAGCCTGACGGACACGCTCACGGATCTGAGGACCGTAGGCAACCGCCAGCCGTGCCTGATCCGCCTGACTGAAGCCGAGATCACCGAGCAGATCCTTCCGAGTCTCGTCGGTGATGGACGGGTTGACCAGAATCTCAAAGCCCTGATTGAGAGCGTTGTTGATTTCATCCCGCTCCATGCCCCTGACCCGGAGGGTGTTGTAGAGCGTCTGTGCGGCTTCTGGAGCGCGAGAAACCTCTCCTCTGGCACGACGTACTGCCCCAGCCTGTTCAGCCTCCATACGGGCTTCCAGAGCCTCTGCATCCTCGACCCGTCGCTGTGCCTCCCGTGCCGCTCTCCGCATCTCGTCCTGCTCTGCACGGGCGGCTCTCATCTGCTCCATCTCACGCTCTGCGTCGTCAGGAGTCTGGACGTTCTGGTTCAGCCCACGGTTGTAGGCATGGGCAAAGGCGAGGGCTTCATCGAGATCATCACCCTTGAGAACCTTCCGCAACTCACGACGGGCTTCACCCATGCTCAGGGTGCGCTCACCGCTGGCGAACCGCTGGGCAACGTAGTCACGGGCAAGCGTCTGAGCCTCGTTGTCAGGGGTCAGCATCACGACGTAGCCCTGCGGGACAACAAAGCGGTCAGGGTCTTCCTCAAACAGCCTGCGGGACGCTTCCAGACCCGCCTCGTACATCTGATCACCACGGACGAGGTTCTGGTAGTACCACTCCTTCTGCTGGGCGAGGTAGGGCTTGTCGAAGTCGTAGCCCCGTGCTTCCCAATACCTACGTGCGATCTCATCCTGCCGGGTCATACCAGCGGGGCGAGCCATCCTATCTGCCTGTTCACGGAGGGTGGCAAGACGGGCTTTGGAATCAAGGAAGGACTGCTCAAAGAACTTCTGCTGGTCGTTCCGGTACGCCCCGAAGTTCTTGGCTTCACGGTACAGATCAGCGGCTTCAGCGAGCCTGTCAGCGTCCCCGGCGAAGTCCTCAAGGGTTGCCTGCCCGTCGTCCTCAAGAGCCGTCAGGTATTCCCGGAGGAGTTGATCCCCCTCCTGTCCACGTCGGGCTACTTCAGCACGTCCGCGCTCACCACCCCGGATGCCTTCAGGACCAGCATCGTACATGGCTGTGATTGCTTGCTGAAGCCGATCACGCTCCAGCAGAAGACGACGCTCCTCCGCACCCAGACCCTCTGTCCCGGCTGTCGGGACAGGTGTGGGACGGGCAGCAGCACGACGGAGGATATCAAGATCTCCGGGAGAACGGTTTGTCTCGTTGGCTTCAATCTGAGCAAGAACCGTCGCCTTCCCTGCCGCGTTCAAGGTCGCCACCAACGCCTCAAGGCTATCCGCCTGAGCATCTATCGCACCTTCTCCAGCCATCGCGCTGGTCACGACTGCTTGCTGCTCTGTAGTCAGTTCACCGCCAGCAATCCGTCGAACAGCCTCTACGTCACCTCCAAGACGGCGCAGGTTCGCCTGATTCTGCTGGAAGTCTGTCAGCAGGATCTTGAGGGTCGAGAGATCCTGTGGGGGCGTGGCGAACTGCTGCTCTGCCAGAGCAAGTTGCTGCTGCTCCTGAGCAATCAGACCGTCGATGTATTCCCGCTCGCGCTCAAGGGTGTCGATATCACCGCGAATCTGGGCATACATAGACGGATATGCCAGTCCCGCCATGAAGGTGTTGAGGTATTCAGCGGCGCGGGGCATATCAGCCTCCTGTAGTCTGGGACGCGGTGCCTGCGGAGAAGTTCTGGAGCCAAGCATCCATCTCGCCGCCAAACGCGGGGTCGATCTTGCCCATCGCACCCAGCATACCGAGATCACCCGCGTATGAGAGGGTGCCGCCGATGGTTTCACCGATTGCTGCGCGGGTTGCAGCCTTCGCCTGCATCTCCTGACCACGGAGAGCCGCGATACGGGCTTCCTGTGTGGCAGCAGCGGCTTCATCAGCCTGTGCCCTGAGCAGGTTCTCCTGAGCAATCAACTCCTGCTGTCCAGCCTGTCGTGCCTGCTCACGGAGGAAGATATCCCGACCGGATACCGGACCACCCGCCGCCTGCTGCTGGAGTGCTGCCTGCTGTTGCTCACGGAGAAGACCACCGCGCCGACCAAGAAACTGCTGCTCAAGGCGACCTTCCTGAGCCTCAGTAAGACCCAACTCCCCGGTTTCCTTCAGTTCTTGCAGTTCAGCAAGTTCTTCTTCTTCTTCCTTGCTGAGTTTCATCGCCCGTGCAGCGCCGATCTGACCAGCACCCTTAGCGAGTGCCCCGGCTGCACCGAGAGCGAGGAGTGTAGCGGTGACTGCCATGTTCGCTCCTAAAGGTAGTAAGTCTCGATTGCCACAGACCAGTTGATGATAGCAGCCCGGTCAATCGTTGAGTAAGCACAAAGGCCGATCTCCACCTGACCCACGCCTCGCGGATAGGTTTCACTCAGGCCACTTCCGTCGATGATCTTGGTGCCTGTCCGTTGTCCGTATGATCTCCCGATGGTGTACGGAAGTTCTGCTCCGATGGGGTCAGGACTGCTGGCAAAGTTGGTGGTGGTGTGGTTGGGGCTTTGTTGTGTATCGCTGGACGCGACAAACCCCGGCTGCACGGTTCCGGCCAACTCGTATGGAGCGACCCAGATCTGCCGATCCCCCTGAGTGACCTGATCTGCGGTTGACCCGTTGTCCGGTCCGGCCTCCACTTCAAAGCAGTAGTGGTACAGGATGAAGGCAGGGGATCTCAGACTCAGGGTGAAGGACGTGTTGGGAATCCGGTGCCACGCCACGGTGCCCTGCGCTCCCTGCCCCGTCAGGTACTTTGTAACGAACGTCAGACGGGCGATGGAGCCTCCACTCCACTGACCACCCTGATGCCCTGAGACACCGTGCTGAAGGCCGCTGTAAGCCTCAACAAGCGGGGGCTGGATGTGCCGGGTGTCGATCCAGTTGACGTTGGCTACGTCTGCCGTAGGGATCGCACCGTGCAGGTAGACCCGCAGAGCCTCGTAGTTGCCCTCAAGGTCTGCTGCCGTCAGCGTGGTGCCAGAGACAAAGGTATTTGGAGGTGTAAACGGCATTATCCGAGCCTCTGGAGGATGAAGCCGAGGCGACCATCAGTGTGTTCCAACTGAATATCCGTTCCACCCTGACCGGGGATCGCGGTCTGATGGACGAGGTAGTTGGTGCCCCCGTTGTTCCACATACTCATCGGCCCCTTCACAACGAGCCGTAGCCCGTACACGGTGCCCACCGCACCTGCCATGCTCGCGTCATAGTAGTACGCCCCCGATACTGATCTCCAGCCAACAGGAACACCCGTGTCCTGATTGATCATCACCCGGTCGGTCGCGCTGTGCCGGGTCAAGAAAGCAGGCACCACTGAGGTAGCCGTGCAAGCAGCGAGGGGATCACCAACCACGCCCCCGGCGATTGCGGTGTTGAAGTCGCCCTGAAAGGGAACCTCAACCCAGTTGGTCAGCGTGGCGTCGGTGATATCCCACTGAAGGTAGATCGCCCAAACGGTGCCCCAGTTGTACGCGCCTGCCTGCCCCCCGGAGTGAGGCATCAACCACTCCGGGTCTGGCGTATCATTGGTGTTCCACGGGTCGCCTGAGTAGAGCGGTCGCACGTTCAAGTGCCAATAAACCCGGAGAATATCACTGGAAGTGATGTTGACCAGACCGATGTTGAGCGGTCCAATGTAGGTAGGATTCCCGCCTGCATCTCCGATGATGTACGGGCTTGCAGGAGCCGCCGTCTGCCCGTTCAGGGTGACCGAGGTGGTGTGCTTGAGGCTCTGCTCCCCGATTGCGATATCCGTGGCAACGGGAGCCATGAAGCCCCGGTCGTTCTGGATCTTAAACTGAGGCAGATCAATCGCTGCATCACGGGTGTTGAAGGCGTTGAGGTTGCTCTGGCTGAAGTCATTGAAGCGGGTGTTCAACGAAACAGCGGTGATCTCGTCGCCGTCCTCAATGGGATCACGTTCAATCCGGCTCATCTGAACCTCCCGATTGCGAGGTACTTGTTGGCGTAGCAGTGAGCCTGCGGCACGTCCTCTGCTGGCACGTTGGAGGTGACCAACGGGTCATCCGGCCCGACCGAGGTGACCTTCAACTGGAGTCGGAGAGTGAGATCACCGGGAGGGAACTGGCCCGTGCCAAAGATGCGGAAGGCTTCGTGGCAGAACGGCCCCCTGTTCTCGACCAGCACGGTTGAGTTAACGAGAATCCGCAAACCGAGGTAGCGGGGCAGAAGGGGAAACTCAAGGCTCGTTGTGCTTGCGAAAGTACCGAATACAACCGCGTTTCCAGACCACTCCACAAACAGGTTCCCGCCCTTGAAGCCGTCGAGGGTGATCTCGCTCCCACCGTAGTCAACGTCGTACCATCCACCCACGTCAAGGGGTGGGGTCACACTGAGGAAGGCGTTGACGGGCACGTTGCTGGACTGGAGTTGCTGCTCCCCATCTCCGGTGGGATACCGTGGAGAGTGGTACACCCGGTGGATCGCGTACTGAGTCAGGTAGGTGTCGTCAGTCCAGTTGCGGTCAAACTGCTCCCGGTCAAGCGTGGTGATGCTCGACTGCTGCGCCCGAAACTCGTCGTTGACCGATGCAGGCTCTACAGTGCCCCCGCTACGGGCTTGGCGCTTCGTCCACTTTTTCATGCCCGTTTCCCCATCGTTACACGGGTGCCCTTTGAATAATATTCCAGTTCATAGCCGACCATGATGAGATCATCATCAGTCTCCCACTCAAAGGCGAACCACGAACAGGACTGCTGATGCAGAGCAAACCGGAGAGGAACCAGCCGAGCGTTCTGGTACAACTCGCTGTTGTTGAGCACCGCGAGATCAAAGGTGGGAAGGTCGGCTTGATCTGGGGGCTGTGCCCGGTAGGTGCGCTCCTGCACCACACGGAGGCTGAAGTCCTTGTAGTGTCGGAGCGTGATCTCAGGCTGTCCCGTGGTCAGCATCCAGAGCGTGACGTAGGAGACCTGCTTCTTGACCTGAGCATCACCGAAGTCAAACCATGCCGACCTGTACCGGGAAGTGGGCGGGTCACCGTAGACAAGAGCCTGAGAGCCGGGGTCATAGGTGTAGCCCATGCTCCGGTGCCCTGAGATCACGAACAAGCCCCGGTTGGTCGCGTCCGTGGGGAGCGCCTGCCCCTCTGTCCCGGTGTTGTGCCCGAAGACGATGGTGCCGTCATGCCGTGTGGCGACTGCTCCGACCGGGAAGCCCGTTCTCTCCGTCCACGGTGACTGCTGTGTCCGGCTCAGACGGTCAATGTGGAGCACCAGACCACGGTTGGGTCGGTCGTTGCCGTCGAAGGGGACAAACAGGTTGTATTCCCGATGTTCTGCGCTGTAGCAGGCGACTGCTTTGGCGTGGCAGTCGGGAGTGATCCGCTCAATGATCTCATCCTGAGCCAGCGTCAGGTTGATGATGTCATTGATGGCTCCACCCTGAAGACCGCCCGTGATCGCGTACACACCGTCAAGAGCGAGGAAAACCACACCCAAACCGGGGATCGCCTTCACTGAATGAGGTGCCCGACAGGTGATTCCGTTGCTGATGGTGCTGACTTGGAAGCCAGAGGAGTAGTCACCGCTCACAACGTCAATGGCGTTCTCCCGGAACACCAGTAAGGTCGTGTAGTTGCCGTAAAGTGCGGTGATATTCCCGCCTTCCGCAGCCAACTCGATGAAGTTTGCGGCATCAAACTGCTCAATCAGCCCCGGAGCGGAGTAAAAGATGGTTTTTCCGTCCGTAATCCCGCCATCGAGGAACAAACAGCCCTTAAACAGTGCAGAAAACCGTGCTTTGGGGGCTGGAAGCGGTCCCGTGGGGATCACAGGGGCAGCAGAGCCGAGATTTGCCGTCCGAACAGCGTCAAAGAACACGTCCTCGACGTTGTTCCGCACCAGATCAATGAAGTACAGCGTGGTGTCACCCGGAGAGGTGTAGTCATCGCTGAAGTTGGTCGTCCGGTAGATCTTTCTGGCGACCGTGCCCTCCGGTCCCACCGGGATATCCAGCGCGACGGCGTGACGGAAGCCCTCTGCGTTGGGCGGGAGAATCCATGTTGAGGTCGCCAGAGGACTGAGCGGTCCCTCTGAGCCAGTGTTGGTGATGAAGGAAACGCTCCACCCGAACAGGGCTTCCTTGTCGTAGTCTGTCCCGCTGGAGTTGGTCGCAAAACCCAGCCCCCACCGCGCCCCATCTGCGATTGCACGGCTATCAGACGGACACCAGAGGGTTGTCCTGCCACCACCCGGAGGTGCCGGGGTCTGAGTCGCAGCGGGGAAGGGAACCACGGGGTGAGGCTCTACCGGAGCAGGGGAGCCATCAAAGCCGAAGTCCCGGATGGTGAACGGGATCATGGCCGACGCAAATGTTTCCGGGGAGCCTTGACCGAGCGGCCACGGCTGAACCAGCACGGGTCGATCTACACCGTTGGTGATCACCGTCCCGTAGGGCGTGTCAGTGTACCAAGAAGCCGCTTCTGTGGTCGTGGGGATATGTCGGCCTGACTGGAGCGTCAGAAGCGTTGACGGCTCTCCAGAGGCTTCGTAGAGCAGGTACAGGTTTCCGTCAGCCTCAAACATGGTGTGCTGACGCGCCCCACCCGCAAGACCCTGAGCAACATGGAGGCTGTAGATCGCACCCATGTTGATTGGACTGCTCATGGCAGAAGTGAACGGCACCCAATCTGAGCGGTACGGGAAGTATTTCTCGTAGCCAAGACGAGTTGACCATCCCCCGGTCTTCTTGTCCGAGATCAGGTTCTGAGCGATGCCAGCGTTCTCTGGCACCTGTGGCAGTCGGGTTTCTACACCGCCAGCGACCGGGACTTCGTAGACTTCTTGATTCATGGCGTAAACTTCAGAGGTCCGAAGGGATTGGTGGTGTACCTCCATCCGGCTGACGGGGTGCCCTTGATGATCCTCCGAGGCACTTCACCGAGGTATTTAGCCTCTAAAGACCTGACCAAGAGAGCCTTCTTCCGCTCGTACACCTGACTGAGAGCAGGGTTGTCCACCTTCAGGGTCAACTGCTCCAGTGCTGCATACGCAATCACTTGCGCGTATGCCGCTGGGATCAACGGGGAGTCTTGGTCTTCCTGCATCCTCTTGGGAGCCGTCAGCACCCTGACCGTGAGATCCTGATCAGCAGATGGATGAGGATACAGATTGATGGCTCGATATGCAGCAGACTGATTCCACTCGTATCGAACAGACTGACTCTGGAAGGGCTGGCTCTCCAGCGTGTTCAGACTGAGATCAGGCTTCAGGGTCATGCCACCCGGAGGAGGCACGGTGTCCACGCCGATTGCCAGTCCAAAACCCTGCTCGTCGTCCGCGTTCCTGATCCGCACGGGAGCAAGAATGTTGGCCGCTGGACAGGTGAAGTAGTACCTGCGATAAAGCCCGACCTGACTGTTTAGCGTTTCCGGCGTAAACTCAAGCGTCTGAGTCGCCGTCAGGTTGAAGGTCGCCACCTTGCTGAGAGAAGACTCAAAGCCTGCGCTGACATTTGGACGGTACAGGCTGTAGGGCTGTGATCTCGGTGCCATGACGTTGACCATGTACACGTTGATGGTACGGATGCCCTGACCCGCTCCAGCCACCACAGCGACCCCTCTGGGCACCGTGGGAGCAGGGATGTTCCGGCTCTCTGAGGGAAGGTAGGCTTCAATGGAGCCGAGCAGGTCTGGATCCAACTCAACGTCGTCCCGTTCCCACTTGCTCAGGAAAAGTGACTTTCGCGGAATCCCGATGGTGGGATCACTGACGTTCATCACGTTGGTGGAGTCAGCCGGGAGATACACCTCCCGCCACTTGAAGGTGACCGTGTAAACGCCCGTCACCCCGTCGAAGTCCCGGTCAAGGATTGCCTGACCTGCCGTGGTCATGTACCGGACTTCGTATTGCTGAGTGAAGGCTACGCCTGATCCGCTGACCTGCGGGACGAACATAGCCGCCAACTCGTACCGTGATCCCGGCAACACGGTGTCAAGGGACACCGGGAAGATCCCGATAGCGACGGCACTCCCGTTGTTCAGAGCAACGTCGAAGGTCTGATCGGTCAAGGTCTTGAGCGTCCGCTCTTTCTGAGCAAATGCCCAATGCCGATCAGTGAGCAGCCGGGTCTGCGAATCGTTCAGCAGAGCAACCAACTGCTCACGGTAGGTGTCGTTGACGGGATCATAATCAAGCAGGTTCCCGCAGAAGTCTATGAGATTACCGAGGTTCATACTTGAAGATCCCTATAAAGGTAAGCCCCTTCCAGATCACCGTCCCTCCATACAGGGAGAGGAACGGGCTGGAAGGGGCAGGAGGGTGCCGTTCCTCAGAACTGCTTGAAGACCCACACGTCGCAGGTGTCGCCGGGGTTGGCAGCAGCCTCAAGGCTCACACCACAGGCGGGAGCGGTATCAGCAGCAGCAATCGCGACAGCACGGCCAGCGGAGGTGTTGTCCACCACCAGAGCGATACCAGCGGCGTTGACAGCAGCAGCGACGTTGGCACCCTCCGCGTAGCCTGCGACAACAACCCGGATCTGCTCGCCAGAGGCGACGGTATCCAGAGCCACACCAGCGATCAGGGGGTTGCCCGTGGCGAACAGGTTGGTGTCGTTGGTGACCTTCAGGACGCGATCTGCCCCGGTAGCAGCGGTGTCGAACTGCACCCAATCACCAGCGGTGATCGCGGCAGAGGCGAGGAAGGTTTCGATCTGGCGACGGTGGGAGGTTGCAGCCTCCTCACCTTCAGCAAGAAACTGGATGAGAGTAGAAGTTGCCATGTTGCTCAAGCCTCCGCGTTGAGGATGACGCCGTGAGAGGCGAGGTGACCAGTGCTCAACTGCATCCGGTTGAAGACCATGCTCGCGGACGTTGCGGTGCCGGGAACCGGAACCATGTCACTGATGGTCATGTAGCCATCGGTGTCAACGTACAACTGGAACTGGTCGGAGGACAGCGCGTATGCACTGACGGTATCGCCAGCAGCGTTGGCGAAGCCGAGGTTCGGATCGACGTAAATCCGCGCCGAACGCCACATACCGACCATATCGCGATCCAGACCATCACGGTCAGAAGCCGAAATGTAC
>Ga0070752_1001354_pt1 | contig 17325 bp, 4 predicted proteins | sample VirMetDEL_Aug_30_FD_77440 | JGI IMG/M metagenome (GOLD analysis project Ga0070752, IMG submission 77440) | Aqueous microbial communities from the Delaware River and Bay under freshwater to marine salinity gradient to study organic matter... | ecosystem: Environmental > Aquatic > Marine > Coastal ...
AAGATTTATTTGATTACAATTATTTAGAAGAAGGAAAAAACTTTCATTATTTTGATGACATTATTGGTAATAGTACTGATTTAGGAAAAGCAATTAAAACTGAACTTGAAAAAGATGTTGACATTATAGAAGCGGTACAAAATAATACTGATGGTATTAAAGATAGAATTAATACATCTATTATTAAGTATTTTGATCACTTGCTTAAAAAAGATAGTGTAACTCCAGATCAATATTATTTAAGTGATGAAATAAAACAAAAAATAAATAAGTTCTTACCAACTAAACAAAAAAATGATGAAAATATAATCAATGATATTGTCAACAAAGTTTATGTTTACGGTACTTATTTAAACAACATTGAATCTACACTTTTATTATACGGTGATATTGCTTTATATAATCACGCTAAACAAGAGTTACATAAACGTAATGCTGGAGCAGGTTCAACTGGAACTATATATAGAACTGATGAAGTAATTGCTAAAGTTATAGATAACCTTAATGCTAAAAACAGTTATGCAAAAGAATTAGGTGTTGATCCTTCTGTTAATGCATTTAGTGGTTCTATGAAAACTGCTATTATGGAAGATAATAAAGTTGGTTCAATTTACTTTACAGCATTAGAAAAAACTTTAGGTGAAAAAGATGCAGCTGATTATGGTGCGGGTAAACAAAATGAAGCTGATGCACAAGGTTTAATTGGTATTGATGCTTATAGAGCTTTAAAGCTTTCACAAGGAACATGGAGTAATGAGCATCAAGCTATCTATAATAAAGCAATAAAAGGTGAAGTTACACCAGCAGAAATTAAAAATTTCTTTCCCGTAATTAAAGGTCAATATTGGGGACCTATACAATCTGAGAATGCTAATATTATGGCATTTCATAAGTACTCACTATTTCCTTTAATACCTTCTGTTATTAAAGATACTAATGCTGAAATAGTACATAAAAGAATGACTAGAGAAGGTATAGGTTATATAACTTTTCAATCAGGTTCTAAAGTTGGTAATATAACTAGAAAAGAAGGTTTTGATAAACTTTATAAGGATAAGGAAAATAAAATACTAGTTGATGAAATTAAGTCTGATGATGTTTCTAAACCTTATTTTACTCCTAATGTAATTAGACTTGAATACTTAAAAGATCAATTATACATTCATGATAAAGATAAGGGTAAAACAATCTTTCCTACACAATTAAGAAAACTTGCTGAAGATGGTTTATTTGAAGAAGGAGTTCCATCAGATTTTATGCCTAATGAAACAGATTCTGAAAAAAGAATACTTGCTTGGGAAAAGGTAGAAGATAAAGAAGCAGCTTCTGCTAATTTCAAATTAGCTAAACATTATGAAAGTTTAATTAAACAACTTAGTGCTTTACATAAAAAAAGATTATTAGAACAAATTGGATGGGACGGTAAAGGAGTAATTGATAATGCTGCTAAAACTAAGTTAATTCAAATTGCATCAAGAGAGTTAGAAAGAAATGATGCAGGGTATGAAAGAATTAATGCGTTAGCTAAAACTAGTGGTGATTATTCCGGGTTACTTGATGCTGAAACTATTGATAAAACAATAAATAGTTTAATTGAAAAAAATCTTGTTAAACAAAATGTTACTGGAGAAGCTTTAGTACAAGTTGCTAATACTTTAATGGAGAAAGCAGTATCACCAACTGATATTAATTTTAGAAAACCTACTAAGGAGGATTACGAAAAATATAATGCTAAATCATTACCTTTTTATCAGCAACAGTTTGATGATAAAGGTAATCCGTTACCTACATCAGCAATGAAAGTTAAAGTTGCTTTAAGAGGTAAATTTAAAAACTTATTGAACTTTGAAGATCTTGATGGTAATAGAATAGGTACTATAGAAAAACTTAATGAGTTGATCCGTAATGAAGAATGGTTAAATAAAGATAATAACCGTAATGCTATTACTATGATTGGTGTAAGGATTCCTGTACAAGGAGTTAACTCTATGGAGGTAATGGAAGTATTTGAATTCTTAGAAGAATCTGCAGGTAACGTAATTATTCCTCCAACTGAAATTGTAACTAAATCTGGAGCCGATTTTGACGTTGATAAAATGACAATCATGATGCCTAACTTAGCATCAAAAGTTGAAAAATTAACTAAAGAAAATTTAGAACTTTTACAAGCATTAAATCCGGAATTAAATTTCAGCAAAGACAATGTAGAAACAGTATTGCAAATGATTAAAGAAGATCAACCATTATGGTTAGTATCAGAAGAATTAGAAGCAATAGGTAATGCAATTATTGAATTTACTAGACCTGAAGGACAATATGTAGTTAATAATGAAATTAGCGGTGTAGAAAATAGTCTTATTGAAGCAATGAGAGCTATTATTTTACGTCCTGATAACTTTAAATCATTAGTTACTCCTAACAGTACAGATATATTTGAAAAGGCTAAAGATCAGTCTGGTTTAACAATTGTTCAGGAAGCTGGTGAATATAATATGACAGGTTATAATTTTAATAACACTAACATAAAAGGTCAGCGTGAAAATACTAGTGGTAAAAAAATGATTTCTCCTACTATTACTATGGAACCAGGTTATAACTTGGCAAAACATCAATATAACAAAGTAGGTAAAGAAGTTTTAGGTTTAGGTGCAGTTGATAATACTTATAATGTTTTAACAAACAGAATAGGTTTAATTATGACTGAAGCTAATATGACTTTTGATGAGTATTCTAAATTACAAGCAGAGTTTGATAAAACTGTTGCGTTATATGAGTCAAATCCTAAAGCTAATAAAAAATTAAAAAAAGTAATTGAAGCTTTAGATGATAAATTAGTTTCATATAGAAAGCATAACTTAAGATTAAGTCATAATAAATCAGGAAATAAAATTAGTTTATCAAAAACATTTGCTCAAGACGGTACTAAAATATCTGAAGTAGTTAGTCAGTTAATAAACGGATGGGTTGATGTTGCAAAAGAAGCATGGGTGTTTGATGTACAAGGAAACAAAGAATTAGCATCACCATTATTATTTATGGTTCAAGCAGGAGTTCCAATCAGACAAGCTGTATTATTTTTATCTAATCCTTTAATTCAACAATATGCTATTATGCAAAGACGTTTTAGTAGTCCTGCATCTATTGCTATTGATGATACTTATGCTGGTACATACTACAGAAGTAACGCTAGAAAAGCAGTTATGGGACTAGTGTCAAATGTAAACATAGAAACACCACCTAAAGAAGTAATTAGAGAAAGAGAAGAGTTTTTGAATCAATATGGTGATGAAGAGTTCACATTAGATAAAATTAGAGAAAATCTTAAAAAATGGAAAGATTCAGGTGAAGACTATACATACACTGATTTTGATAAAGCAGTGTTCTATCACTTCCTACAAATTGAGGAAATGGCTACAGAGGTTACTAAATTAAAGATGGCAACAAATGTAGATACAAGTAAAGATGGAACAAGTGTTGAAGTAAGAGAAAGACTTGCTAAAATAAATGATTTATCAGAAAACGTATTCACAATTAATTCTGTAGAAAAATTAAAAGATGAATCTCCAATAGGTTCATTCTTCAATACAGGTTTCCAATTAAACATTTTAGAAAACGTATTATCATTTAGAAATCATAAAGCAATCTTTAAAGCAATTCAAGCATTATCAGAAAATAAAGAACTAAAACAACTTTATCCAGATAAGGCTAAGAGAGTTAAAGCTATTTTAAATGACTTAAACAACTTTGTATTTCAAAATGAGTTAAAGTATTTTAGTGTAAATAATCTTTCATCACATAGAGGTTTTGGTATAAAAATTAATGATAAAAAATTAACTATTCAAGAATCAGCAAGAGGTACATCATTACAACCAGTAACTATAGATACAAAATCTGGTGTTATTAACGTAAACCTTATTGAGTTAAAAAGAATATTTGAATCTGATACACATCTAAAAGATACAGCATTAGCTTCTAAACTACAGATAGGTGCAATATCTACATTTGATGAGTATGTGAATTTTGTTATTGAAAGAGAGATATATAAAACTCAAAATACTTTAGAGGAATTAAAAGAAAGTACAAGATTTAAAAATGACCTAGAATATTCTTTAAAGAATAGTAATAGATTAGAAGATGAATCAGACAATGATTTTAAAACTAGAGTAATAAACAGAGTTTATGAAAACTATGTAAGGGATGCTGCATTAAAGAACATATTTAATTATCAAGCGTTATTTTACGGTAAGACAAGTTTTGCTGGTGAATTTATAAGTATTTTTAGCAACTTTAAAAAACTACAAGAGCTTGAAATATATAATCAAATCAAACTTAATAAAGATGGTAAATCAAGCAAAAGGTTAAATCTTAAAATGATTGATTCAAAAGCAGATGGTGATATGATTAATGTACTTAATGAGAACATCAAAACATTATCTAGCCCTGCTAAATTAAAAGAATTAATTCCTGAAGTATCAGACAGAGATAGAAAAGAGATTTCTAAATTCTTTAAAAACTTTGCTTTATATGCCTTCATGCAATCAGGATGGTCTTCAAAAGGTAGTTATGCAATAAATAAATTAGGTAATCATACTAAGATAAAAGCTTTAATGGCACAACCTATTAATAAATTAAAAACTATATTTGATGAAGTTGTTTCTGAAAATGAAGCAAGTCAACAGTTTTTAAATACTTATTTAGATAAGTTTATAAAACTTTTTATAAAAAATAGAACAAAAATTGGTGGTGAAAAAGGTATAAATTATTTTATAAATACAAGTGTAACTGATAAAGCTTCAGTTAAACCTACTGTAGCAGAAACTGAAACAGCTGGTAGATATATATTTGATCCTGTAGAAATAGAAGCACCTGTAAGTAATACTAATGAAATCAAAGTTGTTTCAGAACCTTATGGAGTTGTTACTGTAGAAACAAATCCTTCAAAAAGTCTTACTCAGAGATTTATAGATTTAATTAAACCTCAAATTCAAAATCAAGCGTATAAAGAAAATAATAGTGGTGCTGCTAATGATATGTTCTCATTTGGATTAAGATGGACAAGAAAATCAAAAGCTAAAAAACCTATTGTAAACAGAAGTTTTGCAAATGGCGGTAAAGCTACTACAGATGCATTAGCTAAAGATGGTTATGTTTATGATACTTTAGATCAAAATGGTAAACCATTAGCACCAATTTCAGATTTACAACCTATAATTGAACATATACAAAACAGTTTAGGTATTGATATGTCTAATTATGATGCAGTGTTAGGGAATATTTACCTACCTGGTCAAAGCATATCTACACATAGAGATACTACTGAAAGTGAAAGTGCTAGAAACTATCCTGTTATAGTGTATACTATAGGAAATACAAGTGGTATAAACATCCATGAAAGCTCTAAACCAGGTGCTATATCATTTGCTTCTGATCCTGTTAAAGCAATACCTACTAAAGATGGTACAATTTACACTTTTGGATTAGATGGCAAAGGAAGATTTGAAGTTGCACATGATACGCCTAGAAACATGAAGCGTGATGTAGAACAACCACCTATTACACTTCCAAATGGTGATGTAATAACTAACTATACTATTACATTAACATTTAGAAGAGCTGCTGATTTAACACAAGGTATGGTTAAATCACCTACAAAGATTTCTACTACTCAAACTATAACTCCTGTAGCTAATATACCGCAAAATAAAGTATCAGGTGTTGAATCTTATGGTTCTACAGTAACAGCTGCACCAAATGTAATTGAAGCTCTTGGAAAAAAACCACACTCTATTGATATGATTGAAGCTGGTTTTAGAACTAGAACAACAAGAAGTGCATCTGAAATGTCTAAGTATAATGTTAAAGTAGGAGATGTTATTAAACACTTTGGGAAATCTGCTGATGGAACAACTAAAGAAGTATTAGCAAGAGTAACTGCTATACATCCTAAAGGTACATCAGGATGGAAAAGTACTTGGTCAAAAGAAGGTTGGAGTGAACAAGATGTTAAAGTAATTGATAAATTTAAAGATGGTGCTGCAGCTATAGAATTTGAAGTAATTAAACCTACTAAACCTACAGTACAACCAATAGGTGAAGTTAAAGAAGGAGTACAAGAACTATTTGAATCTAATCCTGAATTATCTGATATAGGTACACAAGAACTATACTCTCAATACTTAGATACTATATTTCCTAACAGTGAAGTAAAGGATATTATTTATCATGGCAGTCCAAATACTTTTGAAATCTTCAATAAGTTAGCAGAAGAAATAATTACCTCCACAGAAGCGTATGCAGATCACTACTTCTTTACATCAAGTAGACAAGTGGCGCAAGAATATGTAGATCAATCAACTCCAAGAGGAGAAATGTATAAAGGGACAGAAAAACTTTATTCGGTATTAATAAATGCAAAAAATCTAAAAAAGATTGATTTTGAAGGAGCATCATGGAAAGGAGATTTTTATGAAGTCAGGGATTTAAGGAAACCAAATAGTAGACCAAAAAGATTTGCATATGAACAAGATGCAACTGATTATACAAAATATGATCCAAACAGATATGAGATTACAAAAAAGAGCATATCTGAGTTAAACACAGATGAATTTAGTGAACAAGCAAAAAAAGAAGGATATGACTCTTCTGTAGTTGAAAATGTTCAAGAACTAAATTCAGTTGCAGATACATATGCAGTATTTAATCCAGAACAAATTCACATACTAGGAAGTAAACAAGATATAGAAAGGTTTAAAGAGTTTGTGCAGCGTACTCAACCTACAGCAGAAGGTGTTCAAAATAGCTCATTTGCAAATCCAAAAGAAATTGCTAAAAGTTCTGATGCAATAAGAACTGCTACAGTTAGACAATCTAAAAGATTTAGCATGAAAGGTTTATCACCTTTACTTAGTGAGTTGAAAAATGAAAATAGTGTTATAATTGTAGAAGGTACTAGAAATGTAGATGCTCAAGGAAATGTTACTTACTCAAATCCTAGTCCATTAATTACTGCTGATAGAATGCCAAATATCATATATTTACCTTCATTAAATTTACCAGAAGTTGAAGGAGTTCCAGATTCAAAAGTTTTAGAAGAAATTCAACAAGCTATAGAATCTATTAAAGATGCGGTACAGACTGATAAAACTCTATACTGGGATATAAATGGATATGGAATTAAAGACGGAAAAATACAAATAGGTGGTAAAAGTTATGTATCTTTATCCAAAGAATTGTTTGATAATTTTGCGTTCATAAACCCTCTATATTTAAATAGTAAAACTTATTCTGAATCAGTAAATGAGTTTTCAGAAAGTAAACCTTTAATGGAGGTAAAACAAGAACGTAAAACTGAGATAGAAAAATTCTATTCTGACTCAGAAGTTGAAGAGTTCATGAAAAATTGTATGTAATTAAATTAAATAAGTATGAGTTTAGTTTGTCCTAACAAAAATTTAGCTGAGTGGAAAGATCTAGTTGAAGCTGTAGGAACATTTGAAGCATATAGAGATTTTTTAAATACTGGGGGTTTGATAAGAACCCCTAGTGAAGTTATGTCTACTATTGAAAACAGAAATCCTTTAAAACAAGAATCTACACAAAAGTTTACAGAAGATCCTTCACTTATGGATGTATATAATACTACATATAGTGAACAAGGTTTAGAAATAACACAAGAAGAAATTAGTCAAGGTAGAGCTATTGAGACTGCTAATAAAATGAGTGATGCTTTAGGTGTTGATTATAGAATTATATCTGAAGATGAAGCTGTTGACATCAGTGATAATCAATGGACAGATGAACCAGCATTCTTCTACAAGGGTAAAGTGTATTTTATAAAAGATAAGTTGTCTTCTGATAATGTGTTTCATGAGATGTCTCATCCTTTTGTAAGAGCATTAAGTAAACAGAATACACCTTTATTTGAAAATCTATACAATCAAGTATTACAAACTGTAGAAGGTAGGGTAATTCAGAATGAAGTAAGAAATAAATATCCGGAGTATGATGAAAACTCTGATATATTTAAAGAAGAAATCATAGTACGTGCATTAACAGCATCTGCAATGAAAACGCAAACTCAAGAAGAAATGAGTTCTGGGTTTAAAAACTTCATTAAAGAACTATTATATCAGATTAAACAGTTTGCTAGAAAAATCTTTGGGCGTGAAATCAGCATATCTAATTTATCACCTCTTACAACTATAGATGAATTAGCTACTATACTAAGTAAAGGAGATAAGATTAATATAGATATAGAACTAATATCTGAAGATGATCTTATTGCATTTAATAGAGAAGCTAGAGAACAAGCAACAATTGAACTTGAAAATATAAAGTATAAAGAACTACAGGATAATATCAATAAGTTCTATGATACTACTAAAGGTCACTTACAACAGTTATATAAAAACAGAAACTTTGAAGAGTTAGCAAGACTACTTTATGATGATTTTGGAAGATCTGATGTTGCAGAGATGAGAGCTAATCTTGCTGCATGGCAAACTAAGATTGAAAAAGATATTGAAAACTTTGATGAAGAAGCTGTTGATACTGCAAGTAGAGCAAGAGCATTTGTTGATACTATTTTCCGTTTAGAACAAGTAATACAAAAAGTGTATGATCATATCAAAGATATTGAGAATGCAGCAGATACTATTGACAATACTAATAAAGCTCATTATTATGATCAATTTTTAAAACATTACTTGGAATTGATTAATGAGTTTAAAGAAACTTTAGTAAATAATGATATACCGTCTAGGGCTACAATTACTGGAGTAGTAACTGATATTGAAAATAATATAAAGAAAGGAATTAAAGCATTAGATAATTTTAAATTTAACGGTGCTAGAGATGCTTTATGGGAACAATACAGTGAAATAGGTGCTGGTATGCAAGAACTATTCAAAGAGTCCTTAAAAAAGATGGTGGATGCTCCTCAATCAGCAAGAGATTCTTTGTATAAAGAATATTATGGTATGACTGAAGCTGAATATAGTAGATATAAAGCTTTAAGTAAACAGAAAGAAACTACCGGATTAACAAATGCAGAACAAGATGTATTAAGTAATCTTATTGTAAAGAGTAAAGATGGTCTTGTAGTTACTAAAGATAAGATTGAAGCATTGTTAAGAGGACAAGCTGGTGACGCAAACTGGTTTAACAGTAACTTAGAAGGTTATATGTATAATACTGATCCTGTTATTGGAGGATTAGCGTTGTTTACTAAAAATGCTTTGAATGAAGTGATGATAGTAACTGCACGTAAAGCTAACGCATTTGCAGAGAAAATAAAACCTTTGGCAGAAGCAGCGGGAGTTAACTATGCTCAGTTAGGAAAGTTAGGTGCTGACATAGGATTTAGAGACATTGTTGCTAAATACAATCCTGAAACAGGTGAGATGGAGAAACGTGAAGTATGGACATTCTTAAATGAGTTTAAAGACTACCGTTATGATCTTGATGTTTTAAGAAAAGCAAAAGATGATGCTTATCAAAGATATCTTATCAATAATACAGATGAGAGTAGAAAAGAATATTTAAAAGCAAAAGCTGCAGAAGCTGAATTTAATAGACTTTACATGTATGATGACTATGTAGAAGAAGTTTATAAAGTCAGAGAGTTACTTACTAAAGATGAGATAGGTAGAGAAGCAGGAGAGCGTAGAGAAGAAATCTTCAATGAGATACGTAAGCTTACTGAGTCTATAAGAAATCAAACTGATGAAATAGAAATATCAGACCAATTAGATTTACTATGGAGACAATACAAACAGTTAACTTCTAAGTATGACCTTAATGGTAAAGTTAAAACAGGTACTGAAGCACAAATAGCAGAAAGATTAAGAGAGTACAAAGAAAAATCTAGAGATTTTTATGAGGATGCTCCAAGAAAAAGAGCCTTTGAAAAAGCTTATTTTAATTACTTAGATGAGTTAAGAGCTAGACCAGACATGGTTGAAGGAAGTATTGAATGGAATGAAGCATTGCAGAAATGGAAAAGAATTAATGTAATAGCTACTCCTACACAAGCTTACTATGAGAAAATGAATCAATATACTTCTGAGATACAAGAGTTATTAAATAAGTTAGATAGTAATGATGCAAATAAAAAACTGCAAGAGCGTAGACTTCAGTTGTATGCAGACAGACAAGAAATTGTTCAAGGGTTTAGAGATGATTATGGTCAACCTGTAGGAACAGAATTAAGCAAAGGTTCATTAGAAAAACTTGCAGCAATTGATGAAGAGTTAATTTCAATTAAGAAAAAAGAATTAACTCCTAGTGGTTTAACTAAAGAAGAGAAAGCTAGACTACGAGAGTTAAAACAACTTAAGCAAGATGGTTCAATGACTGAAAAAGACAGTAAGGAAATGAATGCTTTATTGTTAAAAAGGTCTAAAGGTTTGTCTAAAGAAGACATTAGTGAGTTACAAAGGTTATATAGAATGTTGGATGCACTTAGTGAGAGAAAGCATACTGATTACTATTTAGATATAATGAATAATCACATATCTAAAATGACTAATGTAAAACCTTTGAAAAACTTATTAGGAACAACTACTGTAACAGCTGAGAATATTGATTTATTGTTGACAAATACTACGGTATTATCTTTCCTACAAAGACAAAGTTCAGAATTTTCAGAATGGTTTAGTGATAATCATAACTATGATTCATATGAATATTATGATAAAGAATCTGAAGAAATGGTTACTGTAGAAAAATATAATGCTTCATATGCATGGACATACTCTTCTCCTAAAGATAAAGAGAAGTATATGGAAACATATGATATTACAGATGAAAACGGAATTGTTGTAGATACTGTTTATGGTAAACCAACTCAGAAGTTTTATGATCGTCAAATTAAATCTAAATATTATACTCCTAAAATTGTAGGGAAAACTGTTGACAATCAGTATCAGTGGTTACCTAAATCAAAAGAGGAAATGTCAAAATCTAATTTAACTGAAACTGAAAAATACAAATACATCAATGATGAATACTTTAGATTAAAAGAGACTAACAAACCTTTATTTGATTTATTAGAAGCTATAAAAGAAGAACATCTGGCAAATCAAGAAGGCTTATCAGTTACATCTAAACTTTATCTTGACTTTCCGAGATTAAGAAAATCTAAGTTAGAAGTAGCAAGAAGTTTAAACTTGATTAAAAAAGGTAAAGAGTCTGTTAATGCAATAACATATTTTAGCCAAAGAGTAAAAGAGTTTTTTGAAAGAAGAGGTGATGATGGATTAAATGAAGATCAGAAATTCAAATTAGTAAGGACAGATTTATTTGATAATGAAATTACTAATGTTCCAATAGCAGGATTATATGATATAGATGCGAATGATGTGAGTACTGATATCACAACAACTATGATGAGATATATGTTTTCTGCAGAAAGACAGAAGCAGTTAATAAAAATGAGTCCTATTGTTAGAGCTATACAATCAACAGTAAACAATCCTGCAAATGCAATGGATGATCTTACTGCAGTAAGTGCTAATGATTTAAAGAATAGGAATCTTTTCAGGTTCTTAAAGAAAAAAGAAAATGTTAGAGCTGCTGCTGTAAACAACTGGATTGAAAGACATTGGGAAGGACAAAGTCAAAAAGGTATTACTAAAGATATACCGTGGTTAAATAACTTTGCAAACATGATGTTTAGAAATGCATCATTTTCTTTCTTTGCTTTGAACATACCATCCGATTTAAAAAATAGTTTAGGTATGAAGTTTCAACAAATGATTGAGGCTGCGGGTGGGCAACATGTAGATTTCAAATCATTACAACAAGGAAACTTGTGGTCATATAAAGCAATGGCTGAATTATCATTTGGAGGACAACTTTATACTAAGAGTGCTAAATCACATATGCAACAAATGATACAGCAATTTGATCCAGAACAAGGTAGATTTGAACAAACTATTGGTGAATCAGTATCAAGAACACCAATTAAAGATGTTGCATCTATGTCCTGGATGTTTAGTTTTAGACAGTGGGTACAACGTCAAGCTACCATACAACTTTGGGCGGGTATAATGTACAAACAAAAAGTACAAAGAACTATGCCTGATGGTAGTGTAGTTGAAATACCTTACATGGATGCATTTGAAACTGTTGATGGAGTATTACAATTAAAATCAGGTATTGATGTTAGATACGGTAACGGAATAACAAATCATGTTATATCTCCTACAGATACTTTAGAGTCTATTGCGAAAAAATATAATATACCTCTAGATGAAATAGAAGATGTATTTTCAGGAGTTGACATAGATAAGTTAAGAAGAGATGTAGAACTTTTAGAAATAGATAAGCAAGATAAAATAGATGCTGTTAATTTAGATTCAGCAGAAGATGCCTTAGATAGAAATAAAAAGTTATCTAGAATTCAAGCTATTGAAAAAGATTATAATAACCGTATTGCTGAAAAAGGTACAATTAAAATAAAGAATACTAAATTCAATAGAATTAAAAACTTATCTCATCAAGTAATAAATGATATGGGAGGTGCTTATGCATCTTTTGATCAACCTGAAGCACAAAGATATTTAGCATTCAGATTTATATCATTTATCCGTAGGTATTTTACAACAATGGCTGTAAGAAGATGGGGATTCTCAGGACCATTATGGAATCCACGTAAGAGATTTAATCCAGGTACAGGTCAAGGTGAAATGGGATTCTATATAGAATTTGCAAAATTTATGACAGACTTAGTAAGATACAAAGGTAAAAATCTTTCATGGATGAAACCGTCAGAAAAAACTGCTGTATATAAAATGCTTACTGAGGGAGTTATGTTATATTTAACTACTGCACTATTAGGATTATTATTTGGATGGGATCCAGATGATGAAGATAGATATGCTAAACTTAGAGAGAAATCAGGTGCATTACCTTTCTTAGGATTAACAGAAACTGCTGAACAAACAGGTAGAGAATTTGATTTATTAGGTTACACTGAATTACATGCTCTTCATATGATGATGCAGGTTAGAGGTGAAAATGAACAATTCAATCCTTTATTTGGAGGATTAAGTCAGTACACTTCTCTACTAGATTTGAAATCAATTGCTTTAGGACCAACTACTGATACATATCAAAAAATTATTACAGATATGACTAGACTAGCAAACGGAGATCCTAAAGCTTATTATACGCGTAGAATAGGTGCTTATACATGGCAGCAAAAAGAAGAAGCTAAAGTTAAAAACCGTATAGCTAAGTTACTAGGTCTTACAGGAAAAGTCTTAGATCCTGCAGATGCTATACAAGGATTTCAACAATGGCAGTCAATAGTTAAGAAATAACTTACAACTAGAAAGCAAAAAAAAGGCTACTCATTTTACAGAGTAGCCTTTTTTTATTAACTAATTAAATCATTATGAAATGACATCATCATGAATTTCTTCTTCATCCATTTCTGGATTCATATATTTACAGTGACAAGTATCATTATAAGCATCACCTAATTCACATTTAACTTTATCTAAAGAGTTACTAATGCGTATTTTACTATAACCACCTCCTATTGTTAAATCAGTACCTTTTGATAAATACAAAACTTCTGGTGTATTACATTCTTCACGGAAAAGTATTACGTATAAATCAAAATATACAGCTTTAATTTTTCTACCTAAATGTTGATCTTTCTTCATAATTTTATATTTATATACAACTGTTTGTTTGTATTGTCCACCCTAATGTACCATTAAGATAAGCTATTGCGTCTTGTACTCCTAATATATCTGCAGCAACATTATAAGGTCCTCCAGTAGCAGCAGGTAAACATGATGGTTGACCATCTACTTGAAATAAAATATTTGTTTTACCATTAGTTGTAGGTGAGTTTAAAATATTTTGTGCAATACTTATTAATAGAGAATCTAAGTTAGCAGTACTAAATTGATTAGTACCGTCTGCATTAACATGGAAACTTTCAAATTGTAATGTGCTTTGAAAATTTACACTTCCTGCACCAAATCCCCATCCTGAAATATCCTGATCAAAATTCATTTTATTAAGACCATTGTCGTTAGTAGCAAACATACCTTGAGTACTACCTTGTTTCCATGTCCAATGACCTATGTTTTGATTGAAGTTTTTAGCTCTATAGAAAGCTTGATAAGCATCTCTGAATTCTAAATTCCAACTTAATAGTTTATTTCCGTATACACCTTGAGCATCACCTGAGTTAAAGCTAGCACATCCCCAAAACATTTCTCTTATATCAACTATACCTTGTACAGCCCAGTTGCTTAAATCTTGATTAAAGTTAGGATTTCCTCTAAACATACTTCTAAAATCAGTAAAAGGTTCTGGATTACCAGGTATTACAGGTTGGTTAATAACCCATGCATCAACAGCTGGAACTTGACCATTAGTAGATTCAATATTTTGAAACATTGATCTAAAATCCAATTTAAAGCTTAAGTAACCAAAATTTGAACTCATTGTCCAACCGTTTAAACTTTGTGCAGGATTAGCAAAACTAGCGTTTTCAAACATTAATGCAAAACTTCCTACATTAGTAAAACTCCAATTACTTATATCAGGTATATTGACAGCATTTTGAAACATAGCTGTCCAACTTTTATATATACCAGTATCTACCCATGTTTTATTATTTAAACCTGTAACTCCATTTGCAAATCTATATTGTCCAAACATTGCAAATGTTGATACAACATTGCTTAAGTCCCACGTATCAAAATTTGTAACTTGATCAAAATCTCGGTATCTTAAAAAACTTGCTAATGAAATACCAACAGCAGGATTGTAAGGTTCTAATGCTGAAATCTTAGGTCCCCAGTAAGATAAATCTTCTGTTAAACTTGAAGCAGCAAAAGCAAATGCATCTAACTTTATTTTATTAGGTCTAACATTATTTAAATTAAGTATAGGTTTAGTTTGTTGTTGAGCAAACTGATAGAAACCTTCTAGATTGATTGATCCTCCTACTTTACCTATATTAACCCATTGAGAAAAATCTACATTACTTCCTGCATAAAATGCTCCACTTGCTTGTGTATTTGCAAAAAAGTATGATAAATCTTCTGCATTATCCCAGCTCCATGCACCTAAATCTGCAGTAAAATCTTTACAACCATTAAACATATAAGCTGCATCTACAACATTACTTACATCCCAACCTGTCCAGTCTCCATTAATTCTAATACCATAAATATTAAAATCATTTGGGTGTACCCTACCTATACTTTTTGAAGAAACAAATAAATTTCTTAATGAAGTACATTGTGTCAAATTAGGTGCATCAGTAGCTCCCATTAATAAAACATCACTATATTGAAAAGCTCCTGTTAAAAATTTCCACGGATTATTACCCCAGTTTGAAATAATAGGATTTCTAAATCCTATTTCAGACAATAAAGATATATTAGTTAAACTAGGACCAAAAATCAACATCTTGTAATATTGATTAGCACCTCCTGGCTCATATATTAATTCACTTATTGAATGCACACCTGAACCTTGCGGGAAGTTATAATTCTTCTCTACAGTTTGTTTATTAGTATCTAAAGGAACCCATCTTACTGTAAATTCTTGAGGATCATCAATAGTATTAACTGTAAATAAATCAACAGCATTATTATCTGTCAAATAAACAATAGTTAATGCATCAGGTTCTGTAGTTAATTCTTCAGTTACAGGTGTATATAAGTAAGGAACAGTACTTGTACCACCTGCATCAGTTGAATCCCAATTAAATTCTACATAAGGTGCCCAGTTATAAGTTGTACCTGCAGTTGTTACTATAGTAGTCGTAATAGGACCTAAAGTATTACCTAAAGATATTTTCTCAGAAAAATCTAATGCACCATCTTTAGGACTAAAATAAAAACCTACATCTGTAATTGTAGCATTAGGTAATGTACCTATAGATGTTAAATCAGCATTTAATGTTACAGACGTAGAGCCTACGTTTGCAGACACTCCTGTAAACTCAGGCATATCACACTTAACTGTAAAAGATGGCTGAGTAATTGTAGCTGCTGTTGGAAATTGTGTACCGTTTACATAAGTAAAACATTTTCTAACAGCTTCATTATATGTATCTAAAGCTTTAATATAATCTGTATAATACTGTTCTATAAATGTAGTCTTACCTGTAAAATCAATACTGATACCAGGGTTATTTGGAACAGTAAATCTAGAAGCTTGTAGTGCATTAGGTAATGCAGGATCATTTATTCTAGGAACTTCATCCCAAATAACATCTTGACTTTGAAACCACCAAGCAGGATTTGAAAATACTGTTGCTACTCCAGTTTCTTGATTAGCAGGACATCTTAAACTATTCCAAAATATTTCCGCTTTAATACTTAAATCATAACCGGTATCTACAATATTTGAAAATAACTGTCTAAATCTTAATTCTTCTGGAGTGTCATACAAATAAAAAGCTCTATGAGTAAATTGAAAATATTGTATTATATCATTTTGTTGTGCACTCATAGTAGCTCCATAGGTTGACTCCATGTCTTCCCAAACAGTACAATCTACTTCTATATTATTATTACCTATAGCTCTCCAAAGCTCCGCATAATCTCTAGGATCCATATCTTATATTTTGTATTTATTAATTTGAAATGAAGGGTACCATTTAGCAGCAGGCATTGTATTTGCATAAGATAAATATAATGATCTTAATTCTTTATTTGCAGCATCACGCGTTTGTGTAGCATATTGCCAAGCAACACTTACATCACCTCCATTATATATAAAATTACCTGCAGCATCTAGTACCCAGCTTGTTGTATTTGGATTCCACCAGTACCAATTTGTAACATCTGAAACAAACACAATATCATAAAGGTTTCCTGATGCTGGTAAACTAGCTACATTAGGAACTGTTCCTGTAAAATTTATTGGAAAATCTACACCTAACCAAAATATTAAGTTAGGTGTACCGTGAAGATTAAATGTTTGAAAATCTTCTTCAAAATAAAAATTACGATTAGCTGTAAGATCTATTTCACAAGTGTCAACAGTATATAGATTTGTATTAAAATCTGCTTCCAATAAAGCATCAAACTGTTGTTTTAAATATTCACCATTATAAGTTCTTCTAGCTTCTGCTTTATCTTCATCATAAACCCATGAATCTAGAAATTGAGTACTACGTGGTACAGCATCTGACATAACAGAAAGAACCCTTAACTCCTTTAAAGGATTATTATAGGGATTATTATATTGCCCTCCACTTGCTCCAAGAAAACCAAAAGGATACTTCATATTAATTAGTTTTTATAATCTAAAGAAGCTACACCTCTGTATACTAAACCGTCA
>Ga0070752_1001355_pt1 | contig 17320 bp, 15 predicted proteins | sample VirMetDEL_Aug_30_FD_77440 | JGI IMG/M metagenome (GOLD analysis project Ga0070752, IMG submission 77440) | Aqueous microbial communities from the Delaware River and Bay under freshwater to marine salinity gradient to study organic matter... | ecosystem: Environmental > Aquatic > Marine > Coastal...
CGGAGCCGCAATCTGGGCTTCGAGGAACCAGGCCGCCATGCCCACGGCCACAGCCGACAGGCCGGCGAACGAGGCCCACTGAACACCCTGCAGGCCCAGCGCCCAGGCGCCCCCTGCCAGCACCGCCATCAGGCCCGCCAGCGGCAGGCGGATGCGGCTGCGCACGCCCATGGTCTTGAAGACCGAGCCCATGCCCAGCAGGCCCTTGCGCAGCAACAGGCCCTTGTGCAGCCGCAGGTGGCCGGCGCGGCCCTCGCGCATCTCGGTGTAAAGCTTCTCGGCACCCGCAACCTCTTCGCGGCTGGCCCGGGTGCGAACCGACATGTAGCCCTGGTGCTGGCCGTTGCGGATCACCGGGGTGGCGTTGGCGCGCACCCAGTAGTGGTCGCCGTTCTTGCGCCGGTTTTTCACCAGCGCCGTCCAGGGCTCGCCGCCCTTCAAGGTGGCCCACATGTCGGCAAACGCCTCCTTGGGCATGTCGGGGTGGCGCACCAGGTTGTGCGGCTGGCCCTGGATCTCTTCCAGGGTGAACCCGCTCACCGCCACGAAGGCCGCGTTGGCGTAGGTGATGTGGCTCTGCGTGTCCGTGGTGGACATCAGCGTGGCGTCTTCGGGGAATTCGTACTCACGCTGGGTGACGGGGGTGTTGACGCGCATGGGGGGCCTCGATTCGTGTGGGATGTGTCAACGGTTGTCATCGACGCTGGCGCCAGCGACTTGTGTGGAGAGCGCTGGTGTCTTGACCAGGCACAACAAGGCCGGAAATAGGCCTCAAGTTTCCGGAAAAGCAGTCGAAACGCCGGGGAGAACACCGGGATTGTTTGTGCCCGTTGTGTGCTTGAAAGGGATTGCCGTGATCAACCTGACCAGCTCCAGTGCCGTTTCGTGGCCGACGCCGCCGTCGACCGCGGTGGCGCCCGTGTCGCCGGTTCCCAGCGTTCCGGCGCTGTCCGGCGCGGGCGCCGAAAGCCAGGCGGGACCTCGATCGGGGCAGGGCGGTCGCGGCCACGCCTTCCCTTCACCCAGCCAGCGCACGACCGACGCGGCACCCGCCGCGCCACGAGAGGCGTCGGCCCAGGCAGCACCGCCGGCCAGCGACCCACAGGCCCAGTCGGCGCAGCGCAAGGCAGAACGGGAGGCCCACGCCGCCCGTGAGCGGGAAAGGCAGGCCATGGAGCACCTCAAGGACGTGCTCACCAACGTCTGGCAGGCGAGCGCCGCCGTGGTGGACCGCGCGCTGGGCCGCGAAGCGTCGGCCGCAGGCACCCAGAGCGACACCGCACCCGACCTGTCGCAGGTGGCCGCATCGCTGATCTCGCGCAGGATCATGGCGCCCGCCGCGCCGGTGCTCGCGCGCCCGGCGGGCTCGGCGGCCCCGGCCAACGCCTGGGCCACCGCGCTGGCGAACGACCAGGCCACGGCGCTCCTTGACGCGGGCACCACCTCGGACGTGCAGGCCTACGACGCCCAGGGCCACAGCAGTGCCATGCCGCTGGAGAGCGGCAGCCTCTTCAGCCAGCGCGTCTGAAGGCTGGACAGGCCCGCAGCGGTTCCATTCCCCTCGACCCCCGGCGGATGGGCACACGCTGGTCTCGGTGGCTGCCGAACACGAGAAACCTGCAATGCTTCTGCACCTTCGAGGTCTTGGTGGGCTGACGCTCCTGAACAGCCCGAAGACGTCGGGCGAGACCGCTGCGCATGAGGCCACCAGGGCCGGGCGAGCCAACATGGCGGCCGCGGCCGGTCCGCAGATGTGACGCCCGAGCGGCGATTCAAGCTGCCGTCAGCGCAGTGAAGTTTTTCAGCGCCTGTTGGGTGCGCTGCATGTCGTCCAGCAACTGCGTGCGCAGCGAACTTGGCATGTCGGCGTCGTCGCGCAGTGCCCGGCGTTCGATTTCGGCGGCCGTGTCGACGATGGCGCGGAACCCCAGCAGCATGGCGGTGCCCTTGAGCTTGTGGGCGTTGTAAGCCATGGCCGCAGGTTCGCCGCGTTCGAGCGCTTCGAGCAACCGGTGCACCGTGCCTTCGGGTGGCGCAATCAGCGTGGCGAGCAATTCGTCCATCGTGTCGGGCGGCATCATGGCGACGATTTCGGCGTAGGACTCGCTGTCGATCAGGCCGGCGGCTGACGAACGAAGATCGGTCGCCGGCGCCGCAGCCTGGGGGGGCACGGGCGTTGCGCCCACCGGCTCCAGCAGCCCACAGCGCTGCAGCGCGCGCTGCAGGTCGGCCGCCTGCAGGGGTTTGCTGGCGAACTCGTTCACGCCCACTTCCTGGGCGCGTTTGCGCGTGTCGTTCACCACGTCGGCGGTCACCAGAATGATTTTGACGTTCGAAGCCGGGCCGTCCAGCGCGCGGATGGCTTCGGTGGTGGCCAGGCCGTCAAGCACAGGCATGTGGTAGTCCAGCAGTACCACGTCGAAGGCGTGTTCCTTCACCAGGGTCAGGGCCTGCAGACCGTTCTCGCAGAAGATCGCGTCGTGCCCCATCTTGTCGAGCAGGATGTTGAGGTATTTCAGGTTGATGGGGTGGTCTTCGGCCACCAGCACCTTCAGGCGCCGGTGGGGCGTGGCTTCGGTGAGTTCGGCGAACTCGCTGACCGGTGCCTCTGCGGCCGGCAAGGGCAGTGTCACGGTGAAGGTGGTGCCCTGGTTGAGCGCACTCTTCACGTCGATGCGTCCGCCCATCATCTGCGTGAGGCTGCGCGTGATCTCCAGGCCCAGGCCGGTGCCGCTGATGCGGCGACGCAGCGAGTTGTCGGCCTGGTAGAAGCGGGTGAAGATCTGGCCCAGCGTTTCCTCGTCCATCCCGATGCCGGTGTCGCTCACGGTAATGACGATGCCGTCGGGTATGTCGCGTGCGCAGGTGAGCACGGCCTTGATCTCTCCGGTGGGCGTGAACTTCACCGCGTTGCCCAGCAGGTTGAAGAGGATCTGGCGCAGGCGCGTGGCATCGGCCATCACCCAGCGCGGCACATCGTCGGCGATCTTCATCACCAGGCTCAGGCTCTTGTCGCGTGCGGTGGCGCGCGTCACGCTCTCCACGTCGTGCACCAGCTCCTGCAGCTTCACGGGTGCCAGCGACAGCCGCAGGGTGCCGGACTCCAGTGTGGAGACATCGAGCACGTCGTTGAGCAGGCCCAGCAGGTGCTGGGCCGAGTCGCTCGCGGTGCGCACGTAGTCGCGCTGCTGTCCGGTGAGCCGGGTGTCGTCCAGCAGGTTGAGCATGCCCAGCACGCCCTGGAACGGGGTGCGGATCTCGTGGCTCATGTTGGCCAGGAACACGCTCTTGCCCCGGTTGGCCGATTCGGCCTGGTCGCGCGCGCTGGCCAGGTCGAGGCTCAGTCCCTGCAGCCGTTCGTACTGTCGCTGCTGGTGGCGGATGTGGCGCACCAGCAGTCCGACAAACAGCAGCAACGCCACCACCTGCAAAGCCGCCAGTGTCATCACCAGCATGCCCTGCTCGCGCAGTTGCCGGTTGCGTTCGTCCACGAAGCGGGCCACCGAACGGTTGGCTTCGCGGGTCAGTTCGGTCAGGTTGGGCTGAATCTGTCCGATCGCCTGATGAAGGGTCTGGAGGGCCTCGAGGTTGTCCGCCAGCGACTGCGGCTGCGCGAAGAGGGGGTCGGCCATGCCCGCGAACGCCTTGAGCTGCTCGAGAGACACGAGGTAGCTTGGCGAGCTCTCCAGCAAGTCCCTGCGTGGAATCTTTGCGAGCAGGTCGATGCGGCTGAGAAAGACTTCGTAGCGCTCGGAAAGTTCGTCTGCCTCGATCGAGGCGCGTGTGGTGATGGCCATGTCCACCGCCTTTCCCAGGCGGCCGAGCTCGTGTTCAAGCTGGTAGGCCTGCCACATGATGGAGTCGACCTGATTGCTCGCCAGATCGTCGAGCAGGCGGTACTGCTGCCACTGGATCCAGCCCAGCGGTGTGAGTGTGACGAGCAGAAGCCCGGCGATGGCGATGGCCCACTGGCGGGGTTGCCAGCGAGCCATGCCGGTGGGGGCGGCGTTCATTGGATGTCCAGTGCCTTGAGTTGCCAGATCGAGCGCTCGTAGAAGGTGGAGGTGCGCAGTTCGGCGGCGCTGTCGAAGGGATAGACCACGAACAGCGGGCCCTTCTCGCGCACCGGCATGGGCTGTCCGTCGATCAGGCGGGCCACGACAACTTCGTATTTGCGCGTATCGGTCAACGGAATGCTGATCTTGTAGTCGTTGATGGCCACGGCGCTGATGGTGGTGCCACTGGCCTTGACGGCGGCGAGCACGTCGGCGAGCAGCGGTCCGGTGAACTTCACCGGCTTGGCGAACCAGGGGGTTCGGGTGGTGAAGCTGTGCTGTGGGAGGGCCTCGAGCATGGCCATGTCGAAGGTGGCGCGTTCGCCCTGGTTCTTCACGGCGATCTTTCCGGACACCGTGAGGATGGGCTTGCCTGTGGGCGGGGCGAGGGCATCACCGGGGGCGGCGATGGCACTGCTGGCGACCAGACAGAAGAGGGTGAACAGACGGCGGTTGAACATGGGGATTCCTTGCTGGCAGGTGTGGGCTCAGATGCGGTGCCGCACACCCGAAGGCGTCGCCGCAAGACGCGCCAGCAAGGCCGGTGCGATCTGGGTGAGGGGCAGCACCTCGTGTGCAGCGCCGTGCTGAATGGCCATGCGTGGCATGCCGAAGACCACGCAGGAGGCTTCGTCCTGCACATAGTTGTAGCTGCCAGCGTCCTTCATCTCGCGCATGGCGGCGGCGCCGTCGGCGCCCATGCCGGTGAGCATGATGCCCAGCGCGTTGGGGCCGATCACCCGCGCCGCAGACCTGAACAGCACTTCCACCGAAGGGCGGTGTCGGTTTACCGGTTCGGTGTCTTCGACCACGGCCACGTAGTTGGAGCCGTTGCGGTCGATGCGCAGGTGGTGACCGCCCGGCGCAATGTACGCATGGCCCGGCAGGATGCGGTCGCCGTCGCGCGCTTCCTGCACGCGGATGCGGCACAGCGTGTCGAGCCGGTGGGCGAAGCTGGTGGTGAAGCCCGGCGGCATGTGCTGGGTGATGACGATGGCGGGCGAATCGGCCGGCAGCGGCACCAGCACTTCCCGGATGGCTTCGGTGCCGCCGGTGGAGGCGCCGATGCAGATGATCTTTTCGGTGGACACGCGCGGCAGCGCCGCGCGCGGGGCCTGCGGTGGGCTGCTGGCTGAGCTTGTTGTGCTGGCGGCGGGCGCGGAAGGCAGGCGCTTGACATGCGCACTGGCGGCGACGCGGATCTTGTCGACGATGTCGCCGGCCAGTTCCTGCAGGCCGCTGCTCACGCCAATGCGCGGCTTGGCCACGAAGTCCACGGCGCCCATCTCGAGCGCGCGCAGTGTGATCTCGGCGCCCTGCTCGGTGAGGGTGGAGACCATCACCACCGGCATGGGACGCAGGCGCATCAGACGCGAGAGGAATTCCAGCCCGTCCATGCGAGGCATCTCCACGTCGAGCGTGATCACGTCGGGGTTGAGTTCGCGGATCATCTCGCGCGCCACCAGCGGGTCGGCGGCGGCACCGATGCACACCATGTCGCTTTGTCGGTTGATGATTTCGGTGAGCAGGCTGCGCACCAGCGCCGAGTCGTCCACCACCACCACCCTGATCTTGTTGGCCATGTTGTTTTCTCCCTGTGCTCAGAACAGATCCACCGAACCGCCCGAGGTGGTCTTTGCCACCGCCGCGGCGCTGCCCTTGCGTTCCTGTGTTTCCAGTGTCTCGGGGTGCGAGTGCGCCAGCCGCTTGACCATGGCCTTGCCACTGGCCGGGAAGTAGCACACCTTGCGTGGGTGGATGTCGAGCACGTCTTTCGAGATCACCGCAATGCGCTCGGTCTGCAGGTACTCCAGCACGAAGGCCGTGTTGCGCTCGCCGACGTTCATGGTGGTGAAGCTGTGCATCACCTGCCCGCCGCCGAACACCTTGGCCTGCATGTGCTCGCGCCGGGCGCCGAGCTTCATCATCTCGTTGATCAGCAGTTCCATGGCGTAGGAGCCGTAGCGCCCGCTGGTGTCGCCACCCCCTTCGGGCAGCATGAAGTGGTTCATGCCGCCCACGCGCACGCGCGGGTCCCAGATGCAGGCGGCGATGCATGAGCCCAACACGGTCATCACCAGCAGGTCGTCGGCCGTGACGAAGTACTCACCCGGCAACACCTTCACCGCGGCGTGCTGGAAGTGGTGGTCCTGGTAGAAGAAGCTGGCTTCGCCCGGCTTGCGCGGGCGGGCCTTGAGTTGATCCAGTGCCGAGCGAGCCGATGCGCCTCGCGGTGCGAGCAGGGCTTCAGAGGCGCTCATACACCGTCTTTCCTCTGAGAGCGAAGAGGTTGCGCGCATCGCTGAAGTTCTCGGCATGACCCACGAAAAGCAGGGCGCCGGGTTTCATGACGCGGTGAATCCGCTCGAGCACCTGACGCTGCGTGGCGGCGTCGAAATAGATCATCACATTGCGGCAGAACACCACGTCGAAGGGTTCGCGAAACGGCAGGTCGTGAATCAGGTTGACGGTCTGGAACGCCATGTGTTTTTGCAGCTCGGGCTTCACCCGCATCAGGCCGGCATTGCTGCCCTTGCCGCGCATGAAGAAGCGCTGCAGGCGTTCCGGACTCAGGCCCTTGACGCCATCCACCTTGTAGACGCCGCGCTGGGCGGTGGCCAGCACCTGGGTGTCGATGTCGCTGTTGATGATCTGGAACGAGCCGCCCGGACCCAGCGCCTCGGTGGCCGTCATGGCGATGGAGTAGGGCTCCTCGCCGGTGGAGGCGGCCGAGCACCAGATGCGCCACGGCTGCGTGCGCGCTGCGTCCATGGCCTCGGCGAGGATGCCGAAGTGGTGCTTCTCCCGGAAGAACGCCGTGAGGTTTGTGGTCAGCGCGTTGATGAACTCTTGCCACTCGCTGCCGTCGTGCTGTTCGAGCCAGTCCAGGTAGGTCTTGAAGCTGTCGTGGCCGGTTTCACGCAGGCGGCGCGAGACGCGGCTGTACACCATGGCGTGCTTGCCGTCGTGCAGGCTGATGCCGGCCTTCTTGTGGATCAGCGACTTGATGCGCGCGAAGTCCGCGTCGGACCAGATGAACTCGCGGCCTTCGGCCAGGGGGCCGTCCTGCGCTGCGAGGCGCGAAGGGGCTTTGTCGAGAAACACCGCAGAACCGGCTTGGCCGGGCTGCTGGTGTTGCCCCCTTGAGGGGGAGGCGCGCAGCGCCGCAGGGGTGTTCATCAATGCCTTGAGCGGCGCACCAGTCCGGATGTGTCGAGGATCAGCGCGACCTTGCCGTCACCCAGAATGGTGGCGCCCGAGATGTTGGGCACCTTGCGGTAGTTCGATTCCAGGTTCTTGATGACCACCTGTTGCTGGCCCAGCAGCTCGTCGACCATGAGGGCAACCCGCGAGCCGTCGGCTTCCACCACCACCATGATCGGGCTGGCGCCGTTGTGTTCGAAGCGCGGCACGTCGAACACGCGCTCGAGCTCGATCACCGGCATGTACTCCTCGCGCACCTTCACCACCTGCGCGCCCTGCGCCAGGGTGTTGATGTCGGTGGGCTTGACCAGGAAGGACTCGACCACATTGGACAGCGGCAGGATGTAGACCTCTTCGCTCACGCGCACCGACATGCCGTCCATGATGGCCAGCGTGAGCGGCAGGCGCACCGAGACGCGCATGCCGAAGCCTTCGGCCGAGTCGATCTCCACCGTGCCGTTGAGCGCGGTGATGTTCTTCTTCACCACGTCCATGCCCACGCCACGGCCGGACACATCGGTGACTTCGTCGGCGGTGGAGAAGCCCGGCGCGAAGATCAGGTTCCAGACCTCGTTGTCGGTCATCGAATCGGGCGCGTCGATGCCCTTCTCGCGCGCCTTCTTCAACAACTTGTCGCGCGAGAGGCCCTTGCCGTCGTCGCGCACCTCGATCAGGATCGAGCCGCCCTCGTGCGTGGCCGAGAGCGTGATGGTGCCGTGCTCGGTCTTGCCCTTCGCGCGGCGTTCGTCGGGCATTTCGATGCCGTGGTCGCAGCTGTTGCGGATCAGGTGGGTGAGCGGGTCGGTGATTTTTTCCACCAGACCCTTGTCGAGTTCGGTCGATTCGCCCTGCGTGACCAGCTCCACCTTCTTGCCCAGCTTGCCAGCCAGGTCGCGCAGCATGCGCGGAAAGCGGTTGAACACCACCGACATCGGGATCATGCGGATCGACATCACCGCTTCCTGCAGGTCGCGCGTGTTGCGGTCGAGGTCGGCGAGACCCGCCAGCAAGGGCTGGTTGGCGTTGTCGTCGAGCTCGCGGCTCTTCTGCGCCAGCATGGCCTGGGTGATGACGAGTTCGCCCACCAGGTTGATGAGCTGGTCGACCTTGCTCACGGACACGCGCAGCGTGCTCGACTCCAGACCGACGATGGCCCCGGCGGCGGCGCGGTTTTCGGCCTTCGGCGCGGTTCGCGTGGCCGCCGTGGTCTCGCCAGGGGCGGCGCGCGCGGGTACGCCGGGCGCGCCTTCGAAGAAGCCGTAGTCCCGGCCTTCGGTGGTCGGGTTGGGATGGCCGGTGCCGGTGAGGTGGTCCTCGTCGATCACCGCCGGCGTGGCAGCCACGGGCGCTGCCTGCTCCACGATGCGGATGTCGTCCTTGCCCACATGGAAGGTGAACAGATCCATCAGGTCGGCGTCGCTGGCCGAAGTGCGGGCGCGCCAGGCGCGATGGGTGTTCAGGTCGCAGGGCAGGGCCTCAACCGTGCCCAGGCCGGGAATGTCGCGAAAGAGTTCAGCGATGCCGTCGGCCTGCGCGGGGTTCTCCAGCGGGCCGATGTGGATTTCCAGATCGCGCTCGACTTTGGCGGCAGGGCGCAGGGGTGCGGGAGCTGCAGCGACCGGCGCGGCCACCGGCACAGGTGCGGGGATGGGCTGGCTGGCGTCGCCGTGGGCAAGCACGCTGATGCGGTGCACCAGATCGCCCGTGGCCGGCGGCGTGACGCCCCGTCCCTGGTGACCGGCGAGCAAGCCACGAAGCGCATCGGACGATTCCAGCAGCACGTCCACCATGGCGCTGGTGGGTTGCAGTTCGTGGCGGCGCAGCTTGTCCAGCAGCGATTCCATCTGGTGCGTGAGTTCGGCCACGTCGGCAAAACCGAAGGTGGCGGCGCCACCCTTGATGGAATGCGCGCAGCGGAAGATCGCGTTGAGTTCTTCGTCGTCGGCCTTCTCCACGTCCAGCGCAAGCAGCATCTGCTCCATCTGGTCCAGGTTCTCGCCCGCTTCCTCGAAAAAGATCTGGTAGAACTGGCTCAGGTCGATGTCGTCACCGACGTGGTGGCCTTCGTTCATCATGTCACCCATGTGGGGTCTCCTTGGCAGCGCGGCGGGTCATCGGATCACCTTTTGAATGACTTCGATCAGGCGGCCCGGATCAAAGGGTTTGACCAGCCAGCCTGTGGCGCCCGCACTGCGGCCGGCCTGCTTCATCTGATCGCTCGACTCGGTGGTGAGGATCAGGATGGGGATGGTCTTGAACTTCGCCTGTTCGCGCAGCTTGCGCGTGAGACCCAGTCCGTCGAGGTTGGGCATGTTCTGGTCGGTCAGCACCAGGTCGATGCTGTGGGTCTGCGCCTTCTCGAAGGCGTCCTGACCGTCCACCGCTTCCACCACGTGGAAGCCGGCCCCGGTCAGGGTGAAGGACACCATTTTTCGCATGGAAGCCGAGTCATCTACGGCAAGAATCGATCGCATGGTGTACTCCGTGTTGGGTCAGTTATCGACCACTTCGGGGTCGACTTGAATCGCTGGGTCATGGTGAGGTGGTGTTTCAAAACAGTTCGACGGATCCGGCGTCCATCTCGCTCTGGGTGACGGGGCTGGGCCGTTCGGGCATGGGATCGAGCACCATGGGCTGTTCATCTTCCTCGGGCTCCATGGCCTCTTCGGCCAGGCGCCAGGCGCAGCTTTGCAGCACCTTGCCGGTGTGCACGATGAGCTGGGTGGCCATGTCGTGGAACTGCAGTTCGGTCACCGCCTGGTGCAGGGCCTCGCGCACCGGAGCCAGCTCGGTGGCCTGGCCGCCCTCGATCTGGCCCAGCGTGCGGTTGGCCGAGCCAAAGCGGTCCAGCAGGTTGGACGTGGCGTGGTCGAGCAGGCCTTCGAGGCGTTGCAGGTCGGTCATGGCCATCAGCAGGGCGTCCTGCAGGCCCGCGACCAGGTGCACCGGCAGCGAGACCGTCGGGGGCGCTTGCGACATCGTCGGTTGGTTCATGGGAGGCGTCGTGGGCTGAGTAGGGGGGCGGGTATTACAATTTTCGACATCTGTGCCCCGGTGTATCGACAGATAACGGCCCGAATTCAGCACCAGTTTGTGGCGCCCGCGTCCCTGAGGGGTGTCGCGCGGCGCCCATCCACACCCATCCAGACCATGAGCGCCCAGCCAGAGACGACGCAAAAACGCCCGGTCCGCATCCTTCATCTGGAAGATTCCCGGGTGGACCACGCGCTGGTGAAATTCGCCCTGCAGCGCAGCCAGCTGGTCAGCGACGTGGTGCTGGTGGACACGGTGGACGACTTCCGCCGTGAGTTGCTCTCGGGCCACTACGACATCGTGCTGGCCGATTACCACCTGCCCGGCTTTACCGGCATGGACGCCTGGGACGTGGTGGAAGAACTTCAGCTCGATGTGCCTTTCGTCATCCTTTCCGGAGCGATTGGCGAGGCCTCTGCGGTGGACGCCATGCACCGTGGGGTGAGTGATTACTTGCTCAAGGACAGCATGCACCGGCTCTCGCAAGTCATCGAACGCGCGATCGAGGTGCGTGAAACCCGACAGGCCAAGTTGCTGGCCGACGTCGAACTGGCCGAGTCGCGCCAGCGGCTGGCCGAGCTGGCCGAGCACCTGCAGACCGGCATTGAACAGGAACGCGCCGACATTGCACGCGAGATTCACGACGATATCGGCGGCGCACTGGCCGCCGTCAAGCTCGATCTGGCGTGGGTGGGCCGGCGCTCCACCGATGAAGAGATGCGCCGGCATGTGGGCTCGGCACTGGAGATGCTGCAGCACGCCCTGGGGGCGAGCCAGCGCATCATGATGAACCTGCGCCCACCCATCCTGGACCAGGGACTGGTGGCCGCCGTGATGTGGCTGGCCTCGGGTTTCGAGCGGCGCAACGGCTTGCGCATGACCGTGCGTCGGTCGTCGGAGCAGCTCGATGTGCCGCGGGAGGTGCAACTGGTGGCCTACCGCACCGCGCAGGAAGCCCTGACCAACGTCACCAAACACGCGCAGGCCAGCGCGGTCGACATCGACCTGAGCGACCGCGAAGGCGTGCTCACACTGGAAGTGACCGACAACGGCCGGGGCCTGGATGCGCAGGCCCTTCGCAAGGCCAATTCCTTCGGGTTGCTGGGTCTGCGCGAGCGGGCCGCCAAGGTGGGCGGCTGGCTCGACGTGAGCTCCTCGCCCAAGGGCACCTCGGTGATCCTCTCGGTGCCCCTGTCACCTTCCACGAATCCGAACGACGCGGCGAATGCCGACGAGGAACCCCATGATCAAGGTGATTTTGTGTGACGACCACGCTGTGGTGCGGCGCGGCATTCGCGACACGATCTCGGAGGCCACCGACATCCAGGTGGTCGGTGAAGCCGGCAGCTACCCCGAACTGCGCGACCTCATGCGCAAGGTGGAATGCGACGTGCTGGTGCTCGACCTCAACATGCCCGGGCGTGGTGGGCTGGAGGTGCTGGCTGCCCTGAAGGAAGAGGGCTCCGCCGTCAAGACGCTGGTGGTCTCCATGTACCCGGAAGACCAGTACGCCATTCGCTGCCTGCGCGCAGGTGCCCGAGGCTATGTCAACAAGGCCGGCGAACCCGCCGAGCTGGTGGGCGCCATCCGCACCGTGCAGCAGGGCCGCAAGTACGTCACACCTGAGGTGGCGCAGATGCTGGTGGACACGCTCAGCGCACCCGAGAGCGAAGAGCTGCATGCCACGCTGTCCGAGCGCGAGCTGCAGACACTGCAGAAAATCGCTTCGGGCAAGAAGCTCTCCGACATTGCCGAAGAACTCATGCTCAGCCCCAAGACGGTGAGTGTGTACCGCGCGCGCGTGCTGGAAAAGCTGCATCTGGCGAACAACGCGGAGCTGACGGTGTACGCGATCAGAAACGGAATAGTTTGAAGCTCCCCCCTGCGCCGCTTCGCGGCTTCCCCCCTCTCTGGCGCGCCTGCGGCGCTGGGAGGGGGGACGACAGCTTGGGCCGGCGGAGCCGTCCCTCGCTGTCTCTGGACACAGGCACTTCGCTCGCTGCGTGTCTTCACTCCCTCTCCCTCTGGGAGAGGGTTGGGGTGAGGGCATGGGTGCAGCACTTGCTCCCATGCAGCCTGCAGATAATGACCGCATGACAGCCGCGTCCTCAGCATCGATCTGGAGCCCGCTCCGGCAGCCCGCCTTCCGTGGGCTGTGGCTATGCGGGGCGGTGTTCTTCATCGGCAGCGGCATGCAGTCGATGGCCGCGGCGTGGCTGATGATCGAGCTCACCGGTTCGTCGTTTCTCGCCGCCCTGGTGCAGACGGCGGTGTTCCTGCCCATGTTCCTGCTGGCCCTGCCAGCCGGCGTGCTGGCCGACACCACCGACCGCAAGCGGCTCATCTCCGGCGCGCTGCTGGCCCAGGTGGCTGCCTGCGCCATGCTCGCGCTGCTGGTGCTCAGCGGTCATGGCGGTCCGGCTTCGGTGCTGTTCCTGGTGTTTGTGTGCGGCTGCTGCACGGCGGTGCTCACGCCCGCCTGGAATTCATCGGTCATCGATCCCGTGCCGCGCATCGAATGGCCGTTGGCCATCACCGCCATCAGCATCGCCTACAACGCCGCGCGCGCCATTGGCCCCACGCTGGCCGGCTTGCTGTTTGCCTGGGCGGGGGCGGGCTGGGTGTTCCTCATCACCGTTTTCACCACACTGGTCATGTGGGGATCGATCCGCCGCTGGCCGCCACGCGCGCATCCGCCCTCCAACCTGCCGCCCGAGCGGCTGTGGGGCGGCACCCTGAGCGGCCTGCGCTTTGCATGGCACTCGCGCATCATCCTGGCGCAACTGGTGCGCGTGATGGCCTACAGCGCGGCCGGTTCGGCACTGTGGGCGCTGTTGCCCGTGATCGCGCAGCGCCAGCTGGGTACCGGCGCGCAAGGTTTCGGCCTCCTCATGGGCTGCCTGGGCACGGGCGCGGTCATTTCGGGTCTGATGATCGGCCGCATGCGCGCGCGCTTCAGCCTGGACAACATCGTCGCCATGGCCTGCGTGGTGTTCTCGGTGGTCATGCTCATTGCCGCTCTGGTGCGCGTGCCGGCCGTGGTGTACCTGGCCATGGCGGTGGGCGGCGGGGCATGGATGTCGGCCATGTCCACCCTGAACGCCGCCACCCAGGGCAGCGCACCGCCCTGGGTGCGCTCGCGTGCGGTGGCCATGCACATCGTCTCCGCACTCGGCGCGTTTGCCCTGGGTTCGGCATTCTGGGGTGCCGTGTCCGACATCGCCGGCCTCACCAGCGCCTTGCTCGCTGCCAGCGTGCTCATGGCCGCGGGCCTGCTGCTGGTGCGGCCCTTCCCGCTGCGCGTGGGTGGGGACCAGGACGTGACCCAGGGCACGCCGTGGGACGAACTCTTCGTGGAAGCGGAACCCGCGCCGGAAGCTGGTCCGGTGGCGGTGGAGGTGGGCTACCGCATCCGCCCCAACGAAGACCGCGCGTTCCTGGACGCCATCAGCCAGATGAAGGCCCCCCGCCGCCGCGATGGCGCCACCTTCTGGCGCGTCTACCGCGACCTGGGCGAACCCTCACGCTACGTGGAGCGCTTCATCGTGGAATCGTGGGCCGACTACCTGCACCAGCGCGCCCGCGCCACCGTGGCCGACCGCACCATCGAGACCGAGGTGCGGGCGTACCTGGCCGAGGGTGAGAGCGCGAAGATGTCGCACTACATTGCGGAGCGGTGAGTTTGCGCAGGGTCAGGACTTCGCTGCGGTCGCGGGTGCCGGCGGCGTCGTCACCACCTGACCATCCTTCACCGGCAGCGTGGCGCCCGGCTTGAAGCTGGTGCGCACCGTGCCGTCCTTGCCTTCCAGGCGGTAGGTCACGTCGTAGCCCTTGAGCTTTTGCGACTTGTCGTTCACGGTGCGGCAGCGCTGCTCGACAGATATGACCGTGTCCTTCTGCTGCATGTTCTTTTGCACCTGGTTACCGGCATAACCTCCGGCAACAGCGCCCGCCACCGTGGCCACGGTGTTGCCGCTGCCTTTGCCGATCGTGCTGCCCAGCAGGCCGCCGGCAATGCCGCCAATGGCGGTGCCGGCGATGCGGTTCTGGTCCTTCACCGGCGCCTGGCGCTGCACCTGCACGTTTTCGCAGAGCTGGCGCGGCGTCACCACGGTTTCCATGATTTCCTTCACGGCCACCACTTCGGCTTCCTTGGGCTGCATCAACGTCTTGTAGCCGGTGACGCCGCTGGCGCCCAGCACGACCATGGCCAGGCCGCCCACGGCGATGCCCTTCATCATTGATTTGTCCATCTGCTCACTCCTGTTGGGTTTGTGCAATCGAATCTAGTCGCGGATCCCTGCGCTACTGTGACAAACCGTGTCGGCGGCGTGAAGCCTTGCAACCGGAAGCAACGCGCAGAAAGAAAAAAGGCCCCGGAACCGAAGTTCCGAGGCCTTTTGCGCTAAACGAGCCAGCGTGAAGGCTGGCGGGTCATGCTCAGTAGCCGCCGCGGCCGCCACCACCACCACCACCGTAGCCGCCACCGCCGGAGCGGTCGCCGCCACCGCCGTAGCCGCCGGTGCGGGGAGGACGTGCCTCCATCGGACGGGCCTCGTTCACGGTGACGCTGCGGCCACCGAGCGACTGGCCGTTCATGCCGCTGATGGCGGCTTGAGCTTCGGCGTCGCTGCCCATTTCGACGAAACCAAAGCCCTTGGAGCGACCGGTGTCGCGCTCCATCATGACCTTGGCGCTGTTGACCGAGCCGTATTCGCTGAAGGACTGTTGCAGGTCTTCGTCGCGAACGGTGTACGGCAGGTTGCCGACGTAAAGTTTGTTGCCCATGGGGGACTCCTCAAAAACATAGAAACAAAAGCGATGGCGGTCCCGTAAGCACAACAAACCCGAAAGTGCGCCGTGGCGCGCGAAACTGACCGATCACCAAACTGTGCCGCCGCAAAGCGACGTGCACCCGCGTATTGTGCTCCTTTGGCGGGCATCTTCCTCAAATGGGCCATTTTTCGCCGGAAACGAGTTTGCAGGCCTCTCTGTCACCACGCCAGAAATCCCCCGGCCCTGTTACACAATGCGCTGCAAACGCACTCACTGGAGACACCCCCCATGTTCGAAACCGCTACCGCAGGCAGCCTGCCCAAGCCGGCCTGGCTGGCCGAGACCGAAAAGCTCTGGCCGCAATGGAAGACCGCCGGCCCTGAACTGCAACAGGCCAAGGCCGACGCCACGCTGCTGTGGATCAAGGCGCAGGAGGACGCCGGGCTCGACGTGATCGGCGACGGCGAGCAGGCGCGCCAGCATTTCGTGCACGGTTTCCTGGAGCAGGTGGAGGGCATCGACTTCGCGAACAAGGTGAAGATGGGCATCCGCAACAACCGCTACGACGCCATGGTGCCGCAGGTGGTGGCGCCGTTGCGTCTGAAAGGCCGTGTGCACGCCTTCGAAGCCCAGCTGGCCCGCGCGCACACGAAGAAGAAGCTCAAGTTCACGTTGCCCGGCCCCATGACGATCGTCGACACCGTGGCCGACCGCTTCTATGGCGACAAGGTCAAGATGGCGTTTGCCTTCGCCGAGCTGCTGAACCAGGAAGCGCTGGCGCTGCAGGCCGATGGCGTGGACATCGTGCAGTTCGACGAACCCGCGTTCAACGTCTACATGAAGGAGGCCGCCGACTGGGGTGTGGCCGCGCTGGAGCGCGCGGCGAAGGGCCTGACCTGCACCACGGCGGTTCACATCTGCTACGGCTACGGCATCCAGGCCAATGTGGACTGGAAGCAGACGCTGGGCGAGGAATGGCGCCAGTACGAACAGGTGTTTCCCGCACTCGCGAAAAGCAGCATCCAGCAGGTGAGTCTGGAGTGTTTTCATTCGCACGTGCCGCCCGACCTGATGAAATTGCTGGAAGGCAAGGACGTGATGGTGGGCGTGATCGATGTGGCAAGCGAAGTGGTGGAAACACCCGAGCAGGTCGCCGACACCATTGCGCTGGCGCTGAAGTACGTGCCCAAGGATCGTCTGATCGCCTGCACCAACTGTGGCCTGGCACCCATGAGCCGCGAAGTGGCGGTGGCCAAGCTGGAAGCCCTGGCCAGAGGCGCCGCACTGGCCCGGCAAAGACTGGGGGCCTGAACATGCACGGTTTGCCAACGGCCGCACCGGCCGAAGTGGGGCTGTGCCCCGAGCGCACGCAACGCATCGTGCAGACGCTGCAGCGCGACGTGGACCGGGGTCGCCTGCCCGGGGCGGCGGTGCTGGTGTGCCGGCGTGGCCGCGTGGTGCTGGACGCCGCCGTGGGCCGGCTCGACCCGTTGCGTGACGTGCCCATGGGCACCGATGCGATCTTTCGCATCTATTCCATGACCAAGCCGATCGTTTCGGTGGCCGCCATGATGCTGGTGGAACAGGGCCGCCTGTTGCTGAGCGACCCCGTGGGTCAGTACATCCCGGCCTTCATGAAGCAGCAAGTGGCGGAGTCCTCGCCACAAGGCGTCCAGCTGGTGCCCGCTGCCCGGCCCGGCACCGTGCACGACCTGTTGCGCCACACCGCCGGTCTCACCTACGAATTCACCGGCAACGAGCATGTGAACCAGCTCTATTCGCAGGCCGGCCTGGGCGACAGGCAGCAGACCAACGCCGAACTGTGCGAGCGCCTGGCCGCGCTGCCGCTGGCCCACCAGCCAGGCACCACCTGGGCCTACAGCCGCGCCACCGACGTGCTGGGCCGCGTGATCGAAGTGGTCGCCGGCCAGACGCTGGGCGCCTTCCTCCGCGAACAAATCCTGCAGCCTCTGGGCATGAATGAGACCAGCTTCCACGTCCCGCCCGATCAGCACCACCGCATTGCCGAGGCTTTCGAGCACGACCCCGACGGCGGCACGCAGATGCCCATGCACGACCCGCGTGAGGTGCCCGCGCTGGAAATGGGCGGTGGCGGCCTGATGTCCACCGCGCACGACTACGCGCGCTTCCTGCAATGCCTGTGCAACGGCGGCGAACTCGAAGGTCAACGCCTGCTCTCACCCCACCTCCTCGCCTACATGACCGCCGATCACCTGGGCAGCGCCATCGCC
>Ga0070752_1001356_pt1 | contig 17320 bp, 29 predicted proteins | sample VirMetDEL_Aug_30_FD_77440 | JGI IMG/M metagenome (GOLD analysis project Ga0070752, IMG submission 77440) | Aqueous microbial communities from the Delaware River and Bay under freshwater to marine salinity gradient to study organic matter... | ecosystem: Environmental > Aquatic > Marine > Coastal...
CGGGCCAACCAAATCGAGACGCAAGACCCACGCATCTCGCAGATTCCCGCAACAATGCCAAACAACGGCTACCTAAACCCTCGCTAAAATGGCACTCACCGCAGAAGTTCTCTTTGTCAACCCCGACTACATCAAGCGCCTCACACAGCTTAACGGCGGTGTGGAAGAGGCCGTAATGGTTCCTGCCATCATTTTGGCTCAGGATAAGTACTTGCAACAATACCTCGGAACGGATTTGTTGAACAAATTGAAAACCGACGTCACGGGCGCGTCGTTGACAGGTGTATATCAAACGCTGCTCGACGAATACGTCCGTAAGGTGACTGTGTGGTGGGCTATGGTCGAGATGTTGCCGAATTTGTATGTGCAGTTGGATAATGGCGGATTGATTATCCGTACTGCTGAAAATACCTCAGCCATAACGGAATCCGATTTGCACCGCGAAATTGAAAAGGCCCGGCAGAACGCTCAGTTTTATACCATCCGCATGGTCGAATACCTGTTGCAGAACAGCGGCTCGTTCCCTGAATATTCAAGCAACAGCGCCAACGATATGTCGCCCGAGACGCAGGTGTATTATCAAAACGGCATGAGCATCAGCGGAACGGCTGGAGAAATTAACCCCACGTTGGCCGATTACTTGTTTGGGCGATGACTCGTCAAGAAAACGAGAAGGCTCTCCGCGCATGGTTGGCTAAACAAGATAAAAAACCCAAACCCAAACCAAAATCATGAGATACGCGCTCTCGCTGGCACTTTTGCTCATCGCTTTGCCTTTTTATGGCCAAGACGCCGTATGCGGCCCACAATGCAGTCACGTAGACCACGAATTTGAACACTGGCTCGCTCTGCGGACGGGTGGCAACAGGGATTCGGACTATTTTACCAAGTATCTACCGGTTGCTTTCCACGTTTTTGACGGTGCCTCAAACCCTGAGGCGGTAGAGGAGGCTTTTGCCCTCCTTCAGGAGCAGATGGTAGGCACGAACGTTATCCCTTGCCGCCATCAGACCAATTTTTACAACGAATACGACAGCCTCGAAACCGACCACCCTATCTACGACGTGCCGCTATACTACCAAGCGATGCAGGCGAACGAGATTTCAGGGACCCCCGCCACCGACGTATGTAACATCTACGTCTTTGCAAGTGTGGGCAGCGGAGTCGCGGGCTTCTCATGGGTGAACAGCAACCCCGTTAACTACACGTGGGATGGTATTTACATGAAGGCCGAACACTTGGCTTCCGCTGTCATCACGCACGAGATGGGTCACTACTGCGGGCTGTATCACACTTTCCAAAACTCCACGTGTAATACGGTCGAGGTGGATTGCGAAAGTCAGGGCGACTGGGTATGCGACACACCGCCCACTTCGGCTAACTTGAATTGCGAGTCCCCCTTCTGTTCGGAAGCCGATTACACGAACCACATGGACTACACGCAGAACTCATGTCGCGACCATTTTACAGCGGGACAAATTCAGCGTATGCATATGATGCTCGTAAACGGCGGAAGGAGTACGGTATGGCAGTCGGGACTATGCGTTGACCCCGACCTGTTGGACGTCGGTGTGTTGAGCGTCTCGAATTACAACCGGTGCGACGAGGACTACACGCCCAAGGTGCGACTAAGCAACTACACGAATATCGAAGCGGAAAACGTAGAGCTGTCGGTGGTGATGAACGGCCAACAATGGGACACCCTCGTCAACGTGCCAGCTCAAACCATCGCCACTTTTACAGGCCCGGCCTTGCAGGGTGAGTTCTTCAACGAGTACACAGGACAAGCGTATATCTACCTTGTGGGCGACAACAATCCTGATAACAACGCCAACACCTTCGAACACCAGCCGCACCCCCACGCGGTTATGAACATCGACATCCAGCATGACGTATGGCCGGAAAGCGAGCAATGGAAGTTCTACAAGGAGGGCGGCGGCAGCTCCGCCGACCAAGGTGCGCTATACTACGCGCGGGGTGGTAGTTGGCTTTCATTCAACAGCTACGACTCTTACGAGAACGGGCTTACGATGGAACCCCTCTTTACCCACGACGAGTTCTGTCTCACTGGTGGGTGCTATAACGGCTTCTTCCGTCATGAGGGGTACGGCACTACCCAAGAATATTACGAAGGGAGCTGGGATTGGGACGGCAACGCATGGGGGCCGTATGCAAATTTGGAGTGCGGCGTGAGTATCTACGTGGAACGAGGCCAAGAAACTGACACCTTGTACGAATATCATACGGATATGTGGGGGCCGGAAGGTAACCCCTTTTGGTTGGAAGGTGGCGACGAGTGGAACCTTGGCTGGCCGTATGGCTCTTCCTCAGAGCGCGTCTACGACTACTGCGTAGAAGATGCGTATTACGAGCCGACAGAACCGCAGGCGAGCCCCTGTCCGGGCGACTTCAACGGGGACGGGTTTATCCAAGTTCAAGACCTACTCGCCATTTGTGTCGAAATGGGTAAGGTTGGAGAGTGTCAGTGTGATATGGATGGCGACGACGACGTAGACGTGCAAGACTTCGCGGCTTTTCTCGGGGTTTTCAATACCGACTGCGAAGGGCAAGAGATGGCACCGCCTACGCTCAGGCAACTTGAAGAGGCTGGCCTCAGCCCGAAGCTCGTCGATATGTCCGGACGTAAGGTCAACAATCCAGTACGCGGCATTTATCTCGCCGAGGTGGAAGTAAACGGAATCACAATGCATATCAAAGTCTTGCTATGACCGACATGCTCGTTACATTAGTTCCGTCACTGTTGACAGCGGTTGGCGTGTGGGTGTCTTTGAATTCCGAAGTGGCCAAGTTGAAGGGTCGCGTATATCGGTTAGAGAATGACCACAACGAATTGAAGATGATGCTCAAGGAATGCGTGGAAGGCATCCAAGAATTGAAGTTGTTACTTGCAAAAAAAGGCATCTGATGTACAAATGGTTCAAGCTCTCTGAGTTCGATTCGCCTGACAAGCCCGGCAGCGGCGAGATGATGGAAGCCGAAGTGTTGGAGGCCTTGGATATAGCCCGGGACATTTATGGCCACCCTATGGTAATTACATCAGGCTTCCGGACGGTTGAATACAACCGGCAGTTACTTGAAAAAGGGTACCCAGCCAGCCCACGGAGTTCTCACTTGCTCGGGTGGGCGGCTGACATCGCCGTACCAAACAGCCGTAAACGCTTCCTTATGCTGGAGGCTTTGCTCGATGCTGGTTTCAACCGTATTGGCGTATACGACGAGCACCTTCATGTGGATATGGACCCTAACAAATCTCCCAACGTGATATGGACCTCATAAGAAAGTCACGCACCATCCATCAGGTGGACACCAACTTCCAAAACCGCAAGGACAGCCGCCACTTCCTATTCATCAGCGACATACACTATGACGCGATGAAATGCGACCGCGAGATGCTTCACAGGCACCTTGAAGAGGCGCAAGAACTGGGGGCGGGTGTTTTCATTTTCGGGGACTTGTTCGACCTGATGCAAGGCCGCTTCGACCCTCGCGGTAATTACTCCGAACTGCGCCCCGAATACAAATCGTGTGTGTATGTGGACGAGGTGATTCAAGATGTGGGCGAAAGGCTGGCCAAGTACGCCGACGTCATCAAGTTCATCAGCAAGGGCAATCACGAAACCAACATCGAGAAGCGCATGATGGTCTCCCCTATCGACCGCGTGGCACAAATCATCAACGAAAAGGGTGGCCACGTAGAGGTAGGTGGATATGCCGGTTGGTTATGCGTCCAAGCCCACAGGAACGGAAGCGCGCGCAAGCGGTTCAACATCCATTATCACCACGGATACGGCGGTGGAGCCAAGCGCTCGAAGGGCGTACTGGGCATTGACATCGACCAAAAGGATTTCCCCGACGCGGACCTTATCCTTCGCGGCCACGACCATCAAAAATGGTATCACCCCGTTACGATTGACCGCATCAACCAGCGTTATGCGATGGAACAACGGACCGTACATCATATGAGGCTCGGCAGTTACAAGAAATTGGGCGACCGGTATGCCGGATGGGCGACCGAAAAAAACTTCAGTACGCCAAGATTGGGCGGCTGGTGGGCACGCTTGCGTGAACAACGAGATAATTACGTCTGGGAGGTGCGCGAAGCTAATTAAGAGCTATGTTTGCTCTGCGTTTGATGAAACGCATAGTGACTACTTTTGTTTTGTAGCGGCTTCGCAACGGCGGGGCCGCTTTTTTTTGTGCCCTGCAAACCCTCGCCAACACTGGAAAGCAGAAAAAAAAGAAAAAAAAGTTGCCCAAATGCTTGTGGAGAAAGTTTTTTTGCCTGTTCTTTGTGTCAACAAAACATTCAAACACACACACTATGTTTTACATCAACATCACCAAGGCCGACGAAACAACGTTCAACGGCGTTCAGCAAACCACTGCCGCCCTCTGTGACATCAACCGCAAGCGCATGACGTGGGAGCGTGACGACTACGAAGGTGCCAAGGCCGCCGCCAAGTTCTTCGCCCGTAAGCGCGGCTACTGTTTCCTGAACGTTGACGCCGACATCCCACAGGACGAGTACACGTACGTCCAAGTTTCATACGACTCAAACCTCTCAAAGTAATTACTATGAGCAACACTTACAACGGCTGGACAAATTGGGAAACATGGCAGATTCTGCTGTGGGCCAGCAACGACCAGCACCTTTACAACTTGACGACGGAGTTTGTCACATGGGCCTCTCGGTTCGCAAGTTTTGATTACAAGTGCCAAAAGTTCTTCTACGACATGTTCCCGAACGGGACACCCGACATGGACGGAGTGGAAGATATGTCGGCAGTCAATTGGAAAGAAATCGCACAACACCTCGAAGAATGGAACGACTGAAACCAAACGGAATCTCACACACGGTCTACCCTGATGAGCCTTGCACGGATTTCAACGAGTGGACGGCTAACTTCACCCGACAAGAAGTGGCCCGCGACGCAGACGAGTTCAAGCGCAAGTTCGACTCCCTTTGGGCGGACTTCAAGAACTCCATCACAGGATGAACACCTACGAAGTCTTATACTTTCGTGGCTACGACCACGACGACTGGAACAAGCTCACCGTCACGGCATACACCGAAGTAGAGGCCAAGAGCAAAGCACAAGACGCCGTACCTCGCGGCTGTCGTGTGAAGAAAATTAAACTAATTCAAACCAGCGCGGACACGCGCACAAAACCCTGTAACATGGCACAAGCCAACATCACGCGGATTGAACCCGCAAACCCCCCAACGTGGCAAGGCAGCCACGGAACTATGTATGCCTTTGACGTCGACCTGAGCGACGGCACTCAAGGCTCTGTCAACACCAAAAGCCCGAACAAATGGAAGGTCGGGGATGCGGTGGAGTATACGGCGCAGAGCACCCACCACGGAACGAAGTTGAAGCTGGACAAGCCGGGTTTCAGCGGTGGGGGGTTTACCGCCAAGAGTGGAGGCAATGACGACGCGACGAAAGGCATTATCGCTTCGTGGGCGGTCGGAATCGCTATGCAAGTCGCAGACCGCGACGCGCAGAACTACGACGTGCAAGTGATGCAATATGCGCGGCTTGCGTTGGAGGCACGCGCTACAATCAAAAACGAAGTACGGCCGTGATGACGTGGTGGAAATGGTATGACGAACCTTTGAAGGCCGGGTTGTATCTCTGTTGCTGGGGCCACCTTGATGATTACCGCAACAATATCTATGAGGTACACCGCTTTGATGGAGAAAAATGGATTCTCCCCAGTGCCCGCCCTTACCCTCTTTGCTGGTCGGAAATCACGCATCCGCAGGAAGAGAAGATGTTGCGTGAACTACATGAAATGAAATGAACAATCACCAAAAATTATGGACGCGAAAAGACGTCCAACAGCTAAAGCACATGGTCAGCAACGGCGAAAGCTGGGTAACTATCTGCACGACGCTCGGTCGGACGAAGGGAGCGTGTCAATTCAAGGCGTATGAACTGAAAGCCAAGCGCCCCAAAAAACAAAAAACCATCACCTATACCAAATACCTCAAACCGCAAAGCGAGGTGAGCCTGTTGTGGGGCTTGGTAAAATGGACTAAGGCATGAAGAGTTACATCCACAAGCATTTCGGCACTATTACGGCTTGCGCTACGGAACTCGGTGTGACGACGCAGACGGTGCAGAACTGGATTCAACGCAACCCGCGAGGCATCCTGAAACACGCGCCTGAAATCATCGCCAAGAAAGACACCACATACCTTCAATTGGAGGGCGAGGTGTTGTTCCGAGAGCATGAACTTACAGTACTGGAACCAACGCGCGACACATGAGTAAGGAAAAACTGGCTCAGCAGTGGATAAATGGAGGGGGCTACGGCTCCCTCCCATCCCGCCCGGGCACATCAAAGAGCAGTTCGTATCACACCACCAGCAAAGGCACCCACTATTACGGCGTCAAGACGTGGGACCCGTGGAAAAAACGCTGGTGGATAATTCAGACATACCCATGAAGACAGTAAACAGCGTCAGCGGCGGGCAAACGTCGGCATACCTGATGAAGCACTACCCAGCCGACTACAATCTTTTTGCATTGGTGCGCATCAACGCGCCCGATGCGGCACCCAAAGACCCGTGGATTAAGAAGTACGTACAGGAAAAACTCGGTTGCGACTTCGTGGCCACAGCCGAAGATGATGTAATTTTTTACACGCTGGCTGACTTGGAACAATTCACGGGACAAGAAATCACATGGGTAAGCAACCCGACTTTCGACGATGTGATTCAGAACCACAACATACTCCCGACGTTGTTCCGCAGATTTTGCACATCAGAGATGAAGGTGATTCCCGTGGCGAAGTTCATTTGGGAAACCGTCGGTGAACCTGTCGAGTTGCGACTGGGCTTTCGCGGAGGCGAAGAACGACGTGTGAAGCGCAAGATTGAGAGTGCTAATGAAGACGGCTTGGAAGAAGCGCAATGGGTGGTCGGCAAGCACAAAAGCGGTAAGAACAAATGGAAGAGCCACGCTTACGCCAAGTACTCATTTCCGTTGTTTGAAGCGGGCATATTCAACGACAAGATTCGGGCGTATTGGTCGGACAAGCCCGTGAGGTTTGCAGAGCGTAACAACTGCGTCGCATGCTTTCACCGCAACCCCATACTCTTGAACCTGATGGCTCAGAAGTTCCCTGAGAAATACGCTTGGTTTGAGGAAATGGAGGGCAACGGCAAACAGCGCACTACCAAAACAGGCAAGGTCATGAAGTGGAACACCTTTCGTTCTGACGGTTCTTATGAAGACTTCCGTAACCACCGTACGCAACTAACGATGGAGGACTTGGAGGGCTTCACGGATTGCGACTCAGGTTATTGCGGATTATGACGACCTTGTGGCCATGACAAGAGAATTTAAGGGCGTATGGATTCCGGCCGAGGTGTGGTTGGACGACCGCTTATCATTGACAGAGAAGGCACTGCTCGCAGAAATCGACTCGTTTACTGGCAACGGCAAATCCTTCTACAAATCCAACGACACCATCGTGGAGGAATACAAGGTGAGCCGAAGCACGATAAGCCGAGCCGTGAAGCACTTGAGCGAACTGGGGTACATCGACGTGGTAAGCGACGGCAGAAGCCGACATATTACGTCGCGAACAGGCAGAGTGGTCAAAATGACCAGTCAGGGTGGTCAAAATGAACATGCAGAGTGGTCAAAAAGAACACCAACTAATACAATAGACAAATACAGATACAACACAAGGAAAGAAGAGGGGGTGGTCATGCCATATGACTCGGATGATTTTCGACGTGCATGGCAGACCTATCTCGATATGCGCAAGGCGCAACACAAGTTCCAATACAAAACGACTGCAACGGAGCAAACGGCTCTACACCAATTACAAAAAATGTCCAACGGGAGCGAAGCCACGGCCATCGCCATCATAGCCCAGAGCGTCGCGTGGTGCTGGAAAGGCTTGTTCCCACTTAAACAAAACAAAAATGAATCAACTGGTCCGTCAGACGGAAGCCTCATTGAAGCGCATCTCCGCAACCTCGGTACTAACACCTGAGCAAGCATGGCAAGAAGGCACGAACGTAACTGCCGCCTTCCGCACCAACCCAGCCCAAACCGAGGCCGCCCTTATCCTCATGCTCAAGAAAACGCTTATGTCGTTGGAGATGAACAAGACCATACGTTCCGACGAGGATTTGTTGTTTGCGGTGGAACATCTCCGTACGGAGTTTCCCGTCATGAAGCTGGAGGAATGGGCCATCATCATGCACCGACTGAAAACAGGCCAATACCCCGTAAAATACGAACGTTTGAAGTTACCTGAACTTGTCACTATATTCCGCGAATACGAAGGCGAGAGGGCTGAACGTCGTGAATCAGCGTGGGGGCAGTTGAAAAAAGCGACCCCAGACACATTGAGCGACGAGGAATTACAGCAACTCTACGCCCGACACAAAAAGCATCGTGAAGAACAACAAAAAGAACGGGACAAACAAGCGGACATCAACCGCGTCAAGACGGACGAACGCGGCCGCTGGAAACACATCCCGTACAACTCCGCGCAAGACGAGATTCAACAGGAGCGCGGCGGTGAAGAAACTTGACAGCGTCTTTAGCCAATACATCCGACTGCGCGTTGCCGACGATACTGGTCACGGGCGTTGCTATACGTGTCACGCCCGTAGACATTGGACAGAAGTGGACGCAGGTCATTTTATGAGTCGCGCTTGTATGTCGACGCGGTGGGACGAGAGGAACGTCCAATTTCAGTGTAAGAGGTGTAATGGCTTTCGCAGCGGGGAGCAGTTTCTATTCTCGATTGCATTGGATAACCAGTACGGAGAAGGCACGGCCGAGCAATGTTTGCGGGCCAGCAAACAGATGCGCAAGTTCAGCCGCGAGGAGTTAGAGGGGATGTATCATCATTACAAACGACTCGTCGATGACCTCAGAAGTACGAAGGGCCTTTGACACTTGGTTCTCCGAAGCATACAACCAATTGATTGAATCAGCTCGCGGTATGCATCGCGACTCTGAGGACCTCGTACATCACACCTATCTCGCGTGCATTAAGGCGGCACCACCTCACATCATGGACAATCCAGCAGGGTATTTCCATACTGCCATGTGGATGCAAGCGACGAGAGGTAGTTTCAAGCGCCTCTATGTCATATACGACCGCCCGTTGGGGGAATGCGTCAGCCGAGATAATATCGCCGAACAAATAGCCCGTGAGGAGGCCATGCTCTTGACCAATCATCTCGCATGGTTCGATAGGCAAGTTTTGCGATTGTACTTGGAAGGCTATAACTTACGCCAAGTCAGCCGCGAAAGCGGCATACCACACACGACCCTTTACCAGTCGTTACACAGAACAAAAAAGAAATTACGCCATGCTATTCGTAGATAACAACGAACGTGAAGCACGTCTTGATACGTGTCGCACCTGCCAGCATTTCGTAGCGGTGACTCAATCGTGTGGTCCTCTGATTACGGAGGCCTTCACCGACTCTAAGCTATGCGGGTGCCATATGCCCACAAAAACACGATTGAAGGTGGCCAGTTGTCCGCTTGATAAATGGTCAGCCACAATTAGCGCGGAAGACATCAAGGCCGTACGGCATATGTTAGAGAACAAACAAGATTACACCAACGAGGATTTAGTGGTGTGGTACAACAAGATGACAGGGGGCCAAAGATTGCGTACGACCTGCACGTCTTGTAATAATCAGATGTTCAAAGAGCTGAAACGGCTGGTTAAAAGCGCAGACGATGAATAATGCTGACTTGTATCTTCAGGTCGGCAAGTTGTATGACGACATGAATCACGGCCTCAGCTTGTCGTATGAAATACACAAATGCCGACGAGCCAGCGAACGTCTGGACGTAATATGGGATGAAGTCATAAAAGCAACACGCCGACAGCCGCTGTGCGACTTCAGGTTCATGTGCTTCAAATACCTACGCGATAAGAGGTTCACGTGCCGCGAGATAGGAACCGCATTTGGCAACCGCGACCACACGACTGTCGTATACGGGAATCAGCAGTGTAACTATCTACTGGAATACGATGCCGATTTCCGAAAGCGATGGGCTATATTTTTACAATCATGACGAACCGCAAAGCCAAGCGCATCCTGAACGAATCCGACGACTGGGTATTGTTCAGCAGTAAGAAGAAAGGCGACTACTACGAGATGGTCGTAAGCATGAACCGCGACGAAGCGTGGGAGATACTCCTGCAACTGGCTATCGACAAATACCACATCCGGGAAACATTCCGCAACATCATAAACATCACCGATGAACACCTTAAAGACAACCAAGATTCGTCCGAACCCGAATAACCCACGTATCATACGCGACGAGAAGTTCCGGCAGTTGGTAAAATCCCTGCGTGACTTCCCGGAGATGTTGCAAGCACGGCCTATCGTCGTCGACCCGGACAACGTGGTGCTCGGTGGTAATATGCGCTTGAAAGCGTGTATTGAAGCCGGAATCAAAGAAGTACCCGTATACGTGGCCACGTGGGATGAGATTCAGCAAAAGCAATTCATCATCAAAGACAACATCGGTTACGGCGAATGGGACTGGGATATGCTGGCCAACGAATGGGAGGCGACAGAGTTGGCCGAGTGGGGTTTGGACGTGTGGCAGCCGGAGGCGGAGATAGATTTGAGCATCCTCGAAGAACTCGACGACCAAAACCCTGAAGAGTTTACTGATGGGGTTCGCAAAGCCGTGTGCATCGACTTCACCTTGGAACAACACGCCGAGGCGGCAGTCATAGTTCAGCGCGTACGCAACGAAGGCAAAGACATCGGCACGCTGGTTCTTTCGTATCTCAAGACACTGTGACGCGACAGCTATTGTTCCTAAGCGACGTCCGCTATGGCGGATGGGTGACGTTTACTTACCATCTCGCTATGATTTTGGGCAAGCCGATGGTATTGCGACCCGCCAACAGCTTTCGCGGTGGTGGTGTGTTTTATGACGCGCTCAGTTACAAGAACGTTGCTGCGTCCGCGCTGCGTCAGCTGCCAAAGCCAATCGTAACTGCCGTCAGCCCGAACAAGCGCCATATACTCAAGGACCTGCAAAGTGGGTATCTCGTGGTGCATGACCCGACAGAGTTTTGTGAAGAGTTGTTCGAGTACGCCAAGAGGAGCAAGACCTTCGTCATCAGACATAAGGTCCAAAAAGCCCTCGCGGCCAAAGGCATTGAATCGACTTTGCTTCGGCACCCCTTTTACCAATACGCTAAGGCACCAGCAGGTAAGAGAGTTAATAGAGCGATGAGCCGCGTTGATTGGGATAAACACACTGACCTCATATTGCGAGCGAATGCTCTCGGGGCCGATGTCAACATCCACGGGCAGGTCAATAATCAATACTTCTTCCACGGCAAACTCGAAGAATTGGATTTCAAGCGCTGGCATCGTGGAGCATATGGTCGCACCCTCAAAGAATCATCTCAGCTGTATGGCACGACGCGACACTTGGTAGACATGAGCGTCATCAAAGGCGACGGAGGTGGGACGCAATACACCTTCCTCGACGCCGAATACCACGGAGCAGGGCTGATACTCAACAGAGGTTGGACAGAGGTTGAAGGGAGTTTGTATCAGGATGGTGTCAATTGCTATGCCGTCAGCACGCCTGAGGAATTGTGTGACGCCTTGCAACGGCCTCCGCTCGTCGCGCAACTTTTGCCGACACAAGAAATGAACCAGTACTGGAAAAAAGCAATGCAATGAATCGTATCGACCTTCAGCGTGTAGAGCACAACATCAAAAAGGGCCAGCAATGCCCACAGCATACCCCAAACGTGAGTAGCGACTGCACGCTATACGAAGACGGCGAACTGGTCGGGTTCTTCATCAAGGAACTGCCCAGCAAAGCAAAAGCCCTCGCCGACATAGCCAACCATGAACTACGAAGCGACAGAGTGCCCAAGGCCGTTATGGAGCGCAAAGAACGCATCGGCACACGCCCCGACGGAACGGGCATATATGACGTCGTTCAGCAATACAGCACCATCATCGGTAGCATCCCGCCAAAACCCCATATGAGGCGCGTATATGCCAGCCGCAGTTCCGTTCATGCCGTACCTACGACCAAAACGTTCGTCAAAGCTATGATGGCACTCATGAATCAATGCGAACTCATCTACCGCGACATCATGCCCGCAACGGCACAAGAGCAAGAAAGGCTCGTAAGCGAGATACCTGAAAAGTGGAGGTTTGGGAAGCTGTTTACGAGTTCCATCAGCAACTACAACATCAGCGCCCCATACCACACGGACAACGCCAACGTGAAAGGGTCATGCAACTTTATCATCACAAAGCGCAACAATAGTAAGGGCGGGAACCTACACGTCCCTGATTATGATGCGACGTTTGACCAATGCGACTATTCACTGCTCGTATATCCTGCGTGGCGCAATATGCACGGTGTAACGCCCATCACAACGACGCAAGACGGCGGGTATAGAAACTCACTCGTGTTTTATGCCCTTCAGTCGCTCAAGAACGCATAATGGACAATTTAGACACCCAAAAAAGGAACATGATTGAGGCGCTTGAACGTAGCCTCGGCATCGTTACCACGGCTTGCCAAGCGGCCAACATCGCAAGGCAGACGCATTACAACTGGATGAAAAGCGATGAGGCATACGCCAAGGCAGTACGGGAAATTGAAAACCGGACTTTGGACTTCGCCGAGTCGCACCTGCACAAGCTAATCAAAGACGGCAACCCCGCCGCGACCATCTTCTTCCTCAAGACCAAAGGCAAGGCCCGCGGGTATGTGGAGCGTCAGGAGATTGAAGTAGCCGAGAAGAAGCCGCTGTCGTGGTTTACAGGTGACGAGTCAACCGTGAGTTGAAGCAACCCGCCACATATTACCACGTAAAAGGGTGCTCATCCAAGGTGCAAGTTCACCAAGGGGGCACCCGTTCTGGTAAGACGTACTCGATTATACAGGCGCTGATTGAACTATGCCACGCCAACGAAGACAGCGGGGCAGTCATAACAATCGCCCGTAAGACTTTCCCGGCCATCCGCGCCTCGGTGATGAGGGACTTTTTCGAGATACTGGAGAACGAAGGACTGTATAACCCGGCCCAACACAACAAAAGCCAAGCGACGTATGTGCTGTTTGGGAACATGATTGAGTTCATCTCCGTCGACCAACCGCAAAAAGTACGGGGACGTAAAAGGGACATTCTATTTGTCAACGAGTGCAACGAACTGACGTTGGAAGATTGGCGGCAGTTGATTCTCAGAACGACTGGGCGAATCATTATCGACTACAACCCATCGGACGAGTTCCATTGGATATACGACCACGTACTGACGCGCGACGACCATTCGTTCTTCCAAACGACATACAAAGACAATCCGTTCCTCCCGCAAAGCACCATAGACGAAATTGAGCGCCTGAAAGACGCTGATGAGAACTATTGGAGGGTATACGGATTGGGGGAACGTGGCACCAGCCGAGCGACCATCTTCACGCATTGGAAAACGACTGCCCAAGTACCCGACGGTTGGAAGCTGTTGTGTTATGGTCTGGACTTTGGTTACACGAACGACCCGACAGCCATCGTCGCCGTATACACCGATGGAGAGGGGTTTTGTTTGGACGAGCTTTGCTATGGCCACGGCCTGACGAATGCGGCCATCACACAAACCTTACGCGACGCAGGGGTCGGCAGGGGAGATATGGTTGTGGCCGACAGCGCCGAACCCAAAAGCATTGACGAGATACACGGCCACGGGTTCAACGTGCATCCGGCGCGCAAGGGGCCAGACTCAGTACGGAGTGGATTGGACTATATGCGTTCGCGCCCGTTGCTTATCACCGAGCGAAGCATCAACGGCATAAAGGAACTGCGCAATTACAAATGGAAGGAGGACAAGAACGGCAAACAGCTGAACGAGCCCGTGGATGCCTTCAATCACTTTGTTGATGCCAGCCGCTACGCCATCACCTTCAACCAAACGAACCCAAATTACCGGCAGTACGCCGTCGGCTAACCCTCGCAAACAGAGGAATCCAAAAAATAATTTGAAAAAAAGAGAAAAAAAATTTGGTTTTAGGAAGGAGGTGCCCCCATCTTTGTGTCAACAAACAAACAAAAACAAAGCACTATGTCTACCTCCAACAACACCCCCAAAGCTTTTGAAGCTGGCAAGTCTTACATCAACAAGCAAGACGTCCTGAACGGCTTGTGCTCCGGATTCCGCGTCATCAGCCGTACCGACAAGATGCTCTCAATCATGACGGGCACGAGCGGCAAGCCACGCAACGTCCGAGTCCGCGTCACGAACGGCCACGAGTGGGTGAAAGACAGCAATAGCCCTTACGCCTCCGCTGTGTGGGCCTAAACAAACCTGCAACACGATGCAAAACACACAACACCATGCCTAACGCCCACATTACCTCCGCCGCTCAAATCATCGCCAACGCCATCGCCCAGCTCGATGCCATCAACGCCAACGCTCAGGGCATTAGCGAACGCGCCTTCGACCTCGACGACACGACCGACGTTGACACCATCCGCGCCGCCCGTCAAGCCCTCCGAGTAATTGAGGCTTCCGGAGCGATTGAAACCTTGCAAGTCATTAACTCAAACCTTCACGTGACTGCACTCTAAGACCACAAACAAACACAAACCTCCAACACGATGCAAAACAAAAGCACCAAAGGCAAAGACCTCGCGTGGGACATCGCCACCCGCCTCCGCGGAAACGAATTCAAGGACATGACGCTGGGCGAGATTGACGACTTCCGCGCCGAGATGGCCAAGTTCCTTGACCTGAAGAAAGAATGGTGACAGGCACCAGCCCCCTCCCACTGACAGGACGCTTCGGCGTCCTTTTTTTGTGCCTTATTTTGCGCGGGTAAGCAAACCCCCTAAACCTGTTATATTGATATGAAGTTGCGTCTACCTGCCCGATTCGAGGACATGACTCTTGGGATGTTGCAAGTACTGGAAACGTCGGACGATATGCTGACGTGTCTGGAGGCCGTAACGGGCCAGCCCCAAGAGCAACTTCGCCAACTGCCTCGTAACCTTTTGCAAGAGGGCTACAATCACATTCAGGCCGTACGGCAGTCGGAAACGTCGCGTCACGTCGAAAGTTTTGCGCTCAATGGAGTGGAATACGGCTTCATTCCCAACTGGGATGAGTTCACCGCGGGCGAATACATTGACGCCGAACAATACACTGCCGACTTCTGGCCAAACGCTCACAAGCTGATGAGCATCCTTTTTAGGCCCATAGAGCGCAAATGGGGTGAATCATACAGCATTGCGCCATATACGGCAAAAGAGGACGCTGAGGCGCTTAAAATGATGCCAGCAGACCAAGTTTCGGGCGCGTTGCTTTTTTTTTGCGATACAAAGAGCGAACTACTGACCACTTTGCAGTCCTCTTTGATAGCGACAGCGATGGGCAGGACACTTTCGGGCGGAAATGGGGGTGGTACCCCGTCCTTTATGCGCTTGCGAATGAATCGTATCTCGAAATGGATGCGGTCACGCGGACACCTGTGGGGCATTTATTCACACACTTGGCGTTTCTGAAGGACCTCGAACACAAACGCAAACAAGCCATCAAGCGATGATTTCATACAATAACATAGTCACCAAGTTTGAGGAGTTCGTAGGTGCCCATCTGTTTCTTCAGACGTTCAGCCACGGCAGCCCCAGCGATGTTGACCTTGACAAGTTTGAAACATACCCGCTCCTTCACCTCGTATACGTCGGTGGTGGGTACGTCAACAATGTCAAGACATACAATTTGGAAATCTACATCCTCGACAATCCAGTACGGGACGAGGACAAGGTCGGTTTCCAAAAAAGTGTAATCAGCGCCACTGAGCAAGCGGCCGAAGACATCCTCGCCGACATTGAGAATGGGGGCAACATCTTCCAATTCGGCTACCAATACGACATTCAAAGCGCGAACATCGTGCCCTTGGAAGATATGCGCTCAAACATCTTGGCGGGAACTCTCTTGACCTTGAGTATTGGCGTCGCATACCAATATGATGCTTGTAACGCGCCGCTGAGCGGGGTAGAACCCGAAGGCAGCGTTCCGCAGCCTTTTGTCACGCGAGGCCTTTTGCGCGTGCGGGAAGTGGATGGCACACCAGACGTAACCAGCGTGGCGACAATGATTGTCCCAAACAACTCTCTCACCGACGATGGTGATGGGACGATTACGCTGGACTTTGCTGCCGGGACTGTGAGCTCGGTAGGGGCTGACGCACCGCTTTCGAGCACCGGGGGGACAGCGCCCGTTATCAGCTTGAACACAAGCGGCGTTACGGCAGGTGACTATACCGCTGCCAACATCACCGTGGACGACTATGGCCGCATTACGGCCGCCACAAGTGGAGCCGTAGCCGACGCCACCCGAATCATCGTGACGGCCAAGAACGTTTCGGGCGGGACGCTGGCCAACGGCACGCCCGTCCACGCCGTGACACCCATCAGCGCGGGCCAACAGGTGGAGGTCATCGCGGCACGAGCCGACACGCCCTCAGCTATGCCCGCTACGCTCGTCCTCAATGAGCAATTGCTGGACGAAGAGGAAGGGGAGGCCATTGTAGTGGGGTTGATTCAGAACGTCGACACCTCCGCCTTCACAGCGGGCGACGTAATCTACGTCGGGCCGACAGGGGGTTACACCAACACCAAGCCGACAGGAACCAACCTCATCCAAAACATCGGCATTGTCGTCAAGTCCCACCTCTCCTCCGGCAGCGGTATCGTGTACGGCTCAGGGCGCTCCAACGACGTGCCCAACATCCCCAACGGACAAACGTGGATAGGTAACGCCTCCGGGGTAGCTACGCCTACAACCCTTGCGGACGTAGCCACGACAGGCACGGCCATTTCGCTCACCGACATCAACTCGGTAGGCAGCGGGGAGATTATCACCAACGCGGAGCGCACCAAGCTCACAGGCATCGAAGCCGGGGCGGAAGTGAATCCTGACGCGTCCGAGGTTAAGACCCTCTACGAAAGCAACGCGGACACCAACGCCTTCACGGACGCAGAAAAGACCAAGCTGGGCGGCATCGCGGCTGGAGCTGAGGTCAACGTGAACGCGGATTGGAACGCCACATCAGGCGACGCTGAAATCCTCAACAAGCCGACCATCCCAGCGGCACAAGTGAACTCCGACTGGGACTCGACTTCGGGCGTGAGCGAGATTCTAAACAAGCCCACCCTCGTCGAAAACATCGGAGACCTCGGAGACGTGACGGAGACGGCTCTCACAGCCGGGCAACTTTTGTACTACGACGGAGCGGGATGGATAAAC
>Ga0070752_1001358_pt1 | contig 17301 bp, 20 predicted proteins | sample VirMetDEL_Aug_30_FD_77440 | JGI IMG/M metagenome (GOLD analysis project Ga0070752, IMG submission 77440) | Aqueous microbial communities from the Delaware River and Bay under freshwater to marine salinity gradient to study organic matter... | ecosystem: Environmental > Aquatic > Marine > Coastal...
CGATGCAAGGTCGTTAAACACTCGTTCGATGAATTGCTGTCTGCCGTTTACGTATGTGTTTTGGAACAACTCAAACGAATCAACAAGCTGGTTTCGGCTCGTGAAGATTCCGTCCTCCTTGATACCAAATAGAGCTGGGTCGGTTACCGAATGACCAGCGTAGATTTCACGTTGTACGGTTTTGTTTAGAATGTCGAAACGCTTGTCGAAGTCGTTACCATTCAACTGCTGAATCTCCACCCCTCTGTCCCTTGAATCGGCAAAGTTCAGAACGATAGAATTGGCGTTGTCCGTTCCCGTGAACTTGTCCTTAATCTGCCGCTCGATTTCCTCTTGTTCCTCAAGGGTCGGTTCTCCATTGTAAAAGGAAACGATTGTCCCTCCGACAAAGTTATTTTTTACCGCATTCAGGTGGAAGTTGGCTATTTCTACGTCTAACTCAATGTAACCCGTTGACCCTAAATAGGTCGGCAATGGGTAGTATTTGCAGTCAGGCGAGTAACCTTTGACGTAAAGTAGCTGCTTTCCACTCGGTTCTTTCCAATTGAAGGCATCAATTTCCTCAACTACTGGGTTATGCTTCTTCCAATCCTCTGAGTAGTAGTATTTCGTGCCGTCCTCGTTTGAACGATAACGGGCAAAATCAGCGTGATAAATAGCTGCTATCTTGTCGTTCAGTTGGTTATAAACGATTTCAAGAGCGAAGCCGTTGTAGAGTTCGTAGTCAAGTGCAACCTTCTCCAAGATGTCGTTAAGGCTCTCGTATTGGTTCGGCTCTTGAATAAATTGCTGAAGCCTTGCAAGCCCCATTGTGTCCAAACCTTCCTTATTAACCGACCATCCCTGACCGACTACGTAGTCTTTCTTTGAGTTGATGATAGCGTGATGCTTGGCACTTCTACGGTAAAGGTTCAGAAGGTACTCAGGGTAACGGTTTTTATATTCGCCTTCGTCTCCGAATAGAATCCAATCCTTGCCTCTCGCCTCTTTAAAGGTCGGTACTTTATGCGCTCCGAAGTTTAGAATTTTAAGAGCCATAGACTACATAGTTTGAGTTTCCGCCTGAGTAGGTGGTTACTGGTGTTTGAGTTCCCGTTACTTTGACTATTCCCGATTCTAATTCGGTCAATCCTGTCGGGTCTAAATTTGAACTTGATGAGTTCGCGTAAACGAAGTACCGCCATTGTCCCTCTGTTGGAAGCTCCACCTCCGCGTTCAAGTTATCAGGTGTTGACGTTTCCGTGATGGTAAACTTGTTAAACCGCTCAGGATATGCGCTTGAATCCGTAGCAATACAGTACTCCACCGCCTCTGTGTTATCCGATTGGAACTTGAAGAGGTAATAGGTAGCTGTTCCCTTTTCCGTAAGGGTCAACGCCACATCGTTAGCCGTATTTCGCGAGATGTTTATCAAACCGCGAATACTACATATTCAATGTCAACATCTGCCGTGTCAGCTTGCGCACTTATCACGTCAATGTCAACGAATGCGCTGAATGCTCCCGCAGACGTGTCTGCATCCATTGAGCCAGTAGATAGCATGAAGGTGGCACCAGCATCAACCTTAACGTCTGCGGTTTCTGCTCCACTCTTTTTGAACCTTACCCTTAGGAAGTTGGTGTTGTCCAAGTTGGTTATTCGGATGTAACGGATAGCCGAACGGATGAACTTACCTTGTCCGTTGTTGCTATTGAGTTCGATGATGTCAATCTCGTTAGCCGAGTCTATTGTCATAACTCTACGGTCAGCTTCTGCCACGTTTGAAATTGAACGTGTGTGTGTGCCTCCCCTGTCAACTCCTCCGAGCGTTAGAGATTCAACTATTTGAACCGTTGCGGTTGCTGGTGTTACGGTCGATGCCATGCTTGTTTTTCTTTAAATAGCAAAAAGACGAAATTGTGCCAAACGAAAAAGGGTCAGCGTTAGCCGACCCCCTTCCAACAGAACAATGAAAAAGAGAAAGTGTAAAGATACGAATTAGTTTGTAATCGCAGTAACGTCTGCTGAACCGATTGAAAGCATCTGCTCTGCCTCGAGGCCTGAGAACGTCAAACTGTAACCGCTAAGGTCCGCGAAAGCCGTTCCCGTTGCAGATGTTCCAGCGTTCAACTCAAGACCATTTTGCCATCCAGCAACCCAGTAAGAACCATCATTAGTTTCAACGATAGCAACCAAACGCTGCTGTGCAAGAACTTTGATTTCGTTGCGCTTGTTTACGTCCAATTTTGAAAGCACTACAACCAACTCAGGAGTGAAGTAAACCGTTCCGTTTTGACTGTTACCGTTGATGGTTTCCGTAAAAGAAGAAGTTTCCTTTAACTGCTCGTACTTAAAGAATGTAGGCGTTCCTGTTATTGATGTAACCGCTCCAGCAGATACAACAGGAGTTAATGCAAGATAGTTAGCAAGGTTCGCAAATCTAACACTCTTCACTCCACCTACAGCATCGCGGCAATCAAGGTCGTATGAGTAGCTGAGTGCGCATCCAGTGTATGCCATGTTTTTAGTTTTTAGAGTGAAGGGGAGAGCCGAAGCCCTCCCCGTTTAGATTAAAGAATTACAGCAGAAATTTGGTCAGGGTATGCAACCTGTACACCAAGTGTAAGGTCAACAGCTACCTTGTACTTTCTGTCGTCTTTTGAGTACCAAGCCTCGATTCTTGAAGCATCTTCTTCCAAGTCAACGCCCAAGAACATATTGCTTGTTCTCATGCAGTAAACATCGTTAGTTCCAGTCAAACCGTTAACTGCGATGATTTCGATGTTAGTACCCGGAAGAACCATAGTAAGGTCAGCAAATGAACTCTGAGCGTTTTGAAGTTGACCGCCAGCAGTAACGATTCCAAGACCGTTCTGAAGACCAAGCGCCAACGCTCTGAAGGAATCATAACCGACGAATATTTTTGCATCAGCCTTGTCAACGATAGCAGCAGCAGCAGCTTCGTAAACTCGCTGAACAGCCTCTACCATGTTGTTTGCAGTCAAAGCCGTAGTAAGAGCAGTACCCGAACCGAATGCAGTTGTGTTTGCATTGATGTACGAACCGCCTCCGATAACGTCAATAAGACCATCGAAGAACTGAAGGTTACCTGATATTAATGTTGAATCAGACTGCCAAATCATTACTTCCAACTCAGACTGAATCTTCTCCACCAAGTAAGCACCGAACTGCTCCTCGAAAGGAATAGACTCGTAATGCGCTCCGCTTGGAAGTTGAGAACGTAGGTAGTAACCTTCCAAAGTCTTTGGGCAGAACTCCATGTTCAACTTCAATTTAGCTGGGTCAATTTCACGCTGAGTAAAAGTAATGTCTCCCGAAGCGTTGAAAGCGCAACCGCTACCATCTTGGAAGTTTACGTCAACATCCATAAGGTTGATTTTGGTTGCTCCTTTTACGCCTACTTGCTTCTCCATAAGTGAAGCTGTACGCCCTCCAGTTACTGCTTTTGTGATTAGAGGAAAGTTTTGTTCCTCAATGTAGGCTGTTAAGCCTGATACATCAAATGCCATTTTTTATAGTGTTTATAGGTTTATTTCTTGGTGATTGCTCGCATCTTCTCAACCATATCTGAGTAGTCGATGCCTTTGTTGAATGGGTTGGCTACCTTCTTTGAAGGCTCTTCTTTCGGAGTAGCCGCCATCTTCTCAACGATGTCGGTGATTAGACCAACAGCTTTCTCGATGTCGCTTACTTTTTCAGTCTTGGCGAATTGAGCCGCAGCGATTTCTGACTTGATAAGTTCAGATACAGCAGAAAGGATGTCAGCTTTGAATCCTTCAGCATCGAACTTCTCTTCGCTCGCCATTTCTTCCTCAACTTCTTCAGCTTCTTCCTCAACTGGCTCTGGAGTCATTATCTCAACAATAACACCGCCTTCAGTTCTTACAACTTCACCGCTTTCGAGTTCGTGTTCTCCGTCAGGTGCTGGTACGGTTTCCCCATCCTCTCCGATAACGGCAACAGATGCACCGATTTCCAAAGCTGGTTCTACTCTTACGATAGTACCGTCCACGAGTTTAGCATCAACGAAAGCCTCTTCGGTTGTCTCGCTGAAAAGTAGTTTCTTGATTTCGGGCAATTTCTTACCCACAAGTTCTGAAATGTTCATGCGTTGTGTTTTTTAGTAAATAGCAATTCTTGAAAGGTGTGCCACTTGGCTATGCCCTGAGGGCTTTCTCCACCTCCTCAATTATCATCTTGTCTACGTCGATTTGACGAGATTCTGAAAATACGCCCTCGACTGAAAACCCTTTGAAAGTGCCATCCTTTACTTGCGCCCAAACGTCATCGTTGTCTACTTTGTAACTCACAAACCATGACCCGTTTGGCAGCTTGTCGAATCCTTTTGGCGTTGGCTTCATTTCATCAATTAGGAAAGATTCAAACATAAATACCCCTTCTACATCTGTTGTGTGGTCTAAGTTGGTCGCGTTCGTCTTTCCTTCCTTCATAAACTTGTAGGCTATCTTTCTGATAGCATCCGAATCGAATACAACGTAGTACTCGCGCCCATCCTCGTCCTTTCTGTAAATGGGATAATCGGCAACCATTGCCGCGCCGCTTACGATTCTCTTTTCTTCATTTAGCGAAAACTTTTGTTTCTTATTGAACGCCATCCAATTACGCGATGTGGCTGGATGGTCAACGAGTGAAATGGCATCGAGCCCAGTCTCGTGGTCTTCGTCAATTGTTAGGTAAATTACTGGTAGCTTGTTCATCCTCCGAATGTTGCTTGTGATTCTATTTGGTTTACGTTATTCTGATTTCCCGTTACTTCTGTCTCCACTACATACGCTTGTATCGGTGCGAGTTGGGCTTGTTCCACTCCTCCGAGTTCAGTAGTTCCAGCAGTCGCTTGTTGAATAGCTGGAGCGGTTGCCACTTGTGGAGCGGTTGGCGTTGCGGCACTTCCGCCCGGAACATTAGCAGAGTTTAATGTTGAAACTGCTGAAGCAATACCAGCAACAACCGCAGCGACCCCAGTAGCAATAGCCACAAGGTTAGCTGGGTAAGGTACGCTTTGCGCTTGAGCGATTGCGCCTGTTATCGCCTTAGCTGTGTCGATAGCAATCTGCGCAACTGCTAACGTTTTCTGAAGTGCAACGGCTTCTTTGGATTGATTACCACTTGCTGCTATTAACTGACCTAAAGAGCCGAGAACCGCCCCAGCCGCAGTTAGACCATCTTCTCTTAGTTTTCTTTTATCAGCTTCAGCCTTCTTTACATCCGCAACAGCCTTAGCTTCAAGTTCCTTTTTCTTCTTGGCTTGTGCCTCAAGTTCCGCAAGTTCCTTATCTCTGAACTCTTGCCGTATTTCTTGTATCTCTTGGTCTGCTATTGCTTCAAGGTTCTTTCGTAATTCAATTTCTGCGACTGAATCTCCTTCAATTTTTGCTAATTTGTTTTCAAGAGCAAGTTGAGCCTCTGCAACTTTCCTCTCTTCCTCGTCTTTTATAAGTGCAATTCGTGATTCCTTTAGCTGTTCAAGAAGTTGAAGTTCTTTTTTGTTAGCTTCATCAAGTCGCTTCTGTTCCTCGTCCGAACGTTGCTTTCGTTCTGTTTCAATCTCTTTTTCAAGGCTATTTAGTTCAGTCTTTAGTCTTCTGTTAAGGTTCAAAGATGCAAGCTGAACCTGTGCTACCTTTGCCTCTTGGTCAGCTATTTTTTGAAGTGTTTCCTCATTAGACTCATTAAGCGAAGCTTGTTCTTTCATTATGCGCAGCCTCTCCTCCTCGTTGGCAAGTTCTCTTGCTGTCAAATCTGCCTCTAAAGCCGCCGCCTCTTTAATTTTTGCAATTCGTTCTTCTGCCGATTTTGTTTCATCTTCAGCCGCAAGTCTTGCCTCCGCAATTGTCTTTAACGTCTTGGCTCTTTCAACTCCGAGTTCCCTTTCTTGGAGTTTAACTTGATTCATTGCTCTTTCGAGTTCAATAGCCGCTTTTGTGTCTTTTATTATTTCATCTCCAAGACCAGTAAAGCTGTTCTTTAACGTATTGACAGCACCTTTAAAATCACCTTTGAAGAACTGAACAAAGGACTCACCAAGCCCTACCATTGCGTCCTTTACAACTCCAACAACAGCACCGACCGCAGCCATTGCGACCCGTAACTTTTGCGCTCCTCGTTCTGTTTCCGTAAAGTAAGCAACTAAAGAACCTATAACCACAACCAAAGCACCAATGCCAGTAGCTATTAACGCACCTCTCAAGGTTTTTAGTACCGCAATTCCAGACTTGATACCTCCGACCATAGACTGGAAGGCTTGAGCTGCTCTACCTACTGGTCCGGGTAAGGCAGATGCTTGTTTTCCAGCCGCATCAAACCCCCCTTTAATTTGGTCGGTTGACTTCTTTGCTTGTTGCTCAACTCCTTTAAGTTCATTCTTAACCTTGCCGAGATTCTTATCCGCACCATCAACTTTAACGTCTACCTCTATTGCTACTTTGGTCGCCATTAAGCTGGAATCAATCTATAGTTAACGAAAACGGTAATGTCGGAATCTCCAGCAGTTGGGTTTCCCGTTAATGTTGAAACTTGAAGAGCCGCGTTGGTTATGAGTTGCGTAGTGGTTGCCGATGTCGTTGATATTTCGGGCAGTTTTTTGGTCGTTGCAACTGTTGCGTTAAGAATACCTCCACCATATTGGGCGGTCGTAGCACCGTTAACTATCAGTTGAATGAATGTATTGGTTGCGTATGCCGCGCTGTTAAAATCAATTTTAACACTTGCAGAAACCACCTCGATGGCATAACCAGCAACCGCACCGACAATGGTCAAAGGTGTGGAGTTCAGCGTTAGAACGTCCGCGCTTGCAATTGTCAAAGAAGCCGAACCGCCCAAACAAGTAACCCCGTTGTCGTCCCGCGACCAAAGAACTCCATCTGCTTGATTAAAGAAGAGTTCTCCTTTGTAGATGTCCGTAGCTATCCAAGTACCGTCCGTGTGGTCGTTAGAACTTGGAACGGTTGGAACGGTTGCCGTTATGGTTGACCGTTTAATCTTGATTCTTGAATCTTGTGTTGCCATCTTATCCTTCTATTGTATAAATAGCTATTTCGCTAAATTGTGTCTGTACGATGTCCTCGCCACCGTCAACCGTGAAGATGTTGGTACCTCCATTCAATGCTCGGACCTCATTCTCTCCGCCATCCAATACCTCCACGTTGTCCTGTTCCTTGCCGTTGATGTATGTAGTGTTTGACTGCGTAACAATTACGCCATTCGTATTGATGAGTTGGACGTTGTGAAGCCCTCCAATTACCTCGTTATCGTTGCCGAATATGGTAATGTTCTTCGAGCCTTCCCCGATAGTGTTGCGACTTCCGACCACTTTGAATGCTGTAACGCTCTGCCCTACGTTATTCTCCGCTCCGCTCACCTTCCCTTGAAATGGCGGGTATTTGTTTCCGTTGGTCTTGATTTCGGTAGAAGGAGATGGCATCTTTTCCTTTCCCAAATAGCCCCCAGCGTTAAGGCTTCTGTCCGACTTTTTGAAGGTAACCGCCTCCTTTATTTTGATTAACTCAACCTTCGTTAACCCCTCCTTGAAAGGGTTGTAGTTCATTACCTTGTTCAAACGCCAGTAACTGTTATCTATTACGATTTGGTCGCGGAAGTCTAAGGTGTTGATGTCGGTCGGCTCTAAGTAGAACATTGCATTCATTACCTTCGAATCCTTATCCGTTACCTCGTTGATATAGTTACGGTGGTAGATGTTGTAAAGGTTCGCGTTCGTTACTTGAATTTGGCTTATGTAATTATTGGCTTGATAGTACAACTCTAAAGGTAGACCGAAATTGATGTCTATCGTTGGCGTTATCGGGTTGTCCCAATGTCCAGCGTACGGATAAACATTTGTATCGAAGTCTTGAAATGGGAAGAGCCTTCTGTGCTTCCATACAGGGTTACTCGGCAGAAGCCCCCCGTAGTACATAATCCTTATGTTGGCATCCGTAGGCTTTGCTCCTTCCTCTATATCAGCATCCCATACTGCTGGAATGATTCGATTGGATGGGCTGTCATTGACTAATGGCGAAGGCGAAAAAACAACCTCCACTTCTTTTGAACTCTGTACGAAGTCGTTATCTACTTCGATTCTTGCCCTTCCATAAGCGTGTCCTCTATTGCCTTGATAGCGTTCGTTATAATAATCCCCATCCTCCGAATAGGTGTAGATGTATTCGCGGTCAGTAAGAACTCCCAAAGGTTCAAGTGTTATGTCTCTATCCCTTGCCAGCTTATACGTCCAATCCTTTGTGCTTCCTTGCGAGTAGAACGTGTCGCGGGTTTCAATGAGTAGGTTCTTCTCGTTGTTCGGGTCTACCTCCACATATAGATTGAACATCTTGAAAATGGAAACTAAGAACTCGCTCATCTCAACATCGGGAAGATGGTCGCTTAATGTAACCTCATCACCCTCAAACAATTCTTCGGTTATCGGCTCGTTTTCAAAATAACCTCCCGTGCATCTAACGTCAAGCCATACCGTTGATCCAACTGCATTTCTAAAGTCAGGCTTGTAGCCGTTTCCGTATGGGTCTGATTTTAATCTAACGTAAACTTGGTCGTTGTTTTGAGTTAGAACATCTCCTTCCACGAATATTGTTTGCGCTTGTGTCTGACCAACAGCCCCGCTAATATCAAAACCAAATGGAGATTCTGCCACAACTTGAATAGACTGAGTGGAATCTACCCATCTTACTATCTGAACATTTCCCTCGAATATTTGACTGCCAAAGGCAAAATTCTTTGTTATCTGAAGGTCAATGCTGCATCTGAATGTATCACTCCTTAATGGCTCTTGGCAAGCAAAAATATAGTTGTTCTGAGCGTTGTAGTTATATGGAATGAACGGGCTTTGTTGGCTTAAAATTAAATACTGGTTGTTGTTGTCAAAGCCTAAGTTATTGTCATCCTCAAAACACAGCTTCGCCATGTTACCAGTACTTGGGTTGAATATCTGCTCGTTCCCGAATGTGTTTGGGCTGATGGATGGAAAGCGGCTCATAATCTGCGGCAACGACTTTACAGCTTTGAACTTTCTCGGCTGAACTTGGTCATCGGGCAGGTTCATCTTCTTGGTCAATGGAACTATTAACCGATTAAAGACTACCGAATTAAAGAATGAACTTGTATAAGTGAAGCCAGCAAAATCAAAAATAGCATTGATTAAAGTCTTTACGTAAACTGCTGGACGTAGTTCTGACACTTGATAAATGCGCGAGCCATTTGGAGCGTAAACATTTCCATAGCCCCAATCAATTAACGGGTAAACGTAACCTTGCCCAACTGGTGCGCTCCAGCTATCAACTTGGTTTTGATATGTGAAATCGTGGTCGTATTGACTCAGGTCTAAATACCTTGCCCCGTTCTCATCAACTCCGCTTAGTTCCTTGTCGCCCAACACCGAAAATATGTTGAGCAGCTTACCGATAAACACAACCTCGTAGGTGTAGGCGTGTCCCTTTTGGACTATCTTACGAAGCTGGACAACCCCAGCCATGACTTCCACCCCATCGGCTATTACTCGCGCCTCCGCTTTCTTATTAGGGTTAAAATTAACAGATATGTTAGTAGTGTTAGCATCGTAGTTATTTGAGATGTTAACGTCATAGATGTGCCCAAACAACTCGTCGTTGTTCTTCGTTGCTGGACACTTGATGGTCTTGGAGTATTCCGTTGACCGCTTCTCAGGGTTGCGGATATCAGCAATACCGTAATTGAACGAGAAATCGAATCCCTCGAATACGTCTAATTTACGCCCCTCTATTCTAACCTCAACCACGCTGCCGTCTGTTTTTAATGGAGTAATTCAGTTCGAAAGTGTACTGCATCAGCTTATCGTTCAAAGAAGTCTTTCGTTGGATTCTTCGCGGGTCGATATTGACAGCTATCAACTCATTACCTTCCTCGATGTATACGCTCGGAGATGTTGCCAAATCTTCCAGCCAAATGCTTTCCGCTTCGCTCAAGTAGTCGGTGTTGACCGTAACCTTCTTGTTGAGTGCCACGTTATACTCGGTCGTTCCTCTCGCTTGCTTATCGTATGTATAACGGTTGCCTGTCCAATCATGGTGCTGCTGGTCGAATGTGTCCTTCTTGATATCTGTCGTGTGTATCGACTTCATGTAGAAGTTGAACGCATCGTAGCCTCCCAAACGGTTAAGCCAATGCACCCGAACCTCGTTGTACTTTGAGCAAGTTTGGTTGACATTGAAAGTGAAAGACTCGCTTATCTGCACATTGGTGATATCTTCTAAGTGGATGGTATAGCTTGCCGCGCCGTTGAGTGCCGTTGAAGGTGTAGACCCAAATGACGAGTCCGTGTAAAGTGATGGGTCAATGTTCCCGATGTCGTGCGTTCCTACTGGGATTCTGAAGTAAATCTTGTCCCAAGAATCAGCAACCGCGATATTGTTGTCCACGATGCCATCCGCTAAAAGTGTCCCCGTTGCGTTATAGCCTGAGTAAGCCTTTATGTTGTACTGATATTTCCCGACTTCATTAGCGATGAAGTACAGATGATAAGACTGGTCTGAGTCTATTCGGATAGTTCTCGGGGAATCGGTAAGAAACTTCTTGGTTACGCTTGGCGTGGTGTTGATGATGTAGTCGGTGTAGTCGAAGTCCAGCCATTCTATTTCATTACGAACCCCATTCCATACGCTCTTCACTTTCGAAATAAATAGGTCGCCATTTTGATAGACACCGCTCGCATCCTTTTCTTCTTCTTGGATAGCTAAGTAATATTCCTTGTGCATCTGATTAGATACATAAAACCCGTTATGGTTCGCGCCTTTTATATCTACCTGACCTTTGACGTAAGACTGAAGAAACCGTGATGGGTCGAAGAACGCTCTATCTAAAAACTGCCCATCGTTTGAACGAGTAGGGTAGACTCTGACCTGACCAATGGCTGGGCTGATAGGGTAGTCAATTGGAAGAATAGCGACTCTAAACCGAACCGTTGGCGTGTAGTTCGTTGTCTTGATTACATAGGCATTGTCGTTATAAACAAGCCCGTATTCGGATGGTTCTCCGTTCTGAGTTAAGAAGATAGCCATTACTTGGTTTCGATTAGTTTCTTGATTTGTTCAAATGTCAACTCTATGTCTTCAGCAATTGCCGCCTCAACAACTCCCGCTATCTTTGGCGTTACCTTGTCAAAGGCTGGTTTAATCCAATTCTTCCCTTCTGTTGGGTAACGTAGCTTTTTGTACACTATCCACTCAGCCCAGCTTGTTCGTTGCTTGTCGGTAAACTGCTTGTCAGTTCCTCGAAGTCTTGCCAATACGTTAGGATAGGTCAACCACTTTTCAATCTCTCCGACCGTTGGCGCATCTTCTCCAGCAGCCCGACCCTCGTCAAGACTGATTCCGTAGTCCGCCATTCTGATTTGCAACTTGTATATCTGCCCGAACAACTTAACTTTCGGTTGAGCATCAAGTGCCAATGTTGTCAATAAGTTACCCGATGCAATGTAACCCTGACCCTCGCCAGTTCCTAAAGTTGAGCCGCCTTGAAGCGAATCGGCTAACGCTTTGGTGTACTCGCCTCTAAACTCGTTCAGAGCATCTATTAGTTTATCGAACGCCATTCTGTTTCATTTGGTGATACTCGTGGTTTTGTTTCGCCTTTTGGAAGGATATGAGATTCAAGAACTCCCGTAACGGTAGAGCAAAGAAGTAACCCCACTTGGTTGCATCGTTATTTGACAAGTTGTTAACCACGTTCAGCCAGCCGTATTTCGATTCAAATGTCTCAACCTTCTTTCCGCTTGTCTCTTGACTTTCTCCGCTTTCTTGACCGAAGATTCCAATATATGTTTTGCGGACATCAGATAACTGCTTAAAAAAAAAGCCGACAACGGTTGCACGATTGTCATTGGTGCTTGGAGCATTGCCTCTGATGTTTCCTTGTGTTTCTCAGGGTCATATTTTCCTTTCTTCCAACCATACCATGTTTTCTTTTTCGGAACAAGGAACACCGCCATAACCTCATGGAGTTGGTCGATAACTTTGTCAGGGTCTTTCATCAAATGCATCAGCGTAATGTACTGCCCTCCGTTCAGATTGTAAACGTCTGTGATAACATCGTATCTAACGCCTCCAAATTCCACCACCTTCTGTACTTGTCCTACGAGTTGTTCAGTTAGGAAAGAAAGCGTCTGCATACACTTAGCGTATGTCTTTAAGGAGTATGTTTCAATCTCGTCTACGGGAACGCCTGACATTATCGAAATGATAGCCACGTTGGTCGGATACTCTTCCCCTTTCTCCGCGAGGATTCTTTGGAGTGCTTGGAACTGCTCAACAGTTACACTCGCCCAGTTATTAGGTAACTCAATCTTCATTCTTTAGTTGTTCTATTTTCTTGATTGCCCAGTTAACGCCTTCGTCCCCACCCCAAGCAAGCCACATCAAACGACCGCAACCTTCGCCCAGCTTTCTGTTAGAGTTCCGTTTGTGTCGGATAAATGCCGCCATTCGCTCAATGGTTTCCAAACTGATTGGCTCACGGTTTGCTAATTGGTTAGCCCTTGCCTTTCCTACGGCAGTACCGCAACCACCCCATCCGTTTTTTTCCGCCCATCTCAGAGCAGCTTTAGCGTTCTCGCTTGCGGCTTTCGGGTAGTCCGTGTAAGCTTCTTGCATTCGCCATATTTTGTTCAGTCTTTCAAGCATCTCAGTAATAAATAGCGAATTTACACTTTTGTGTCTGAGCAAAAAAAAGTCAGTTGGCACTTGGCACAAGTGGCATTAGTGGCATTTCGCAAATCTCTTTGTGCCATTAGTGCCATAAATGCCATCTACCGAATAGTGTATTTCCCAGCATTCGCCTTCAGCTTCTCCATTGCCACGTACCTCAGGGCATCTAATGCGTGGTTATTGTCATCTTCGGGTTGGTTGGTTACTGCGTTGGTCTTGTAGTCCCGTTTCCATGCGTAGTTCCTGAGTTCTCGGATGATGTTAACGCTGTCTTGATGTACCATAATCTGAACAGATTTCAGCTTGTCAATGCCTGACCTTACGCTGTCCTGACCTTTGGCAACGGGTCGGATTCTGAAACCAGCCCTTCTGATTTCCTCGATGCTCTTCGGCTCGGCAGAATCGGCTATGATTTCATCACTTCGCTGAAGCCCGCACTTCCTCGCAATGTCTGCGTTCGTTAACCCTGTTTCGTAAAGCACTTCCTTAACCCACAGTTTGCCCTCTTGGTAGAGTACCTCCACGAGTGCGGTCGGGTCGTTGGTAAACCCGAAGTCAAGTCCGTATGCTTTCCACTTGTACCCGGTCGGGAACTCTTTTGTTTCTTGCCAGTTCTCGTATATCGCACCTTCTCGTCTTGACCTCTGACCTAATCCGTAGACCTTCCACTTGTACTCGTCTGCCGTTCCTCGTGATACGTTAAAAGGTGTCGGCTCGTAGCTGTTGATTTTGTCGCGGATCTGTTGGTCCAGAAAGGTGTTGTCCAACATCGTTGAATGGATAAGCACCACATCGTCCCGTTTAAGAACGTTGTCGTAAATCCAATGCTCGTCTGTTGATGGGTTGTAGTCAAGAATCCACTTGCCTTTGCAACGCTGCTCTAATTGGTCGAAGTCGTCCTTGCTTGTTTCGATTGCCTCGTTGAGCCAAAAGTAATCGGTTTCGATACCGTGTAGCTTCTGCGAATCGTCAAGCCCGTAGAACTCAAATGTAGACCCGTGTGCTGAGTAGATTAAATCAGTCTTATTGAACGCCTCATCTTCCCATACCTCAAGGCTTTGGAGTACCTTCTTGAACGTGTCGAGTACGGTCGGCTTAATCCATGTCCTACGAAACCTCGCAATTGCGATTCTCTTCGGTTCTTGTAGTCCCGTAAGGTAGACTGCTTGGCAGATGCTCCACGTTTTGGAACTACGTGAGCCACCTTCCAACACAATTCCCCGAATGGATTTATCATTAAGGGCTTGCCACAGGTCATCAAATACGCCAGTTCCTTCAATCTTCACGTAAGGTTATTGGTTGACAATTTGGTTGGTTTCGTCAGTCTAAGGTTCTACGTCTTTACTTCTTTTCACTTTAGGTGCTTCACCTTCTCCGTACTTCAATTTGCGATTCGCGATTCGCGATTTAGAAAGCAACACCGTTACCTTCTTCGTTGAGCAGCTCATCTTATGGAATCCAACTTTATGGCATACCGGGCACTCTTTCATTTCTTCTCAGGTCGATGTATGACGATTTCAACCTTGTCGGGCTTGCCACCGTTCACGGTCTGCTCTACCTCCTCTTTCGGCTTGCCGTACACCCTATCAAACAGAACATCCAATATATGAATACTTCCCTTCTCATAATCTCTCTGCGCTTTCTTTGCAATCAACGCAATCCAAAACGGTAACTGGTCGTTCTTTGCCAACTCCACCAACTCGCTTCTTGACTTGCCCAGTACGTTCTTAATGATGTCTTGAACCTGCCCCTTCGACAGCTTGACGTTATGCTCATCCAAGAAGTGTTCCTTCAGCAGAGTTTCCACTTTCTTCGGTCGCCCTTTCGGGTTGCCGCTCTGTCCTTTCTTGAAGGGTTTATTGTTCGGTATTGGGTTGTTATTGCTCACGGCTGTTATTCGGCTGTTTTAACGTACTCCTTTCCGTTTATCTTAACGCTCAAAGTCGGGTCGAGTTTCGTCATTCTGTCGATTATTACTTGGCAGTATTTCGGGTCGAGTTCCATTCCGTAGCACTTTCTTTTAAGCTGGTGCGCGGCTACCATTGTTGAGCCACCACCCAAAAATGGGTCAAAAACATTCACACTTTCTATTTGCTTTAATAAATCAGCAAGTAATTGAATTGGTTTTGGTGTTTTATGCTCCGCTTCTCTATCTCTTTTGTGTTGCAATACATTAGGTGTTGCGCCATCCCCTATTTTGCCAGCAATTTTTGAAGCAAACAAACAAAGCTCGTGTTGATTTCTAAAAGGCATTCCCATTCCCATTTGAATCTTATCCCATACAATCATATTTCTAACCCTAAAACCTGACCTTTCAGAAATATCAAATGTTTCAATCCACATTTTCCAATCGCAAAAAATAAAAATACTATGAACATCAGAACATAAAGCTAAAACATCTAGCATCAGTAGCCTATACCCTCTTGTGCTTAGGTTGTCGTTTTTAATTGTGTGTCCTCCCCTTGCTCCTATACTTCCGCTTGTTTTTCCGCTTTCTTGACTTCCACCACTTGAATAAGGTGGGTCTGTAAGCAACAAATCAGCCTTCTCTCCATTCATCAACTTTGCCACTTGGTCAGAGTCCGTTGAATCTCCACAAAGTAAACGGTGTTCTCCAATCTCGATAAGGTCGCCAAGTACAACGTCTGTCTTGAGTTCTTCGGGTACTTCGTAATCGTCCTCCTCTGCTTCCAGTTCTTCTGCTTTCCAATTGTCGGGAGTGTCAAGCCCCCATTCGTTCAGTTCTTCAGCATCCCAAGTATTCGCAAGTTCGTCCCAGTCCCATTCCCCGAAGCCTACGTTGTCTTTTATGATGAACTCGCGCTGTTTTTCCTCTGACCAATCAACAACTTCAACCCATACTTTGTCGAGTCCAGCTTCTTGCATTGCCTTTAAGCGCATATTACCGCCCAGGACTATCATCTCTTTGTTGACGACAATCGGACGGACTGGCATCATTTCGGGAAACTCCTTAATAGATTGAACCAACTTCTTGAACTTCTCGTCCTTGATGTAACGCGGGTTGTCCGAGTTGGGTCTGACTTTACTTATCGGTAAACTTTCCATTCTTGTAATTTGAAAGTGCTTCTTGTTGTGTTGCTCCTACGGCTTTCTTGCAAGGTTTGCCGTTCCAGTAATCGTCTGCGGCTTTCCTATCAAAACAATACCACTTCATTTGATAGGTGTTTTGGGTTATATACAACCCGTAGTTCTCATGGTTCTCGTTTTGCCTCATCTAACCTACGTTTTATTTCGATTGCGACCCCCGCCTTCTGCGCTTCCTTTTTGGAGTCGTAGATGCAGTCGCCTTGTCCCCATCTCCATTTTCCGTTAGCGCATTGTCTTGCTGGCATTGGTAAAAGTTTAAAAGTGCAACACTCATTAACTGAGGCGTTCGTCCACAAGTGAAACAGACTTTTGCTTTCGGGTCGATGTAACTCCAGGCTTCTTGGTAGAGTTTCTGCTCTTCTCTCGTGATTCGTCCTGAGTAACGCCCTTGCCCCATCATCGTAATTTGGTCGAGCCTCTCAGCTATAAATAGCAAAATTTCGTTTTTGTCCATCATATCTCAAATCTCCACATTAATCGTTCAAAGAATACACTCAGCAAAGGAACGTAAAGAAGTGCCTCAGGAGTGTGAAAACAACACATCGCAAACCCGAACCAAAACGACATACACAGCCGACAGTCTAACGGTTTAAACGAATAGCTTTCGTCCATTCCCATCCACTTTTTTAGAAGTAGGTCAATTGCGAATACCTCAATCCAAAGGTAGCTTAATACGCTCGCGGATAATCCGCTCAAGATGTATAGCATAGTAGTTATCTCTTAGTTGTTCAAGTGCTTTATTAACTGTGTTTCCGATTGACTTGTAGGGTATGTCTACCTTCTTGCCGACCTTTCTGTAGCTGCCTTCTTCCAGCCACAATTTAAGAACCTCCTTGTCGTACCAATGCAGTTCTTCAATTAGAATCTCCAAAAGGGTAATGTCGTCCTCTTTCTCCCAGTCGTAATCCTCCCGCTCGTGGTCTACCTTCTTGTGGTTGTGTAGGTCAAATAATTTGGAAAAGCTGGAACGTTTAGATGTCGCCATTGTCATCATCGTTCGGACAATGTAGAACCTCAGATATCCGCCTTCGTTTATCTGTTGCCATTTCTGTTCGGGCATTTCTAAAATAAGAAGAGCCACCTCTTGGATAAGGTCATCCGGGCAATTGCATAGCTTCTGCGCGAGTTCGTATAACTCTTGGTCAGATAGTAGGTCGATTGCCGCTTGGTCTTTCACGGGCTTAAATGTAGTTATTTATTTCAAACTCAATCAACAAAAGTTACCTCGTTCTCTATTATCTCGTCAATCTTGCTCTGACAATGCTCTAAAAGTTCGATAATCGTCAGGTCGGTATTGCCACCTCCGTAAGCCGTGTTGAGAAACTTCTCTACCTCCATCTGAAAAGAGTTACCCTTTGCTTTTAACTGCTGCTTGAAATGGTTTGTGCCTCGCATCTCGTCCAGTGCGTAAACGAATAGCTGCCCGTACACCATTGTTTTGATTGTCGTTTTGTATTCTTTCATAGCTTTTAATTCAAAATATTAG
>Ga0070752_1001361_pt1 | contig 17259 bp, 7 predicted proteins | sample VirMetDEL_Aug_30_FD_77440 | JGI IMG/M metagenome (GOLD analysis project Ga0070752, IMG submission 77440) | Aqueous microbial communities from the Delaware River and Bay under freshwater to marine salinity gradient to study organic matter... | ecosystem: Environmental > Aquatic > Marine > Coastal ...
ACATAAGCTATCATTTTTTTATCAGCAGTAAATTTTCCTTTGTTTTCATAAAAAATTAATTTATCGTTAATGGTATTAACAATATTTTGTTTTTGATTATGCAATGTTAATTTAAAATTAGCAAAATCTAGAGCTTTTTGTAATCGTTCATTCATTTTTTACTTTTTATAATGTATTAATAATATTTATATTTGGTAAAGTTTGATGATCTACAATACCATATTTTTTTGTATCTGTCTTGTATCCTAAAAATAAATCTATTTCAATAATACCTTGTACTGTTGTACTTTCTGTTGAAAGATAAACAAATTTAATTAAAACACTTTCATATAATGAAGAAAGCATTCCATAAACTTTTATTCTACTACTAGAATAACTGCCACCGTATCCGCCATATCCGCCATAACCACCGTATCCGCCATAACCACCACTTGAATTTCCTGCATTACTAGTCCATAATAGTGTCCAACTATTTTTATTTAAATTTAAATAATTTTTATTAGTAGTTATACCTGTGCCATTAGTACATCTGAAATTTTTTATATCAAAAACCAAAGTCCCCAAATCTTGTATAATATCCACTATGGCAGCCATACCATGGCCTGTAGTGTTAGCAGTTGATAATATATATTGATAGCTAGCTCCGCTATTAAAAAAATACCTTATGTCATTATAATGGCTTTGCTCATATTGAATAATAGTATCTATTTCATCATACCACGTATCAGATCTAATTATATTTCTTACATAATCTATATTTAAAAGTGAAGGTTGAATATAATTATATCTAGGTAAAGCATTTGTATTACTTACATTTTCTGTTGCTGCATTTAATACATTTTGTATTTGTGTAAGTTTTTGGTGACTAATTTGTGTTTTTCTAGGAACTCTGTCTATAAAAGAAACATTTATTCCAGTATGAGTAATTATTAAATTACATCTTGTAATTACTTGATTCCAATCATAAGCAGTAATAATTTTATCCGGTAAAATTATTTTATTGTTTCCCCAACCATATTTAAAGGTTTCCTTATTATTAATAGAAATTTCAGGATCTGCAAATAATTCTGTATCTGCGAAAATTTTATTAGTCCAATTATAAACATCTAAAAAATCTTGACTAGTAATCTTTTCATTAGATGTAACTGAATTAAATAATCCGTTCATTAACTATGTAACCGCTTAAATAGATTTTTTAATAACTATTTTTAAATCATTAATTTGATTTACATTATTATCTAAATTTTCTAAACTTATTCCTATTATAGAGTTTTGGGGATACTCAGGATACCATTTACAAGCTACACCTTGAATATCACTAGGCATAATATAATCACCTTTTGTTACATTTCCTGTTATTTTTGCTGTAACTCTACCTATTAATGCTACATAAGGATGCGTATCATTATTTCCTGCGTTTGCATTAAGTTCTAATCCTGGCATATCACTAATAACACCAAAAACACTATCTCCTTTTTTATCTGTCATTGTAATTTCATTTATTCCGCCAACTTTAACAAGATATCCAGGATTTATTTTATTATCTGCATGGTATCTTTCAGCCAAATCTGCATAATATGCACTACTTGCGATACCATTATATTTGTAATTATTTTCATTATCATTTGCATTACTATTATTTAAAGTTATTCCTTTAAAGATTAAAGGAAATTTTTCATGATAATATTGTGTTGGATTAGTATCTGGTATAGCTTGGCCTGTTTGAGGAACAAATTTATCGTAACTACTTACTACTGCTACTACTTCTGTATTAACAACAAATTCTAAAATAGCTTTACCATTACTGGCATTATCTAATATATTTTTAGCTCTTACAGTTGCTGGTACTGCACCTTGAGTAATAGTTATCCAGTTATTGTTAGTATAAACTTTAAGCTCGCTATTAGTTTCATCATACCATAAATCTCCTGTATTAACACTGTTAGTAGCAGGAGGGCTAGTTCCAACATGAGTTATGCTAAATCTGTTCCATCCTATATTTGTTCCTAAATAAATTTTAGCACGTCTTTCAGATTTGTCAAACCAAACTTGTCCAACAAGTGGATTTATAGGTTGTACTGTACTAGCAAAATTTTCTAGGATATGGACAAAATTTTCATTAATACTTTCTCCATAGCTACTTGAATTTTTACCTATTAACTTAATACTACTACTAGTATCGTTTATTGTACCATCTGCAATATTAGCTAAAACTGTATTATCTGATTTGTTTATAGTGTATGTCACAATCCTATCCTAAATCTTATTGTATATACTACTTGTACTTCATTTGTTGAATTTTTTGTAATTGGATGAAATATTACATGTGATAATAGCAACCCTGTTCCTTGGCTATCGCCCTTAGATTTTAAACCTAATTCATCAAAACTATAACTTTCATTTACTACAGGTTCATTTATTGCTATTGTAGCAGTAATAATTATATCACTGTAATTTGTATCTGCAGTATGACTGAACTCTATTTTGTTATTAACATCATTATTATTTTCGTTTTGGTCTACTACTTTGTAATGTGTAGGTGCATATAGATCACTGCCACTACCACTGGTATTGGTATTTCTATAAATTATATTTCCAATAGCATCTGTTGTAGTTCCACCATTTCCAAAATGCATTTCACTAATATAACCTGAATTATTAGTAATGCATTGTGTTATGGATTGACTTAAATTTTCTGCATGAATTGCATTTCTCTTATTTAAAAAAATTTTTCCAGTTTTAGGACACCAAATTTTAACAAATCCTTCAATGCATGATCCTACATTATCATTTAAAGTCATAAATTTATTTCTTCCTATATTCTTTATTTATTAATTCTAATTGCTTAACTTAATTAAGGGGGAGTAGTTACTGTTATTATTGGTTCTGATTCTTCAATAGTAATATTTGCTACATCCAAATAACTTTTGGTATTAAAAACCTTGCGTATCTTTGTATGATATGGTTTATAGGCGTTGATATAATCCACTAACACCTGCTCATTATTATCATTGTATACCGCAGGTGTAATGCTACCATCGCTTACTAGTTTTAGTTGTATAAAACTACTCTTGATGATCCAATCAACATTTCTTTGTTCTTTTAAAATATATTTTACTAATTCAAACCACAAATCAGTATAATAGCTTTCATACAATCCAGTAAATATATTTTCTTCTATAATTTTATAAAGTATTTCAAAAGCCACTTCTGGCCCACTGTCAAATGTTGTACTATCAAATATATCTACATCATAGCCATTTTCTTCTCTAGTATCCCATAAAATATCAAGTAATTCTATTGTTCCATTTTGTTTGTATGTTTTTTTCCATTGATACTGGTTTGCTATTTTGATAGCTTCATATATTGCAATATCCCCTAAACCATCATCCAAAACCTTTACTATTTTACCCTGTGTTGGGGGGATTAATTCTAAATCTTCTTTTCTTAACAACGTGTTTGTAAATGTTTTGGTTTGATAATCTTCGCTAAACCATTCAGAATATTGCCAATATGCTGTCAAATCATAATTAAATTGTCCTACAGAATAATTTGTAAACTTAAAATAGTTATTATTTGTATTCCAAAAAGATAAATTGTCTACGACATTTAAATTTTTAATTAATTTATTAAACTTATTTACATAAACTCTTCTAGCTTGTATTCTATCTTTTATCCAACTTTGGTTTGGTAAAATTTTATTTCCATATTTTGCTAATGGATTTGCAAATTTTTGAGGTATTTCTTGTTTGTTAATTAATCCTATTATAGCACTATGTGCAATACTGCTTTCTAATTGCCCTTGATAGGAAGAAAAAATATCTTGATTAACAATTATATCATCTAATTCTTTTACATTATAAATAGGATCCCAAATATTTGTTAAAAATACTTCATGTTCATCTAATACGATAGCATAGGAATCATTAGCACCATTATTATCCCAATCATAATTAGGAGCACTAGTCCAAGGATAATACACATCCGGAGTGCTTGGTAGGACTAAACCTTGATTTATATCAATTTGTCCTGGATACATGGGATTTTGATCTAATCCAAAACTTTTCAAAGTTTTATAATAATTTATACCATATTTTACTATTTGTCCAGGACTAAAAGTAAAATTTGTAAAACTAGGAACAGTAGTAAAATTATTAGCAAGCTTATATGTATTTTGTGCAGTATTAGGATAGATATAGTTAATATCTTGAACTTCTGATATTGTATCTACTAAAGTATAATATTCATTTATGTTTACTAATTCCCTGTATCCAAACATACTTTGCTTCATTTTTAGCTTAAATAGTTCAGGTACAAAACTTGTGTTATCATTTTCTCTTATAGTGAACCACTCTGCATGTTGATAATCATTTGTTAAATTTAAATTTACTTGTACAACTGTGTCTTCACTAATAATATCTTTGATATTTGATAAAATGATTTCGTTATCACTGATAGGAGCACACCATCTAATTCCCCTACTTGTAGGATTATTAATAATACTGGATATTTCTGCAACACTTATATTTCTATTAGGCAAGCTAGGTACAGTTGTTTTATCTTTTACCCAAAAATAGTAAAATTCTTTATAGGTTCTTGAAGCAGAATCAAATTCTAAATTACTGCTATAATAATAATATGTATCGATACCATATTCAACACTATAAGGAATCCCGCTTATTTTTTCTGTTTCAAAAACTTCACCTGTATGTAATGAATATTCACTAGGATGGTAAGGACTCTTTGTCCATTCATATACATCTATACTGCTAGTACTAAATTGTTTACCCCAATATTTTCTTCTATAAGTGCTAGGTCCTTGTTCATAATTATAATATCTTACTGTATCTAAATTCCACCAAGTTTTACCTATAAATTCATTGTTCCAACTACTTTTAGTATTTAAATTAATATCAGGATCGTTTGTTTCATTGTAACTTGCAGGATCATACCAAGATTTAAAATCTAATTCTTTATCAGCAATACCAGGAATAATACCTTTAAAAGGGTCATATACCTCTAACTCAATCAAAATTTGATTTTTCTTTTTATTATAAAGAACTACATTATCTATAGCGTTATTATCTACTTGCTGTGGATGTGTTCTTACTATAATTTGATTTACAGTACCATCAGGGAATGCATTAAATCCATAACCATTTTTAACAGCATCATAATAATCATCGCTTCCATATAGAAGCCATAATTGCATACCAGTAAGCCTATTATATTTGTACACTTCCCAATTTCCAGAAACGCCACTATCTACATAAGCTAAATTTCCATCTCTCCAATAATAACTATTGTCATTTGCTGTTGCTTGTAAATCAGTCAAAGTTTTAAAACGTGTAGGTTTAAACACAAATAGTTTACAATCATATTCTTTTTCTTCTATGAATTCCTCTATATATATCATTGTGTCTGCAAAGCTTTTTCCTGAATCGTCGACACCTTCAGGAAACCCATACACACGATGCACACCATTAATATTTTTGTTATTGACAGCACCATTTATTAAAACATAATCACCAATTGATAAAGTGTGATCTACATCAAATTTAACCATTGCTAAATCACCTGCTTCATTACCGGCACATATTTCTTTAATATAACTTCTGGTTTTTGGTGGGTCAGTATCTACACCTTCATAAGCTACTATATCTGTTATCTTATCTGTAACTTGATAACTTGTACTATCTTCATAGTCCATTAATTGTAATACATTAAAGCCAAATCTATTGTAGTCACTTAACCATACACTAAACAAACTATCTTCAGGTTGTGCTAACCAATAATCATCATCATAATATATTCCTTCTTCCTCTCCATCACCTAAAAATTCAAATCGTTTTGGATTTGGAGCAGTAACAGTTACATTTTGCAAATCACTTAGCTCAGTAGTAATTGTTGGAAAAATTACAGCAGTATATGTGTCTGTAGTTTCTTCTATAAGCTCCATGAATGTATAAATTTGTTCTATACCACTGAAAACAAAGGTAGATCCTATTAAAGGAATAGTTTTGTTAAATTTATTTAAAGTAATTGCATCTCCACTTTGTACACCACCAGCTACTGTTGTTGTAAATTCTGCCTGTGCAGGTACATATCTTTGAGCTTTATACAAAGCACCTTTCCATCTAACTAACTCATCTTCTCTATATGCGATACTAGGATCCCAATTAGGTATACTAAACAACGATGTATTATTTAAATCTATATCTAATAAATTTTCTGGACTTCTTATTTCAAATAAAGAATCTCCTACCATAGGATATCCTGCATTGGGTAAATCAGCCTTATATTGTGTATAAAATATATTATTATCTTTAAAGTCTAAATAAGGTCGTGTTCTAAATATAGAATCATTAAATTCGTAATCATTTGGCAAAACTAATAAACTAAAACCAAATAAAGGATCAGCAAGCTTATCACTAATTGTAATAAAAAGCCTTTGAGGAGCATTATAAGGAACTTTAAAAATTAATTTGTTTCCAGAATAAGTCACATTCTCTGTGTAATTGGTTATTACACTACTACTTCCTGTTCCTGTAATACTTGCAATTTTAAAGGTAACATTATTTGCTGCAAAGTAGTTTGCTAGCTCTGTCATAGGTGTTAGTGTGTAAGTATGACCTTGTAATAATACATAATGAGATATATTTAGATTATTATCTATTACAAGTTTAGGAATCACTTGATCATTTTGAATTGTTTTTTCTAAATAATTTAGTTTAAGTTCGTGATTTAAAATAGGACTATATTCAGGCTTCCATACCCATTTACTGTCTGTACTGAAAATAACTATATTGTCATTACTTTCACTATCACGTGCAAGATCATATTGCTTAACAAAGCTCACGGTTTGGGGATTAGTTTTTACTAAACTAGAAGGCATTTCGAACTCTAAAGTCTGTTGACCTTCTACGTCTCCAAATTCTCCTAATCTAAATAAACTTTCATCTTTTATGTCTATTTGAAAATTACTGTTTTTAAGAAATAAATCTTTATTTCTTAAAAGCTTAGTAAAAACATTTCTGGTACCTTTATCGTGTATTGCACCTAAATAAAATTCATATGACAAGTCGTCATCTATGTCTAAATTTTGTAAAAATTCAGGTTTTGTAAATCCAGTGTTATACCTACTTGTTTTTTGTAATTGTTGATTTGATATTCCTGTTTCTATATTATTATATTGAGAAAAATTTTCTGCACTGGATTCATAGTTTTCTACAATTGTGTCGTTTTTTACAATAAATCCTTCTGCTCTAGGCTTACCTAACCAATTTTTTGTTCTTTTACCTATAATTTTTACTCTTGGTTTTTTAATTCCCAATAGATTGCTTGTTAAGATATCATTAAACTTAGTTACATTATTTACTAGTAAAATATGTTCGACATTTTTAACATATAATTGTATACCATATAAATTTTCTTTACATATTATACTTGTTTGATTATCTTCTCTAATTATTTCTAACTTACTATTTGGGATAGATTTATTATCTTTATTAATTACCTGAGGCGATTCTACAAGCCTTTGATTTTTAAAATCAACAATTCCTGAATTTAAAGATAACAATATTTTATTAGAATTTTGTTGTATATAAAACTCATCATTTGTTTCACGTACTATATCTTTTGCCCATATAACAAATTGTTTACCCAATGTTCTCCAAGTCAATACTTCTTGTAATTCGTCAGCAATTACACCTTGTAATTCTAGATGTTTTCCATACTGAATCAAAAAATTATAAACTTCTTGAATACCATTTAATATAGTGTCATACTTAACTACTAATGTTGTATTGTCAAATCTTTTTGGTTCTTGTATAAAAATATCAGGAGCTACTTCTACACTTAATGTATCTGTTGCAGGAGACAAATTTTGTATAATAAATTCCCTTAAAATAGGATTATATCCAGAAATTTTGTATCCTCGAGAAACTTTAATAATTTTTATACTGCTTACAAAAAAACTTTTAACACTATTAGATTTATACAAATTTAACCTATAATCTTCTTCGGGTATAAAATTACTTTTGTCTTGATTTAATAAAGTATCAAACTTTAATTTAATTAAATTTTTCTTAGAAAATCCAGCTAGTTTTATCAATGAAGCTACATCTAAATTTTCAAAAATTGTCTTAAAGCTAGTTGAATTTATTTTTTTAAACTTTAAAAACTCTAAACAATATTGATTAATTCCTAAAACACTTGCATGATAGTCAGACACGTTATGTAAAGTTTGACTACCTTGATATTCCCTCAATAATGTATTAGCATACATACTTTGATCGTTTAATGTACTTGATCTAGGTTGTGAATTATTGGCTACCCAAAAATTCCTATAAAATTGTATTGGAAATGTAGTATAAGATGCTTCTGCGTAATCAAATACAAAATCACTTGTATTTCTATAAGCCATTTCCTGGTAACTAATGTCATTAAATTTCCAGTCCATACGAATATCTTTTTCTGTCAAACTATCTATTTGAGCAGTTGTAAAAAATTGTGCATCAACTGGATTTCTTAACTCTCCTGAAACGCTTACTAAATTTTGTATTTGTGTAGATATATCTGTTCTAATTAAATCATTACGTTGTACTACTCCTAATTGTGGGTCATCAATATACCCATAAATAAGTGCATTAATTAAATTAGAGCGTTTAATATCGTCTCCGCCATTTGCTGTATCTTTCCAACTATATACATCATCCCACCATATTGGTTTTGAACCATGTCCTAAGCATTCCCATGGGGTTCTGTGTGGTGTTGATGATCCTAAATAATACCTATATATTCCTTTATAGTTACCAGGAACTCCCAATTTACTATAGTTCCATGTAAATGGATTTGTTATATCAAAATCTTCATTAGGTAAATTTAATATGCCCTGTGAAAACAAAAACTTATTAAAATTTTTATTTAAATTGCCTGAATTAAAATTATTATTTTTAAAATGATAGTTCTCTGGATCTAATCCAGAACTCCATGTAGTAGTTTTTTTATAGATATTATTATAAATTCTTTTTTCAAATTCTAAAATACAATCATAAAACAAAATAGGTAATAAATCATTAACTATTACTCTACTACCATCATGTCCCAATATCATCTGATTAGATGTGGTAGAAATATTATATGTGTCTGTATTAGTAGTATATCCAAAGCTTTTGCCTACAGAATTTAAATAGTAGTAATCAACTGCGCTTTCTTCTTGATTACTATCAAGTGTTTCGTATTGCGGAACAAACGCAGGAGTGATACCAAATTTAGTTGGTGTTGGAGCACAAAAACTAAAGCTATCTTTTGATGTTCCTATAATTCTTATTTTAGTTCCTACACTATATTGTGAATTTAGTTTTACAAAATTAGGTTCATCAACAATGTTTCCGTTAATGTCTGTTAAGTAATAATCTATTTCTTTTATTAATTGCTTATATTGACCTGTATTTTCATAAACATAAACATAAACATGTTGATTTTCTTCTGTTAATGTATAGTCCAAGGACAATAATGTTTGATTTAGCGATATTTCTACTTCCTGTTGTCTAAAACCATTAAAATAAATCATAGCACTATTGTAAAACACGTTATCGGAATTTTTTCCTAAATTTATTCTTTCTAAAACTTGATTCACTATATCAAAAGGATCTGTGCTATTAGTGTTGTTTAAAACATTAGATAATGTTTTAACAAAATTGTTCTTGTAATTTCTATATTGGTTTTTAGCAAATCTAATACTACTAACAATATCAATATCATTATTAGCAAAATTAATTAAAGCATCTGCACCATTAGCACTAAATTGATATATACTACCTCCTAAATTATCAGTATTAACAATATTATAACTATTATTAACACCAAATCCCGGACCTTCAAGTAACGGATTATTACTTATTTTTTTGTGTGTATGCGTAAAAAATTGATTATAGGTTACACTAGTTAATTCGGAGTTTTTCCAATTATGATTTAAAATAAAAGGTTCATCAAATAATGTTTTATCATTATCATCATATGTGATATATGTACAATTAAAAACATCATTTAATTTTAGTCCATTATTAGGTAGATTAAAAGCACTACTTTGTTTATATGTTATAGATCCATTATTAGAAAGTTCATATATTTTTTTCTCGCTATCGTAGTAAGGAAAAACTATAGTTGTAGAATTTTCATAATAATAATCTTTTAATTTATCTATAACTTCTTGTTGAGATCCAGGTAATTGTAGAATGTTATTTTTATATACTTTAAGTGAACCAGGCATTTTGTAGGGATCTACTACAAATATTTTACCTGTATTGTTACCTACTTTCCAAATTAAAATTTGTTCAGAATTTAAATTTATTGTTAGTGTACCTTGATAAATGTTGTTATTTGTAACTCCAGTGCTAAGTAAATTTCCGTCTTGATCTAATATTTGTAATGTTAAATTTTGTATGTAATCTTCATCTACATAGTCTGGTAAAACATAATTAAACGTATATGGATCAATACTTACTAAAATATTTGTGTCAATACCAGTGGGAATATATAAATCACTATTTCTTCCTTGTATATCTAAAAACTTTTTTCCTTCTTGTACATACGAAAAACTAACATATTGGTTAGCACTAAACCAATTTGCAAAAGACAAAGTAAGTTGTAATGTGTTTCCGTATCCTAATTTATCAGTTGGTAAATTAATTTTTAAATCTGTTCCGACTTCTTCATAAACTTGATTTATTGTTTTTGTGGTTTGCTCTTTTACATATGTTTTTTTCCAAGAATTATTATATACTAAATTTTGGTCTATAGTTTGTTGTAGCTTAGTATAGTAATAACCTGGTATATTAATATTAACATTATTTTCCACATATTGAATACGGTTTTGCTGGGTATACGTAAATTTAATGTAACCTGTATTATTAATGTTAAAATCAGAGCTGTCAGACTGTTCATAATCTAAACTATAACCAAGATAAGGATCTATTAAATTTGATGTACCTACTTCATATTGAAATATAGTTGTACCTGCAAAATTATTATCTGTATAACTATTAAGTTGGTTTCCTTGATTATCATATAAGTTAAACAAAATATTTTGATTACTAAAATTTTTTAATTGTGTATTTACCCATTGGTATCCATCATAATAAAATTCTTGTACAATATTATTATTTTGTTGTGTAAATAAAATTACATCGTTAGTATTATATGTAATTTCTGTTAAAGTGTTCGGACTGCCTGTATTAAATCTATAAATTTTCAAGTTATATACAGATGAAACTCCTGTAAGTATTATTATGTCTCCATCATTTAATACTGTTGATACACTAGGTGTGTAGCTTCCATCTATATTTCTACTTTGTTTGTTAATAGTACCATCATTTATTATTTGGTTTGGGGTTTTAAAAACACTCCAATGATCAACAAACGTTAAAAAATTAGATCCTGCTTGATACATTTCTAACCTACTATCTAATTCTATAATAGGTCGTTGTGATTGAATATTTTTAAAATCCTGCGATAAATCATATTTTGAAGCCCAACTACTGGTATCACTTACAGGTATACCAGCAATAGTAGATGCAATTTTTTTATAAAAAATATTATCAGCATATACCCAGTCGCCTTCTGTGTAAACCGTACTATTGTCAAACACTAGTTGATTTTTATAAACATTAATTACATCAGTGTGTACCCAAAAATTTGTTCTAGACCAAGCATTTCTATTTTTAGCACCTATTTCCATGCAAATAAATTGAGCTGGAAAAACATTTTGCTCTGCACTACTTACAAATAAACTTTGCTTGTCATCAGAAGTATAAGGTATAAATTCTATATATTCTCCTACGCCTTTTACAGTATAAATTACACCGCTCTGAAAATTATCTCCTCTTAGATTAACTGTGCTTACAGAACCTGTGTTTGTAGTAAACTTAAAACACATTCCGTTTTTGATATCTATACCATTTATAGTTGCACTAATTTTTCCTACTACAACAGATAAATCAACAGAATTTACGTTAATATAAATTGGATCATCTATCCAAAAATAACTAAAATAATTAGTAAATTTATCTAAATTAAACGGCGGACTAAAAGTATAGCTTTGTACATCTAATTGAGTATTCCAGTTATTTGTACTAGCATCTAGATTTTCTAAACTTAATTTTAAATCATCAAGTGTGAGAGTGCTATAAATATTTTCTTCATCATAGCTAACAGGGCTACCACTAAATTGATACTTGTTTCTTAAGTCATTGTCTTCTAGATATCTATCTTGACTAGGATCATAATATCCTCCTTGTTTTTTACCTACATATCCATTTATTTGTTCTAAACTACCTTTGCTTGTGAGGTTATCTAAAGTTGTTGATATAATTTGTCTGTTATTATCAGTTTGTAAAACTTCTGGTAGTAGTTTTACATTGCTAAATTTTTTGTTAGGTTTTTCGAAGGGTATAGTTTTATTATCTATTTTTTTCGCTTTTGCAGGTAACTTTGCCATATATTAAACAGCCCTTAAAATTAAATCATTAATACTATCAACAACAAAAACATTTTTTACTGTAGCACAATTTACAAATAATTCGTTAGATTCACAGGAAATTTGAAATAGTTTTCCAAAACTACTTGCTTCATCGATAGGCACAATTACAGCAGTTGCTATAATTCCACTTAATTCTTGATGCAAATAAGCGCTCAATTCAGTCCAATAAAATGTCTCTCCAAAATCCCAGTTCTTAACATCAAAATATTCTTCTAGGGCATTAACTATTAAACTTTTAATTTCATTATCGCTATAATTTGCTCCTGGAATCTTAACAACTTTTATATTTGCTTGTAACTCAGGATCCGCAAAATCTCCAAATAAAGGTTTTAATTCAGCAGATTTATAAACTATTAAATCACTAGTAGCTTTTACATCATTAATTCCCGTTAACAAAGCAGATAATTCTAAACTTGTTGGCGGAAGTGGCATAGTATAACTTTTACCATCATTTTTTAACCAACTTCTGTATTGCTTGTTATAGTTATCTGTTAACAAGTACATATCTATAATGTTGCTGGGACTTGGATCTACAGTATCATTATCTTCTACATAATGTTTCCAATTAAACTTTAAATTAGCTCTTCCTGATTTAACTATGTCTGTTATATCTTCACTAATAAAATTAAAAGTTCTATCATTTGTAGTTTCTTGTCTAAAATAAATTAAATTACTTGCTACTAAATCTCTAAACGCATAAGGATTATCAGGTATTAAATCTAAATTTTGATCTGCTGGAACAACAATAACTTTTGTAGGATCTGTATAGCCATCAGAACTAGTAAAGTAATCAATTATATTAAATTTAAAATCTGTGTTTAAAGTACCTGTGCCAGTAGAATTATCATTAATTTTTAATATGTTTAATATATCTTGCTTGGGTTTTTTTGTACTTTTTTCGCTTATCCTATTAAAATTTTGGTTAAAAAATCTTACATCTGTCTCGCTACCAATTACATACCTTAGTTGTCTAGTTACAATTTCCCATATATCCCCTACTACCTCTATTCTTAATAACCAACTTGCATCATCATTAGCAGGAACACTTGGTCCAGGATAACTAAAACTATCCTTCTTACTGCTTATTTCAGTGTCATCTATAAATTCCCAACCAGGTAACAACCAATTAAATCGCAACCCAAAAGTTTTTTGTGCATTTAAGGCATTTATAATACTATCTTCTAAAGTAGATTCAAATTCACTGGTTAAAGGCGGAAGTATTAAATCTATACGTGATCCATTGGGAATATTTTCACTTAATGCTACAACACCATTTCCTAGTCTATCTTTTCCACTAGGTTCGTTATTTGTAATTCCAAATACTCCTAAGCCTTTACTTTGAATACTAACAACCTTTGCATATATAACTTCTCTTGTGTCATTTGTCCAATCTAAATTTAAACCATCGTCTGTTTTAGGTAAAACAAACCTAATTATAGTGCCTATTCTTAAATACATATATGGAGATATGTTTGTAGTTTCTCCAATTTCTTTTGCTATAGTAAATTCGTTTGTAGTATTGTCGTAACTGCTTGGAACAGCAAAAAATCCTGTACTATTAGCATTTGTTGTTGATACACTACTCCAAGATATAGAAGTTGCTGCACTTAAAAAATCTCTGTCTAATGCAGTACCTGCAGGATTATATTTTTCATAATAAAAGTTTCTTGTATTTGCATCTTCTAATAGATCTTTTATTATTGTTGACATTATTACACGACTAGTAAGCGTACTTGATGTACTAAGTGTTTTTCTTCTTGCAACATATTCTTCATATATATAAGCATCTTCTCCAAATATATTTAAATTATTATAGGTACCAGTAGGATCATACAAATCAAAATATCTACTATGACCGCTGTGAGTCCTGTTTATTGACTTAGCTTTTACTATTGCACTACTAATACTTAAAGGATATACACTATAATCTTGATCTGTAATCATTCTATTTTGACTAGAATAAACCAAGGGTGCATTAAATTTAATACTTTCCAAACTTTCTGTTGCAGTCGCACTTGTAACAGTATATTCTAAATTTGCTGTTACAATTGCATTATAACTGGAACCATCAACTCCTATATAGGGAATTGTTATTTCTATATCTTGTACATCATCAGGATGCAACAGATATGTTTCATTCAAGCTAGTTCTATACCAAAATCTTAATAAATTCACAGGTATATCACCATACTGCCCATTAGCAAATTTTACACTAATAGTGTCATTATCCCCTGTGATAACCTGAAATATTTTACGAATTCCTCTGTTAATATTATTGTAAATTACGCTATTACCAACCAAATTATCAACTTTTGTCCAATTATCTGTAACTGTGCCATCATTACTAATACTTTGTACCCATATATCATTTTCATTAATATTGGTTATATCTAAATCTACAACTCTGTTTTCTATTGCATCTTCTATTAATACATCTAGATTATTAAGATTTCCTTGCTTAAACATTAGAAAAAATCCAGTATTGATACTAGATAAACCATTACTGTCATTACGGTAAATTAAATCAAAACTGCTATCTGGATTAGGATCTTTTTCATAAAAATATAATTTATCAGTAAAATCCGGATTAATTATTTCAAAAGTTTCTGAATTTCCTAATACTGTCGCACTAAATCTTTTAACAATATCTTCTTTATCTAAATCACTGTTTACTCTATATGTTTGTGTTAAAATACCATCAACACTGCCTGATTTATAGGGGTCTCCAAATTTATTAGTACTTGTCATTACCTCATTTATAATTGTAATGAAGTTATTATAAGCATTTTCATCATTTAGATCTTCCCAGGAAACAATTTTTCCACTTAGATTTTCATTTTCACTATTATAGATAACTTGATTTGTTTTAATACTTGATATTTTCAATAAACCCTGTGCTGGAATACATCTGTTGGGTGTGTATCCTAGTTGCCTAGCTAATCTAAGTACATTTGCTCTGCCTTCAGCTGTTGCAAGGAAATTTTCTCTACTATCTAAGTCTACTCTGAAAGCATAAGAATGACCAACATAAGCAATTAGATCTAAAATAGCCACAAATTCACTAGATTCTATCCAATCATTATAATTTTCTGGATAATTATTTCTAATATAATCAATTAAAGCATCTCTTATACCATCATAATCATAGCTTTTAAAATTTGCATTACTAAAAGATTCATAAGCTATTCGATAATCTTCTGCTGCAAACAAATAATTTTGTCTTACACTTACAGCCATTTATAATTCCCTTGCATTTTCTGATCTAGTATCAAAGTTTATAGTCAAATCTGTTAATTCCTGTGTAGGAACATAGGTTAAATTTAAATTTACATTGTATCCATTATCATAACTATCTATTGCTATATCATTTAAATTAAATCTAGGATCTAAAGACACAATTCTTCTTACATCTTCATTTATTAAATCTTCAGTTTCTTCAGTTTGAGGATCAAATATTAAATTAGGTATTATACTACCAAATGTAGGCATCATCACTCTTGTGCCTCGTCTTGTATAAAAATGATTTAATAAATCTCGCTTTGCACAATCAATATTGTAAATACCAAAGTTACCAAAAGATCTATTTATGGTAGTAAAACCTTTTATAGCAATTTTTTTAATCATGTAAAAACAATCTATTCATATTAATCTTATTTATATTAAAAAAATAGTTGATTTTTTATTTAACACAGTTATAATAAATTAATAATTCCATGGAGAAACAATGAAACTAATCGCAGGAAATTCAAATCGTTCTCTAGCATTAGCTATTGCCGAACATAGTTTTAGCACACTGGTACCAGCCAAGATTGATAGATTTGCAGACGGAGAAACTTCTGTAGAATTCTTAGAAAATATCCGAGGAGAAGATGTTTTTATAATCCAATCTACCAGCACTCCGGTCAACGATAACCTAATGGAACTAATGGTTATGATTGATGCAGCTAAACGTAGTTCTGCACAACGCATTACAGCAGTTGTACCTTATTTTGGATATGCTAGACAAGATCGTAAGAGTGCAAGCCGCACACCGATTACAGCAAAACTAGTTGCTGACCTACTTACGACAGCAGGTGCCGATCGTGTACTGACTATGGATTTACACGCCGGACAGATACAAGGGTTCTTTGACATTCCTGTTGATGATCTTACTAGCAGGATTATCTTTGCAAGAGATATTAAGGAACATCAAAAAGACAGTAGTGAATATGTGTTTGTAAGTCCAGATGCAGGTGGTGCTGTCCGTGCTCGTAAGTTTGCAGACGCATTCCATGGTAACATTGCTATTGTTGACAAGCGTAGACCTGCAGCAGGTAAGAGTGAAGTAATGCATTTAATAGGAGATGTGGAAGGTCGACATGCTATCCTAGTAGATGATATCGTAGACAGTGGAGGTACATTATGCAATGCTGCAAAAGCCATTATGGATGCAGGTGCAATTGATGTAAAGGCCTACATTACACATGGTGTATTAAGTCGTAGTGCCTGTATTAAAGTAAGAGAGAGCGTTTTAACTGAGCTAGTTATCACTGACACAATCGCAGATCACTGTGAAGATGGTTGTAGGGTAAGGCAGGTGAGTGTAGCAAATTTATTTGGCGAAGCTATTAGACGTGTAAACAATGAGGAATCAATTAGCAGTTTGTTTATTTAAAAAAAAAGGTTGACTTATTTTTTCTATGCTGTATAATGATATTATTAGTTAGGCAATGCAAACA
>Ga0070752_1001364_pt1 | contig 17223 bp, 14 predicted proteins | sample VirMetDEL_Aug_30_FD_77440 | JGI IMG/M metagenome (GOLD analysis project Ga0070752, IMG submission 77440) | Aqueous microbial communities from the Delaware River and Bay under freshwater to marine salinity gradient to study organic matter... | ecosystem: Environmental > Aquatic > Marine > Coastal...
CATGTCGAAATCACGTTGTTTGACATAGTTCAGCTCTGCCCCAAGTGCGAGCCGGCTATCCATCGGATACCAAAGCACCTCGGTCGACACGCCGCCAAACATCCCTTCCAGATACCCTGCAGAAACACGACCGAACAGGTTTTTCCCCGGGCGGAACAAATACTCGGCCGTGAGGCTGTTCACCTCAAGCTCAGATTCCTTTGCATAGCGTATAGCATTAGAGCGGACCGGCTCGATCACGGAATCCGACACGCGGAACGATTTATCGATATTACCCACCAGCGGATAGCGGAAACGACCCCCAAAGGTCAGCCCCGGGCGCGGCCGGTAATCCATCTTGAGCTGGACGCCGAAATCGGCCCTAATCGGGCTGTTAGGGTCGAAAAAGGATGTGGCGAGATATGGGCCGATCGACGTGTCAAAGACCGGGTAGATATCCGCCAACTCGCCTTCGCGGCCCTGATCGTGCCCGTCTTCCAGACGCGCCCGCGCCAGACTGCGCCAGGCACCATCGTAATCAAACTGCAGCTCTTCCAGATCGGATCTTTGCGTCACGATCTGGTTCAGCGGCACGCCGCGCTCCAGAAACACGACCGTGAACTCTTCGATCGCGGGGGGTAGCGTCACCGCCATGGCCCGCGCCGTGCGCCCTGCCGCTTGGGCCTCGTTGTCGAAACGGGTGTTTTCCACGCGCACGGTCGCGCGGTTGCCCGACATGGTGAAGCCTTGCAGCTCCAGCCCGTCTTCCGCCAGCACACGCTGCAAAACGGTCTCGACCGCATCACGCCCGCCCCCGGCAGCAGAGTTGTTCCACTCAGCAATCGCCAGACGGTTGCGCGCGCCGACGGTGCGCGGGGCCTGCTCCAACCCGCCGGGTACAGACGGTTTCTTGGGGTTGATGACATAGCTCAGCTGCGCGCCGACCTCATGCCCCCCGACGACAAACCCCTTGAGGTGCACACCGTTCTTGAAACGATACTCCAACCCCACGTTGAGGGGCGAAGACACGTCGATGCCCGTGTTCACCGATTCCCGCGTGTATTCATCGGGGGAGTATTCGGCGAATAGCGTCATCTGGTCCGACACATTCCACTGCACGCCCGCGAAGACCGACGTCGGCCCGCGGAACCAGTTCCCTGTCTCTAGCTGGCCGCCCGTGTTGGCGTCGCGCGACCGTGTGTCAAAACGGTCTGACAAAATACTGAACGGATTCGAGAATGAGTTCCGCCCCGCAAGCCGCCCCCAGCCCAGACCGCCGGTAACCTCCAGCTTCGACCCGAAGCTTTTGGTGGCCACAAAATATTCACTGCTCAGGATACCGGTGCCTAAAAAGTCACGCAAACCCACGGCGAAAGCAGGGCGTAGGTCGGTTTCATCCCAAATCTGGTAATGCACATCAAAGCTGCGATCGAAGGTATCGCCATCAAGGAACGCATTGGTAGTGATATTCTTAATCTGCGAATACCGGAATGTCCCATAAAGACGCGGCAAGACCTGGAACGTCGCTGAATACCGGTAGTTGGGGCCAAACGTGCTTGCCGTGAAGGCCAGATCGCCGTCTTTCAACACGCGGGCCGTCGGCATTTCAACCAACCCGGGTGTGCCGTAGGTCGATAAAGATTGCGCTGAACCTTCGGCAAGACTAGTGACGCAAAACGCCCCGGCTAGCATCGAACAAGCTAGTTTCCTCGAGCGCCCTTGCATCTGCTAACCTACCTATTAATTAATTGTTGCGAATACCGGGACCGTAGAGAAGTTTAGGAAGGACTACACTTTGTGTGCCGTCCAATCAACGGATTTACCATTTCGTTGCGCCAGTTTTGCAACACAGAGGATACGCCAAGACCTATGCTGAACCGTTGGTTTAAACGCCGTCAACCTGACCCCGAGCCCGAACCTCATTTCGATCCGATCACACCGGATGTGCCCGTGATTGCGATCGGAGATATTCACGGGCGTTTTGATCTGCTTGAAAGACTGCCCGAACCTCCGGCCGGCACACAGGTGATCTGCGTCGGCGACCTTGTCGACCGCGGCGAACAAAGTGCGCAGGTTCTGCGGGCGCTGCACGAACAGCCCGATATTATCACGCTGATGGGCAACCACGAGCAGATGATGCTAAAGTTTATCGACAATCCGAAAGAGAATGGTCCGCGCTGGCTCCGGTACGGCGGGCTCCAGACTTTGTCGAGCTTTGGCGTCTCGGGCGTGTCGCAAACCTCCTCTGGTGATGATCTGGAACGCGCCCGCGACGCCCTGCAAGGCGCTATGGGCGAGGCCTTGCTCGACTGGGTGATCAACCTGCCAACCTCGTGGGTGTCGGGCAATGTCGCCTTTGTCCACGCCGCCGCTAACCCACTGATCCCTATCAAGGATCAGGAAAGCCGCACGTTGCTTTGGGGGCATGAGGATTTCGGGCGCAAACGCCGCCGTGACGGCATCTGGGTCGTACACGGGCACACAATCGTCGACACCCCGATGATCAAGGGCGGCGTGGTGTCGATCGACACCGGGGCCTACGCGACGGACAAGCTCACCGCCGCAACGATCCACAATGGCGAGGTCGAGTTTAACTACCTCTGATCTGACGGCATCCCGATTTTAACCACACCTTAGGATACCTCTGCTTTAGCTGACGCACCGGCACATGCGCCGGTGTTTGGTTGCTATGGGTAAGAGGTGACGATGGCGTTTATCGATATCGGGATACGGCAGGGCAGTGATGTCCATGCACGTCGGGCGCCGCTATACGAAGGCGGCGGGAAACGGGTGTTCGACCTTGCCGTCAGCCTCGCGTTGCTGCCGCTGATCCTGCCCGTGATTATCGTTTTATACTGTCTGGTGGCATCCACGGGTCAGGGCGGTCTTTATGCCCACCCTAGGATTGGACGCGCCGGCAAGGTTTTCCGCTGTTGGAAAATCAGAACGATGGTCCCTGATGCGCAGGCCGCGCTGCCGGCGATTCTATTGGCGCGACCTGATCGCGCGCTGGAATGGGCGTTGTACCAAAAGCTGACCAAAGATCCGCGCGTGATCCCCGGCGGCCATTTCCTGCGCCGCACCGGTCTGGATGAACTGCCCCAGATCTGGAACGTACTGCGCGGCGATATGTCTTTGGTCGGGCCGCGCCCCGTCACCCGGGCGGAGCTGCACAGCTACGGTGATGCCCGCCACGCTTACCAACGGGTGCGCCCGGGGGTCACAGGGCTTTGGCAGGTATCGGGGCGCGGCATCCTGCTGTTTGCCGAACGCGCCTCGCTTGATGAACGCTATGCCCGCCAGCCAAGCTTTATGGGCGATCTCAAGATCATCGCGCGCACTCTGCCCGTCCTGCTGCGCCCCACCGGATACTGACAGGGCGCAACAACAGTTAACGCGGTGACAAGGCGCTAGACCAACCCTTTGATCCCCGTTGCGGTGGTGCCGCTGTCGCGCACTTTTGAGATGCGAAACGGATAGACGACCCCCGCCATCAAACCGGGCAGAGTGATTGCATCCCCGCTTTTCAGCGTCACCGCGACATCACCGGCCCCACCGACCATAAAGCCACGGGTGATCTGCGGCAGGTCGGCGGTATCGTCGGGCACAATATCAAAGGCCCCGCAAATAGGGCCGGTCAATCCTGCGGTATAGTCATTGAAATTGTCGGTAATTGGCATGTCGCTCTCCGTTTGGTGAAAAGCGCAGCTTGGTCTACCGATCCTACCTAAATCTTACCCCACCGTGCGGAGCACCCCCAAGGCCGGCAACCAGCCTTGGGGAAGATCATTCACGCAAGCTTGCCGTGGCAATGCTTGAACTTTTTGCCCGACCCGCAGGGGCATTCATCATTGCGCGCAGGGGTGCCCCACGTGCTCGGATCATTCTCGTCGAACCCCGCCACAGCGGTAGAACCGGACTCTGCGGCGGCGGTCGAAGCCGGCGCTTCGCTGTTCTCTTCCGCCGCCTGCGCGGCGTTAACCTGCGCCGCGGCCTGACGTTCCTGCATTTGCGACAGGATTTGCTGCTGCTCTTCCTCTGTCATCGGGCGGATTTGGCCCAGCTTCTGGGTCACTTCGGTCCGCAGGCTGTCCAGCATGCTTTCAAACAACTGGAAGGATTCGTTCTTGTATTCGTTCAACGGATCACGCTGCGCATAGCCGCGGAAACCGACGACCGACCGCAGATGCTCCAGCGTCAGAAGGTGATCACGCCACTTGCCGTCAATCGCCTGCAACAACACCTGCTTTTCGATGTTGCGCATGTTCTCGGGGCCGAACTGTTCAGCCTTCTCGGCCATCATATTTTCGCTGGCTTCGACAAGACGTTCGCGGATGACCTCATCGTCGACGCCCTCTTCCTCACACCATGCTGCCACGGGCACATCCAGGTTCAGCTGATCCGCAACCGCGGCCTGGAAACCTTGTGTATCCCACTGATCTGCATATGTTTTTGGCGGCATGAACTGGTCGATCAAATCGTCGATCACCTGCTCGCGCATGTCGGCGGTGATCTCTTGCAGGTCGGCAGCTTCCATGATGTCGCGGCGCTGGCCAAAGATGACCTTCCGCTGGTCGTTCATCACATCGTCGAACTTCAACAGCTGTTTGCGAATGTCAAAGTTGCGCCCTTCGACCTTGGCCTGCGCGCGCTCCAACGACTTGTTGACCCAAGGGTGCACAATCGCTTCGCCCTCTTTCAGGCCAAGCGTCGTTAGCACTTTCTCAAGCCGTTCAGAGCCGAAAATACGCATCAGATCGTCTTCGAGAGACAGGTAGAAGGACGACCGGCCGGGGTCACCCTGACGGCCCGAACGGCCCCGCAGCTGGTTATCGATCCGGCGGCTTTCGTGACGCTCGGACGCCAGAACATAAAGCCCCCCTGCGTCGAGCACTTTTTTCTTCGCGTCAGCGTGTTCCGCTTCGATCTTTTCACGGATAGCAACGGGATCGGCATCAGGATCAGCGTCCAGCGCCTCAATCACCTTCAGCTCGACGTTGCCGCCCAGCTGAATGTCGGTGCCGCGACCAGCCATGTTTGTCGCGATGGTGACCGCGCCGAACTTGCCCGCATCCGCCACGATCTGCGCTTCCTGCTCGTGCTGGCGCGCGTTCAGAACGTTATGCGTGATGCCCGCTTCGGTCAGCATCTGGCTCAGCATTTCGGATTTCTCGATAGAGGTGGTACCCACCAGAACCGGCTGGCCTATCGCATTGGCTTCTTTGACCTTTTCGATCATCGCCTGATATTTCTCCAGCGCCGAACGATAGACCTGATCGTCTTCGTCCACACGCGCAACCGGCACGTTGGTCGGGACTACGACAACACCCAGCCCGTAAATCTCGGCGAATTCTTCGGCTTCGGTTTCGGCAGTACCCGTCATGCCCGCCAGCTTGTCATAAAGGCGGAAGTAGTTCTGGAAGGTGACCGAGGCCAGCGTCACGTTCTCGGGCTGGATCTGACAGCCTTCCTTCGCTTCGATCGCCTGATGCAACCCGTCGGACAGACGACGACCGGACATCATACGCCCGGTGAATTCGTCGATCAGCATCACCTCGCCGTCGCGCACGATGTAATCCTTGTCGCGCTGGAACAGCTTATGCGCCCGCAAACCCTGGTTCACGTGGTGCACGATGGTGGTGCTTTCGGGGTCATACATCGTTAACCCTTCTTCCAGCAGACCGCGGCTGTGCAGCTCTTGCTCGAGGAACTCGTTCCCTTCGTCGGTAAAGGTCACGTTGCGGGTTTTCTCGTCCAGCTCGTAGTGGCTTTCCTGCAGCAGCGGGATCACATCGTCGACGATTTTATACATCTCGGAGCGGTCTTGCGACGGGCCAGAGATAATCAGCGGCGTCCGCGCCTCGTCGATCAGAATACTGTCGACCTCATCCACGATGGCAAAGTTGTGCTGTTTCTGGAAAATCTGGCTCAGCTCAGACTTCATGTTATCGCGCAGATAATCAAAGCCCAGCTCGTTGTTCGTGGCGTAGGTCACGTCGCAATCATAGGCGGCGCGTTTGTCTTCCTCGGTCATGCCGGACACCGCAGCGCCCGTGGTCAGCCCCAGCGAGGCAAAGACCTTGCCCATCCAGTCGGCGTCCCGTTTCACGAGGTATTCGTTCACCGTGACCACATGCACGCCCTTGCCGGTCAGCGCATTGAGGTAAGCGGCCAGCGTCGCGGTCAGGGTTTTACCCTCGCCGGTTTTCTGCTCGGATATGTTGCCCTGATGCAGGAAAATCGCCGACATCAACTGCGTGTCAAAGGCGCGCAGACCCAAGGTCCGGCGTGCGCCTTCGCGGCAGTTCGCAAAAGCTTCCGGCAGCAGATCATCAAGGCTTTCGCCGTCAATCGCCCGCTTGCGCAGCTCTTCCGTTTTTTGCTTCAGACCGTCGTCGGTCAAAGCCAAGAATTCTTCTTCCAGCGCGTTGATCTTTTCAACCAGCGGGCGGGTCGCCTTGATTTTACGGTCGTTTGGGGTCCCAAAGACTTTTTTGGCGAGTGTTCCGATGCCCAGCATGCAATCTCCTGCCGAAGTTATGTTCCAAGGCGTCCATCTGCTTGCCGAGCCGCCGGACAGCCCCTAGATACAAGACTGAACGTGCGCCAAGGCCGCGCCCATAGGGCGATGTAAGGGCCGCACTAAACCGTGTCAATGTAGCAGCCCCTTGTGGCTGCCAAACCAAGGACAGATACATGCAAAAACCTCTCACTTTTCTGGCACCATTCGTGGTGGCAGCTTCGCTCGCCCTGCCCGCTGTTGCGCAGGACGACACTGCCGAAAACACGGATGCGCAGACAGACGTCACCGCTGAAACCGTGGTTGCCACGGTCAATGGCACCGACATCACGATTGGCAGCATGATCATTGCCCGCGCCACTCTTCCCGAACAATATCAACAGCTTCCCCCCGAAGTCCTGTTCAAAGGCATTCTGGATCAGCTTGTGCAGCAAACCGCCTTGTCGCAAGACTTTGACGGCGAAGTGCCAAAGCGGATCGAGATGGCGCTTGAAAACGAACGTCGCCAGCTGATCGCGGGCGAAGTGATCGAGAGAGCAATGGCCCAGGACGTCACCGAGGAAGAGCTGCAAGCCGCCTATGACGAAGCTTACGCCGATGCAGAACCGACCGAGGAATTCAGCGCGTCGCATATTCTGGTAGAAACAGAAGAAGAAGCCCAAGCCGTCAAGAAAGAGCTGGATGAAGGCGCGGATTTTGCCGAGCTGGCGAAAGAAAAGTCCACCGGTCCATCCGGTCCTGCGGGCGGTACTTTGGGTTGGTTCGGGCCCGGCATGATGGTGCCCGCGTTTGAAACCGCCGTTGCCGAGCTTGAAGTCGTCGCTGTGTCTGAACCCGTTGAAACCCAGTTCGGCTGGCACGTGATCAAACTGGACGACAAGCGCCAGAAAGAAGCGCCCAAGCTCGAAGACGTGAAGGACGAGCTGGAAACCCAGGTCCGTCAGGTCAAGGCACAGACCCTGATCGAAAAGACCACCGAAGCCGCAGATGTTGACCGCACGGCGGCTGACACAATCGACCCTTCGGTTCTGACCAACCTCGGCCTGCTGGAGTAACAAATGGGCAAAATCACTGCTGTATCCCCGCTGGCACCCGATCACTTCCCTGATCTTCCTGTCATCGATGGTGTGCGTTTCGCCACCATCGCGGCGGGGGTACGGTATCAAGGCCGCACCGATGTGATGCTGGCCGAATTGGCCCCGGGCTCTACGGTGGCGGGGGCGTTTACGCGCTCTGCCACCCGCGCCGCGCCGGTTCTTGACTGTCAGGCCAAGATCGGCGCGACATCAGACACCGGTGCCGCGATCCTGGTCAACTCGGGCAACGCCAATGCCTTCACCGGCAAGGGCGGCGTCACCGCGGTCGAAGCAATTACCGCTTCGGTTGCTGATGTCTGCAACATTCCCCAATCGCGTGTTTTCACCTCATCGACCGGTGTGATCGGCGAACCGCTGCCCCACAACCGGATCACGGCTGTTCTGGCGGACCTTAAAGGCGCGTTGTCCGACAAGGGCATTTCCGATGCGGCCAAGGCGATCATGACCACGGACACCTTCCCCAAAGGGGCCCGTGCCGAGGTCGAGATTGACGGTAAAACAGTCTCTATCGCGGGGATTGCGAAGGGATCGGGCATGATCGCGCCAGATATGGCGACGATGCTGGTCTATATCTTCACCGATGCGGTTGTGAGCCAACCGGCGCTGCAAAAGATGCTGTCGACCCATACCGATAGCACCTTTAACTGCATCACCGTGGATAGCGACACATCGACATCCGACAGTTTGATCCTGGCTGCAACTGGCGCGTCGGGCGTGGATGCCAGCGAAAGCGATGCGTTCTCGGAAGCGCTGCACGGCGTCATGCTGAACCTCGCGCATCAGGTTGTGCAAGACGGCGAAGGGGCGACCAAATTCGTCGAGATCGCCGTGACCGGTGCCGCTACGGATGATGATGCCAAGACCCACGGCATGGCCATCGCCAATTCCCCCCTCATCAAGACCGCCATCGCGGGCGAGGACCCGAACTGGGGCCGCGTGGTGATGGCCGTCGGTAAATCAGGTGCTGCTGCTGATCGGGATCGCCTATCGATCCGCTTTGGCGATATCGAGGTGGCCAAAGACGGCTGGCGCAGCCCCGACTACTCGGAAGAGGCAGCGGCGGCGCATATGAAGGGCCAGAACATCACCATCGGCGTCGATCTGGGCCTTGGCGACGGCAAAGCAACGGTTTGGACCTGCGACCTGACCCACGGCTATATCGAGATCAACGCGGACTATCGTTCGTGAAGGTTATCCTTGTCTCGGCGGTTGCCCTGATCGACGTGGACGGGCGCGTGCTTTTGGCACAGCGCCCGCCCGGCAAATCCATGGCCGGTTTGTGGGAGTTTCCGGGCGGCAAGGTCGAAGCCGGCGAAACCCCCGAAGCCGCCCTGATCCGCGAGCTGCAAGAAGAACTTGGCATCGACACATGGGCCTCCTGCCTTGCCCCGCTGACCTTTGCCAGCCATGCCTACGATGAGTTCCACCTGTTGATGCCGCTGTTTGCCTGCCGCAAATGGAACGGCACACCGCAGGCGCGCGAGGGGCAAAACCTGAAATGGGTCCGTGCCAATGCGCTGAAAGATTATCCAATGCCCCCAGCGGACATTCCCCTGATTCCGATCCTGCGCGACTGGCTTTAGGGCCAGCGCGACCTCGCTGCTGTTTCTTAACGCGCGTGAATACTGCTTCCTTGACTTTTTTGTTGCTAGACTTAGGCAAATTGTCGCTTATAAAGATGCAACTTCAGGTTCTTCTGGGAGGAAGCAATGCTTCGCACAATCACCATCGGTTCCACCGTATCCGTCCAGGGTATTTTCGTCCGCGACATGCCCGACGGCCGCGTATCGGTTAAGGTTGATGACGCGATCTATACCGGCAAGCCAATCCAGCGCCGGAACTGATCAGGCACACGCAAAACATCTGAACCATCCCCCTGCCCCAAGCGTTTGCTTAGGTCATCAAGGATGGATCAATCATGAAGCCTCAACGTGTTATCGTTATTCTGAACAAGGGCTCCGGCCGCCAAGACGGGACAGAGCGTAAGTCCCGGATTTCAGACAGGTTTCAACACCACGACATTCCCGTCAGCTTCGTTGAATTCTCGCCCAATGGCGCGGATTTGGGGCAGGTGGCGCAATCCACTGCCGAAGCGAACCCCGACGCCACCATCGTCGCGTCAGGCGGCGACGGAACCATCAGCGGCGTCGCCTCGGGCTTGGCGCATGTGCCCAACCAGATGGGGATTATCCCCGCGGGCACCTTTAACTATTTCGCCCGTTCGCTGAACCTGCCCGAAACCGTTGACGAAGCCGTGGATGTCGTCGCCAAGGGCGTCCTGCGCCCGACGGACATCGCCAAGATCAATGGCAACGCGTTTCTGAACAACGCCAGCATCGGGGCCTATGCCGCCATCCTGAAAACCCGCGAAGGCATCTATGACCGCTGGGGCCGCAGCCGTGTCGCGGCCTATTGGTCGGTGGTCAAAGCGCTGGCAACACTCCGCGCGCCGCTCAGGCTGACGGTGACGATTGATGGCAAATCCTTTAAACATAGGACACCGCTGGTCTTTGCGATCAGCAACGCCTTTCAGCTGAACCAAATGGGGCTGAGCGGCGAAGACTGTATCGCCAAGGGCGGCATGGTGCTGCTGGTTGCCCCCGATACCAACCGCTGGGGGTTGTTCAAACACGCCGCCGCGCTGGCCCTTGGGGTCGCGAAACGTGAAACCGACTATCAAATGCACTGCGGGAACGAGATCACGCTTGAGATGCCGCATAAATCACGCCCTGTCGCCCGCGACGGAGAGCTAAGCCGCATGAAAGGCCCGTTCAAACTGCACATGCAGCGCGAGGCCCTGCAGCTGATCGTTCCTGCCGAATTTAACGAGGCCGTCAGATGAGCACATTGGTACATCTCTCAGATTTACACTTTGGCAAGGATCGACCCGACCTGCTGGAACCGCTGCTCTCTTGTGTGAACGAACTGAACCCCGATATCGTCGCCATCTCGGGCGATTTCACGCAGCGCGCGCGGCGGAGCCAGTTCGAGGAAGCGCATAACTTTATCCAGCGGATCAACGCGCCTGTCTTGGGTGTGCCGGGGAACCATGATGTCCTGCTTGACCGCCCGTTCCAGCGGTTTTTCATGCCATGGCGCAGGTATCGCAAATGGATCAACGCTGATCTGACGCCTCGGTATGAAGATGACGATATGGTCGTCATCGGCATCAACTCGGTCGATCGCTTTTCGTGGCAGACGGGAAAGCTGACGGCAGGGCGTATCGCGCATGCCTGCAAGGCGATGGACGACACCGCCGCGCGCAAAGCCCGCGTGTTAGTGGTGCATCACCCGCTAGAGCATCCCAATCACACCAAGAAAAAGCCCATACCCGGTGCCGAAATCGCGCTGGAAAAGCTACTGTCTTGCGGGGCGAACCTGATCCTGTCGGGGCACCTTCACACGTGGCACGCAGAGAATTTTACCGTCGAATCCGGCGGCACCACGGCGATCCAGTTGCATGCGGGGACCAGCCTGTCGTCGCGCGTGCGCGGAGAGCCGAATGATTTCAACCTTGTGAAGATCTCGGACGATCAGGTCTGTGTCGACCGGCTGAGCTTTAACGAAGATAAACGGGTCTTTGAGACGACAGAAGCCCGGACATTTAACCGGGCTTCTGATCATCAGATATCGGACGAAGTGTGACTTAGTCCAGCGTGCGCACGACTTCTTCACGTGTGAAGATTTCGATAACGTCGCCCGGACGGATGTCTTCGTAGTTCTCGAACGCCATACCACATTCCTGGCCTGACGGTACTTCGGCAACTTCGTCCTTGAAGCGCTTGAGCGTTTTCAGCGTGCCTTCGTGGATCACGACATCGTCGCGCAGCAGACGCACACCAGCGGCGCGGCTTGCTTTGCCTTCGGTCACCAGACAGCCCGCAACCTTGCCAACGCCGGTCACTTTGAACACCTCTTTGATCGACGCATAGCCGATGAAGTGTTCGCGGATCTCGTTGCTCAGCAGGCCACTTGCGGCAGCTTTCACATCATCAACCATGTCATAGATGACCGAGTAATACCGGATCTCGACGCCCTTCTGGTTGGCCGAGGCACGGGCCGATGCGTTTGCACGCACGTTGAAGCCGATGATCGGCGCGTTGGAGGCTTCGGCAAGACCAACGTCGGTGTCGGTGATCGCACCCACGCCCGAGTGAAGGACGCGCACGCGGACTTCGTCGTTGCCGATTTTCTCCATCGCTTGAACGATCGCTTCGGCAGACCCCTGAACGTCTGCTTTGATCAACAAAGGCAGCTCGCTAATGGTTTCGTTCACCTTGGCGTTCGCCATCAGCTGTTCCAGCGTCGTCGCAGCACCAGCCGCAGCGCGTTTGTCTTTGGCGGCTTTTTCACGGTATTCCGCAATCTCGCGCGCCTGCGCTTCGGTGTCGGTTACGTTCAGAACGTCGCCCGCACCCGGTGTCCCGTTAAGGCCAAGCACCTCTACCGGCACGGATGGGCCTGCTTCTTTCACGCGCTCGCCCTGATCGTTGATCAGCGCACGGACCTTACCGTACTGCTCGCCCACAACAAAGATGTCGCCCTGACGCAGCGTACCGTTCTGAACAAGAACAGTCGCAACGGGGCCGCGGCCCACGTCAAGCTGCGCTTCGATCACGGCACCGACCGCGGCGCGGTTCGGGTTCGCTTTCAGTTCCAGCAGTTCCGCTTGCAGCGCGATGGCTTCCAGCAGTTCGTCCAGACCTTGACCCGTGGTGGCCGATACTTCGACGTCCTGTGTTTCACCGGACATCTTTTCAACGATGACCTCGTGCTGCAGCAGGTCCGTACGGACTTTGTCAGGGTTGGCTTCGTATTTGTCGATCTTGTTGATCGCCACGATCATCGGCACCTTGGCCGCTTTCGCGTGGTTAATCGCTTCGATCGTCTGAGGCATCACAGCATCATCCGCCGCGACCACCAGAACGACGATGTCGGTGACCTGCGCACCGCGTGACCGCATCGAGGTAAAGGCCGCGTGGCCCGGTGTATCGAGGAAGCTCAGAACCTGACCGTTGTCGGTTGTGACCTGATAGGCACCGATGTGCTGCGTGATACCGCCCGCTTCGCCGGACTGAACCTTGGCTTTGCGGATCGCGTCAAGCAGCGATGTCTTACCGTGGTCAACGTGGCCCATGATCGTGATGACCGGAGGACGCGATACCAGATCTTTCGGATCGTCTTCGGCTTCCTTGATCACGTCTTCAACGTCAGCGTCGGAAACGCGCACCACTTTGTGGCCGAATTCCTCGATGATCAGCTCGGCTGTGTCAGCGTCGATGGTTTCGTTCTGCGTGACCATCATGCCGTTTGTCATCAATGCTTTGACGACAGCGCCAACGCGTTCGGCCATCCGGTTCGCCAGTTCGGAAACCACGATCGCCGGAGGCAGGTTGACGTTGCGCACGACCTTTTCACGCTCAACCGAACCGCCCATTGCCTTCTGGCGCTGGCGTTCCTGCTTGCGTTTCATCTGCGCCATGGACCGTTGACGGCCACCTTCGCCACCGGACAAAGCCTGGTTCAGCGTCAGTTTGCCGGAACGACGGCTATCGTCGCCACCCTTGTTGCGCTTGTTGGTTTCCTCGCGGTCGCCTTCTTTCTTGCGGGCCGCAGGGGTCGGTGCGCCGGATTTGATGTTCGGCGAACGCGGCGCGGCAGGGGCCGCTGCGGGGGCTGCGGCAGCGGCTGCTGCGGCTTCCGCTTCTTTCTTGCGGCGCTCGTCCTCTTCGGCTTTCGCCTTCAGGCTTTCCTCGCGCTCACGCTCTTCGGCTTCTTTCGCCTCGATCTCGGCACGACGACGCTCGCGGTCTTCTGCGCGGGCCTTTTCCTCGGCTGCGCGTGCTTCGGCTTCTTCCGCCTCGCGGGCGCGGGCAGCCTGAACCGCCTTCAGCCGGCGTTCCATTTCGGAATCGGTGATCCCTGCCGGACGCTTGGAGGGATCCCCGAGCGATGGATTGCTACCGCCGCCGGCTTTTGCGCCAGCAGGTTTGGGCACCACAACGCGCTTGCGCTTGGTCTCGACCACGACGTTTTTCGTCCGCCCGTGGCTAAAGCTTTGCTTTACGTTGCCGGGACGCGAAGACGCTCCCCGCAGGCCCAATGTCTTTTTGCCGTCACTATCGCTCATGAAGCTCGTCTATCCTTTCGGGTGACCGTTGCCACCCTCGTTTATGCGCACGCCTTTTAACCGCTGAGCCTCCTCTACAACACGAGAGGTAAGACCACCAGAGGCGAGCGCCCCATGTATCACAGTTTGGCGTCCGAAAGCCAAACCCAATTCGTCTGCCGTCAGCCAGCCAATGTAATGGCCGTAATGCGGCGTGCTTAGTTTCGATTTGCCGCGGCCCGATCCATCTACTGCCTGGATCAATACTTCGGCTTCTTCCATTTGCAGCCAACCTTTGACTTTTTCGTAGCCCGCAACGGCCTTGCCCGCCTTGCGTTGCAACGAAATCAGGTCAACCACATGGCGGACAAGTTGCTTTTCAACTTCATCCACCAAATCATCCGCAACCTTGACAGGTTGCTTGGCCGAGCGGGCGAACAGACCCTTCTTGGCCGCTTTCTCCAATGCGGCCCGATCCGCTGACACATACATCCCCCGACCGGGCAGTTTCCCCATGATATCAGGGAAAACATGCATGTCGGGACCAATGACAAAGCGGATCAGCCCGTTTTTGGGCTGCGCCTCGCCAGTGGCGATACACTTTCGTTCGGGACCGTCTTGCCGGTCTTTAGAAACGCCACCACGTGTCATATCGTTCCCCAAGGCCCCGCGATCAGGCCTCGGCCTCCTCGTCCGTGTCGATGTCGGCATCGAACTCTTCGTCGACATCATCCGCTTCAAGCTCGGCAGGATCGACCCAGCCCAGCAGGACGCGCGCGGTCATGATCAGCTTTTGCGCATCTTCCAGCGACAGATCGAAAGGTTCAAGTGTCCCTTCATCCTTGGTGCGTTCGCCATTCACGGTAGTCCAGCCGCCGGCCAGCTCCCAATCCGCGCAAGTCGCGAAATCTTCGAGCGTTTTAACGTCGTCTTTGGCCAGTGCCTCAATCATTTGGGGTGTCAGACCGTCGAATTCAATAAGCGTGTCGTCCACACCCAAGGCGCGCGCCGCATCAAGCGCCGCTTTGTTCTGCGCTTCGATCACGTCACGGGCGCGGGCTTGCAGTTCGCTTGCGGTGTCTTCGTCAACACCGTCGATGACCAGCAGCTCGTCCACTTCGACATAGGCGACTTCTTCGAGGTTGGTGAACCCTTCGGAGACCAGAAGCTGGGCAAAGAATTCGTCCAGATCCAGATTGTCCATGAACAGCTTGGTGCGCAGTTCGAACTCTGCCTGACGGCGCTGGCTCTCTTGCTCTTCGGTCATGATGTCGATGTCCAGACCGGTCAGCTGCGACGCCAGACGCACGTTCTGACCACGACGGCCAATCGCCAACGACAGTTGTTCTTCGGGAACGACGACTTCGATCTTGCCCGCTTCCTCGTCCAGAACAACCTTGGAGACTTCAGCAGGCTGCAACGCGTTCACAAGGAACGTCGGCTGGTCTTCGTTCCACGGGATGATGTCGATCTTTTCGCCCTGAAGCTCGTTCACGACGGCCTGAACACGGCTGCCGCGCATACCAACGCAGGCCCCCACAGGGTCGATGGAGCCATCATAAGAGATGACAGCGATTTTCGCGCGCGAACCGGGGTCACGGGCAACGGCCTTGATCTCGATGATGCCGTCATAGATTTCAGGCACTTCCATCTTGAACAGCTCGGCCATGAATTCGGGCGCGGTGCGGCTCAGGAAGATCTGCGGGCCACGCTGTTCGCGGCGCACATCCTTGATGTACACGCGGATACGGTCGTTCGGGCGATAGCTTTCGCGGCCGATTTTCTCGTTGCGACGCAGGATCGCTTCGCCAGCGCCCACATCGACGATAACGTTGCCATATTCCTCGCGCTTGACCAGACCGTTGATGATCGTGCCGGCGCGGTCTTTGAATTCTTCGTACTGGCGGTCACGCTCGGCTTCGCGGACCTTCTGCAAGATCACCTGTTTGGCGGATTGCGCGGCGATACGGCCCATTTCAACCGGCGGGACTTCTTCGCTGAATTCCTGACCGACTTCGGGGTTGGCCATATACTGCTTGGCCTGCTCTACCGTGAACTCCGCCTGATAATTCTCAAGCTCGTCATCGGCCACAACCGTACGCACACGGGTAAAGGTCGCGCGACCGGTCTTGCGGTCGATGGAAACGCGAATGTCCATCTCAGCGCCGTAGCGCGACTTCGCCGCCCGAGCGAGCGATTCTTCCATCGCTTCAACCACGAGATTGGGGTCGATCATCTTTTCGCGGGCCACAGCCTCGGCGGTTTGCAGCAGTTCCAGCTGGTTGGCAGATGTAATGGCCATTTAGTCGTCTCCCTCGGTGGACCCTTCGGTCTCGATGTCATCGAATTTGGTTTCGTCAATCGCACCGGACGCTTTGCGTTGGCGCAGCATTTCTTTGATCAGATCGTCGGTCAGAACCAGTTTGGCGTCGGTCAGCCAATCGAACTTGAGCCCGATGGTGCCTTCCTCGACGTTGATCAGCACCTCGTCATCCTCGACGCCCGCCAGCTCGCCCTTAAAGCGGCGGCGGCCGTCGATCAGCTCGCCGGTCTCGATCTTGGCTTCATAGCCCTCGAACATCTCGAAATCCTTGAGCCGCGTCAGCGGGCGGTCGATGCCGGGGCTCGACACTTCAAGGGTGTATTCATCAAGGATCGGATCCTCGACATCCATGACAGCGCTGATGGATTGGCTGATCAGGGCCAGCTCGTCCACCTCGATACCGCCATCGGGACGGTCTGCCATCACCTGCAACGTCGTCGACTTGCCCGACATCAGGCGAACGCGCACCAGTTCAAACCCCATATCCTCGATCACCGGTGTGATGATCTCGGCCATGCGGCGATCAATGGCTGCTTTTGCAATCAGGTCGTTGTTCATAATCTCACTATCATCCTGCAGTTTCGAGCAGGCACAAAAAAACGGGCGCGCGGCCCGTGTTCAAGATCGGTGGAGCCTCAGGTGTGGACCCCGATGCGCCGCTGTTGAGACGTCATATACGCCTGTATATGTGAAACTGCAAGCCCCGTGTGCCTGCCCTGCTTAGGCCAGCCACCAGCGTTCGGCGGCGCGCAGGTTGTCCAACGGGCGATGCTGGCCGGTGCGCAGGGGCATGGCGATGCTGCGTGACACCGCATGGGTCACCCCGCGTGCATGGGGCAGCAAGGCAATATCATCATAGGATTGAAGGGCTTCGCCATCATTCAGGTCTGCCGCTTCGACCAGATATTCAGCCATCGCCTGCGCACGGACCTGCTGCGCGGGAATGGACACCAGTTCAACCGTATCGAACCAGCCGGCGCTGCGCCCTTTGTAGTGATCCGCCACACGTTCGGCCAAAACCTGCTGACCCGGCGTAAATCTTCGCATACGGTACAGGCCTGTGCCGATGCCGTCGTCCATCGCGTGGGCGGCGCGGATCACATGACGCGGGTCCGCCAGCGTAAAGGGCAAGTCCATCGCGGGCGCATCCATCGTGATGCGCAGCTGATGGGGGCCTGTCGCCTCTACCACACCG
>Ga0070752_1001366_pt1 | contig 17215 bp, 42 predicted proteins | sample VirMetDEL_Aug_30_FD_77440 | JGI IMG/M metagenome (GOLD analysis project Ga0070752, IMG submission 77440) | Aqueous microbial communities from the Delaware River and Bay under freshwater to marine salinity gradient to study organic matter... | ecosystem: Environmental > Aquatic > Marine > Coastal...
GCTCTACAAACTCTTTCCTTTGCTGTACTGCCAACTCGTGCAACTCCTTGTCACTCATCTCCTCCAAGGAAAGAGGGTCAGCGATAACCCAGGACGGACCCAAAATCTCGGCTTCTTTGGGGTCGGCACAAACGGAAATTACCAGTCCGTCTGACAGTTGTTGAAACCTCGCTCTCCACCATCCACTTCCCGCGTGGGAATATCCTGGCAGCCAATGATACCAGGATTTAGCGAAGTAATCCACAATTTCATCTTCGGGCATACGAATCCCGCCTTGACCCCGCTTACCAACCTCAACAACGGGCAAAGTCGGTTTTAGTTTTTTCCACGACTTACGATTGGCCTCCGACAATCCGGCAACAATCCATTGGCGAATCTTCGCATCAAAAGTGGTTTTCGGTCGACGCAATGGGAGAAGAGGGTTAGGGTCGTATCCAAATAACGAGTATCCCTCACAAATACGCTCTGTGGCGGCCATTTTCTTGGACGCCTTTGAGAAAACAAGGTCAAGGTCGCCTCCTTCAAAAGCGGTGAGGAGGATTCTACGGCCACACAACCATTGGTCATGGAGCTCGTCAATCTTCTCGCGGTCAGTAGCCCCATTGAGTTGTCCCGCAAATACCTCCTTCCATTTCGCCTCTTTCTTGAGTGGGTCGAGGAATACACGGTCGGTCTGCCAATCAGAAATGGCGCAAAGGGTGTCTTCTCGAGTGAGTGTCCATAAAGCCCCATCGGTGTATCCCGCACAGAATGTGTCTGTGGGTCCAAGGAATGTGATGATTCGATCGTATTGGTCAAGGTCATCTCCCCATTTTACGATACGTTGCTCAACTTCGTGACCCAACTCTCGCAGACCGCTTACAAGGGCGACCACTCCAGGAATAACTCTGAGTTGTTGGTTTAGATAGTGGCCTTCAACGCAGTCCAGCGTCGTTTGACCTGTAATCAAGATTTTCATGTTTCATTATTTGAATGTTGCCTCCCTCTTACCCACTCAGGTCCCGGGCATTCGAAGACTAGTGCGTCGGTTTCACCGTTAGTCCACCAATGTTTCCCTCTATTGGGATGTTTTATTGCAAGTCGTTTTCTAGTTGCCTCACCCACCTTTTCGTACTGCTTTCTTTTCGCCTCTTCAGGACGAGCATTTAGAGACTTTTGTTGGTTTTCCACCATCTTCCTTTTCTCCTCTTCAGTCATCTTACTCCGTCCCTCTTTCGTGGCCTCAGAAATACGTTTCCTAATTTCTGTTTTCTCTTCATCGGTGCGATTTAGTTGGGTTTTTGAAACGTTTTCCTTCCACTTATTCTTTTCCTCAAGTGTCCTAGAATTCATTCCGCGGCTGACCGCTTGACTTCTTTCATTCCTTTTATCTTCGTCTAATTCTTCCCAATAAAGAGAAATACCATCAGAGATTTTTTGATTTTCAATCTCTCTTTCTTCTTCTGAGAGAGTCTCAAACCAGGCCAAACGTAGCATTTTGCGGCGGTCTTTGAAATCTTGCGAATGCACCATCCCGCTACCACCTTCACCACCGTCAGTGAAGTTTAGGAGAATTCCGGTCCCATTGTTTTTCCGACCAAACACACTAATCATGTAAATCTCATGACGAAAGGCCTCTTCTTCTGAGAGGCCTGTCTTTAGGAAGAGAATACGGTCTTTAGGAGGGACGGGGACTCTTCCATGGCATTTGAATGCGCGGCGCCCCTTACCTTTCCCGATGTAGTAAGGGGTTTTGTCCTCTCTCAAATAAGCGTAAGTGTAAAAATCATTTATCATACAGAGTGATGAAAGGTGGAAGATGGGCAATCTCCTTTCAATTCAGCAATAGGGTCTTGGACTGCTGATTCCGTGCCGTTTGTGATATGGTCTTTCCGAATGGCATTGTAACCCATTTTGGAAGCAGAGATTTCCGCAAACTCTTCGCCTGTAATACCGGCGTAAGCGAGGACAGACCTGAAAAACAGTGTGACGTCAAACAGCTCAGCGATAAACTCTGCACGAAGATTTTCGTCATTCAAGTAAGACGGCTCAGAAAGTTTCCAGGACCGTCTGGGCACGAAACACCGCGCTTCAATTACTTCTTCAATTAAGTGAGAGAGGTGCTCGATAATTCTGCTATAACGCTGGTCAGGAGAAAGGTCATCGAGGGGGCCTTTGATTCCGGCAGCTTCGGCATATTTTTGTTGAGAAGCGTAGCCCTCGTTGATGAATTCGATAAAGTCGAAGGAGTTGGGAGTGATTGCCATTTGGTGTTTAGAAACTCGAAACTATTATAGGGAAAACAATAAAAAGTAAATCCGTATCACACAGCCGCAAGAGCAACTTGGAATGCGCGGTTGCTGATTGTAGCAGCAGGACCGAATTGGTTGGAGACAAATCGGCGCGCGGCGCGCTTCGATGAGCGGTGAGTGTTGAACTCAGTTACTGCATTGAGAGCATCAGCAAATGTCCGACCGTTGTTTCCTGCACCGTTGCGGAACAAGTATTCGAGGTCGTTGTACTGCTTCATCTTGCTAAGGTCAGTCTTTTTGTAGACCGTCTTGATGAAAGTATCAAAGGAACCTTTGGAGCATTCGGTTCGAGCAATCGCTTCCATGTTTTGTGCGTAGACCTTCATCCGCTCGTTGACGTAGTCACGGACAAAAGTGTTGGTGAGCACTCGCTCGTTAGCGCCAAGACGGTGAGTGATGCGAACATCAAGATCTTGCATCGCCATTACGAACGTGTTGCTGCAGATAACACGGACGGCAGTGAGACCGATGCGTGTTGCAACACCAGAACCATGACCGTTGAGAAGAGAGACCATTGCGGTAGTGTTATCACCAGCAACCACGAACTCCTCTGCAAACTTAGACTGAACGAAGACCTTGGCTCCATCATTGAGGTAGCCAGTGTTTTCCCGAGTGAGCATTCCTTCAGACTCCAAAGGCTCGACTTGAGCAAGGAGTGAGGAGTTTTGCACAGGCTCGTAGTCTTTGCTCACAACTCCGAGGAGAGTTTGATTATCGTCCCGAACAACAGCAAACTTGTTGGGAATCTCGATACTTTGACCATCATAATCAAAAGTCATAGGACGCTTGGAGACGGTCCAGTTGAGATCGTTTTCGACGAAGAATTGCATGGTTTGATTTCGAGTAGTTTGATTATAGGGGTTTTGGACGACAGTAAACTCAGGCGAGCTCCATTTTTGAACCGTCTACTAGAAAAGGGAGAGCCAAAGCCCTCCCTAAGATGCTATCTTGAGAGATAGCAGTTGTGTCTCGTTTGAACGATCGACCATACGAGCGAACTCAAGTGCAGCATACCAGTCGCTGAAGTTGAACTCGTGGTACTGCTTAGTGTCGGTGCGTTGGTATGCGAGATGGATCTTTTTCTTTTCAGAAGTGGTGAGGGTGCTCATGCTTTGACTAGCGCGAAGAGCCATCATCTCGTGGTACTCTAAACTCTGTTGGATTTCTTGATGGATAACATCGGCCATCTCTTCGATGGTGACGTCATCAGATAACAAGTAGTCATTGACGGCATCAATCAGACGCTCTCTACGCTGAACAGCGTATTCACCTGTTGGATTGGTCACTTTTCAGCTCCTTTCTGTTTCGTTTCAGTTTCTTATAGAGGCTCCTGATCCTCTTATATGCCTCCTCTTCAGAAACCTTCCCACTTACTTCCAGCGCAGCCACGATGGAGATTTCGTGAGAGAAGCTGGCCATCGCAGACTGGAATGGCGAGAGTGTGTCGTAGTACCCCATCAGGTGTCGCAAAAGAAGAGATCAGCAAAGTCACTGGGGTTTTCAGATTCACTAATGTTTGGACTCTTCTTTTCTTCCACATCCTCAATCGTGCCTTTGGGAACAAACCCGCACCCTCGAACAAAAGAGTCGAAGCTGTCGATAACAGAAACAAGATACTCAGTGCTGAAAGTTTTGGTGACGGTGCCACCATCATCATCGGTTGCTTTGAAGACGAATTCCATTTTCAGTTAGAGCGTTGACGGATTTGACGAATGCGAATGCCAGCGTAGCCTTCTTCGCGACAAGCAATGTAGTCGCGAGCTTGAGACTCTGCTTCTTTGTAATTGACGCCTTGGAACCTCCAAGTTTGAGCGTCTGAGTCGAAATCAATTTCGGAGGTGATTTTCACTCCGTAAGTAGAGCAAGCATGCTCAATGTCATGTGGTTGCAAGGGATCCATCAGGAGAAGGTGAGTGTGGGGTCTTGGTCGAACTGATTTGCCGTGAACTCTGCCTCTTGAAGGAGGAGCTCCATCTCTTCCACATTGTCTTTTTCACAGTGCTCAATAGCACGGGAGACAAGGTTGGCAATGTAGTCGAGAGCGACGTCAGAGGGGATTGTTTCCATGGTTTGATTATAGTGATTTCAATAGGATGTAAATTCAGCGCTTGAGAGGAGAACTCCAATACCGACGGAAAGCGACCACAATAATAACCAGCGACGAAGCGACGCCAGTAAAACCAATGAAGGTGGTAGCATTGCCAGTGAAATCGAGGGTTTGGATAGTCATGATGTGGGAAGTCTCCATTCGTTGATTGTGCGAAGCAGGTCTGTTTTGAGGAGGTCTAATTCGTAGCAGCATTTCTCGTCACGAGCAGCGGCACGAAGGTCAGGAGTGAGGCGTTGGCGGAGTAGCTCATCAACAATGTCAATGGCTGCATTCCACTTGTTTTTGTCTGTCATTTGATAGTAAGGAAAGGAGCAGTGTGGTCGTGGACGATAGGACCAGATCGTGAACCTTGCCATAGTCTCGAAGCAGTCATCGCATTTTTGTCAGCATGTGGGGTCAGGGAACCGAGTTTCTTGATGTAGTCTCGTACACCATCATAGGTGGCGTTGAGATCTGGCTCAACACGCCATAGAAGACGATAGGAACGGAGGCCATCCATCACCTCGCTTCCGTCACTGAATGTGCCATAAACCAGCCACGGATCCAGACCCCGCTCAGCATAGATTGCGGCCATTTCTTCTGGCTGAACTGGGCAATGGTCGAAGTCGAGACCTACGAACGTTTGCATTCGCCAGCAGTCACGCTCTTTACCCAGCTCCATTAGATCTCGGCCATTGAACAGGCAGGAGTAAAATGCGTAGCCAGCTTTTGTCACCTTGCTGACGAAGTCGTTTTCGTCCATGCTGGCCCAGCCACGCTGGATGATTTTCTCGCGGAGTTTGCCATACTCCTGAAGGGACTGAGGCTTGCGGGTAAAGCCTTTGGTGTTGATTTGACAGAGGATGGAATTCATGGTTGTTTCAGAGAGAGTAGACAGGTTCGATGGTAATGAGCCAACCGTAGGCCTCGTGCATTTCTTGTGCGTAGGCGTAGGCTTCTTCGTAAGTGTCGAAGTACTGGCGGGTTTTAGAACCCCAAGCAAAGTAGCGTTTGATTTCCATCAGTTGAGGTCCATGATGACAGTAGGGTTCACACGGTCAGTGTGCTTGCAGAGTTGGTAACGGTCGGTGCCGCCTTCAACTTTGTTAGCTTCCCAAAGGGCGAGAGCTTTTTTCTTCGTCATCTGAGGGGTGACGGCGATGGAGTTGCGAGCGATGTAAAACATGATTGAAGTGGTTTTGGTTGATATAGATATAATACCATGTTTTGAGGCTCTAGACCAATCCTTGTGCCACTTTTTCGACTGTCAGACTCAGGGATTTCAATGCTTCAAGCACCTCTTCCCGACCTTTCTTCTTTTTGTCCTGATTTACGGCATAGCGATTGATTTGAACAAGAGAGAGTTGAAGTGCCGCAACCGTTTTGGAGACTTCGTCAGGCATCAAATCGTTGACACTTTTAGTTTTTCTTGCCATGGGTTCCCGTATGATTGGTACTACAGTTATGCAAATAAGAATGAACGTTTAGAGGTTGTTGACAAGATAAGAAGGGACGATGTCGGTGAGGTCTTCGCCAGCAGCAATCCTGCGGCGGACTTCAGTGGATGAGGTGAGACGTTTGACTTTGATGTAGTCAGCACCCGACTCAGCGGCTAAACGACGACCGGTTGTTTCTCTGTCCTCGCCTAACACTACGTCGCAAACCTCGTGGATGTCGCCATAAGCGGCCCACATATTGCCAGAAGGAACTACGCAAACACGGCCACGCCATCCGTTTGCTTTGATCACACGATCGATGTTGCAAACACGCTTGCCAACGTCTTCGTTTTTGGTTGCAGTTGAAATTCCAATGTAAAGACGATCGTGGTTCTCGAGGGCTTGTCGAAAGAGTTCGACGTGCCCATTGTGGAGTTGTTGAAACTTACCGAAAGTGAAGGCTGCTGCGTTTGTCATGGTCGTTTGAAGTGCAGTGTAGTTTGTGGTTAGGAGATCAGCGAATAGCAACGTTCGATGCAATTTCCATCATTGCATCCCATGTGGTGTCATTAGTGAGGTCAAAAGCATTTTCTTCCATTACTTCACCGATGGTGTCTTGGACGATTTCCATGATTTGCACGTTGCTTTCGAGTTTTTCGATGACTTGCTCACGGAGTGCTTTGATGATAAGGTCGTTCATAGTTGTTTGTAGTAAAGCGATTGGATAAGAAGTGGATTAGCCTTGGATGCAACCAGAGTTTGCAGGGACTTCAGTGGCAGCTACAAGAGGCACACATTGGGCATTAGAGCGGTTCATAGAAGGCTTAACCCAGCTGCTGCGGTTTTTGCGGGTTTTAGCTTGACTGCGCTTTACAGTGACCTTGTAACCAGCAGCTTCAAGCTCAGTTTTGGTTGCGTTAGCGAAGTTGATCATGGTTGGTTGTTTTCTGTTGATATAGATATAATACCAAGAAAGGAGGGCTTGTGCCCTCCCTATGTGCCAGTTTTCCAACTGTCTATTCTTCGTTAGCCATCTTTAGGATTAGACCAACCACTAGCACCACCCCAAGGATCATTAGAAGGAGGAGGATGTTTACGGACCAGACCGGGTCATAGGGGTCAATCATTTTTCTTTCTCTTCTTCATTCCAAGGACAAATCCTTCACCGGGCCACTCACGACTACGGACATTTATTTCTCCATTGTTCCAAAAACGTGAACCTCTCATGGCATTTCCGATCTTTTCTTTGGTCTCATCAGACTGTTTGTTTCCCATATGAGACTGACTGTTTCTCATTTTTCTTTCTTCTGAATGAGGGACACCTTTTAGGGTTTGTCTGATTTTTTCTTTCTGTTCTTCGGAGATCTTTTTACCTCTATTCCAGGTGTTCCCTATTTTCCGTTGTCTCAACTTCTCCTTGTGTTTTTCTGACAGTTTCTTTCCTCTAAAAGCCTTCCCTATCTTCTCTCTGGATTCTTCAGAATGGACCATCCCAGAGACCCCCTCTCCCCCGTCAGTGATGTTGTGTAGGAGACCTCCGTGTTTCTTTTTCCCTAAGACATAGATCATGTAGATTTCGTGTCTAAACGCCTCTTCTTCTGTGAGGTTCTTTTTTAGTATAATGATCCGATCCGGGTCTGATGGGGGGTTGATGGTTCTCTTCTTATCAAAACACCTCCTTCCTTTCCCTTTCCCAACATAGTAGGGTGTTCCATCTTCACGTAAAAAGGCATAGGTGTAGTAGTCATTCATACACTTATTATACACGACACACCAAGACGTAAATCAGTCCCTCTGACGCCAATCGTACGTGGGTTTCCGTCTAAACCAATTCAACAAGTCTTCAGGGTCTTGTGGTCCAACTAAATGATCTGAGGGATCTTCGTATCCGATGTCCATATCGGCTAAAAAGTGGTCGAGAGACCCCTCACTGTTCTTTCCCAACATTGCCTTCCTCCTTGCCTTTCGCAGAATCTCGGCGGCGGAAGTGTTGTGGTCTGCGTGTTTCTGAATGAAGGTCATTTCCTCAAGAGAGACCTCCTCGTGTTCGGCTATCCTACTTGCAATGTCTTGGAGTCGTAGCCGGGTCTGGGATGAAAGCATGCTTTTAGATCCAGTTTTGCTAATTTTACCCTACGGAACTTCTTGGAAGATCACCGCAGTGAGAACATCGGTATAGTACGCCCCAGTGTCAATACGAAGGACATCCCCAGTGGTTGTGGTGTACCATTTCGGGGTGTCAACAGGTGTGTGTCCATTCACGACAAGTGTGTCGGTGTCGTACCCTCGCTCAGCACGCCCCCATACCAGAGTGTTGACATCTTGAGCTTCCAAGGGTCGAGATGGGTCGATGCTACCATGAGTGCAGACTAGCTCCCTTTCCGCACCTTTGAAGAAGACTTTTTTGTCGTGTTTATAGAGGGTCGGAAGGTTAGACAACCACTCTTGGTAGTCATTTTTGATAGCAGGAAACTCTTCCATTCGCCCACCATTTTGTAGCCAGAGTTGCATATCGGAGTAAGCACCAGTGGCAGCGGCAAGTAGTGCCATGTGTTCGTGGTTGCCAAGCAATGCTGTGACTTTGCTGAAACCACAGAAGGTGGGGAACTTTACCAACTCTATCACTCTCTTGAGGACACCGATACCATCAGGTCCACGATCGATGTAGTCGCCTAGGAAAATTAGCTGGCAGCCATAACCAGCGACTTGCTCAAGGTGCTCATTAAGGAGGTCGAGTCTCCCGTGGATGTCGCCAAATACGACAACAGACTCCTCATTGAGGAGCCCATTAGTAGTGCAGTCGTGTAGCATCTTAATTCCCCAGCAACTCGATAATGAGGAAAGGTCCTCCGAGGAGGAGGACAGGCACGAGAATCAATTCCATATCAATATCCGCGGAACACCTTAGCGCAAGACTTGTCGTAGTAGTGGGAGTAGCTTCCGAAGCAGGCATCAACATTGACATTCAAGAAAGCCTCTGCTTCCTCATAAGTGCGCTCCATGTCTGCTTCGTAAGAGTGAGCGCATTTTGCATTGAAGTTAGAAATGTCGCAAGTGTTGCGAATGTTTCCCGCTTTGATTTCAGGAATGGCAAGAGTGGAGAGGGCGAGAGCGGCGATGATTGCTTTTTTCATGGTTGGTTTGATTTGTTTGACTTTTTTATAATACCTTGTTTTGAGGGCCTTGTGTAAAACTGTGTGCCAGTTTCTCAACTGGCTACTGATGTCCTCAGATTTGGGAGTTGAGGTAGCCACGGTAGGCATCTTCCTCATCGGCGTAAGGACCGACGGGCTCCTGACCGGGAGCAATGTAGTAGTAGTCGTTAGCGACTTCAGTCTGGACGAATCCGACTTGAACCTTGTTGCGAGGGAAGGTTTGAGTGATGAAGAGGTTCATAGGTTGGTTGTTCATAGTTGGTTTGATTTGTTTGACTTTTTTATAATACCCTGTTTTGAGGGCCTTGTGTAAAACTGTGTGCCACTTTCCCAACTGTCTACTGCTCAACCGGCGGTGAGACCAGTGAAGTAGGCAGGATCGATGCCGTCACCGTTCTCAAGGAAGTCTATGGTGGGTTCGATGTCCTCCTTGTTGAAGCAGAACTGGACGATCTCACCGTCGAGAGTGATGTCATAGCGAGGGTACTCTTCCCAAACGCCAACACCATTTTCGAAGTGGGTTACTCGTCGTTCAGTTTTGGTCTTGATCTCGTAAGCCATACTCTTTTCCTGTGAGTTCTTCATAAAAGTAGCCATAAAGCATTAGCACAAAGAAGATGTAGATTGATTCAAAAGCTCCTTTCAGCATCCTGGCTGACGGAACGGGTTTGCTGTGCGGCCAGAGTGATCCACACGCTGTAGACCGTCCCCTCGTTGGACCCTGAGAGCCTTGAGTTCGCTTTCAATAAAAGCAATCAGACGCGGATTTTCCGTCTCTCTGAGAGCCTTCTGGAGCCTCTCCTCGTAGTCCTGAGGCCGAGTGACATTGACGACTTTAGCCTTGGTTACGCCAATGTCGTTGAGGGTAGATCCGCTTTTGACCTTTGGGGACCCGAAGTTGCCGGTATGAACACCCTTGGTGCGGAAGGCGGGTTTGATGCGGTTGAGATCAGTCATTTGCTTTTTCTTCGTCGGTTTTTTCTTCTTTGGATTCAAAAGGATTGGGACGATCGAGACTATTGCGATCGTAATCGTACCACCACTTAGAATGCTTGATGTCTTTGGTGTTAGTCATGCTTGGAAAACGTAAGGAGCAACCTCGGTGTAACCGAGCTTTTCGTAGTAAGGAGCTGCGTGAGCATTGGCGAAAACCATAAGGTTGCCAGAAGTCTCTTGCATGTGAATCTGGGCAAGGAGTTTGCGAGCATAGCCAAGGCCCCGATAGACTTTGGGAGTGTCGAGTTGAATGACGATGGCGTTGCCATGCTCGTCGTGCATAAACTTTGCTTTGCAGACTCTGTCACCTTCTTCGTCGGTCAACCAGCGAGTGAGGAGACCGTCGTCAGTGATGCGAGTAGTGGAGGTGTAGTATGTTTTCATGTATCTATAGTACTACAGTCTGGGACCTCTGACTCATTTAGTAGACAGTTCTCCAACTGGCACAACCCTAAAAACAAAAAAAAAGCGCCGAAGGGTTGCTCGTCATGAGCTTCGCCTTCAACGCTTTTCGTCTTGCTTTTGCTTGTCTGAGCGCTTGAGGTTTGAGTCGCCTTTTCTGCTCTTTCTTTGAGTGGTGTTGCCAGTTTGGTGTCATAGCATTTGCTTTCGTTCTATGTTCTCTATGATCTGTGTCCAATCATCGTCGATGCTTACGATGGAAATCACTACATCGTCTGTAGAAATGCAGAAGTGGTCATCATCCATTGGTTCCACATCATAAACTATGCCCGATAGACTCGAAGTGTATTGCATATCAGCCATCCAAAGTTTGCTTTACAATGCCATAATCAAAGGTCATCGACTTTTCGTTTCGAATGACGAATGGTTCGATATGGTCCCAGACCTGAAACAGAATTGCTTCAGCGTTATGCCTGTGCTCATTCAGCCAAGCCTCTTCAGGCATCGTTTCATCCTCATACGCATTTCGGAGGACGCTGATTACTCGGGAGACAAGTTCTTCGTGAGGGGTTCGCATAGTTTTAGTTGTCGTTTGATTTCGTATTTTACTCTAGAAAGGTGGACTATGCAGTAGTTGCTATAGTCAACTTCTAAAAGTCTGCGCTCAAGATCAGTGATGATCTTATCGATTTCGGCGAGATTTTCGCTTTTTGCTTTTACCATTGTTCAGTCTGATTTGACTGGCTATAGTTTGTGCTTCGCTGTATCGACCTTCCGATACAAGTTGATGGACGAGATCGATAAGATCGTGGTGTTTCTCAAGAGTTCTCACTTTTCTTGCTACGAATGATTTTGGCAATTTTATCCATAGCGTCGTCGATTGAGGTGTCGAAACGCTTTACACGATATTTGTCAAGCTTCGTATTTTGATAAACAGGTCGCTCAAGCGGTCGCTCAAGTTCTGCTTTGATGATTGCTTCCATGTCCACCCGTTGGTTTCCATTGTATTTGGCACGAATTTTACGGAATTCTTCGATGATGAATTTCCGAAGCCGCACACTCTTATGGGAGGTGTCACCTTCGATTTTGTCGAGGCACTCGAAAAGTCGCTCCACGTACTTTTTGTCTGACGGGATGGTGATTTCGATTCGCATTTTCTCTTTAGGAACAGAGTTATTCTACCCTACTTGCTCCTGTGTAAACTTGGCAAGGGACCAGGATCCATCCCCATTATCCGACCACACAAGAGTGTCGCCAACCTTCCAACCTAACTCCTCGCAAATCTCTCCCAGATCCATGAAGTAGTCACCATTATCATCTTCAAACAGTTGTTTGGTGTAGATTTTCTTAGACATCGTATGTTTTTAGAGATGGAATCATGTGGTTTACCAGGAAGTTGATTTCGTCCCTAATGATTTCTTTGCCTTCTTCAGGCATGTCACCTTGCAACAGTCGTTTGTAGACCTCGATGTTTTGGTTGATTTGGACGAGCTCGTTAGCCCTTTTTTCTTCTAAATCCATTATTACTAAGAATCAGGTCATAGTGACCGATGCAGCACATGTTTGCTTACGTCCCCACTTCCCAAAGAAGTGAAGATTTTGTTGAAAGCGTACTCACAGTCCATGTCACCACAAGTATAAGCATCGAATGCGTACGACCCATTTTCGGGCCATGTGTGGATAGAAATGTGAGACTCGGCTAGCATTATTATAGCAGTCACTCCTTGCGGTGTAAACTTATGAGACTGTTTGCCTAGGATGGTTGCTCCACAACTTATTGCCCCATCTGTAAGTACGCTGAGTACGATATACTCATCATCTAACTTCCAAGGCTGCGAACACTTGGTTACGTCCGCTACGATGTGCATTCCCAATTGTTTTACTGATTACCTCCAAAAGTATTTGAGTAGATTATTGGCGAAGTTCGTTCGCCCTAAAGACTTCAATGGTCACGCCTGATTTCTTTAGGCGTATAGCGATAAACTCATCTTTCGCATCGTAGTTTGCCACTAGCTCCATCACCTTATCGACAATGTCATCTGTGAACAAAAGGTATTTGGCAGCACCTTCCACCTCATTCCACATGTAGAACATGATCTCTTTTTCGTTGTAGAAGTGTGCACCTCGTATGCCTCTGTGCTTAATGAAACTGTCGACTAAGTTCATCTGTTCCTCCTTCCCCCACATGGCGGGGCACCTGAACCAGTAGCAGTTTGTACGACGAAGTTAGATCCGGTGCGAAATGGCTTTCCACACAGATCAGTCACAATATTAACACTTGGGCTAGTGCAGTCATGGCGATAGACTCCATCATCATCTGTCACCCCTATGCATGGACCTTGAAATCGGTAGTGGAAGTTGGTGGGAGCGGTTCCGGTGTTATTGTACCATTGCCACCCTCTATTTCTAATAGTCTTCTCCGAACCTAGCGGAGAACTTAGCGGTAGATAACTCATTCAGGAAGCCTCAGTGTAGAAAGGTCTTTGTGTTTAGTGCCACCATCGTATTCCCAGGCCAATCCGTCAGCTACGATTTGTTCGTTGAAGCAAACTTCTGTCTCGTCGTTGAAGAACCACCCCAGGAGTCGTCCGTACTTCCCACTAGAACCTTCGACTTTTGTTCTAACGATTAACTTATCTTTGTTGGCCTCAAACCACTCTTCGGCATACTTAGTGGCGGCAAGACCATACTTCTTTTCTTCAAGATCACGAGTGCGCTTTTCAGGAGTATCGATACCAGCAATACGGCAACGCTGCTTCATTGTCAGTCCAAAACCTAGATCAAGGACAATATCAACGGTGTCGCCATCAACCACTCGTGTGACTTCTTTTACTACGTATTCATGTTTGAACATCTTCGATCTCCGTCCATTTGTCAATAGGGCAGCGCATGTTAGCAAACTGCGTTTTTAGCTTGAGGAAGCACCAGCATTTTTTACATACTGCGTTTCCTTGAGAAAAGTGTTCGCATTGGACACAAATGCTCAAACGCTCTGCTTGTTGGGAAGCCGTGACTATCCTTCTGTCTTTTATCACTCTTTTCACAGAGTCGGCAGCAGAGTCAAATATGTTTACTTTGCAGCATTCTTCCTCGCTCATCACTCCTCCTCAGAGTACTTCACTTCTGCTGGGTTGTTCTGAAGGTAGTACTTGCCAGAACTCTCTAGCATTGCCTTACCCATATCTTGCTCTTCAGGGACTCCAGACCTTCTGTGTCCGACTTTCAAATCCATTTCAGGGTTCAGTCCACCTGATCCTGCGGGTCTTTCTTTGTTACGACGCTCTTTGAGCTTCTTTGCGATGCTAGGGTCAAGCTTCGCCATCGCTTCCTCACGCTCTCCTTCTTTCAGGAGTTGGAGAAGTCCTTGAACTTTGCTACTAAATCCGTACATGACTATTTTTTGACTTTAATGGTGGCCTTCATAGGGTCGTACTGTCGTACAAACTCTTTAAAGAGCTTTTGCTTTTCCCTTTCGCTCAACTTGACACTACCCTCTTCAGCAGATTGACCGATAACATTGAGAATCATCTCTCTCATTTCTTCTGGAGAACACTCAGAAATATACCGGGGCATTAGTGGGTCGAGCTTATCGAAGATGTCCGGCAAGAGTAGTAGACTCTTCCTAAAGTAGCGAGTTACGATAGGTTTTATGACAACTTCAGAGAATCCCAGTCCCAAAAGGAACAAGGAAAATTCAATCAAGCGTGAGCTCATAGGGGGACCTTAATGCTATTTAGTTTTACCCCAAATAACAGAAAAGAGGGGCTCTCGCCCCTCCTGCCATCAAGCAGCACTGGCGAAGCAGTACGTCTTGTGGTCTTTGATCGCCATTAGTTTTTGAGCTGCTTTGAGGTTCTTTTTACGAATCTCTGATGCTCTGATCAAGTCGAGTGTGTTAGATTTGATCATTTTGCAGCCTCCCTAACAGAGTGAGCTTCCATGTGCTTAATGCCACGGTACTTCTCTTCAACGAAACTAACAATTCTGGGGCGGTCACGATACTCAGTTGTATCGTATTTCACTCCACGGTAAGTAACTTGTGCCATGATAAAAACGGAATGAGGTTGTCATTCACGTTCCTTCGTATGACGTTTGCGTCCCGTGCCCACTCTACAAGGTTGATCCTCGGCAGAATTCTGAAGTTCTGCAATGATCTCTATTTTCTCGTAATCCTTAAGGATTGAGTTGTCATAGACCCTCGTTGCGAGGACGTTCACTTGTACGCATGTCATTAAGAGTATGGGCATGGGATCAACGATTGAATCCGTTGCGCGTCAACTACTTCCGTCGCTTGCGAGGCGATGAACGAAGGGTGGAGAACCACCCTCTTATTTGTATTTTACCCTAAGAAGACCTGAGTAAACTCAGTCAACAGTCCAAGTTATAGCAGTAGATAGTTCGGTAATGTTGGTGCTGCTCCTTGCGCAAATGCTAATGGTGGAGCCAGCGGGCACGACAATGTCATAGTCCAAAAGACTAATGTCTTTACCTCCCCCAGAAACGCCACCACCAACGACAGTAGAAATGGCTAAAGGTGTGAAAGCAGTTCCGTCAATCTCTCCGTCCACGTTTGAGTATGTAGCATTAGACTTAGCAAGCGTTTGCCAAATGTGGTATCCACTGATTAGATCCGCGTCCAAGTAAATTAGGAAATTGGTAGGGTCACTGGAGACAGCAGTAAGTGAAGCATTTTGAAGGATCAGCTCTCTAGTGTTAATCTTGCCACTAATTGTGAGAGGGTTGCGGATACTTACAATGTGGTGGATGTCATCTGGATCAACATTGTCATTGGAAAGTCCGGTTTTAGAAACAGCGACTGCTTTCGGGAAGTGAGTCAGTTCCCTCTTTCCGTCAACAGCTAGCATCATAGATGACCCGGTAACCTCTGTTTGTACTCCTCCCCCTAGGTTATAGCACACGTACCCGATCTTCATAGAGGGGTTTGCTACATGCGGGACGTTGTTTTGGTTGGACCAAAGGATCCTGTGGAACTCAATATTGTTCCCTGTCAGAGAATCTTCGATCATGAACGAGATGGCACCAGCACCCAGCCACTTATAGCGAATCTGGAACACGTTGAGCTTCGTCGGGTCTATGATCATACCGGACGGACCGCTGCCGTCAAGTTTGTCCACGTTGAAGGATGCTGCAGGCGTCCACGCATCTGTAGGAGACACACCGTCTCTATCCAAAATTGCTAAACCGACAGAGTCTGAATGCGAGTATGTGAAAGTGGTGTTAGATAGGGGGTTTGTGTTCGTAGAAACCAAGAACACAGTACTTCCAACCTGCTCCACATTCCAAGCGGCACCAAACACTCCAGAGTTTGCGATCCTAGCCGCAGTTTCCACTCTGTCTTCACCAGCCACTAACGGGATAGGCGTCAGAGGGAAACCAGCAAATGTGATTGTGAGGTCTGTGTTGCTAGAAGGACCGCTGACAACTACGATACGAACAATCGCCGCCTTTGCTCCATAACTGTGAAGGACACCGAAATCGGTCCCGTTATACCCCACCATCCAAGCTGCTTCTTGATTGAAGAGTCCAGCTCTTTGGGAAACATTGGCAGCTGGAGCACCAAATGCGGCAGTGAAGCGACCGGTTGCACTTTGTCCTGGTCTATAGCGAAGGAATCTGCTAGAGCGTAGAACTCCATAACTAAAGTTTGTGGCACTGCAAGAGACTTGGAACAGAGATTCGTTAGTTCCTGTTGCACCTCCAAGTTGGGAGAAGCGCTCGAACTCATCTTCCATCTCGTTGCCGAGACCATAAATCGCTTCCAATTGAACTACCGGTGTTAGTTCAGCAGTTAGGTTTTCACCAAATCCGGCGGCACTAGCGGGTCCCTGATTAACAATAACTGGGTTATTTTGCGTGGAGACAACAGGGATCGGATTGCCAATAGCATTGGTGATTTCTAGCTCAGGGTTACTAATAGCCACCGTCCCAGTTACGGGGACCGGAAAAGTGGGGTCAGCGGTAACGTAAATCGGATCTAAGGGACCTGTTGCAACGGTGACTTGTCCACTGACAGGAAGAGGGTTGCCGGCGTCATTGGAAACCTCTAGCGAACCATTGCTAATAGCAACTGTTCCACTAACTGGAATAGGATTCCCGGTGTCGTTAACGATCTCAAATTCGGTGTTACTAACTGCAACCGTTCCACTAACTGGAATAGGATTCCCAGTGTCATTAACGATCTCAAATTCAGTGTTACTGACAGCAACAGTACCGCTTACTGGGACCGGGTTGCCAGAATCGTTAGAGATCTCCAGCTCTGCATTGCTAATGGCAACGGTTCCGCTTACCGGAACGGGGTTCCCTACGTCATTTTTGATCTCAATTTCTGGATTAACAATAGTGACATCCCCTGCAACCGTGACGGGGTTTAGAGAATCACTAGAAACTGAAACTGTCCCACTTACCGGGACCGGGTTTCCGATGCCATTAGAGATTTCTACCTCGGAGTTGCTTATAGCAACGGTTCCTGTTACAGGGAGAGGGTTGCCGGAGTCATTAACAACTTCTACCTCGCCAGAAACTCCGACTGTTCCGTTAATTGTCTGTGACACTGGGAAGTTTGTAACCGCCACATTAGAAGCAGGACCTCCACCACCCACTCCTTCAGGCGAGTATATCATCACTGGCATCAAAACCTGCCGTCCAAGTTTCAAAAACTAAAGTCGTCTCATCAGAAACACCATCATAACTCCAATTTGCATTCTTCTTATAGTCGTCAGGGTCAAAAAGGCTGACCCCTCTAGTAACATTTAAGACTTGAGCAAACCTGTGTAAAGGATATTGCCCAGGTATAGTTAAACTCCCCTGATAAGGAAGACCAGGGGA
>Ga0070752_1001368_pt1 | contig 17213 bp, 12 predicted proteins | sample VirMetDEL_Aug_30_FD_77440 | JGI IMG/M metagenome (GOLD analysis project Ga0070752, IMG submission 77440) | Aqueous microbial communities from the Delaware River and Bay under freshwater to marine salinity gradient to study organic matter... | ecosystem: Environmental > Aquatic > Marine > Coastal...
CGAGATATACATCTATTGGAAGTTCAACATCAACAACATTTAGTCCACCAACCACTCAATTACCAATTACTGGTTCAACAACAACTGTTGTAATTCCACCAACGGATAAAACTGGAGAAATTGGTCTTGGATCTTCAGCTTCTTGGAGAGGAACAACAGGTGTTACTCCTACTCAACAATCGAGTGGTAGTTATCGCTTAACATTTACATCATCATTTACAAATGCTGATGATTATTATGTCATAGCAAATGGTATAGATCAAAGTTTTCCTACTTATGTTGGTATTACAAGATCTACGACTCATGTTGATTTTACAATAAATAGACAAGACAATGATGATCCAGTAGATACTGGTTATATTGCAGTTCAGGTATTACTTCACTAATAAATAAGAAAAAAGTCCTATAAAAAATGGCAGCCATAATTACTGACCAACTTCGCATTTTAAATGCTAAGAACTTTGTAGCAGCGGCGACTTCATCTACAAATGCATATTATTCATTTGTTGGTTTACCAAACGCTACAGATTATTCATCCACTTGGGATCAAACACCTCCTGCACCAAAAGATTCTTTTGAGCAGGAGAATGATTATTGGGATACAATGATCGCACTGAAAAAAATCAGTGAGAGTGATGTTCGTCAAGTAGTTAAAAAAACTACTTGGATTTCAGGAACAACTTATGATATGTATCGTCATGACATTAGTAGAACCAATACATCAAAACCTTCTGGGGCAACCAGTTTATATTCTGCAAATTATTATGTTGTAAACGAAGATTATAAAGTTTATATTTGTCTTCAAAATGGAACTGACCCAGAAAACCCAACTGGAAGACCATCTTTAGATCAACCAACATTTACAGATCTTGAACCAAGAACTGCTGGTGATAGTGGCGACGGATATATTTGGAAATATCTTTATACAATTAAACCAAGTGATTTGGTAAAATTTGATTCTACAAACTTTATGCCTGTTCCCAAAGAATGGGAATCAAATTCTACAGATGCATCTGTTAGAAATAATGCCGCATCAAGTGGACAATTAAAAATTGTAACCATCGCCAATAGAGGTGCTGGTATTGGAACTGCAAATAGAACTTATACCAATGTTCCCATTAAAGGAGACGGTTCTGGTGCAGAAGCAACTATTGTTGTTAATAATGACTCTAAAGTTGAATCAGTAACTGTTTCAAAAGGTGGTTCTGGTTATACTTATGGGACTGTAGACCTTGTTTCTGGTAGTGTTCCTACTGGAACAACATCACCAGTGTTTAATGTTATTATTCCACCTCAAGGTGGTCATGGGGCAGATATTTACAGAGAACTTGGTGCTTATAATGTTCTGGTTTATTCTAGAATTGAAAATGATACGGAGAATCCTGACTTTATTACTGGAAACCAAATTGCTAGAGTTGGAATTGTAGAAAATCCCGAAGCATTTAATTCTTCAGTAACTTTATCATTAGATAAAGCAAGTGCATCGTATGCATTGAAGTTAGTTGGTGCTGGTTATAGCACTGCTACATTTACTGCAGACGAACAGATTACACAAACTATTGGGGTAGGATCAACTTCTGTTGGTAGAGTTATTTCTTATGACCAGAATACAGGAGTTCTTAAATATTGGCAGGATAAGAGTCTCGTTGGATTTAACACTGATGGATCTTTAAAAACAGACCCAACATATGGATATAATTTAAATACATTTACTGCATCACCAGCAACTGGAGGTTCTGTAAATATTATCGGCGGAAGTGTCACTTTAGGCATTGATACTAACTTTACTGGTCTCTCTACCACAATAAATAATAGGACATATTACCTCGGAAATTCTTTTACCAACGGTGTTGCTAATCCAGAAGTTAAAAAATATTCTGGAAACATAATATATGTTGATAATAGACCTTCTATTACAAGGTCAATAAATCAAAAAGAAGATATCAAAGTCATTTTGCAATTCTAAGGAATCATGCCCCAGGAAACTAATCTCAATACCGCTCCATATTTTGACGATTTTGATCCTCAAAATAATTACTATAAGGTTTTATTCAAACCAGGATACCCTGTTCAGGCTAGAGAATTAACAACTCTCCAATCAATGCTTCAGGACCAAATTGAAAAGTTTGGCAACCATATTTTTAAAGAAGGGGACTCCGTAACGGGTGGTGGAGTTCGTTACACCAATAATTTACCTTCAGTTATTGTTAATACGACTTTTTCTGGGATTAATGTATCTAATTATATTAGTGATTTAAATGGTAGCACCTTAATTGGTACAGTTTCTGGGGTAAAAGCAAGAGTTAAAGCACATTTGAATGAAAGTGCGTTTCCTGGCGAACCATATACACTATATGTAAACTATCTGTCATCATCTGGGGATAATACGACTTTTATTGAAGGCGAAACACTGGCAATTGAGACTGGTTTCTCAAATGATGTAGTGTCTTTCCAAGATGGAGAGAATGTTTTAAATATTGTTGCAGAAAATGCACTGTCACTCGGTTCTATGGCAGTGCTGACAGATGGTGTTTATTTTGTTAGAGGATATTTTATCAATATTCCAGAACAAACTATTATTCTGGATCCATATAGCAATGTTCCGTCATATAGGATTGGATTAGAAGTTTTTGAAGAAGTAATCAATTCAGATATTGATCCAAATTTAAATGATAATGCAAAAGGATTTTCTAACTACACTGCTGCTGGTGCGGATAGATTAAAAGTCAGAGCGTATTTGGTTAAAAAACCACTTGATGATGAAAAGTATGAGAACTTTATTGAATTGATGGTGGTCAATAATGGCGATATTACTGCCATAAGAAAGAATACACAATATAATGAAATTGCAAAAGAATTTGCAAGAAGAACTTACGATGAATCTGGGGATTACTATGTAAATCCACCTTCAATCGTTGCAAAAGAATCTTTAAATAATTTAGTAGGAAGTCAAGGTGTATTCCTTGAGGATCAAACAACTTATAATGGAAATGCCCCTTCAGAAAGTTTAGGAACATATACTATCAGCCCAACTAAGGCATATGTTAGGGGTTATGAAGTAGAAACTGTCAGTCCAACATATTTGGACTTTGAAAAACCAAGAACTACCAAACTTGCAGAAAACCAGAGCATAAATTATACAACTGGTCCAACATTTTCTCTTAATAGAGTAAGTGGTTCACCAGTTATTGGTATTTCAACTACTTATACAGTAAGTTTGAGAGATTCTAGAATTGGTGCTTCTCCTACTACTGCTTCTGGAAAGGAAATTGGTGTTGCTAGAGTTTATGACTTTGCTTTAGAGTCTGGCGCATATGATGTTGCAGATTCTAACCTCAATGTTTGGGATACATCATTATTTGATATTCAGACATATACTGAAATTACTTTAAACGAAAATATCACTTTAGACACTCCAACACACATTAAAGGAAAAGCAAGTGGAGCAACTGGTTTCCTCAAGTATGCAGTAACAAACTCAGGAATTATTACAGCATATAATATAAAAGGTTCTTTTGCGCTTGGTGAAAGTTTTATCTTCGATGGAATAGAAAATAATAGAGTTTCAACAGCAGTAACTGCATACGGAACTAATGATGTAAAATCCATTTATGGTATTGTTGGTGCAGCATCTACTTTTAATGGTGATGTTATTCAAAGTTCAAATAATGTTATTGGTCTTGTAAACATTAGTGCAGGTTCTGGTGGAATCAGTACAGTCACTAATGCAGATTTATCAAAATACTTTATCGGAATTGCTACTGTTGGTAACTTAGTAGCATATTCCAATCCAGGATTGTCTGTTCCAACTTTTTCCAAAGTAGAATCAATATCACAGAATTCACTTACTCTGTCTAGCGTCACATCAGTATCTGGAATTTGTGATGGAAATCTCCCAACTACAGATATCAATCCAAGCGACTTTAGAATTCTGTCTTCTAATTTCCAAGAAACATTAGACAAGACACTATACACAGTTCTTCCAAAACAGAAAGTTTCTTCTGTAGATTTGACAGATTCTAATCTTACAATTAGAAAGCAGTTTGATGTTACTATTTCTTCAAACTCTACTGGAGCGGTTATCTCTGGTTCTGATGAATTGACTTTCTTGCCTTTTGATGAAGAAAGATATGTTTTAATGAGAACCGATGGTTCTACAGAAATTTTAACTGAAGATAAGTTTGTATTTACGAACGGAAGTAAGACATTAACTATTAACGGTTTAGGTACTGATAGTCCTGCAAAGTTAATTGCTACGCTAAGAAAAATTAATGTAAAGTCGAAGATTAAGAATAGAAATAAAGTAAAGACAATAACAGTTACGAAATCCAAGTATGAAAAGTCTGGTATTGGTGCAACCACAGCAAATGATGGTTTAACCTATGGACCTGGATATGGTATGAGAGTTCAGGACGAAGAAATTTGTCTGCTTGTACCAGATGTATTTAAAATTCACGCTATTTTTGAATCTTCAGGAACATCTGATGCATCCTTACCAAAACTGACCCTCACCCAGTTATCTGGTCCCACGAATAAAACTGGAGATCTTTTAAGTGGCGAACGATTTGAAAGCGAAACTGGATCATTTGTTGGTTTATATGTTGGTGCAGTTGATGATTTAAATATCAACTATATTAGATTAAATAATAAAACCTTATCTTCTGGTGATGTAATTACTTTCAAAGAATCAGGAATAACCGCTGTTGTTTCTATAAATGATCTAGGAGATAATGATATTTCCGATAATTACTATCTTGATAATGGTCAAAGAGATACTTTCTACGATTACTCAAGAATAGTTAGAGTTCCAACATCAAAAGAACCAACAAGAAGATTAAAAATTGTTTATGAGTATGCTGATTTCTCAGCATCTGATACTGGTGATATAACAACTGTCAATAGTTATGGAGAATTTGACTATTGCGATCTTCCTAGAATCAATTCTGTCAGTGTTTCTGATATTATTGATATTAGACCAAGAGTTTCCGAATTCTCATCAACTACATTATCACCATTTGAATTTAATGCAAGAAACTTTACTTCTGCAGGAAATTCTGCTGCAAATATTCTTGCTTCTGATGAGTCAATTCTTCTTGACTATTCATTCTACTTACCAAGAGTTGATAAAATCTTCTTAAGTAGAGATGGAACTTTCCAACTTATTAAGGGTGTTCCTGCCGAAGTTCCTATTCTTCCAAATAATATTGAAGAAAGTTTAGAAGTTGCAACAATAACTCTTCCTGCATATCTTTGTAATGCAAATGAAGTTAATATTTCTGCTAATAGACATCCTAGATATACGATGTCTGATATCAAGGGTCTTGAGCAGAGAATTAAGAATTTAGAATTTTATACATCACTGTCATTATTGGAATCAGATACAGAAAATCTTTATATTAGAGATGTCAATGGTTTAAACAGATTTAAGTCTGGTTTCTTTGTTGATGATTTCTCATCTACAAGATCTCAACTTAAGACAACTGGTGTTAAGAATAGCATTGATGTCAAGAATGCAGTATTGAGACCTTCTCATTATACAAATGAGATTGATTTGGTACTTGGTTCCAATTCCCTTCTTGGCATTGGAACAAGTCCAGATGCAAGTGTTGACCAAAGGTTTACTACTGACTTAGATGCAATTGATGTTGTTAGAACTGGAAGAGTTCTAACATTGAATTATGTTGAAGACACATATATTGTACAAAACTATGCAACAAGAACTGAAAATGTTACTCCATTCCTCGTTACTTACTACTCAGGAACCATTGAGATAACACCATCTTCTGATGTTTGGATTGATACTACAATAACCAACTCCAAAACTATTGAACTTGAAGGCGACTACACAAAAACCATTTCACAATTAGAAATTGAAGGATATGATAAAAAGACTGGATATACTCCCATAGTTTGGGGTTCTTGGGAAACTACTTGGACTGGTGAAGATAAGAAAGGAACGAGTGATACTGCTTGGAAGGGAAATCAACTTATTAGAACTGATTCCGAAACTGTAACAAAAACTGGAACAAAAACCAGAGAAGGCACTAGAAAGGTTGCTAAAGAAGTATTTGACGATATTAATATTGGACAATCACTTCTCAGTACTCAAATTGTACCTTATTTGAGATCAAGGAACATCGAATTTGTTTCAAAAAGAATGAAACCATTGACGAGAGTTTATGGATTCTTTGATGGACAAGATGTTAATGAATATATTGTACCAAAATTAATTGAGATTGAAATGGTCAGTGGCACTTTTGAAGTTGGAGAAACTGTAAAGGATGTTAATGCTACGACACCAGAGAATGATCCAGTTAGATGTGGTCTTGGCCTTGTTACGGTACAACAAGAGCGTCGTGTACTACCTCCAGCGTTAGTTAATAGTGGAGGAAATCCCGAAGCAACCATATCATTTAGAGTTGCTCAACAAAATCATAAGTATGGTCCATACAATGCACCATCTTCAACATATAATTTGAATCCTTATGATGAACAACCAATTTCAGATTCTTATTCATCAACATCTAATATTCTCAATATAGACACATTTAGTATATGTGATAAAAACACTAATAATTTCTTTGGATATATCAAAGAAGGCACTAAACTTGTTGGACAAACTAGTGGAGCAGTTGCGACTGTTAGAAGTGTAAAACTTGTTACTGACGATATTGGAACTATTATTGGTTCATTATTTGTTCCAGATCCAAAGTTGGTCAATAATCCAAAGTTTGAAGCAGGAACAAAACTCTTCAGACTTACAAGTAGTGCAAACAATTCACAGATTCCTGGTTTTGTGGACACAAGTGCTGAAGAAAGATTTGAATCTAGAGGCATCTTAAATAAAACGCAGGAAAATATACTATCTGTTAGAAATATGCGAGTCGAAACACAGACTCAAAAAGAAAGTGAAACTGTCACTGATGAAAATACTACTGTTGTAGGAACAACTGTAGTTGGAACATACAAACCACCTTCTGGACCATCATATAGCAGAGGTAGCACATCAACTGGTGTAGAGATTTTTGTTCCAGTAACGAATAGTACATCAGGTACTGTTGCCGCTGGGTCAAAAAATATTAATCAAACAGTTCTTAATGCTGTACAAAGTGCTTATGTAAATTTTTTAGGAAGAAGACCTGATTCTAGTGGTGAACAATATTGGGCTACTACCAGATTCAATGAACTGATTGGACAAGGAAAGTCACAATCACAAGCACTTGCTCAAATTAATAAAGATATTGCATCTAGCCCAGAAGCAACATATATTGGAAGAGGAACTGTTGCAAGACAGCAATCAAGTTATGCAATCAGCAGACCAGCAAGTGGCGGCGGAACAACATATACTAGTAGAGCAAATACTAGTAGTGCAGGATCTACAAATTCTTCTCTGATTGTAGCACAATATCGCTCAAGTTTGGGAAGAACACCTTCAAGTTCTGAAGTTTCTTATTGGACCAATGCAGTAAGAACAACAGGATCTAGTATTGGTGTTGCTTTGAGTGCTATTAAAAATTCACCAGAAGCAAGGTCAAGAAGTAGTCGCGTTTGTATCTTTGACCCTCTTGGACAAACCTTCTTTGTTGAAGAAACAAGTGGCATTTTTGTAACTTCTATCGATGTATTCTTTAGAACTAAAGATAACTCTTTACCAGTTACAGTACAACTTCGTTCAACTAAACTTGGTCTTCCAACCTCGAAGGTATATCCATTCAGTGAAGTTGTGGTTGACCCTGACGATATCAATCTGTCGGATGACGGAAGTGTTCCTACAAGAATCAACTTCAATTCTCCTGTTTATTTGAGTGGTGGAGAATTCCATTCAATCGTATTACTGTCTGCAAGTAACGATTATACTGCTTGGATCTCAAGACTTGGTGAGGTTGATATTACTACTGCAAATGAACCTGAAGAAAGACAGGTTGTTGTTAGCGCACAACCTCTACTTGGTTCTCTCTTCAAATCACAAAATGGTGTAACTTGGAATCCAAGTCAATATGAAGACCTTAAGTTTATTTTGAACAGGGCAATATTCGCACCACAAGGAACGGTCAACTTCTACAACCCAGTTACTAATATTGATAGCGATTCTTCTATTTTTGCAACTAGAAATGCTTTAGAAATCTCTTCTAATCAAATTAGAGTTGGTCTTGGAACTACAGTACAAGAACCAGACTTTACTATTGGAAACACTGTTATTCAGCAGGGTTCAAATGTCAGTGGCAATTATGTTGGTTTTGCAGGAACTGCGACCGGCACTATGAGTATTATCAACTCTGGTATTGGATATACGCCATCATCTGGTTCATTTACCTATTCTAATGTTACATTAACTAATGTCACAGGAACTGGTAAAAACGCTACTGCAGACATCACCATTACTAATGGAGTCGCTGTTGCAGCAACTATCTCTAATGGTGGAACTGGATATTCTGTTGGTGATGTATTAACTTCAACAGGAATTGGTACAAATTCTCTTGGCAGAAACTTGAGACTGTCAGTTTCCGATATCACTGGTATTAATGAATTGATTATTGATAATGTTCAAGGTGAGTTTACAGTTGGTGCTGCTGGAACAATTCAATATATTAATAACTCTGGTGTAACAACTTCATTAAACAGCAGTATTGGTGGAAATGTACTTGTTACTGATGTTGAGACTATTACTGATGGACTTCATATCAGAGTCAACCAGAAGAATCATGGAATGCATTCCGCTCTGAATAGAGTTCAGATTGCTAGTGTTGCAAGTGATATTCTTCCAACAAAACTCACTGCAGATTATGCAGTAGATTCTACTGATACTATTCTTATCGCAGATGCTTCCAATTTTGGAACATTTGAAAATGTAGGTGTTGGAACAACCAATCCAGGATATGCAAAGATTGGTAATGAAATTATCGAATACACTGGCGTTTCTGGCAATTCACTTGTTGGAATTACCAGAGCAATAGACGCTACAGTTTCTTCTTCTTATGATACGGGCAACTTTATAAGCAAGTATGAGTTAGGTTCTGTTTCTCTGCGTAGAATAAACAAGACTCATAGTCTGGCAGATTCTACCGTAACCGATTCTGTTGGTTTAGACTACTATACAATTAAACTTGATATGTCTCAAAATGGAATAGACAGAAGTGTTGGAACAAGTTTCCCCAAACTACACTTAAATGAAACCAAGTCTACAGGTGGAAGTAGAATCAAGGCTACTGAAAACCTTCAATATGAAATTGTAACACCTATTGTTGAAAATATTACTCCACAAGGAACTAATATTGATGCCCGTATTAGAACAATTACTGGCACAAGTATCAATGGAACTGAAACTTCATATATTGATAAGGGATTTGAATCTATTTCGTTGAGAGGAGCAAATTACTTAACTTCTCCAAGATTGATTGCATCAAGAATTAATGAAACAAACCTGTTATCTACTTTACAGGGCAACAAATCATTTACTCTTGCATTGAATCTTACTTCGGCAAACTCTGCATTATCTCCAGTTATTGATTTGGATCGTGTTGCAATGATTCTTACCTCAAATAGAGTCAATGAACCAATCACAAATTATGTAACTGATAACAGAACTGCAGATCTCTTGAATGATCCAAATGCTTTTGTTTATGCAACAAAACCAATTTCATTAGAAACTCCTGCAACTGCTATTAAGATCTTCTTGGCAGCAAATATCAACAGATTTAATGATGTTAGAGCGTTCTTTGCTATTGCAAAAGAAGCAACTGAAGAGATGGTTTACTATCCATTCCCAGGATATTCAAACCGTCTTCAGTCTGGTCAAGTAATTGACATCTCACAAAATAATGGTTCTGCAGATAAGTTCTTCTCTAAAACTGATACTTTGGCACTGTCAGAAGATCAAGTATCTTACACAGATCTTGAGTTTACTATTGATAACTTGCCATCGTTTAAATACTTTAGTGTGAAACTTGTTGGAACATCAACCAACCAAGCATATCCACCAAGAATTAAAGACTTTAGAACCATTGCACTTGCATAATTATGAAATACGCAAAAGTAGAAGGTCACGTAAATTTAATGCGTGACCAAAATACCAACGCAATTTTAAATACGAATATGACTGAATATGAGAAATACATTTCTATGAGAGATACAAAAAATAATGAGAACCAGAGAATGAAAAATATTGAAGATGAGGTATCTGGTATTAAATCAGATCTTAATGAAATTAAAAATCTTCTTAAAAATCTGGCAAAATAATTTACCATCTACTAAATACTACAGGATAAGTTGTATAAATGGCACAACCATCATCTAGACAAGGACTCATAGATTATTGTAAGAGGCAACTTGGTGCTCCTGTATTGGAAATCAATGTTGCTGATGAGCAGATTGATGATTTAGTAGATGATGCTCTTCAATATTTTAATGAAAGACACTTTGATGGCGTCTCTCAAACATATTTGAAATATCAGATTACGCAAGAAGATATTGATAGGGGTAGAGGAAATGTTGGTATAGCAACTACTACTGCTACTGCCACAATAGGAGGATCTTCAGAAACCTTCACCTTTACAGAAAATAGCAATTATCTTCAAGTTCCCTCATCTATTATCGGTGTAAATAAAATATTTAAATTTGATGGAACAAATAGTGTCACTAACAATATGTTCAGTGTCAAATATCAATTATTTTTAAACGATATTTATTTTTGGGGTTCCACAGAACTCTTAACTTATGCAATGACTAAAACATATCTTGAAGATATTGATTTTTTACTTTCTACTGACAAGCAGATAAGATTCAATCAAAGAATGGATAGATTATATTTGGATATTGATTGGGGAAGTGTTTCAGTTGGAGATTATATTCTTATTGATTGTTGGAGACTATTAGATCCAAATGACTTTAGTAGGGTTTGGAACGATTCTTTTCTTAAAAAATACTTAACTATTCTAATTAAAAAACAGTGGGGACAAAATCTCATTAAGTTTCAAGGAGTCAAACTTCCTGGCGGTGTTGAGTTAAATGGAAGACAAATATATGACGATGCTCAAAGAGAACTTGACCAATTAATGGAAAGAATGTCCAACACATATGAACTTCCACCTTTAGATATGATTGGATGATATGCTTAACCCATTTTTTCAGCAAGGTTCAAAAACAGAGCAGTCTTTAATACAAGACCTCATTAATGAACAACTTCGTATGTACGGAGTTGAAGTTTATTATATTCCAAGAAAATATGCTACAACTAATACTATAATAAGAGAAGTTATTGAATCTAACTTTGATAGCGCATATCCTCTTGAGGCATATGTCAATACTTATGAGGGATATGAAGGACAAGGAACTATCTTATCAAAGTTTGGTGTCCAACCATTAGATGATTTAACACTCACAATATCTAAAGAAAGATTTGAAACCTATATCAGCCCTCTAATAGAAAATTTACCAAATATAGAACTTTCTACTAGACCCAAAGAGGGAGACTTAATTTATTTTCCTCTTGGCGATAGGCTTTTTGAAATCAAGTTTGTAGAGCACGAAAAACCATTCTACCAACTTCAAAAGAATTATGTGTATCAACTAACTTGCGAACTCTTTAGGTATGAGGACGAACTTGTTGATACTGGTGTTGATGAAATTGATGATAATGTGAAAGATGAAGGTTATATTCAGACTCTTACTCTTGTTGGTTCGGCAGCAACTGCAACCGCAAACACATATATTGTCAATGGTGGCGTAAGATTCTTCACTCTTTCAACTAGAGGAGATGGATACTCTTCTGCTCCAAGAGTTGCTATCTCTTCTGCACCATCAGGAGGATTGACTGCTGTTGGAGTTGCTACAATGATTGGTGATTTGGTTGATTGTAGTGGAAGTAAAGCAGCATCTAAAGTTCAAGGTGTAGAGGTTGTAAACTCTGGATATGGATATACTGTTGCACCATCTGTTGCATTCTTCGGTGGTGGAGGAGCAGGAGCAGCAGCCACAGCGACTATTGGAGATGGTCTTGTAGGTATTATTACAGTCACTTCTGGAGGTTCAGGTTATTCAACTTCTCCTTCTGTAAGTTTCACTAATGAAATATTCAGGGTTGGAGTTGCAACAGCATCTGCATCAGCACACGCATATATCAATGGTGCAGGTATTGTAACTGCAATTTACATTACAAACGCAGGTCTTGGTTATAGCGTTGCACCAACGGTTGAAGTCGCAACTCCTGTTGGTGTTGGTTCTACAGTCGGTATTGGAACCTTTACTTATAATGAAATTATAACTGGAAGTGTCAGTGGAAAGACTGCTCGCGTCAGAGAGTGGAATTCTGTGTCAAATACTTTAGAAGTCGCAAACCTCACTGGTGACTTTGTGCCGGGAGAAATTGTTATGGGATCAGAATCTGGTGCAATCTATAAGGTTAGAGTCGTCAATAAATACAATCTTGTCGATCCTTATGCTCAAAATGATATTTTTGAAGCAGAAGGAGATAGTATTCTTGACTTTACTGAAGGCAACCCGTTTGGAACTCCTTCCTAAATAGTTTATCACATTGTTTGAAAAATGTTTGAGTATTTTTACCACGAGATATTAAGAAGAACTGTTATAGGATTTGGAACACTCTTCAATGATATTTCAATCCAACACACAGATTCTTCTGATAATACAGTAAGCACTCTCAAGGTGCCCCTGGCATATGGTCCTACTCAAAAGTTTCTTGCTAGGTTGGAACAGGTAGCAGACTTGAACAAACCAGTTCAACTGTCTTTACCAAGAATGTCTTTTGAGATGATTGGTTTGAGTTATGATCCCTCAAGAAAAGTTACTTCGTCTCAAACATTTATTTCTGCTCTTAGTACTGATAAGAAAAAACCAAGAAAGTCATATATGCCCGTGCCATACAATATGGCGTTTGAACTAAGTATATACACAAAATTGAATGATGATATGCTTCAGATTGTGGAGCAAATTTTACCTTATTTTCAACCAGCATACACACTAACAGTTGATTTAGTAGATCAGATTGGAGAAAAAAGAGATATTCCAGTGATATTTGAAGGTATCACAATGTCTGACGATTATGAAGGAAACTATCAGACAAGAAGATCGTTGATTTATACATTAAGGTTCACTGCAAAGACATATTTGTTTGGTCCTATCTCCGATCCTTCCAAAGATATCATCAAAAAAGTTACTGTTGGTTATACTAGTGGAGACAGAACACAAACACCTACAAGAGAATATTCATATAGTGTTGAACCAAGAGCGACACAAAGTTATACAGGCAATATAGTAGCAACTCTTTCCGCAGATATTACTGATATAGCAACAATTATTGAAGTCAATGATGCATCTTCTATTGTAGTTGGTGGAGTTCTTGTTATTGATAATGAAAACTTCCGTGTTGCATCTAAATCTGGCACTAAAATAACTGTTGAAAGAGGATATGACTCTACAACAGCAACTAACCATGTATTAGGGACAGATATTGCTCTAATTACTTCAGCAGATGCAGACCTCATTCAATATGGCGATAATTTTGGTTTTGATGGATTTTAACTTATATGACAAACAAATTTGACAACTTAAATGAAACTTTCAATGTTGCTGGAGATATAGTTCCAGCAGCAACAGAAAAAACTGAAGTTATATCAAGAGAAGAAAAGAAAGAAAATCCAATTTCCGATGATATCAAGAAAGATTATGAATACACCAGAGGAAATCTTTACAGTTTGATTGAAAAGGGTCAAGAAGCAATTAACGGTATTCTTGAGTTAGCACAAGAAAGTGAGATGCCCAGAGCATATGAAGTTGCTGGTCAACTTATTAAAAATGTTTCTGATGCTACAGACAAACTTATGGACTTGCAGAAGAAATTGAAAGATATTGACGAATCTGGAAAAGTTAAAGGTCCAACTAATGTTACCAATGCATTGTTTGTTGGTTCTACCGCAGAATTGTCTAAAATGCTTAAGCAACAAAAGACTGATGATAAATAGTTAAAAAAGAACAATGGCAGCTACTCCTGCAGTTAATATAGTTATTCCACAAGGAACAGATTTTAGCGAAGTATTTACATCTACAGAATCTGATGGTTCAATTTCAAACTTATCAAATTATGTTGGTTCTGCTAAAATCAAAAAACATCCTGGTTCAACATCTTCACAATCATTTACAGTAAGTATTATTGGTGCTATTGGAGAAGTTTCCATTGCAATGACATCAGGAAAAACAGTCGCTTTAGAACCCGGAAGATATTATTATGATATTGTTTTGACATCAGGTTCTGGATCTGTTTCTAGAATGGTTGAGGGTATGGCATTTGTAACAGCAGGCATTACCACCTAAAACTTATGGCTGTAGTAAAAAAGGTAAGTTCAGGAAAACAAGTAAGAAAAAAACAAGTATCTGGATCTGGAGCAAAATTAAATGTTCAATCCACTAGACAACCATCCATCATTCAAGAAATGGGTGATACTGCATTTGGAACTTTAGATTCATCAAAAAATGGTCTTCTTGTTTCTTATGATAGTGGAACAGATAAGTTCGTTTTAGTGAGTGCTGATTCTATTCTTTCTACATCAGTTGAGGATTTCAATTTGCCTGATGATTTTATCACACAATTAGAAGACGAACTAGATCTTGGAGCAATTCAAATTGATAATTTTGATGGAGGCACTTTCTAATGCCAACAAGAGTAAGAGATCTTAAAGACACAGACCTTCAAGATTTAAATAATTCAAAAAACAAATATGTATTGCGATATAATGCAAATTTTGATAAATTCGATGTTGTTTCAGTAGACTCTATTTTAAGTGAGACCTCAACAGATTCAGATGTGCCAGATGATTTCGTAACACAAGTAGAAGAAGAAATTGATGTAAACAATATTGCATTTGCTGTTCTTGATGGAGGAACATTTTAATTAATAAATAATAATAAATCTAAAATAGATAGGAATGGCTTCTCCAGTAATTCAGTTTAAGAGGGGTGCCTTTGCTAATCTTCCTGGTCTTCAGGCAGGTGAACCCGCACTTACTACCGACACTTATGAACTTTATGTCGGTATCAACAGTACCACAGAAGGTAATAAGTTCTTTGGTTCTCACCGTTATTGGACGAGAGAAACTTCTTCAGTAGGTAGCAGAGTAAACCTAGTTGAAGGAACTTCTAACGGTTCGGATTTTGTATCGTTAAAATCCCCTGATAGTCTTGCTGGTATTGTAACCTTTACAATGCCTGGTTCTGATGGAAGTAATGGTGATATTTTAACAACTGATGGTTCGGGCAATCTTACTTTTGCTGCTCCTGCTGCATCATCTTTCACACTTGCTGCAGATGTTGGTTCTAACGACACCTTTAACACTGGCGAGACTTTAACATTCACTGGTGGAACTGGAATTGAAGCAACAGTTTCCAACAACCAGATTTCATATGGTCTTGATGCACAACTCGTTGATATTGCTGGTTTAACTCCAACTGATGGTGGAATCATCATTGGTGATGGTAGCAACTTTGTTGTAGAATCTGGTGCTACTGCTAGAGCATCTCTTGGTGTTGATGCTGCTGGAACAGATAACTCAACTGATGTAACACTGGTTACTACTGCTGCTGACTATTTGAGCATTTCTGGTCAGGCAATCACTCTTGGTTTGATTGACCTTACTGCTGATGTTAGTGGTACTCTTCCACTTGCTAATGGTGGTATTGGTGCTACAACTGCTGCTGGCGGAAGAACAAATCTGGGACTGGTTATTGGTACTGATGTTCAGGCATATGACGCACAACTTGCAGATATTGCCGGTTTAACACCAACCGATAGCGTTTTCATTGTTGGTGATGGAAGTAACTTTGTTGCAGAGTCTGGTGCTACTGCCCGTGCTTCTCTTGGACTTACTATTGGTACTGATGTTCAGGCATACGATGCAGAACTTGCTGCTCTTGCTTCTGTAACATCTGCTGCTAATAAACTTCCATACTTCACCGGTTCTGGAACTGCTGATGTTACTGATTTAAGTTCTTTTGGTAGAACTCTGATTGATGATGCTGATGCAGCAGCCGCAAGAGCAACTTTGGGTGTTGATGCTTCTGGTATAGATAACTCAACTGATGTAACCCTTGCTGGTTCATATGATTATCTGACCCTTTCCGGTCAGGAAATAACTTTAGGTCAGGTTGACCTTTCAACTGATGTAACTGGTACATTAACAACCACAACAGTTAATGTTACCAATGTTAAAGCAAATGATGGTACTGCCGCTATCACAATTACTGATAGCACTGGTGCTGTTGAGATGTCTCAGAACCTTACAGTTCAGGGTAACCTGATTGTTAATGGTTCTACTACACAGGTTAATACAACCCAAACAACCATTGAAGACCAACTTCTGGAATTGGGTATGGTTGATGGTTCTGCACCATCTTCTGACTTGAATAAAGATATTGGTATGCTGTTTAATTATTATACTTCATCTGCTAAAAAAGCAGGTGTTTATTGGGATGATAGTGCAGCAAGAATTGCTGTTGCATCTGATGTTTCAGAAACCAGCGGTGTTCTGACTGCATCTGCATATGCCGCACTTGAAATTGGTTCTTTGTGGGTTAATGACTGTGCGGGTCAATCACAAGTCATCAACTGCTCTGGTTCTGAAAGAACTCTTGAGAACATTACTGTTGATGGTGGTACATTCTGATAATCGAGCACATAATCTAAATAGAGGGGTATAAGAACCCCTCTTTTTTATGACTGAACAAGATTTAAAATATCTGATTGCATCATATCAACAAAAGTCATTTGACTTACTTTCGCAGACAATTGCAAGTGATGCAAAAGTTAAGCAACTTAGTGAATTGGTTGAAGTATTGACTACAAAAATTAATGAGCAGAATGAAGAAATTGGCAAACTTACATCAAAACCAAAAAGAACAACAAAAACAGAGACAACAGATTTTCAATAAATAAATAATAAGTCTCAATATATATTGAGATCTATGGTATATACCGATGATGAACTCAAATGGCAGATCCAATCATTAAAATAAAACGGTCTGCTGTAGCTGGAAAAAAACCAACTACTTCAGATTTAAATTTAGGAGAACTTGCTCTTAATACATATGATGGTCAACTTTTTACAAAAAGAGTAAGAAGTGGTATAGCAACAGACATCATAAGTGTTGGGGCTGGTGCAACAGTAACAAATATTTTATATGTCACAGAAGACGGAAGAGACACAAAC
>Ga0070752_1001370_pt1 | contig 17200 bp, 7 predicted proteins | sample VirMetDEL_Aug_30_FD_77440 | JGI IMG/M metagenome (GOLD analysis project Ga0070752, IMG submission 77440) | Aqueous microbial communities from the Delaware River and Bay under freshwater to marine salinity gradient to study organic matter... | ecosystem: Environmental > Aquatic > Marine > Coastal ...
AGTGAATATGATATATCAGTTAGAAAATTTGATAGCACAACAAATTTATTTGTAGATTACAGTGCTGCAACAATTTCCAATAATACAATTACTGACACTGGATTAAACATCACTATAAATGTTGTTTCAGAATATGATGCTAATGAAGTTGGTAATGTTTCTCATCGTTATTATTCACCAATTGTTACACTTGCAGATGATTTTGAAGCAATGCAATTATATGTACAAATGGATACTATATTAAAACAAACTGGTGAAGTTTTTGTTTATTATCGAACACTAGAAAACAGTCAACCTTTTGATGACTTTGCAGATCAAGATTTTAAAATTATGAATTTAAAAACTAACGTTGCTGATAAATACTCAAATAATAACTTAGCAAGAACATTAGAGTTTGAAACAGATAGAGATGATACTAGTGATCCAAGATTTAAATATTTCCAAGTTAAAGTTTGCTTTACAAGTTCAAATCCAATAGAAATACCAGTGACAGAAAATATTCGTATTTTAGCATTGGACAATTAAGGAGGTAAGTTTGCCCGTTTTAAATGTTAAGCCACAAAATGTAAACGGTGGGCCTTATCGTCCACTTCAAAGAAGACCCGTCACTCTTAATGATCATCATCAAACTTGGCTTGCAAATTATAATGAAATAAGAAATGAAGTCAATACTTCTACTGCATATAATGTTCCACAAACAATTTTATTTCGCAATGAGTATGGAAATTTTGGTGCAAACAGCATTTTTGCTAATCAAATGGTTTTTGGCACAGATGACCCGTATGCAGACCCATCTAAATCCCCAATAACAATCAATAGTACAGAATTTACACTTTCATCATCAGTCACAATGACGGTGAAAGGACCTGCAAAATTTTCAAACAATGTAAATTTTGATGCAAACAGTGTTGTTACTGTAGATGGACCTTTTATTGCGAATGCACAAGCTGACTTTAATGACTTAGTAAATTTTTATGCTTTAACTCATTTTCATCCTACAAGTGTTTTACTTGTTGATGGTCCTTCTATATTCAATGATGATATGAGTATTACTGCTGATGTAACAATGGTGGGTGATTACACTCTCACCGGCAACATCACTCAGTCAGGAAACACTACAGTAGGTGGAAATTTAACTGTTGATGATGATTTGTTGGTAAGAGGTAATCTTACTGTTCTTGGTGATTCTACAACTCTTGAAGTTACTGAACTTGTAGTTGAAGACAAAAATATTGTCATCAATAAAAATGATGTATATACACCTTTGGATGCTGGTATCTTTATTCAAAAGGGTACTCTACAAAATGCTGGCTATTTTAAGGTACATCAATTACAAGATGACCTTCTTCAATTTAAAGCTCCTGGTGCACACATTGTTACTGTAGATATTCCTAATAAAGATGTGTACCTTAGATTATATGATGATTTTGCTGCAGACCAAGAATTACTCACCACATCCAATGTAGCATTTCGTAGTGTAAAAGTAGATACTTCTTTTGGCAGACACAATGGAGTTCCAAGTTATACACAAGAAAATGACCCTATTGCCGCTACACAAGGTTGGGTATCAACTCCTTGGGTTTATACAAATGCAGTAGAAGCATCAGACAATTTAAGTGATGCAAACACTACTGGTCTCTATATGGGGGCAGGTACGTTCACTATTAGAGATGAAATATCTTTGGTGTCAAAAGGCAAACCAAAGATGTTCTTGGACTACTTTGGAAATATAGGATTTGGCACAACTTCACCAATCAGTGATTTACATCTTTATAAAACAGATCCTACTTTTACAATTACAACAAACGATTATACTTCCAAAGGTACACTATCATTCACTGATTTTGGTGAAAGAATAGATGATGCTGGAATGTATTTAAGTTTTGATGCAAATACAGGCTCTGGATTATTAGAAGTCACTACTGACAGTTTCAATACAGAATTTAGTATTTCAGTTGGTGGTTATCAGAAAACAGCAGAGATTGTAATTACTGATGATAAGGTAACACTAAATGATGATTTATATGTTTATGGTGAAAGTTACGTAAGAGATTCGCTAATAGTTGATAACACACTTTTTGTAAGAACAAATAAAGTTGGTGTGAACATCATATCACCAACTCAAGCAGTTGATGTCTCTGGTAACATTCAAGGAGATAGTGATTTAATTTTAAATGGAATGGAACCATTTGTTTTAATTGGTGATATCACTTCTCTTGAATCGATGGGAAGAAGTGGTTTGGCAATTGAAGAACAAAGTCCTTTAATTCAGTTGAGTACAACAGAAACTAATTACAGACATGGTTCAATCTTATACTTTAATGATGCAATACATGATTCACATTGGGTAATTGGAACTACACATAATGGAGATAAACTTGATTTAGGCAAATCTTTTAGTAGAACTGCAAATACACCAGAACATGGTCTTGATGAATATTATGGTGAAACACTATTAAGATTCACTGAAGAAGATAGAGCAGAGATGTATTTAGAATCAGATTCATCAAATGCTGGTCTTATCTTAAATACAAGAACTAATGGAATTCAATTATATCTTGGTGAACAAAATGATGTATTAACTACATCCAGATCTACACTAGCATACACAAATAATAGTTTTAGTTCAGTAATACAATGGCATGGAGACACAAGCAATGATTCAATTGGTGAACTATCTTATTTTCCAAATGGAAACGATGATGGTGAATTTGGTTCATTTAGATTTTCAAGAACAGATGGTGTTGTAAATCAAGGTGTTCCTTCTGCTAAAGTTGGTGCAAATCAATTTTTTGCAAATGACAAAATAGGAATTTCTCAAACAACACCTACTGCTGAATTACATATCACAAAAAATTATGCGGAATCTTTAATTGAAACAGAAGATAGAGATACATTTGTAAAAATATCAGTAAACGATTCTACCAGTACGGCAACTGTTCGTGGTGAGCATACATCAGGAAATTCTTATTTCAACTTATCTGCAGTAAATCCCGCAACATTAGAACTTGTATCTGGTAATTATAACATAGTACAATCTGCAAATAATGCAAGTAATGAACTTCAAATAGATTTGAATGAATCTGTTTCTCCTTCTTCATTTGTTTTGAAAACAAATACAAGTGCAACTGGATTCAGCACTGAGCGGACTGGCTCACAAACAGAATTTAGATTATATGATTCTAATCCTTCTGCTAAAATACATCAAAAATTAAATTCAAAAACAGCAAACTCTGTACATGAATTTAAATTAATTGATACGAATATTCATGTGCAAACTAACGTAGATGCACAAAAACATGTACTAGATTTAGATAGTAATTTTAGAGCAACAGAAAGTATTCATGCGGGTAATGATTATATAAAAAATTATATAGATTCATCTGCTGTACATGCAAATACACTAATAAACTTATCATCTGGTGCTAAGACTCTTTTTGAACTTAGTGGTACAGACATTAAATGGATTAGTGAAAATCCATTAAATAAATTTGAAATTCATAATAGACAAATAGATGGTAAACTTGATGTAGGATTCAGTAGTGAGAGATATAAACTCAAGCATACTGACCCAACAGATGTAGCTATCTATTGTGCATATCGTGATAAATTTGTACTAAAACTTGCTACAACATTTGAGTCACCAGCTTATTTCAATGATAAGGTAGTTGCAAATTCAACTGTTGATGTACAAGGAACGTTTACTGCTAATGGTGCGGCACAATTTAATAATAATGTAGCCATTGAGGGTTCTCTTGTTTCTAATGGTGTATCTACATTTAATAGTTCGCTAATTTCAAATGACCAATTTATATCTGATGGCACATCAACATTCAATAATGATGTAACATTTACAGACGATGTAACGTACTCATCAACTTCAACAACATCATTTAATGGCCCTTCTACATTCAATGATGAAGTTACATATTCATCTTCTTCAAATACTACATTTAATGGACCAAGTCAATTCAATGAAGACCTCACAATAAATGAAAGTGCTACATTTGATGTAAAAAGTTCAAACACTTCATTTTCAAATACAGTTAATTTCTATTCAACAACTGTTCTTGGTGGTGATACTTATGTTGGTGGCGGTGGTATTTCTTCTAATGATGATCCAAATTTCAAATTGGCATGGAAAAAAGAATTGGCTAACATTTCTGGTATCGCTGATGTGATGTGTTTTTCTGGATTTAACACTCAAGTATTTTCAATTATGGGTGATGTTGATGTCTACATTTATGATCAAGATTTTAGTAATTCACCTTTTGGTGTGAGCTATTTAAACTTAAAGATTGCAGGATATAAAATACCTGGTCAAAGTTTGAACATGACATTACAAGAAACACAAACCTCTATTGGTGATGACTATGCAAGTGCTTACACTAAAGTTGTTGGTAATTGTATAAAACTTTATCCAGCTACAAAAGCAAGCGACCCAACTCAAGATGCTGGAGCTTATGATTATAAAGTTATTTTCAGAGGAGTTATCAAAAACGGGGATTTAAGTTAATTTGAGGAATATTTTTAATGCCTGTAGCAATCGGTAATCAATACAGTATACGGTTAGTAACAGATAGTACAATAACATCAGTTGGTTCATATTGGCATTTACAAACAGGTGTGAATACTTACACTTTCACTGTGTCAATGGGAGGTACAAAAACCGGTAGTGAAGGTGATGCAACTTTAAGAGCCGGTGGTAGTTGGTATTGTAGTGCTTATAATAATAGTGGATTTTTTCAATCGGCAGGTAATCTATCCACAGCATGGCCTTCAAGTGGAACTGCAAGCGAAAGTTTTTCAATAACTTTTCCCGGTCAAAATCCACCAGGTGGAGGTAATTATTTTACGTTAAGGGTAAGTGCTACAGATACACATGACTCTACAGCAATAGTATATTCTAGTAAAATACAATACCCTCCAGATAGTGTTGCACCAACCGTTACAATTGTTCCTGTTTCAATAGTTTTATTAAATAGTTCTAATCAGAATGTTACCAAGGATGACCCTGCGCAGTTCACAGTTTCTGCAGTGGATAATAGTGGAGGAACTGGTGTCAAATCAATTACTATAGATGGAACAACATATAACACATCAAGTCAATCCTATTCAGTAACTGGTGGAGGTTTACATACAATTACAGCAAGTGCTGAAGATTATGCTGGTAATATAACACCAAATGTGACATATGATATTTTCATAGACCAAACTCCACCGTCAGTTGCAATACAATCTCAAAATCCAATTACAGTAAGTTCAAGAAATTATCATGGAAGCAGTTCAGTAGACATTCAAATAGATACTAGTGATAGTGATTCTGGATTAGATGACGGGGACTTAATTATTAATGGTACAAGTTCAGTATTTGCTACAACACCAGCACAAACATCATACACAACAACTATTGGTTCTGCGCAAGGAGTTGTAGAAGGATTAAATACAGTAGAATATGTTTCAAAAGATGTGGTTGGAAATCAAAGCACCGCTAATGTTACATTTTATGTGGATACTACATCTCCTGATGGATATATTGTATTTTCACCACAAAATAAAATACGTTTAAATGGTGGTACTTATTACACACATCTAACAAATGTTGATGTTGATTTACATTTTGGGGATTCTGGTTCTTATCCATCAGGTGTAAGTAAAGGTTTAATAAGAATTAATAATACTTCTACTCCTTCGGTTTCAGATTTTACAAGTGGTATAGATTTATCATCAGAAACTTCACCAAAAACTTCTTATAATGTTACTGGTCTTTCTGTAGGACAAAATAATACATTAACATTTTTTGTTATGGATTTTGCTGAAAATATATCAACGGGTGATACTATATCGGTAACTGTAGAACAAATAAATCCTTCGGGTTCAATACAAATTTCAAGTTTGGAAACACCGAAAATAACAAAATCAACTACAAATTATATTAACGATGGTACTGTGGAATTGAATCTAACTCATTCGGATTCCGAATCTGATTTATTTTAAGCTATTTTAAAGAAAATATAAAAAAAGATGACCACACAGTATTTCGGTAGAGATACCACGGGAGGAGCATACGGCACTAGATTACAAACACCAGTATTTGTAAAAACAGGTGATACTCTAAATGGGTCGCCAGTATTTCAAAAATTAGAAGATTATATAAGATATAATTTAGGATATACTAATTCATGGCAGTTTGCTACTATTTCTGAATTTTATATTCCTATAGATGCTAGTGCTACTAATAACCCCAATCAAGATCAAAAAGATATTTTAAGTTTAGCATATCAATGGACTGAAGCTAATATTCCTTCAGATGTATCTTTTAAATTTGGTTCAGCCGCAGATAGACCAAGCTCTGGATTGTTTATGGAAACATCTCAGCCTGGTAAAGAAATGTTTGTTGGTGAATGGATCAACACATATTCACCAAGTACTAATTGGAATCTATCGGATGGTAGTGCTTACCACACAGGTAATTATGCTTTTGGTCCGATAGAAACAATAGATGTCTATATTGGAATTGCATCCGATATGTATTATACAACAGGTGCGACTTATGTAAATACTTCTTCTACTGGATATGCACATGAATCAATATATAATAATTTAAAGGTAAGAAAATTTTACAATACTGATGGAGTATCTTTTAGATTTCCCGCTCCTCTCAATTATAATACTGGAGCAGATTGGTATTTCCTCATCACGTATACAGATACGTATCCTGTTCCTGGTTTCTCAGTAGATAGAGGTGGTTCATGGATGGTAGATTTCACTTCAAGTTCTGGTGGAAGTGGTGGTTCTAGTGGAAGTTCATCTTGTTCGGCATGGGATGATTCTCAAGGAGTAACTGATTGGGTTTCTGGACCAGTTAATAATACAGATTATTATTACGTTATGCCACCATCTACTTTCAGTAGTGGAGGATTTCAAGCTCAAGTAGGTCTTCAGCAAGATGGAAATGGATTTTATCATGATGAAACGAATCCTATTCAAGCATTAGGTGTATTTCAAAATTCAACGTTAGCAAACATTATTGGCGCAGTTAAACACATGTGGGCTGTTACTCCTGCTATAACTGCACAAGATCCTTATTATGTTCTTACACAAGGTTTAAATGGTTTTTTGGTAATGGGATATCCATTATCTAAATTAAGTAATGCTCAGAATGAAGCAAATTCTTTTTATAATGGTGGTTATAGAGTAGTAACTATTGGATTTTGTGGTCCTGCTGGTTCTGATGTCATATCAGCAACAGATATAGGTGGAACAAATGTAAGTGGTGGAAGTAGTTCTGGTGGTGGAAGTTCGGGAGGTACACCAACTATAGTAACTTCAGCATCTCCAATTGCAGCACCAACACAACCAAATTTTACAGCAACTGGTGGTTCAATCATATTGAAAACTGGTATAGCTCCTGCATTCAGTGTTACGGCACCAACATATGACGAATTTGAAAATAGCGGAACATCAGTAACTACTTCTTCTACAGACCCGTTTTCTTACACTGATTTAACTTTGAATGTATTGAATCGTGTATTTTATTATTTAAGAGATATTGCAGGAAATGTTATAAACATTGGTTCTATAGATGTATACCCAGATACAGACGGACCAGAAATAACCAGTGTCAATTTAACATTCAATAAAGCTCAACCATATTCTGTAGATTTTTCAAATCCAGAAGTTGTTTCTGTTGCAGCTACCTTTAATATGAGAGACATTGGAGTAGGTATAAAAGAATGGGCATTTGATGTAGGTGATGGTGTGCTATCATATAGAACAGATCAAATAACTAATGCGCCAGATACACAATATACACTAGCTGCAAGTAAAAATTTTACAATACTTCCATATGTGATTAGTCCTATTAATGTTCCCGCTCAAGTAACAAAGGTAAGTCCGCAACATAATACAAATACATTATTAGAAGTAAAAGATGATATTACTATTGATTGGTCAGATGATTTATATGGATATGAATATGCTTTAAAATTTGTTTTAGAATATGAACTTGAAGGTTTTCAATGGCCGAATAGTGACCCATCACTTGTTGAATTTCCAGAGTTATGTACACTTGATGTTACATACACTAATGGTTCAACTACAACTACTATTTTTAGTGATGATTTACAAAGAATTGGTCCTGGTCCTGCTCAAGATCCTAGTGCATTGATTCAGGTTGATAATATCAATCCAATAGAATTATTTGTTTTTAGAACAAATTCAAATGAGCTAACCGGTACACTTACAGCAAAACTTTCATTAAAAGCAGGTCCATTACACCCAGCAACATCAATTGCATATGGTTCTTACAATCTAAGATTCATTGAAAAACAAGTTGCTATTGACGATAAGTATCCTATTTTTATACGTGCTAAAGATGAATTTGATAATTATAGTTTCCATAAAGCAACTATAGATATTGATAAAAATCCTTTTATATATTTCTTTGATATAACATCAGGAGAAGTAAATAATTTGGGTGGAAATTATTATACAAATTTAGACAACATAGATGTGAGATTAAGTTATGTTTCTGGTTCAAGAATTGTAAGAAGAGAAATATTACTTGTAAATAAACTCAACGGTGTAGTACACTCACTTTCAAATAGCACTCCTAATAATTTTTTTGAAAGTGAAGAAGTAGTAACTTTAAATTTAGTAGGAAAAGAAGGTGCATTTACATTAAGATTGGAAATTGAAGACAATGCTGGTAAAGTTTCTATAGAAGAAGTAAATTTAAATCGCAATACTGTGAAACCGATTGTGAGTGCCGTTGTGAATCCCACCGCACCAAAAAATTCTTCTGGTCAAGTTACTTCTGATTTTGCAGATATATTAGTGACTGTATCAAATGAAAATACGGTGTATTCTCCATTATGGAAATCTAGAGCAACACTTTCGTCTACACCACCTTCAATTGATTCTTTAAAATTATCACCAATTGATTTACTTTTAAATTCAAATCGTCCATTTTATACAAATACTGTAGTATTCGCAGAAAAACCTCAACCATCACTACAAGTGATATATATTCATGTCATGGACGTTTGTGGTAACATTACAACATTTACGTTAAATTTAATGACAAATTCTTCATCATTAGTGCCGATAGGAAATTTAAAATCAACTGCAAAGGTATTATATAAAGATTCAACAAGTGCTGATGAATATCAATTAATGAATAAACCAGTTCCTAGATTGGTAAATACAAATGACCCAGGTCTAACAGACAATGGTAGAGTTTTGCAATTAAATAAAGGAGAGATGTTGTGGGCTCCTTATTTCGGTGGAATTCTAGCATCGCAAGTAACTTACACACCAAAAGCACCGGCAGTTGTAGGAACAATTGTAAATACACAACGAATGAAATATTATCTAAATCGTAGACCTTCTAAGATTACATCATATATGGATACTGAATACGTAGACTATGATGTGAGCAATTCAAAAGAAGATATAGGAGACATTGCAAGGGCTAAAAATGATGATATAATCTTTGATGATAGAATATCTGATGGAACACAAACACTTATAATCGGAGATATATCATAATGATTGTTGGAAATGTTACAATTAATTACAATGCCACTCACATTACATCAGATCAGAACATCACTCTGGCACCTGATGTAGTTGAAAATGATCCAAAATATTACATAGGTTCATATGAATATTCTGTGCGCAAAAACGGAACACTAAGTTTTAGTGCTCCGAAAACAACATTTTCTTTAAATCCAATTTTATTTAATCAAAGTTCACTTGTAGATATTTCTTCATTGGGATTATCAGTTGGTGATAATGTAAGTATTTCAGTAACTTTTTATGCAGTGAATCGAAGTACATCAGCAGAACTATCATATAATTTTACATCACAAAGTGTTGTATACGATCCAAACATTCAAGCCACCAATTATATTAAAGTTTCAAGAAGAAAAAGAAATGTTTCTCAGATGCCGAGAGCATCAACAACAACTGATAAAATAGATGTTTCTTATGGAAGTTATGCTTCAACAAATGACTCTGAACATGTAATTACACCTGTTCCTGATGTTTTACGTGATGATGGAGCAATTCTTAGAATTCATAAAGATAAAGGTCCCTATTGGTCAAAAATTGTCGGTGGATTAGATATTAACTATACGTACAGACTGTATTATACTCATGGTTATACATTAGGAGGATATAAAAGTGGTACCGCATTTAGAAGTGTATATAAAACAATACATAATCAAGGTATGAATAGCACTACATCATTTTTGGGTAATGTACTTCAGCAAGTAAACGCATATGCTGCTGGTGCTTGGGGTGATAGATTTGCATACGTTTATAAATCAAGAACAGATGGTTCAAGCGGAGCATTCTATTCGGCAGATGGGGTAGCTAAGTTTGATATGGCATCAGAAACAAGTGTAAGAGATCCTGCCGCATTTCGTAGTTCATATGTACATGGTCCAGTTGGCGCAAGTGTTGTAAATAATTACGGTTTATTTGGATATATTGCTTCATCTAATTCAGGAAACATGATAGAAGAGCATGACCTCACAACCGATGTGTTTTTAAGACTTTCAGCCTCAATATCCAACAATGGAGTAAATTGTGCTACAGGCAAAGATAGTGGTTTTTATTATGCTGGTAGTAATATACATGAATTTACTTTCGCAACAAAAACATCATCAACACTAGGAATATCTGTTGCTTCTGGTTCCTCAACAAGTTCTTGTATACCAAGTAAAAGATATTATCATTATCATGCAACAACTTCATCAGCTTTAATTAAATTTGATGAGATTACTAAAACTATTTCAGGGTCAGCATCCAAATCTTATGGATTTTTTGAAGAAAGTTGGCAAACGGGAGAAGCTTATGCGTTTGCTATCGGTGTATATGGTAATGGTGGTCAAAATAAAGAAATACATGTAATGAATTTGGATACAGATACAATGTCACTTAAAGGTAATGCAAGTGGAGGAGTAAGTGGATTGTCAACATCCGCAAATGTTTCTGCTGCGGGTTCTTTATATTCAAGTTTATTTCCTAATTATTCATTGGTACATTTCACATTAGTATAGGATTATTTTTATGGAAACTGAAAAATTATTAGATATTTGCAGACACAAAGCTTTTACACAAACACAATATCAAAATCAATCATTCGTAATAAATGCTCAATTAACACCTCTTAAAAAAATTAGACAATGCATCATGGAATTGTCCTTGAGAGAAGAAGCAGTTCGTGAAAAAGATCAAAGTTTGCGTAAACTAAAATGGAAAATGAAAGAACGTGAGGAAGCTATAGAAAAAGAAGAGTCTATTCCTAAAAAAGAAATGATGAAAATTGAATTTGAAAAATTTGAATATGAACACATTAAGTATAAACATCAATATGATATGGCAAAAAAAGATTTAGATAATTTTGTTGAAATCATGCAAAATCTAATTCAAGAAAATAACATAGACTTAGAAAATTTAGATATAGATGACCCCGAAGAAGACCGAAAATATTGGTTAATTCGCATGGCAAAAAATTGTGCTGTTGATATAATCTGTACGGGTAGAATAACAAACGCAAACTTGAGTGCTGTATTGGACATGAAAGAAGAAGACTATAAAGAAGTTCTTTTACTCGCACACAAATATTCTAATTTCATTTCTATGGAAATCAATAAATCTTCTGAAATAGCAATGGGTTCATTACGTAATGAATTAAACTATGCTGAAAATTCTAATAAAAAATTATTAGATTTTTATGAAGAGGACAATCTTTAACAGAGTGAATAATTATGTTTTCGTTTCCTTTGAATCCTAAATTATCCGAAAAAGAGTTTATAGACGTAATCGTACCGTTTCTAAAAAAACACAAGAATTTAATTTCAGACATCTATTTTACTTCTAGAATACCACCATTTGCAAATGATGCAATGGGTGATAACTTTTTAAATGCTTCTAATTTAAGTGGGTTATTTGAAAATGCGTTGTTCTTACAAAAGAACACTGAGATACCAGTTTCAGCAACATTTAACAATATTTACATTCATCCGAAATTAGAAAATCTAAACAAATTTATTCGTAATTTTGAACCATTCTATGAAATGGGTGTTCGTATTGCGACAATACCATTCACATCTTGGGTGATGACCGGACAGTTACAGTATGAATTTCCTGAATTAAAAATAAAGAATACTATTTTACAATCAATAAGAAACTCACAGGAAGTTTGGAATTTATGTGAAGCGGGTTTTGATTATATTAATTTAGAACGTACATTGATGAGAAATCGTGATGAACTTTTAAGAATTATAAAAGCAAGAACTAAATTTTATAATGAAACTGGAAAATATGTTGAACTCTCTTTGCTTGCAAATGAAAATTGTTTGGGTTGGTGTCCAATAATGAATGAGCATTATAGCTATAATTCTCAACGCTCAACTGAAGATTCTCAATTTTTTTATAGTTCTCTGTCAAATGTATCTTGTTCTAAATGGGATTATGAAATATCAGGAGTGGAGTTAAAGAACGCAAACATACCACCTTGGAGAGATGATTGGGATGAATTTATAGGATTGGGAATAGATGTTTTTAAACTACATGGACGTGAAAATAAAGACAAGATGTATCATAGTATGAATATCATACAAAATTATGCTAACAATGAAGAGATTTTGTACAATGATTTTGAAAATTATTCTGAAGACATTAAAGATAAGTTAATTACAAAGTGGCGTGAGAAAATTAAAAATTGTAAAAATGAATGTTGGGATTGTGGATATTGTGATCAAATAGGAAAACATGAATCTGAACTTAGAAGTTTAATAAAGAATATTAATAATAAAATACACTTTTCTAATTTATATGATTCAAAGTGTACAGAAAAAACATTTACTATACCAAGTTTTACTTCTGAGAAAATATTATGTCTTCTAAATAATTTAATAGAAACTAGTAAGATACATTTAGAAGTAGGAACATTATTAGGCGGAACATTTAGAGCAGCATTAGAAAATAATAACACAATTGGAATAGCAATTGATAATTGGAAAATAAATGAGTTAAAACCAATTCAACCTCATCATCCAATTATATTTTCAGACAGAATGAAAAAGGAATGTGAAATTAATTTAGCAGATTTAAAGAATGAAAAACATTTATTAGAATTAGATATCGAAAAGGTTAATGAATCTCATATCACAGAACTAATAAATGATGGAAAAGTTGAAAGTTTTTTTTATGATGGTCCAATGGAATTCAAATATCTAAAACACATTTTTAGAAAATTAAATAAAGTATTTTCAGATAAATTACTTTTTATTTTAGATGATGCTAAAAATGAAAAAATAATTAAAGAATTTGAATATTATATTCAAATGAATTGGAATATACCATATTCCAAACTCATTATAGGATCAGAAATTGAAGATAGTGAAAGTTGGTGGAATGGAGTGGGAATATATTATTTGACAAGGAGATGAGATGATTTATATTTTGTTTTTGTTTTTCATATTTTTGAATACAGCAATTATTCGTCAGAATAATATGTTTTTAGGATTTTACGATTTTTTGAAAAAAAATATAAAATCTAATAAATTATTGGTGTTTTTGATTTCCTTGGTTTCTGGGGTGTTACCGGTGTCTGGAAGGGTAAGTGTGTCTGCTTCTATGCTTGATACATTACATTTGAAAAACAAACAAAAACTTGGAGTTGTTGACTATCTATCAACACATCATTATTACCTTTGGAGTCCATTAGAAAAAACTATATTGATTCCAATGGCAGTTTTAGGATTGACTTATTTTCAGATGATGGAAATACTAGCACCAGCTATTATATTGTATGTTGGATTTTTGATTTATTACTTTTTGTTTCAATTAAAAACTGCAGATGTAGAATTTGAAGTAAAAACAGAATCACAAGAATTTTCAATATTGACTATGTTATTTTTTGTTGCACCGATAGTAGCTATGGTAGTGTTTCCAACGGTGCCGCTTTGGATACCATTTGCAGTTGCATCACCATATTTTTTGTATAAACATTATATTGAAAATGAAACTTTAAGTAATATTGAAATCAATTGGAAATTACTAACAATTATTGGTGGTATTATTTTGATGGGAGAATATGCCGCAAGTTATTTTGAAACAGTAAAAGATTATTTAACTGCTAATCAATTTTCATTGCCGCTTGCAGTTGGTATTGGATTCCTAGCTAGTTTTGCAATGGGTTCTTCTGGTAAGTTTGTTGCATTGTCAACATTTCTTACGTTGATTTATGGCATACAGTATTTCCCATTGTTCTTTCTAACAGAGTATGCGGCATATTTAATTTCTCCATCTCATAAATGTTTGGCAATTGGAAAGCAATATTTTGATACACCATTTAAAACATATTTAAAACCCGTTGGACAACTAGCACTCATCATGTTTATTTTGGGTATAATATTAAGCTAAATATAAAAAACATCTATACTTTAAAATACAATAAATTGATTTAAACCATTATGGCAATCACAGCAAATATATCTTTAAAAAGTGCATTTATTGTTTTAGTAACACCTCCAAAATATCAGTTACTATTTAATGTAAATGCACAAAGTTCTTTCGATATAACAAACTATAATCAATATGTCGATGGAGTTCTTGTTGGTTACAAAAATTTAAGTAATCCAACAAAAACATTTTCAGACACTTCCAATCCATATTATGCTGATGGTATAGGCTGGCATTTCATAGAAATTGAAATGTTTAACTCAAATGGTGAAAGTATACGTGTAGGAACAAGGATATATTTAGACTTAACAAATCCTATTTTAAATAATTTTGCATTAAATCGTGTAGGTAGAAATTTAGCAAATGATTATGTTGTTTATTTTGATATAGATATTTCAGATGATAGTGGAATTTCAAGAACAACAATTATAAATGCTTCTGACGGAACAACCTCAGAAGTTTTAGTACCTTTAAGTACAAATGATTATCGTGCAGAACAAACTATTATTATACCCGGAAATGTTAATAATGTAACCAAATATTTTTATCTTGAATATGCTGATTACTCTGGTAATTCAGTAAGAACAAGCGTACCTGTAAGTGTGTTTTTTACAAACACACCACCATTAGTATCAAATGTAAAAATTAATAATATTGTACAAACAGCAAATACTTACGAAATTACTGTAGACTTAACAACTACATTCGCAAGTTATCAAAACATTGCTGCATATTCTATAAAGTATGAAGATCCAAATCCAACATGGATTTCTACATTTGCTACTGGAGGAACTGCAGTTATCACAGATACAATTAGTGTGCCAAAAACTGAGCCTGCTGGAACAAAAACCATATATGCTTCTGTGAAAGATAATTATGAGAATGCTTCTTTGGTGGGAAGTACTACTTTTCAATTGGATAAATTAAAACCATATGGAAATGTAAATTTGGATTATGCTGAAAAAATTGGAGCAAATTATTATGCAAATATACATTTCACCGCAACAGATTCTGGTTTAATATCTGCTTATTCATATAATACAATATCACCAACAGTAAATTATTGGAATTTAGTTACCCCAACACAAACATTCAGTGAACATAAAATATTAAATTTAGGCTCTAATGGTCAAAGAAATTTATATGTTCGATATCGTGACTTTTCAGGAAATCTTTCTGATGTATACACTCTGCCAATAGATATTGATACAATAAGTCCTGATTGTAGCTTTACATTTGATCATGGTGAAGTTCGTACTGATGGTGATTACAATGCCTACTTTAATTTATTGGGCGTTGATAATACAAGTATAGACTTTATAAAATTGTTTGGAGTAAATGCGAATACTGGAAATATAGTTTCTGGTCAATCTAATACGTGGATACGTATACCAAGCAGCACACAAAGCTATGCAGAATTAAGACCAATAGTAATACCCGTCACAGAACAAGAAGATAATATCACATTTTATTTTCAAGTAAGAGATCTGTTTGGTAATGATAGTCCAGTGAGAACAACGAATGTTTTATTTGATAAAACTCCTCCTGTGCTGAACTCATTGACTTATAATGATGTTATTAAAACTGCAACGAATTATAGAATTTTTGCAGATTTCCAAGCTACTGATGATAAAGGAATCGTAGCATATAGGTTTGGATTTGATGATATTACTATTCAACCTTGGGAATTTGTAACAAAAACTTTATCTTTAAATGAGACTGTCTATCTAGAAGTACCAATCTCAGAGATTGGTGTTGCAAAAAGTTTCGATGTTCAAGTAAAAGATTTGTTTGGTAATTATAGCAATGTTTTATCAATACCAATACAAGTAGACACACAACCACCTATAGGTAGCATAACATTTGTTGGTGGTGGACTTACAGCAACTGACTATACATTGGATTTTAGAATAGATGCTACGGATCCAAACAACGATGTGTATTGGTATTCATTAGAAATAGATGACCCAACAATCACAAATTGGAAAAAATTAAACACACCTGGTTTAAGTGTATCAGAAGTAAAACAATTATTATTACCCAGAACTAGCAATGGAAGACACAACTTCTATTTAAAATTTGCAGACATTTATAAAAATGAAAGTCCCATCTACAATATAGAATATGATTTAGATTCTATAAACACTGTTGGTGGTTTGAGTTTACATGACATAGAAAAAACACCATCAACATACAATGCAAATGTAGAGTTGTATGCATTTGATAATCGCAAAGTAAAATCTTATATTATAGATGGTGGTCCAGAAACTGTTATTGTACCTGCTGTTCAGAGTTTTACAGACCACATCATACTTCCAATTGGTCTATCTGCAGGTCCAAAAACAATAACTGTACAATATAAAGATACATTTGACAATTTGTCAGATGTGTATACATTGAATTTTAATTTAGACAACACAGATCCATTTGCCAATGTTTATTTCACTGGAGCTACATCAAACGCAAGTAGCTTCTTCTTAAATTTTGATTTAAACATGACAGATGACCAAGAATTATATGAATATAAATTTTGGTATCTAGGAACACCTGAGCCTTATAATTGGACAAAGATTCCATTGGGGCAAACTTCAGTAACAGTAAATGAAACATTTACAATACCCACATTCGATTTGTTCCCTGGATTTAAATGGAAAGTTAGAGATTTCTTTGAAAATGAATATAGCAACACTGAGTATAAAATTATAACTAATATTCCTCC
>Ga0070752_1001372_pt1 | contig 17187 bp, 17 predicted proteins | sample VirMetDEL_Aug_30_FD_77440 | JGI IMG/M metagenome (GOLD analysis project Ga0070752, IMG submission 77440) | Aqueous microbial communities from the Delaware River and Bay under freshwater to marine salinity gradient to study organic matter... | ecosystem: Environmental > Aquatic > Marine > Coastal...
ACTAATTTATTGAGAAAGATATATTTATCTCATAAATATAGTAATGTAAAAGAAGAGTTAGAAAAAGATGCTGATATGATGATGCATTCAACACATACAGCTATGAGTAAGTATATTAAGAAGGAAGAGGGAAAAAACAATGAGGAAGAACAGGACGAGTAGTGATATTAGGTTTATGTTTATTTACAACTTCAATGTTTTTTTCTTTAAAAGCTAAGATCCATTCACATTCTCTGTATTCTAATTGTCTTTTATTTTCACAAGAAAAGTTTTCTAATATACCTTTTTCATAATCTTCTTGAATAATAATATCAAAAGATGTTCTATAACTCCGAGGTTGTTTATTATTTTTTCTTCCCATATATGCTTCAAAATCATATACATGATCACACATTCTTTTCTTGAAAGCAGCACATGTGCTACCTATGTATATACGATTATTTTTCCGATCAAATAAATAGTAAATTGTCCCGTTGTGATATTTGTTTGTTTTTACTTGTTCCATTTTTTATATTATATACTTAGATTTTATTTTTAAATATTTAAACTCAAAGTATTTATTTTTCATTCGAACGAAACAATAACTTTTGATTTCTTTACAGTTAGCATAGAGAATACTTTTTTTGAGGTAAGTTCTTTAATTTCTAAATCTTTTTGAACCTTTTTTGAGATCACTGGATAGACTCTTTCATTACTATGAGGATTCTTATTGAGTAATTGACACATTCTTCTAACACTGGGGATATCTCCGAATTGGCTCAATCTTCTTGCTTCTACATAAATATCATCCATTGTATTAAAATATGATAAATCAACACAATAACCAGCTTTACAGTATTGTATGATTAATTTTGACATTTTCATTATTTCATTTTTATCTTTAATGGATAGTATTTTTTTTTGATTTGGTTTGACTAGATATTCTTTTAATTCATGTAAATTCTTTATTCCATAGTAATCATTATCTGGTTCAATATATTTAATATCTTTATACAAGCAAATAAATAATTTTTCACTTAATTGTTTCTTATTGTAGTCCTCAGCATCTTCAATGGGTAACTTAAATAATTTTATAATATCGATAAGATCTTTACGACTATGAGATTTATGAAACATTATAATATTTAAAATATTTTTTTTTTATAATATAAACATATAAAGGATGGCTAAACTTACAGCAGCAGAGATTAGAAAGTTAATCAAAGCACACAATGTCTTAACTAAGATTACGATACCAAAAGGAGCTAAAAGAGATGATTTAATTAAATTAGTAGAAAAGAAGGGATATAAGGTAGATCATGAAAATAAGAAAATATCTAGAAGTGTAGGTAAATCCACTGAAACTATTACATTGAAAGGTGCTGAAATAATTGGAAAACCAAAAGAAAAAACAGCATTGCAAAAGCAGAAGGCAGCTGAGAAGAAAGAAGAGAAGGCTGTAGCTCAGAAAAAGAAGGAAAGAGAATTGAAGAAGGAGGCTGTAAAGAAGGCAACGAAGGACATGGTGCCTAAGACGAAACCTCCGAAGAAGATAGGAGCTAAACCAGTACCTCAAAAGAAAGAAAAAAAGAAGTATCCTACTGAAGGAGTTAAGAAAGTAGGTGAAGCTATTAAAAAGAGAAAGGAAGAAGCAGCTAAGAAGAAGGCACAGGCTAAGGCACCTGCTCCTACTCCTAAGACTACAGTATCAAAGAAACCACGTAGACAATTAAAAGAGACTAAGAAACCTACTGGAACTGCTGTAGTACAGCCAGGTAAGCCAGAGAATTTACAAATAAAAAAGAAAGAAGAACCAAAGAAAAAGAAAAAGGAAGAACCAAAGAAAAAGCAAAAGGCAGAACCTCGTATCAAAGGTGGTTTAATTTCTATGATCATGGAAGCTGAAGGTGAAGCAAAAACAATTTTAGAAAACATCCTTAAAAAATACAATAGTCTTACAGCTGAAGAAAAAGAGAAAAATCGTAAAGCATTAGATAATACTTTATTTGATAAAGTTATTTATTATCAGAGAGTCGATTCTGGTGGAAATGTTACTGGTGGTGGTATTAAATCATTAAAAGAAGTTCAGAAAAAAATCAATGATATGGGATCAGAAAAGAAGGAAGATTTCGAAGAAAAGAAAAGAAAGGCTTTAGAAATAATGGCTCAAATGAAAGAGAAGGAAGAAAAACCTAAAAGACAATTATTGAAACAATTACAAGATAAATGGAAAAATAATTTTAGAAATAAATATCAATGGACAAAAGAACAAATCGATAGAATAGAACAAATACTTTTTGAAAAAGATGGTATAAAAGCTACAGGAGCTGAATCTGTAGATGATCCTGTAGGGTTTAAATTATTTTTTACTGTAGATGGTAAGACTAAGAGTACATATATGATGAAATTGCCTAAATTAGGTAAACCAAAAAACTAACGGGAAAGGATGAAGCCCCAAAGAAACCAAAGAAACAAAGAAAAGTAAATCCTGCTATAGAAATAAAGGCTGGATTAAATAGAATAAAAGATGTTTCTGTTTTGAGAGATGTTGTAGATAGGTGGAATAAATCTCCTGAAGGTAAAAAATTAGAGAAATCTCGTGGGCAACCCCTGAGAACTACAGACAATAAAATGAAGTTAATTGAAAAGATAATGGCTTATGACATGTATAAGACAATCGATATTGATATACCTCCAAAACCTAAAAAGAAAGTAACTGAAACACCAGAACAAGCAAAAGCAAAAAGACAATTAGAAAAAAAGAAAAGTAAAATATCAGCAAAAGTAAATGCAATGTATACAAAATATTTGAGAAGAAAAGGTAAAGATGATAAAAAAGATATCATTAGAGATCTTAATGAAGAATGGGAAGGTATAGTTGAAGAAAATGAAGAGTTCTTTGAGGAGAATGAAGAGTTCTATGATAATTTGGAATCATTCATTGAAACAATAAAGAAAAAAATAAAATCTGATGAAGTAATTAAATCTTTTAAGGAAAGAATTCAAGACATGAGGATAGATGACAAGTAAAAAACTTATTAAATGACCCAAATACGTGTAAAATAGCCCTTTTAAACTGGAAATATGCCCCCAAGCGTCGGTATATACAGAAAAAATTGAATAAAATTATAATTTTATTTTTGTATATTTTACTTTTATGTGCTTTCCGACGCATATATTGCCGTTTTAGGGTCATTTTACCCGTTTTTTAACTATTTAAAGGTATATATAAGTCATATATTAAGATTAAATGACTATTTTTGAAGGATCTCATGGCTCTATCACTTTTTATTACAAAGGATTGCTTGTTAGTTCATTCCCGTTAACTAAAAAAAAGAAATTAGAAGATTATTTATATCAAGGAGAAGATTTTATTTATAATTCCAAAGCCATACCTATTAAAAAATTAATTCAAATATGTTTTACATTCTGTAATATAATATCGAAAAGGAAAAAAAATAATCAACCTATTTATCGTAAGGATCATATTTATTTCTTGTGCTGTATTACAGCTCTACTGAGGCTGGGTATTATTCAAAATGATGAAATGAATGGGTACCTAGTAATGCCGAAAAAGAAAAAGAATAAAGGTCATAATTTAAGATTAAAACTATATAAAGATTAGGCTTGTAGTTATATTATCTAATACAATAACAATGGCTCCTATTCCACAACTTCCCTTCGACCTAATCTCTAAGATTCTACAGGAGAGAAAAAATATTAAGAAGCTTGAAAGAGAAAAAGAAGAAAATATGGAACTATATGATGAAGTTATGAATGACTTTATTTTGGCTGTCAATGAAGTCAAGATGGAGGAAATCAAGGATGTTCACAGGGATGAAAACCTTACAGATCAACAAATAAAAAATATTTTTGATACAGAAGACAATGCTGACTTCATAATGGATTATGTAGTAGGGGATGGATATAATCATCTAAATAATTTTCTAATAGTCTAAGCTAAACTTAGAAATCCGTGTTCGTCTTCAATTGTATAATATTCTTCTTCTTCTTCTGCCGATCCTTCTGATTCGGAATATCTTTCTTTTTTTACTCTTCTTGATGGACAATAGTCTTCATCAAAAAGTTCTTCAAAGTGTATTCTTAATTTTGTAATTAAGTCTGTCTCTTCCTTTTCCATTAATATATCTAGTATACGTCCCAAATCATGTGATGTCATTACTTCCATTTTTTTATAGTATCAGATATTTTTATTTTTTTCCAAATAATTGTTGTAATAAATTTACAGGATATGATTTATTTTTTTGAATCTTATATACAACTGCTGAACTATCATCTACTCTACTATATGTACCATCTGGATCTGTAATGCTTGTTGTAATACTAGTTACTACCTTTGGCTTTGTTACAGTAAATTGAACTGATGATTCTTCACCATATACATAATCCCCTGAATTATAATTTTTCATTACAACACCCATGACAGGGAGATTTTGTCCACTATCTATAGATCCAAAATATGCTGATGTATCATCGATTAAATCACTACGTATTGAGAAAAAAGGATTTAACATTGATTTAGGTACAAAGTCTGCTGTTAATGTTAAACTATCTGTATCCAAAGAAATTGGAGAGTTCCACGTGTAAGTTTCATTATTTCCCCCATCGGCTGATTTTATACCTCCAGATGAAAATATATTTGGCTTATACATAATTGCTCCAAAAATATTTTGATTGTATATTAATGTATCTCCTACTTTAATTTCTCCTTGAGTTGTTACTTTATTTAATTTACTCTGATTGAATGTATTCACTCTCTGTTGCATAGTATTACTTGCCGATATCGATGCTTGTAATGAATCATAAGAAAATCCTAATATTCCCATTAATGATCTTTCCCATTTACTTTCAGATATCCCAAAACTTTCAATAGCTATACCACTATGTGAATCTATGATAGACATTGGATAAATATTTCTATTTGGTAAATCAAATGTAAGGTTTGTAACTTTTGTACCTCCATCTATTTTATAAACTGACTGACCTTGTTCGAGAGTATAAGGTCCCATTCCAGGAGCAAAGTTTTCTCTCATTAATCTTTTATTTATTTTATATACTTTTGCTTTACCATCTCTTACAGGATTCTTATCAGTATCATCTCCAGCACCTCCTTCATTACCTAAATATTCTGGAGTATAAAAATCAGAAAATCCAAATCTATCTTTTGAAGTATCATAAGTTAATTTAGGCTCAGAACTACCTATATACGTCTCATTAATTATTTTTCCTAGTTCATCAAAATCACCAGGCACTGAATATTCTCCATTAACATCTAATGTATTTAATCCTACAACAAAATTATTTGCTTTATCTGGATTTAATGACGGAGACCATAATCCTATTGCAGCATTACCATAAGCAGAAAAATGTGGATCATATCCTATATGTCTTTTATATTTTGGCTCACTGTAAGAACCATTTCCTACTGCTTCTTCTCCTCCTATAAAAAATAAACTATTATTGTAATAACGTTGAGGTATTCCTCCTAAACTTTCTGTTGTTATCATGATTTTACCATTTGGTCCCTTTAAAAATGCTCCGTATGATAATTGTTTTGTTGTATCATTATATTGAGGATTAGCATAAAATTTATTTTCATCTTCTTTTATATACGTAAAAAATAAAGGTTGAGAATGTGTATTATATTTTAATATGTTCGGAATATTTAGTCCAATACTTGCTGGATTATAATACATATCTGAACCAAATTCTTTTCTTTCTTGAGCAGTGGTTTTTGAAGCATTGTCAAAGGCTTGAACCATATCTAAATGTAAAAATCTTGAATTATCTATTGTTGGTTTTACCATTGTATCTGTAATAGTAAAATCTAAATCAACACTTGCATTGATTACAGCATTTGTAAAACCATGAAAATAAATTGTTTGTTCATCTCCAGAAGCATTCGTTTCTATTCTTGTTACTCTTACTGTATTAGGTGTTAAAGAAGCACTTGTTAATGTTATTTCTCTTTTACCTACATACTGATATGGTATGTCTAATGATAACCCTGGATCTAAAAGGGGATAAGGTATTTCAATTAAAATATTATTTTCACTAGCATTCGTTACAGTTTTTGTAGGATATGCACGAACTTCTACTTGTGTTCTACTATGATAAGGACTTGAAGCATTTCTTAAATCCCATAGTTCTGGATATAATTCTTGAGTTTTCAACCATTCTGATAAAATATAACAATTAAAATCATTATATAGTTGGTCAAATTCTATTGTAGTTCTTCTATATTCACCCTCCCCAAATTTATCATCACTTATATGTGTTATATATGTATAATTAAGTCCCTGATAAGCAATATCATTCAACCAATGTCGTCTCCCAGATATTACAAAATCAGGTCTTTTGAATGCTACAAATGTAAAATTATTTACCCAGTCTAATCTTTCTTGACTTATTATACCAGTATCATCTCCTAAACTAGCATTATTATCATAAGTAACTGCTTCATTAAAATTAGAAGCATTAAAAGTAGAACCATTAGCACATAGAAAAGGTTTATAAGTATCTGTTTTATATGTAGATGCTATAACTCCTTGATTATCATAGCATTCTGTACCTGATGGTTGATTTTCATTTTTAAAATATTCATAAGTATCTAAATTAGAGGCATTCTGTAATGATTGAGTAAATGCTTCAGCAATAAAATCGGCTGACCTTCGTCCTGGTGGTATTGTAATAGTTTTTAATTCTCTATAATTTTTATAAGTGGATACGGCTGGATCAATACTTCCATTAGCATTACAAACACCTACAAGGTCAGGTATTTTTGGAACTGTTGTATCTTTATTTAAATATGTTGTTCCATAATGGACGAAAATTGTAAATTTAGTTCCATCTTGTCTTACTTTAACAAGTTCACCATTCAAAAGTCTATCATCACTAAATACAGCAGAAGCATTTCTATCTCTTTGATAATCACTTTCACAGAAAGTCCCATTTTGAAGTTGTGTTATTGTAGCACCTTCAAAATTACAATCATCTGCTTTATAAACAGATGTTCCTTTTTTATCCATATCATAAGCATACAATCTTGGTAATGAGAAACAATTTTCTCCATTAGTTGTTTTATAATATTGTAAAGTCATGTGAACTTGATTATCATTTAATTGTTTTTCAAATGTTGATGAATTATATGAAACAGCATCATATTTTGCTAGTGATTCTCTATAACCAGTATTCAAATAAAAATTATCATCTTTATACTTTGTGGCTGTTGTAATATTTTCAATACTTACAGTATCTAAATAATCTCCTTTTAGTTCAATTGTTTTTCCTCCAGCTCCTCTCTCTGATACAATAGCAGAATGAATGTTGATTGTATCTCCGACATCCAATTGTATACCAGAGTTTAATTTATTTGTAAAGATAGCATTATTTGCTTCATTTCCAGAAGTATATTCGATTGAAGCTCTACGACTACAATCTAATAATTTCACATCAACATAAGATTGTTCTTGAGGTTGATTAGACATTTATATAATATAGATAAAAGAAAAAAGTAATTTATTTTATTTAACTAAATCCAACAGTAAGGAAACCATCACGAAGTTCAGCCACCTTTTCGATTTCAATGTAAGTTCTCTGAGTGTATGTTTGATCACCAGTCAGAGCAGCAAGAGCATCACACTTTGTAGTAAGTTCTAGACCACGAGCATTGACACGTCCTACAGGAAGCTTGTATGACTGGAAAAAGAAGTTTCCAAGAAGACCAGTTGAACCATTCTGTGCCGTTCCGTGGAAATTTTCAGAAGTTAATACATCACCTTCAGCAGAATATTCTTCACGTGTAACAAATGGGAAAGATCTTTCAGACCTTGCAGTCTTATCAAACAATACAGCACTATTACTTAAATCAATTGGGAATACAAAGAAATCATTCATACGAATATTTGTAGTTAGAGTACCATTCTTTTTCGTTCCTGAAGTATAATCTCTTTCAGGTGCTACAGCAGAATATTTGTTAAGAATATATCTATCAGTTCTGTTATCATCATGAATACCAGTAATAACACGAGTAACAATACGTCCAGCACCACCAAGATTTCTTACACTATTCTTAGCATCTGTTACAGAAAGAGAAGTTTTTGTAAGTCTGTAATCCTTGAATACAAACTGAGTAGGAGTCTTCATAAATTTATCAAGTCTCTGAGACATTTCAGCACCATCATAGAAAATATAATCTGCTACAAGTTTAACCTCTGTAGTATCAATCTTGAACTCAGTACCAGTTGAAGCATTAGCATCTACAGAAACTCTACCAGTAGAACTTAGAGGCTCCCATACTAGGTCTATCATTACTTCTTGCTTCATAGCAAAAAGAGGAAGATTCTTTCCCTTTAGGAAAGGAAATAATTCTCCAAGTGTTACAGAAAAAGTTGGTTCATTGTTAAGATCAGTGTATACACGATTCTTTAATGCTCCACCAAATGGTTCAACACCAGTATCAAGACCATAAGCTTCAGCAGCAGTATTTGACTGAGAACCAGCAGTATTATCATATACAAATTCATGACACATCTGCCGACCACTCATTACAGCTTCACGATCCTTGTTCATTTCATTTGAAATAAACATAGACTCATAGGACTTAAAGAAATTGTAATCATCCGTTTCATCTACGGTATTACCTCCAACACGTAGAGTTGCTCTACGAATTAGACTGTGAACACCTACACCAAGAGGGAAAAAAGCACCATCAGCAGTTGAAGCATTTTTCTTTACAGCTAAAGTAATTCTTGAACCATCATGTAAATAACCCTTGTTCTGTAAAACAAAACGGCAAGATACATCATTGCAGACAATTGGGTCAAGTACATCAGACGTGACATCCATAGCCATATTAGATTGAATTTCTCCTACCTTAATAAGGTTAGGAACATTTCCTTCATCCATTTTAGGGGGGTCAATAGGGAGAGTTTCTTGAATATTAGCCATATTTTTATAATATTAATTACATAAAAAAATAAATAAAAAAAAAAATTAAAACTTCATTTAGGCTACGATCTGGATGCCCTGAGGAGAATATAGCATAGTCTGTCTTGAATGGACGAAAAGGAAAAGAGCATTTGGAGAATCACTGTCAAGCCCTACCTCCATCTGGATACCAAAAGGAGTTGTAGAAAAATCTTCACCTACACCAGTTCCAGAAGTATCAAATGGAACTCCAATACATTCCATTACACCTCCTTCAGCAGTTAGAGGAGTCGTTGCTCCAGAATAAAGTCTGTTCGTATTTACAGGAGATATCTGAGACTTAATATTATTTGGCTTAATACTATCACGTGCAAAAGTTACAACTTGAGGATCTACTACAGTAGTGTTTTCACTATCCTTTACATTTGTATCTAAATTAAAGTTAAAAGGCATACGACGGCCTGCCTTGGTTATAATTATAGATTTTATATCTGCTTGAGTACCATCACTGTTGAGAGGAGTAGTAGTAGCATACGAATTATATGCTAAGTTGTTAAGATACTTAGAAGGACACATATTCATGAAAACTCCAAGAGTTCTTGAAGTTCCAAGATTGAAATTAACTACAGCATTAGCCGAATTAATTACATTGAAATACGAGGTAATAGCATTGTATGTGATTTGACCTGTAGAAGGCATCTGTTGCTGAGGAACATTTAATTCACAATGGAGACGGACATTTTCTAGTTCATAAAAAGCATCCGTAAGACCAGTAGTAGAACCATTAAGAGCATACAATGCCTGAGCATCTGGGGCTAATGTTAGTGAAATCTCAACCCCCCCTAGTGCTGTACCATCAAGGGGTAGTAAATTTCCTGAAGATAGGACCCCTGTTGGAAGATTTACACAAAATCTTGAACCATGGGCAGTAGCAGGGAAATCAACTAATTCTCTCTTTTGAGTTTCATAGTTAGGTACAGAAAGGGACTGATTGTTTGAAAAAGTCATTTTTTCTTCACGAGATGCTACATAAGGATTGTATGAAGCAAGGAAACGTCCATAATGGTTTATGGTTTCGATTACCTGACGAGATCTCTGAGATGTAATAGTTACTTTATCAATAATTGAATAGAGAGCAAGTTTTTCATCAATACCAAGCTGATCGGCAGTAGTTGGCTTAGTTCTACTAGCATCCTTAAAGAACTTAATATCTCCAGAAAGTCTAACACTACCACAATCAAGGAGATGAGGCTGTGAACCTATTAGGAAAGAAACAATTGGATTTCCTTGCTTGTGGGAAATCTTCTGGGTAGAATTAATATTCGAAGGCTGTATCTCGTTGTAGATAATACTCATTTTTATAATACTTAATATATATTATTTTAGATGAGATTATTTTAAAAAATATTATTACAAAAATATCTATACTTCAACTTGAATTCCATCCCCACGGATAACTATTCTACGAAGGTGGTATACAAAATTACACCAGAGCATATCCTTTTCAGGTGGGTTGCTTACGTCTTGGTAATGAACGTTAAGACGTAAATCTTTGTTTCTCATGTCATACACACCATTATTGAGAGAAAATGTTCTTCCTACAGCAAAGTTCTCATTGAATCTTGACATCTGTAGAGCAGGCATACCAGCAGCCTGAAGAGCCTTATCAAGTTCAAGTAGAGGAATAGCATCTACAGAACTCTTAGAAGAAATCTTTTCCGTATTGACATTTAATGATGGCTGATTACGTCCGTCATAGAAAAAGAAATATTCTGTGAGTCTGTTAGAGATTCCAGCAATACCACTTTGAGAAGAAAGTAATGTATGGTCGTAAGAGTTAGCATGGATTTCATAAGTTCCATTACAAGAAATCTGATCCTTTGCCGAATATACAGAGGCATCCGTAGGAACACAGATAACAGACTTAGCACGTTGATGATTACCAGGGATTCCAATATTTGCTACACGGTCTCCCTTGAGTTGAGAATAATTGTATACTTGAGTTGAAAGGAAATCATAAACCATCATTTTTCCTGCTTTCATGTCAGCCATAGCCTCTTGCTGTGCCTTAGCACCAAGATCAATTTGATTGAGGACAAGTTCTACATTACTCATAGAGTAAGTCGGAGAATATGTTGTAGCACTAGATACTGAGGTAGAATATAGGAAAACATTTCCAGCATTCGTAATATCCGAACCATTATTTGTAACAGAAGCATTAAGAGTAACTTTAACATACTTATTTGCTCCAGTTCCAGAAGTTTCAATAGTCTTAATAACAGCATTAGCAGATAATTCATATTGTTTAGTAGTATCTCTGAGTTGAATCTTTTCTCCAACAACTAGAGGGAAATTATCAACTTCCCAGTTGTTGTTATCATGCTTGATAAATAATACATTAGAATCAGAACCATTCTGCCACGATGCTGGTGAAGCAGTATTACCATCAAGAGAGTGGAAAAGTGGATTGAGTGTAAGTCTACGGTTTGTATTTACACTATCTAACTGACGGAAGCATCTCTTATTTTCTGATGTAAGAATAGAAATAAATAAACCATTCATTAATCCACATGGAACAACACGGTCATTTTGGAAGAGTCCAGTATGAAGGGGAAGCTTCAACTTACACTGAGTGTATTTATTTGAGTTCGTAAATGCTTCACTTGTAGGATCAGCACTTACATTACTGTAATAAGGAGAATACTTGTGATTAGCAAGTTGAGACTTAGTAGAGCCACGAGTTCCACGAGAATCAGGAGTCCATACCCCAGCACCTTCATTTAATGCTCTAAGATTCTTTAGAGTTTCATTTGAATGATAAGCATACTTCATAGCTACATGAACTGGGTAGTGTCTAATTTCCTCAAGTAATTCAGTTTTGTCCCCAGAGTGAATACGAATAGTATCAATGAGAACTTGTCCTCCGATGAGTTCATCTAACTGGAGTCGAGTATTACAAGCATTGGTATCTTGAGAAATAGTTAAATCGAATTGGAGGTAAGAGTTCTGAGGTTTGAAATATTCTACATTAGGGGGAATGTAAAATTCAATAACTTTTTGAGCATCATAGGTGAGACCATTTTGAGATGGAATTGCAACATAATCCTCTTTAAGTGGAATCTTGTTATCAGCTACGAAAAATCCTGAAGACATATTTTATAATGTAAACAATATAAAAAAATAAATAAAAAAAAATAAATTAAAAATTACCTTGTAGCAGCAAAAGATCCAGCAAGAGATGCCTGTGCTACTTGTTGAAGTGGTGGGGGATCTGTTGGTTTTGAATCTGTCTGAATTTTCTTTGCTGTTTCTACTGCCTCACCTGCTGCCTCAGATAATCCTCCTGCTGCCTGAAGTGCTGTTCCAATAACACCAGCCAATTGAAAACCAGGGACAAATCCAAGCATGTCAAGAGCAGTACCTCCAATTGTAGCAAGATTTCCAAGTTTTTCTCCAAAATTATCTCCAGCAAGACCCTTTCCTGCTTTAAGACTTTCATATTCTGAAGCAATATCCATACCAGATGAAACAAGTCCACCTAGAACTCCTACACCTTTACCTAATGCCCCAGCTACCTTAGCACCCTTTCCAGCCAATTCTCCTACCTCTTCAGCACTCTTAGCACCTTTAGTTAATACATCGGAACCTTCAGCAAATGTTCCTTCACTTGTTGTAATAGCAGCCGAAGGTTTTTCAGCAAGTTCATCTATTTCTTCACCTGCTGCTGCTGCCTTTGGTTTTAATTCATCTGGTGTCGGTTTTACTTCAGTAAAGCCAGGCTTACCAGCATTCTTAACAGATTCATTGTAAGAATCTAGTGTAGTTTTAAAATTACTCATTGCAGTTGATTCTGTAAGAGCATCTTTAACTCCAGACATGATACCTTCTTGTTCGTCATTACCTACAGCAACTTTTGCTGCTTTAGAAGCATTCTCTATTGCCGTCTTATTTTGTAGTCTTATACTTTCATTAAGATTACTTACAGCACCCATTCTTGAGTTCCCGAGGGAAATAGCACTACTCATGTTATATCCATCCATTGTTTTATATTATTCATTATAAATTAATTTTGAGAGATATTTTCTAATTTATTTAGTTCATCTTGTTTTTCTTCTTCACTTTGATCTGCTCCTCCAGTAGCTACGAGTTTCCTAAAATTATGGAACATCTCAGGGGGATTCTTTGATAATTTCATATAACAGAAATCATATTTCTTCTTACAACATTGTTTATATAATTTTAACCAGTTCTCACTACCCTTGAATAAATCCCCAAATTCTTCCGAAATTGCAAAAAGTTCCCGTTGATTAGGGAAAGGACTTCCTACAATTACAGAGGTAGCATTAGATCTTATAATAGGATCTACAGCACCTCTGAACTTCTGAACTGATATAACTAATAATTTAATACCGTAATGACGGCTACGAGTTACAAGATTTGCTATGTTACTATCCAGCATTCCCACACAATCATCAAGAACCAAAGCAATTTCTTTTGTAGGATCATCATCTCCTTTAGCTGTTTGTCTTTGTATAATATTTTGAATTAATTCAGGACTATACGTATCATGACATTCGAATCTCTTTTTCATAAATCTACTTGTACTATCCATATTGATTGTGGGACTAATTACAACTACACCCCCAGGGAAAAAATCTTGACCATAAAAATTATCATTTAGAAAAAGTGAACTAATTATGGTACTTTTTCCAGTCTGTCTTGGACTTATCATGAGGAGACATTCACCAGCCCCTTTCACACCTACACCTACATCAGGCAAGTTAGGATGGTGGTATTTTGCTGTTCCAGTATTTTCATCGATTATAGGAATAATTTCTGGACCTTCCATTGTATATTATACTTTAGAAATTATTTTTTTAATTTAATCTTTATATTATACATTATATTTTTAATGTGTATTAAAAACGTTCTTTGAAAAAAATCCAGAATCACCATAGTAACATTTTGGAGGATATACCAATTGCTTGATAGCTTCTTCATGTTTTTTTCTTTCTACTTCTTCTTCAAGCTTTTTCTTTTTTTCTGCCTTTCTCCTTTGTCTTAATTGTTCATTTTTTAATAATGCTTCATCAATTGCCTTCTGTATTATATCAGGATCTATATCTGCTTTAGGTCTTGGTGGTGGTACATCATTGACAATATCTTCTAATTCTTTTTTTTTACTTGCCTTCTTTTTTTGATTAGCCTTTGATTCTAATTCTTTCATTTCTTTTCTTTCTTTTGCTTTTTGTTTCCGTGCTTCAACTGCTTTCTCTCTTGCAATTTTTAATTTAGCCTTATGCTCTTCACTCATGGGCTTACGTGGTTTCTTCTCTTTCTTTACTGGTGCTACTACAGGTTCGGTCGTCTTCTTCTGCTTTACAAATATTTCATCTGTGTTAATATTTTCTTTAACAGGCTCTGGTGGTTCATCCTCCTCAGTATCAGATTGTGGTGGGGTTTCAATTATTAAATCAGGATCATTTACAATTTCAGGTAAAATATTTGACATTCTCTATATTTTACTTTATATTTTATTGTATTTCATTAAAAAATAATTAAAAAAAGGTATAAACTAAATATTTATTTTACATCTTATGTTTTTGTCTAATATGTAACACTACAACTGTAGAACCTACAGCACTCTTGACAAACTTCTCTGTCTTATCAATTAAATCAACTGAAAAATCTCCAATACTTAATGGGCCTGCATTATTAAGATCAAGATAAGTTTTTTCACCAGGTTCAAAAAACAATCCACCTGTCTCATTACCACTATTATCAAAACGAGGGCAGTGGTAAATAATTTGAGACTGATTACCAGTAACTCCATTGATACTTCTTTGTGTTAAATTATTTACTCTTACAAATACAGATTCATTTGCTACTAGTTTAGGTACTACAGTAGATGAGAATGTTACAGCAGAACCATTAGTGGTTGTAGGTGTTTCAAGAACAGCAGTATTATCAAATCCAAGAATATTTGACATATTTGCTCCAAGAGTGGGTCTGTATTTCTTACTTTCTGAAAGAATAGGCACTACATCGTAGGCAATCTTTCCTCCAGAAGTTCTTACAAAATCGTGTTCTGTAGGAACTCCAGTTTCATTATATAATCTTGTATCTACAGTATTTAGATATTTTGTTCTCTTTATATTTAATAGTGTAGCATACCAATCATGGTTTGTTAGTCTTTCATTTAATGGAATGCTATTTGATTTTGTAGTATCATATCCATCATAATTAAATCCAGTTATATCTCTACCTTCATATTTATGAATTTGTAAATAATTATCTGTTCTAGCATCACCATCTGCTGTTCCTCTAATTTCCATCTTACCATATAAATAAGCACAAGTTTGAGCAACAGGTTTAAAGTAAGATGTTTTATTATTTGATGCTTGGTAATCTGGACTACATATTTTTGATGGAGTTGCTGATACTCCTTTAGTTAATGTAACATCAACTGCTTCACCATCTACAGTAAATTGAATATGATTGAATGCAGAAGCATTACCAGTTAAATCATACGGTTCAGAGTTGGGACTCCCACTTCCATTCCAATATTCTACTTCTTCCATTTCAAAAGTAAAAGTTCCTCCTGATTGTCTTTTAGCAACTGATTGATATAAACGTAGTTCATAGATATCTGAAGCATTATTATATACAGATGATGCTACATAATCATAGAAACCCATTCCATTATGTTTCCAATAGGGTGGAGATGCAAAATATCTAAATACTTGAGTCCCATCAGGAGCTACATGTTTTACTTGAGGATTACAATATCTACTTAAGCCAACACTCCAATTTGAAGCATTCCCATAATTAACTTGAAAATTTCCTTGAGTGCAAGATAGTGGTGATGATTTTATTTGAGCAAATGCTCTAGGATTCTCCGAAGCATTCGTAGACCTTTTGTAAAATCTATGATTACTTCCTGTATATTCCCAACCATCAGACCAAAGATCTCCTTTTACAAAGTCTGCTTGATTCGATGGTGAACTGTCTTGAGTTGGTTTGTTATCAGTACCTGAGGCAGATGACTTTTTATCATACGTTAAATTAAAACCTTCAAAAACATTTCCTGTTCCTCTTTTTACAGAAGCATTAGCTTCACCTTGTAAATCAGGATGATAAATACCAGTATTCATATTTGGTATAAGAGCATTATCTACATAGTCTTCAGAATTATATTCTCCATACGGATCTACACGGATAAGTGCTGGATGTCTAGGAGATTCTTCAAATGTAAAATCATCAGTTAATTTTTTTCCGATATATTGATACATAGTTGAATTAGTTCTTCCAACAGAAAATACACCATCCTTATTCATCTTAATACTCTGCAATGCTACTTCACTATTGGGAGGAATAACCAAAGGTGTTTGTAAATTGTTAGTAAATGAAAATGCTCTATCGAGACCTCTTGGAATAACATCAACATTACTTAGAGTCTCAAATTTGTTGTTTGACAATATTACCAATGACATTTTTATAATATTCTCAATATAAAAAAAATATAATAATAATTATAATAAAAATGCCGAAACATACTAAACCTCAGATGTATGACAACAATGAATGCTTTAACCTACCAAAAAAAAATGAAGAAGATAAAAAGATCAATCCTAAAAAAGTTTTTAAAGGCTATACTGCCCCCAAGGGTCGGAAAGGTTCTAAAAAGTCTAACATTACCAAAAATTACTAAATACATTACCAAACTTCATTTTTTTTGGTAATTTTTTTTATGGTCTCTTATGCTCTTATTATACTCTATTATATATATATACTATATATATAAATTACTTAAATTACCAAAATTACTAATATATTATATATTAGGAGAGCAGAGTAAGAATATATAAAATTTATATATGTACTCGGACTAGGAGTTTATGGGGAGGACTCATTTTGAGCTATTTTGTAATGTTTGGTAATTTTTTGGTAATTCCCCAAAATCCAGCCTCACGTGTAATTATTAATCCTTCTTCATTAAATCCTGTTGGACTCTTAATATTTATCCTCATACAACCATTTATTCTCAAATATTTATTTACATCATTACTCTTGACTTGTAAATTATTGTCTTTGAATATTTGTTTAACTTCTCTGAGTGTTAAACGATCATTTCTATTTTTTGTGAATGTAAATATTTTTTTCACTTCTTCATTTATATCTGTATCAATGTAATCATAAATATTTTTAATCTTCCGTTTCATCTTATTACAATATATATTATAATCATATTTTTAAATC
>Ga0070752_1001375_pt1 | contig 17166 bp, 6 predicted proteins | sample VirMetDEL_Aug_30_FD_77440 | JGI IMG/M metagenome (GOLD analysis project Ga0070752, IMG submission 77440) | Aqueous microbial communities from the Delaware River and Bay under freshwater to marine salinity gradient to study organic matter... | ecosystem: Environmental > Aquatic > Marine > Coastal ...
ACTGATGGGACAAAAGTATTTGGGAATCACGTAAGGGACATTGAATTAGGGTTTAGTTTAAACAGAATATCTGTAGGAGGTAATGCTGTAGAAGAAGTATCCCCATCCCCAAGACCCCCTAAAGCTAGTACTCAACCTACTCAACCTACTCAAGGAAAGGAACCTGATTTCACCCCAAAACAAAAGGAACCAGACTTTTCTGAAGCCACCAAAATGAAGTTTGCATTGGATGCGAATGGGGATATGGTTCTTGATGAGAATGGGAATCCTGTTCTGGTTCCAGTAGAATCTACTACAACCCCAAGTACAGGGCAGGAGTTAGACGATCAGCTGAATAAATTAGAAGGTGAAATAGATTCACTTCAAGATGACTTAGCAGAAGCCAGACCAGAAGATGTTGCTACCATAGCACAGTATATGGATAGAGCTAAAGCTCGATGGAAAGAGTTAACAGGTCTTGACTTCCCCAATAGAGTTACTTCCCCAGATTCAAATCGTAGTAATCCTGCAGGGAAGAGTGAGGATGATGCCCCATTTAGAGCACAAGAAGATAAGGGTGAGTACACCAAGATGGATAGAGACCGAGCCATTGCTTGGTTAAAATCTAGAGGTATCCCAGTAGAGATATATGATACCATCATCAATGTAGGTGGTAAGATTGGGCATGGGTATATGAAGAATGCCACAGTATATCTGTGGAAGAATGCTGAGGTTGGGACAGAATACCACGAAGCTTATCACTATGTATTCCGTACTCTGCTTGATGATAAGCAGAGAAAGGCATTGTATGATGAAGCAAGAAAAAGATTCAATCAACCCAATGCCACAGAGTTAGAGCTTGAGGAATTAATGGCTGAGGACTTTAGAGACTATGTATTTACATCTGAAGAAACAGCTAAGACTCTCCCACAAAAGATTAGGAAGTTCTTCAAAGATTTGATGAACTACATCAAAGCATTGATCAGACATGATGTACAGATTGAACAACTGTACTCTATGATTGAGGCTAATAAGTTCCCTAGAAAATACGAGAGAAATAAGGAACAGTTTGCCCCTGATCAAACAGCGTATAGACTTGTGGATACTGCTGCTGATGCAAAGACAAATAAGGATACAATCCTTACTGTTGTTGGGCACTTTGAAAATGAACTACAACTGTTTGAGCAAGAGTTACAAGAGAGAATAGATGCTGGGGATTTACAACTACGAGATGCAGAGAAAGCTAGACTAGAGCATATCAATGACTTGTTAGGAACCCCAGGTGAAACAAAAGGTAAGCTTGCTGAGTACTATCTAAAAAGATCAGTATCTATCAATGGGAGAGCTCTTACAAATGAGAGAATAGAGTTTGCTAGTAGTACAGGTGTAACAAGTAAAGCTGATGATATATCTGAAGTAACAAAGGATAACAGACCTATTACTACATATCTTCGGTGGAAAGACTATCTCCTTGACGATAGCCTCCGTGTCCCGAAGGACAAGGTAACAGTCCAAAATTTAGAAGCTTTAATTCTAGCTAATAGAATCATAGACTATACCTCTTTGGCTACAGATGAGGAGATAAAAGAAAATTTTGAAATCTTAGAGAAACTAAAGACTGCTACAATAGCTGAAGTCAAAGAGTTAGAAAAACAAATAAAAGGTTTCAATAAAGTAGATTGGGATGAAGATGTTAGGCTTGGCCTTCTAGAAGATTTAACTAAAGAAGCTCTTGAGGCTTATAGAAAAACCACAGCTACCCCAACTAAAGATACAGTTCTTGGGCATCTAATGAGACTAATTGATGCCAATGACAGAGAAGGGATGAAAGAGTTAGCTAAGTTGACTGGATTAAAGAATACTCCCCCAATCGACTTAGACTTACCTGAAGGTGTATTTGCTTCTCAACAACAGATGCAGACTACTGCTAAGATGTTTTGGAGATTGTATGCAAACTGGGATGATGTAGTAGAAGCTGGGACAGAGAATGTTACAAAGTATGGTTGGAGAGAAGCTGTACTTCAAGAGCTTAAAAGATTTGGGTATAACATTAAGTCTAGACTTGTTAAAGACAATACATTAGATGGTACTGAAGAAGAGTTAGAGGAGAACAAGGTTACTTATGATAAGATCTATAACATCTCTTCATTTGAAGTATCCCCAACAACTAAGTTTAGTGAAGAAGTAAAAAGATTCTTTACTAAGATGGTTGGGACTTCACCTAATGCTCTTGGGTATCACAGTCCTGTGGATATTCAACAGACTATTAGGTATACCCTTGCAGCAGCTTATGGAAAGCCTACTCTGAAAGAAATGATAAGAGCTATCAATAGCTCTGCAGAGAATCTCCCTATACTGCAACCTGTTGCACAATACCTTAATCACTCATTAAAAGGTAATGAAGCTGCAGCATTTAAATCTTACCTAAGCTTAGACTACACTGACCATAGAATCTTTGAGATTGAGAGTCAGGTTATGGGGAATAAAACCAATAGAGTCTTTAAGATTATCAAGGCAGATAGTAAGAGTGCAGCTAGGCAATTGCTTTATGATTGGAAGAGAGAGGGTAAGTCAGATTTATTTGAACGACCTGAAGCACTGTACAAAATAATCCGTATTCAAGGAAAGGATGGTGAGTTAGGGGAAGGGAAGTTTACTGTCAACAATGCTGTAATTGATGGGAAGTCTAGAGAACAGCATATTGCAGACGGGTTCAAACAATTCAATTCAGGTAAGACAGAGGCTGAAAAGATTGAAGGTATCAACAAAGTATTGTGGTACATGTCAATCAGATTCGGACCATCTATTGACTCATCTGCAAGAAGGTTAGTACAACATATTAATGATTTCCCTCAAGCAGAGAGAGCTCAAGAGATTGAACAATTGGCTGGGAGATCAAGAGCACTTGCTAAAAAAGCATTTACTCTTGAGACATTTGGGAAAGAGGTTAGATCAGTAAAAGCAAAGGAAGCTCCTGAAGATATATTCTCTGACAATGATTCTAGATTAAGAACATTGTCTGAGATTGGGGCTAAGTTTGAACTCCCAATAGCTACATCTTTTGTAGATCCTAGAGGTAAAACAATCTACCCATACAATCTCCCAACCCCATTCAATGATTACATGAGGGAGTTTGCTGCAGATGAGAGTGGGGAATTGTACCAACAGTTATCTCAAGATAAGTTCATTACTGCTGATGGGAATGTTGAGCACAGTTCTATGTTATATAGATTGCTTAACAGAAACAAAGATATCCTGAATGATTTTGAAGTAAGATCATTCACCATGAGTGTATTCAGAGAAGCTGAGGATGAGCTTAGTGACAATGACTACACAAACTTATCTCCCAGAGATGCATTCATTCTCAAGATGAATACATATGCATTTGGGGGTACAAAATCTGCTTACTACCCAATCTCCATTCAAGAGGATAGACCTAGAATGGATTTTATGAAACTCCCAAAGTGGTCAAACAAAGCTTCACTAGACCAAGCTAGACTTGGGGGTAAGACTCGTCAGGGAATCATAGAAGATATCATCATTAGGGACTTAATCAAGATTGCTCAAGAGAGTAATAACTCTGCAGACGGGGCTCCACAATTCCACTTGACTGGGATTAAAGATGAGGTAGTTAAGGGAGCAAGACTGTCTAAGCAAATCATGTTTGCACTCAACAACCCTGAGCACAAAGCGTCTATAGCTACTCGACAGAAGATATCTGAGATGGCTAAGAACTACTTAGATACTACGTTTGTTGAGTACACCAATAGACTTGGGAAGAGATTGAATGCCTACAACATTGTAGACATTGACCCAAAAGATAAAAAGGTTAGTTGGCATAAATCTACTAAGCTTAGTGATGATGTAACCAGACAAGATCCTGTAGAGTTTATCAGAGAATATGCATTCAATGATATGGTTGCTAGGATTGAGATGGGGACTGTGTTCAGGAATGGGACTACACAGTATAAGTCTTTGACTGAGTACTATAAGCGTAATGGGTTGATTAATACCCCAGGCAATAAAATGCTCATCCAAGGTGAGTTTGAAGGTGACCCAGACTATGGAATGTTTAGGGAATTCAACGAAGCTACAGTGCAAGACTTTAGACTTAGTGATCCTGAACATGATAGAATAGCTAAGGACTACAAAAAAGCTATTAAGAAGAGTCTCCTTGATAGAGGGTATAGTGAAGAGTTAGCTGAGAAAGAAGCTGAGGATACTGCAAAACAATACAGAATCTCTTTTGGGGCAGATATTACTGATGCTCAAGGCTTTATCTCCCCAGAAATGGAGAGAAGAATGCAGATGGGGGATGGGAAGTGGACAGAAAAGGATGAGGAGATGTACCAGAGATACCTTAAAGGAGCGCCTTGGGAAGGATATCTTGCCCCACGTAAGAACTACTATGAGAATACAAAAGTAGTTGATGGGAAGAGAGTTGTTGAGATGGATAAAAACTCCTATGTAATTCTTACAAGGGAGATGGCTCAGAATAGTGATATCTTAAAAGATATGTACGACAGAATGATGAGTCAGGGTGCATATCAAGGTATGAAGCCTATTCATCTTATTAATGTAGTCAGTGCTAAGAAAGGGTTTAAGAAGCAAGACAAAGATTCTGCATTCAAGGTAGATCAGCAGAGTACTGAACCTAAGTTCAATGGGTTAAAAACCAATGTTCAGAAAGGGGATAAGCTGTACAAGCCGCAAACAATTAACTATTCAGAGAAAGAGTTAGCTGCTATGAACAGACAGATTCGTAAGAATCTATTGTCTATGGTTCAAGACAACTACAGCTACACATTGAATGGGAAGAAGGTTACAGGTAAACAGCTTAAAGACAGATACTACGAAGCTCTTGATAAGTTATTAGAAGAGAATGAGAAGAAGTTAGAGCAACAGCTTGGGTATGATGAACTCAGAAAAGACTTCACAAACAAAGAGAACAGACTCAAGTTCCTTCAGAATGTTAGACGTGTTATCATAGACAGTGCATTGAAGAATGATACACTAGATGACAATACTGAAAAGCAGTTACAGATTGTAGAGGACCTATCAGGGGATTTAGATTTCTCTCTCCCACTACAAACTACTATGTATCAGCGTAAGTTTGAGCGCTTATTCTTCTCACTTTACAGAAACAATGTATATAGGATTGAACTCCCTGGTAGAGAGCTTGTGCAGGTAGCATCTCCTGGTAAGTTTACAATTGGGGAAGGAACAACTCAAACTACATCCAAGAAAGATGGGGTAGATGAACTGTTTAAAAACAACCCAGAGTTAGCTGCAATCGGTACCCCAGAACAGTACTCTGCTTATCTTGACTCTATCTTCCCTGATAGTAAAGTAAAGGATATTGTTTATCACGGAGTAGTTAAAGGTAGAAAAGCTTATAATAATATTTTAGAAAAAGGTTTTAATTTTAAAACTCCTCGAAATTGGGATACTTCTAAAAGTAAATTTTTAGAAGATGATAATACAGGAATGTTCTTTAGTGATTTTGCAACAGCTCTAGATTACGGAATAGATCTTACTTATGAACTAAACGAAAAAGGAGAATATGAACCTGTTGGTTATAATAATGTTATTGCCGCGCTACTAAATGTTGATTATTTAGACTCAAGTAAAGAAACTTCCTCTGAAACTGCTGCAAAATTTTTTAGAGAGAACAAAAATAAACCAAACATAGGAATGTTTGGTCCTGAAGGAGGGTCTGAAGGAGTTCATGATAATTATGTAGTGTTTGAAAAAGAGCAAATTCACATATTAGGTTCTAAAAAAGATATTGCAGGATTTAAAGAGTTTGCAAAAGGGGGTGCACAGCAGAGAGAGCTTAGATACTTAGATGTTAGTAAGGATGGGAAGACTCTTAAGCATGCTGAGGTAATGATATCTGAAGATTTAGCTGAGAGACTTGGGGTAAAGGTTGGGGATACAGGTATCTCATATCGTATCCCACACCAAGGTTACTCATCTACTCTTGGGGTAAAGATTGTTGGGTTACTCCCCAAAGGTTATTCTAAATCAATTGTAGTTCCTGGTAACATTGTCATCCAAACAGGTAGTGACTTCGATATTGACAAACTGTTTACACTGTTTAGAGATAACTCTGATTCCCCTATTGCACAATACCGCAATGAGATCATAGATATTATGGAGACAATTACACTGTCTTCTAATCACATTGCAGAGACTCTTAGACCTCTTGATCAAGAAGAACTTAATAAGTTAGCAGATGAGTACGGGGGTGAGTTGTCATTGGAGTTTGATGACCCAACAACAGAAATTACTGTTATGTCTAACTTCCAAGCATCTAGAACACTCGTAGGAAGATACGCAAACGGGTTAGCAGGTTTGAGTGTTGCAGTTCATGGACAGAGTTCATCAGACCCTAACAGAACTGGGATTAGGATTAATGCCAATAGACACTTTACAATTAACGGGGTAGAGCTTACCGATATATCTCAGTTCTCAAAACTTACTGGCCTCCCAACATCAGCTGGTATGATTAAGAGACTGAGTGCTGCACTTGATGCCGGTAAGAAGATGATTCACAATGCACTCAATGACAATGCAGAAACTGTAAACACCACAATATTCTTAGAATCTATTGGGGTAGACGAAGCTACAATTGTTGCATTGTTGAATACTCCGTTGGTTAGAGAGTTTGTATCTAAGAGAAGACTGAGTCCTCAGAGTAGTATCAGAAACCTATTCCAAAAGATGGCTGCACAGAATGGGATTAGGGATTTTAATAACATTGCAGACAACAAAGAGAATGCAGCTAAGCCTACTCCTATGACTACTGAAGAGTTGAAGGAGATTGTGAAGAGTAAGGACAAGAGTAGTGAAAAGGCTAGAGCTGTATTTAGGAACTTCATCATTGCATACTATGCAGGTAAAGACTTAGTCAAAGACTACAAAACAATTACCCCAGACACAGTTGATGGTATGGGGGATTTGGCTGAGATTGAGGCATACCTTGGTGGGTTAGATAGGTACAGAAGAGCTGGGAATAAGTCTACTATCTCTTATCAAGACATTCAAAGTATTCTTATTGGGGATGCATACCCCCCTAGCAGAAGTTTCTATCAGAGAATATACAACTCAATGGAGTTGGCTTCAGAATTATTCTTAGGTCCTACAGATGCAGTAAGAGGATTCAAAGCTGCATTCCAAACCTTAACTGGGAAAGAAGAGATGACAGCTAAGGAACACAGAACTCTTGACAGAGCATTATCATACTACATGATAACCAAAGAGGGTTCCCCATTAGCTGATCTCTTGACTGTTGAGAATGCTAAGAAGTACTTATTACAGAGAGACAAGAACATCTTTACTGGGATAAAGAGTATGATGAAGACAGTCCCATCTCTAAAGTCAAACTTATTCTTAAGTAGAGTTAAAGAGGGGAATGGGTTTAATGATGAGAATGCTGATGTCTTCACAATCATGATTGACAATGTGGAGAAGCTATCCCCATTAGAAAGAGAGCAACAGAAGAGAGACTTGCTTAACTTAATCGAATCTCCTGAAATCTATACACCTGATGCTGATCTTTAGAAGAAGATTAAAAATATGGGTGAAGCTATCATATTTAACTCCATAGTAACTACTGGACTTGCTCCTACATATGGGGCATACTATGAAGCCATCCCATTTGAGTATTTCTTTGGGATACAGAAAGACGGGGTAACTTTAGGGGAGTTCATCAGAGCAGAAGTAAAGGAAGCCAAATCAAATCCAGAGTACTTCTTAGAAGCCATGGGCCCAATCATTAGAAACTACGGGGTTAGAAAAAGTGAAGGGAATACATTAATCCCTACAGTATCTAAGCTCCCACAAACAGCTAGTGACTTTGAATCAGCTCCTCAGTTTATTGTCAAAGCAGATAACAAGAAGAAGAGAGATAAGTATAGCATCTATCAAAAGACAGCTGTAGGATATAGACAATTACAACATATGAGTATTGGGGGTAAGATTTTAGAAATGAATCTTAGAGATGAGAACGGGGAGATAGCAGAAAGCAGTATGTTTACAGCCTTTACAAATGCAAAGCCTAGACGAGAAGGTTTGACTAAAGTAGATTCTACTGCACTGAGTAATATCAAAGTAGAGTTAGAGGTTGCCTCAAACCAAGTAAAGGAGGAAAGATCACAATTAAAAAAGTGTAAGTAATGACCTGTACATATACATCAGGGGGAAAAGATAACCCAATAACTACTGAGATATTTCAGTACATGGAGGATGTAGCTCCTGGAGAGAGAAATCCTGTTGAAATAACAAATGTGTTAGAGATGTACGGGGTTGTAGTTGAGGATGAAGGAAGTTTAATTCTGATTGAAGAAGGGGGTAGACAAGCTGTAAGTGATATCAATGATACAGCTAGAAAATACTTTGGGGCTACAGGCAACTTGCTAAATCTTACCCCTATTGGGGATGCTCAAGCTGTTGTAGTTAACATGGATACACTATCTACTGTACAGCTTTTAGAAGATCCTGTTGAAGATCCTGCAACTAACATTTCTAGGGTAGAGAATACAACAGAAAAAGAGAATGAAGAAGCAGATCAAGCTGAGGAAGAGAATTTAGATGAGGAAGTTGAGGATGAGATGGATGAGGATTACTCTGAAGCATTTGCTAGAAAGAAGAATGCTGATGTAGCTACACAGTTACTGATTACAAATCTTCAGAAGCAAATCAATAGATTAGAGCGTCTCCCTGAGTCTGAACTAACAAAGAGAAGAATTGATGAGCTAGAGTTTCTCAAGGATCAGATGTTCAAAATAGAGAAAGGGAAGGCAAAGCTAGATGACTTTTTGAACTTCACTGACTATGTTGTTGAGTTGACTGAGAGAGCTCAGAATAAAATTGATAAGATAGAAGCTGAGTACGAAGCAGACTACAAAACAATGTCTCAAGCTAGACGTGCTGAGATGTTAAAAGATATCTCAGAGCTAAAAGAGACAATTGATGCCTTCTACTCTAGAGACAAAAAGAAGTCTGTTCTCAACCTGTTGCAAATTAAGATTGCAAGACAGATGGAGGCTGGGGAACAGAGAGACAATCTCCTCAGTAATATAGCAAATGCTATTGAGGATATGGATGCAATCAACGAAAGCTATCTGGATACTGCAATCCCGATTCAAGCTGACTATTTGATGTCCTTTGCCCCAATAGAACTCAATGAGCAACTAGACGCTAAGATTAAGAAAATCAAAGAGACTGGTCAGCTGTCTGGGATTAACAGATTAGACAAGAGATGGTTAAAGATCTTCTTGAACTTTACATCCCCAACAAGAACCCAAGACTTGTTGGACTTGAATATTCTGCAACTACAAGAAAAGAAGTTGGGGAGAGAGCAGATTATTAATGAGTTACGTGAGACTCACAAAGATGCATCTTTCTTTTCAATGTATGCTGACCCATTAGTGTACTCTAATGATACATCTATTCAGTTATTTGCTGCAGCAATCAAAGAGAAACTGATTCAAGCAAACCAAGCTACAATAGATACTAAGTATAGACTACGAGATGAGTACAAGAAGTTTGTAGAATGGAAAGGAGTTGGGGAAGATGATGTAGCTAAACTCTATGAAGATATCCTTGAGGAGGTAATTACTTATCGGAAAGATCCAAAGACTGGGGAGTATGTTGCATTCAGACGATTAGCTTTTGTACAGCAATACGATGTAAGCAAGTACAATAAAGACAAGACTGAGTTTATGAAGAAGCTCAGAGAGAGGTATGAATTCCCAGATGACCCTACTAAGATTGATGACTTTTTCAAAAGTGAGAAAGGGAAAAGATACAACAGTGAGATTACTGCATGGTATGCAGAGAATACTGAACCTATAGAGAATGCCTCAAGAGTCATTGCAGATTTAACCCAAGAAATAAAAACTCTTGGGAGGAAATACGCAGAGGCAAAAATGGGTGAGAATGAGGAGATGGCAAGTCGTTATGGGAGAATGTATGGGAATGCAAAGTTTGAACTCGAGAGAGTATCTAGACTAAATCAATTTGGGAATAGAGTACCTGTTGGGACATTGACTCGCCCAAAACTATCTAAGTATAAGAATGCTAAGTATTCAGCAATGCCTAGAGAGGCTAAGCAATACTATGATTTACTCTTAGAAGTATACAAAGAAGACCAAGCAAAGATTGGGAAGAGTGGGTTACACAGAAACTCTTGGGAGGATTTCTCTTACATTGTCCCATCTGTGAGAAAGTCAGCTTATGACAAAACCAGAGAGGATGGGTTTAAGAACTCAGCCAAGGATATGATTAAGGATGGGTTTACATTACAAGAAACTGACACAGAGTTTGGGGAACTTGTTAATGCAAACGGGGAGAGAATCATGGCTGTTCCTAGGTACTTTACAAACCCAGTAGAAGCTAGTCTTGTATCTAAAGACTTGACAAATAGTATCATTAAGTTCAATGATATGTCTAATAGATACAAGTACAAAGGGGAGATATCAGGGGTAGTTAATGTGATGAGAGCAGCTATAGCAAACAGAGATGTAACTACACTAACATCAACAGGGGATATTACATTAGACTCTGTTGCACAAAGATTAGGATTTAACTTAACCCCTCCTCGAGAAGGTAAGGATACAAATACTTTTAAGCAATTGGATGCATTCATCAAATCTGTTTACTATGGGCAGAGTATGGATGAGGATATATTCAATAGCAAGATAAGTAGTAACAAAGCTGTATCATTCTTAACTGGGTTAACAGCTGTATCTACTCTTAGTTTTAACTTACTACAAGCTGGGAACCAACTTGTTATTGACTCTGCAATGTCTGCACAAGAAGGTTGGAGTAGTCAATTCTACAGCAGGGAGGATTTGCTATGGGCTAGAAGTAAAATGGTTTGGGGTGGGGAAGGATTTGGGATGTTGACAGAAGCTGCTCTCCCTAAGTTTACTAAGAAGAATAAGATTCTACAGATGATGGAGAGATTTGATGCTCTCCAACAGTTTGATGAGAAGTTTGGGGAAGAAGCTGGGACTGCAGCTAAGAAAGCTGTTAGTTTAAACTCATTATTCTTTTTACAGACTGGGGCTGAATTAAAAACCACAGCTGAGAGAATGCTTGCACTGAGTAGATCCTACAAAGGAAAGTTGAAGGATAAGGCTGGGAAAGTATTGCTTAATGAATCAGGGGAAGAAGCAGACCTATGGGATATGCTCATTGAAGACAGCAAGGGGAAGTTAATTATAGACCCACGAGTAGCTAATTTTGATGAGACAAGATTTGTATCTGTTCTTCACGGGGTGTCTAAAAGAGCCAACCAGTTAAAGGGTAGCTTTGATAGAACAATGATGGAGAGAGGCCATGCAGGTAGATTGATTCTCATGTTTAGGAAATACTTTGTTCCTGGGTATAGAAAAAGATGGGGATATTCTGGGGGTGGGGCAGCTATAGATACTGAGCTTGGGCAAGTAATGGAGGGATATTATTCCACAGCAGCTAACACAATCTCAAATGCATTCTTTGATATGAAGAACAAAGGAGTTGTAGAAGGGATTAAGACATTGCTTGGGAAGAATGCTACTGCTGATGAAAAAGCTAACTTAGCTAGGTTTGCATATGAACAAGCTGTTCTTACTTCATTGGCTATAATTGCTATGCTTGCACAGGGATTGTTAGATGATGATGATGAGAATTGGTTGGAGGGTATGGTTGGGTATCAAATGTTGAGACTACAAACAGAACTCAAGGCATTTAGATCCCCAAAAGAATTCGGAAGAATGGTGACAAGTCCCACAGCTACAGCTAGACCTGTAATTAATGCATATGAAGCATTAGAAGCTATGGCCAATACATTGATTTACCACACAACTGGGATAGGGGATCCTGATGATATTTACTATCAGCGTAAGTCAGGGAGATATGAGAAAGGGGACCCTAAGTGGGTAAAAGAATTCTTAGATGCTCTCCCAGTAGCATCAGGGTTATTTAAGAGTGCTGACCCTGACCAAGCAAGAAAGTATTACGATCAATTTAGCTAATGGGCTGAAAAAAAGGGGGACCGAAAGGCCCCCCTTAATTTTACTCATACATTTTAAGCTGCTCTTCTTCAGATACAGCTACAGGGAGTTTAAACCAATCAATTGGTTTTTCCCCACGTACTTTTAGACGTTCATTAACCTCATAGAAATGCCCACACCCAAAGAATCCAGCATTCCCATAAGCTTCTGCTGCAGGGTGTGCTGCATAAAGGCATTGACCATCTATGTATTGACTATACCCTTGAGCATATTTACCCCATAACAAATAGATTGCATGTGGGGATCTGTACTTAATGATTCTGAAAGTGTCTTTGATTAAGAAATCCCACAATCCTTTATGACTCCCAGGATTCTTAGCTAGTACAGTCAAAGATGTGTTAAGTAACAATACCCCTTGGTCAGCCCAATGCTCTAATGAAAAATCAAAGTCATTTACATCAGGACGATGGTCAAACTCATCACACAACTCTTTGTAGATATTACGCAATGAAGGTGGGATTGGGGAGCCATTGACCCCAAAACTTAACCCTATTGCTCTCCCATTGTGATAAGGATCTTGCCCAAGTATAACTACTTTGACATCCTCAGGTTTAACAAGTTCATATGCAGCAAAGATGTTAGTAGGGGAAGGATAAATCTCCTTCCCCGTTGGGATGTCTTTCTCTAATCTCTGCACAAAATTTGTAAATCCTGGGGGATCTAATTGATTGTGTAGCTCTCCCCACAAAGATCTCTTGAACAAATCTTTTAGAGCCTCTACGTTAATCTTACCCATTTAATTTTGTTTTGATTTGATAGTATTCAGGATTGAATACTTCATAGTTCATATCAGGGATACTGTGTAACTCAGCATCCCCAAGATCAATGTCAAACTTCTCCTCTAGCTTATTCTTCAACCTAACGTCCTTGTACAGTATTTGCCCAGTCTGCCCATCTCTATCAAAACCATGGAACCCAAGGATTCTAAGCTTTGTGAGATCAGGGATTTCTGAGTATCTCCCAGTATACAATAGATCAAATGATTCTATCATATGTTGAGGGACACTGAATACATAAAGACTGTGATAGCTATCAGTATCAACACACTCTAAGAACTCAGGGAGACTCTTAAGTAAATACTCAAACTCTAGAAACTCTTTCTTTGCAGAGAATCTATACAGCATTGCAATACACTTAGGATGTCTCTGAGTCCCTAGAAATGTGTTAATAAACTCTGTACCCCATCTAAGTTCATTTCTCTTTAACCCAAGCAATGGGGTAATGAATATACTAGAAGTAGTTAGTGTTGCACATTTTAAATCATAGCAACTGATAACATTTCCACTCCTCCCTTGAACAATGATATTGACTTTGTAGGGAACTCGTTTGTACTTAACTATACTCCCAACATTGACTTCTAAGTCACTGTGCTGTTTGTACAATCGAACTATCTCTTTGTCTTTGTTTAGCTCTTCGATAAAATTAGTATCGTCAAGTCTAACTGTTCTGGGATCTATCGGTCGCAGGATAAGTCTATCTGTCTTAGTCATCTCCCCATATATCTAAATCTATTTTTTTGATATCAACGTAAGCTTCCTCGAATGCATGTACGTGTACATCCATAGGATCTAACCCAACACTAATCAGGTCGTCGTCTGTCTTCAGTAGATATACAAGGTTAAAGTTATTGTAGAACTCTCTGATACCTTTAATCATACCATAGTGCTCTACGTACTTCTTCAGTGCAAATCCTTCGAAGTCTTTGGTTCTATCCTTCAACCAATTCTCTGCAGTCTTAATCCCAACTCCAGGAATACCTTTTATGTTATCTGTACTATCCCCCATAAGCGCTTGTATCCATAGGAACTTAAGAGCTTCTTCAGGAGATGTGTGTACAAACTCTGCCTTCCCATAGTTGTAATGCATCCCAACACATTGTTTGAGTACATCCTTATCAGGGGAACAGATAATAGTCGGTATGTTTAGAGAATAGGAAAAGTAACTGACAAGATCATCAGCTTCAAGCTCGGAAATGTACACAAGCCCAAGCTTCTGCATAGCATACTCCTTCAGAGAAGGGAATAGTACAGAACGATTAGACTTACTCCTCTTTGCCTTATACTCTGAATCAACGTCATACCTAAAGCATTTACCATGAGTCAAATACCCAACGTAACTGGTTGTGTTACATTGTTCTAGAATGTGAGAGAGACGCTGGTCAAGACCTTGTATAGCCTCTTCCAACGTCTCTTTCCCCATCTCATAGTAAAGCAATGAGTCTGCGTCAATCAAGCATGTAAATTTACCCTGCGGTAATCGCTCGATTTCTGACATTACATTACTTTAAGTAGTTCTTTCTCAGCGTTGATTTCCTTCTTTGCAGCAGAGTTCAACTCCAATGCTTCCTTGCGCATCTCCTCCCACTGAGCATCAGTCATCTCAGCATAAGTAGAAGAGTGGTACATACTCCCATTCACCCCAGCAAGAGATGAGTGTACGAAGTATTCCTTGCAGCGGATAGCACCATCAGTAGAATCTGGGATAGCACCAATGTGCATTGGGTCAACAAAGATGTTATGTATCTCACCACTGTAGAAGTTGATGTAATACAAACCACCGACATGCAAACCCTTCACACATACATCGTTGTCATTGCAATTGACTTGATCCCAAGACTCAAGAGCATGAACCTTCCCGACACGAATGAAGTGACCTTTCTCGTCTCCACAGTAGAATGCATCTCCATTATTCCCCATGACAGCAGGCTGAAACAGTCTGTCTTCTACATGCTCAGGAGTTCCCTCTGATTCAATCTCACCTGTATTGACATTGAATGTACGCTGGTAACGAGGTACTTCCTCCCCAGTCTCTGCATCATACTTGTGAAGAACTTCACTAGATACTTTATACCCGTTCAAGAGACCTTCATTGGTAATCTTGATTTGATAGATAGTAGACAGCTCAGCAGCCTTTGACTCATGCAGTCCTTGCTCGATGTACTTATCGAACATCTGAGGATGAATGTACTTCATGTTTACAAACTCTGCAAAGCGATCTGCAAAGTCTCTACCCTTACTCTTGAGGTGAGGGTTACGAAGAAACCTCGTCCACAGCTTTACAACAGGGAGAAAGCTAACACCCTTGTCAATAGAATCTAAGATTCTCTGTACCAATGACTTAGGGAGAGGGATATCAGATACAACCTCATCGTTGTACATCAAGTAGTACTCCCCAGTCAATGGGTTCTTCTTCAAGTAATCACACTCAGATGCAATCAACTTGTCAAGAGACATCAAGTTATCATTGATGAACTCTACAATGTTCTCGACTGCTTGGTTGTACTCCTCAACAGTAACTGCATTGTTAGCATTGAAAGACAACTCATCAAGACTATTGTAAACATCCTTATCGTAAGGAAGTGCGTAGGTATCCTCACCTACAGAGACGGAGATATTCTCCCCAACAACATTTAGTGTAATCATTGCTCTTTAACTTTTAACTTATACCAAAACTCTGGGACTGTAATCTCTGGAATTTCCACATCAAATTTATTACGAACCTGTAACAAATCTGTCAATAATGTAATGTTTTCCGTGCTAAGCTTCATAGTCCTATCAATAGAACCAAAGAAATCATTAATCCCATCACCTAACTCCCTAATTGCCTGTACAAACTCAATGACATCTTTATCATATAAGTCAACTTCAGGAACATCTACAACAAAGTGTTTTCTACACCTTGCTTGTCTTGCCTCTACACTCATGGTATCAAAATCTACAGCATACTCAGCCAAGTTCTCCATATAGTCTTGAAGCTCAGTGTAGTACGGAACTGTCTTATCACTTTCGCTATAGTCTATACCAGAAGATAAACATGTGGAATTCATGTACTTTAGTTTAGACAGCCTCTCGTGTACATTAGGGAATAGTACTTCCCCAACATTACTGACCATCCAGTTATAATCATAGTAAGGGGCTAACCCTAACTTAACCGCTACAACTGCTGTAAAGTATGGTCGAGTATGCTCTGTAGACTTGAGTACCCCATCTTCGTATGTCAAAAAGAATTCATCAATGTGCTTCCAATGTGGATTCTGTTCAGCATACTTGATGTTCGAGTCTGAGAATGTCACAAGCTGAGGAGCATTACCTTCAAGAGTCGTAGGATCTATACAGTTTCTGTACCTCAGACTCACAGGAAGGCTATCAACAAAGAATGCAGTAGAGTAATCTATTCTGTAAGAATCTCTACACGCAACTGAATAAGTTGGGATTCTCCCAGACAATAGATTAGCTGCAAACTTTATCTTATGCTCATCCTTTCTAGTACAATAGTATGTAGTACGAGTAGAGTTGAGTACTGACTCAATGGTCGGCTCAACCTTATCCCATACCCAGTGATTGTGTCTAATGTTTACCCTCAAGCTATGACCTACAACTTTGTTCTGAAGTTTACGTAGTTCTGCAGGACTTAAGCCATCCTTCTGAGTAAGAGAATTTACTGTTTCCTCATACCCCTCAGGAATCTCTACCTCATCGTAAGACTTCACCAATGGGCTATCAGCAAGTAAAGGCCATATAGTTTCCCTAGTTACAAGATCCTCAGGCTTATCTACTGTACTAGAGTAAGTCAGTAGAAAGATAGGACCTTCAGAGCTAGTTAAATACATGTCCTTAAACTTGTTTGCAGACCCATTGGTGAGGTACAAACGATCGAAGTTTACGGAACTCCAATCAGATACATCATCCCTACTGACATCTTTCCCGTAACTAGTCGAAATCTTTCTTAGACTAACCCCAGGAAGCATCTTCTTAGGAGATCTGAACTTGATGTCAGTTCCGTTAAATTTTGGTTTGATGGTTGTCTTATCAATCAACCTTGACAATTCCCCCATAGCATTGAGCTCAGGGGTATCATCTATACTCTTCTGATGATAAAGAATATTAGCACAGGCTCTCAACCAGTCTACAAACTCTGTAGATTTCAATGAGTCTTGAATGATACTAGCTGCTTCATCTGCAGCTTTCTCTATTCTACCCTGTACATATTTCTTTGTTGCGTCATTCCACACAACTTTCTCACGACTCGGAGTAACATCTACACCATCACGGATTACAATCTCTTTCCCATCCTCCATATAGACCTGACGGATAGGACATTTGATACCGATGTTACCCCACAT